>Ga0098035_1000430_pt1 | contig 21131 bp, 22 predicted proteins | sample 3_EtaG_FD_75046 | JGI IMG/M metagenome (GOLD analysis project Ga0098035, IMG submission 75046) | Marine viral communities from the Subarctic Pacific Ocean - 3_ETSP_OMZ_AT15126 metaG | ecosystem: Environmental > Aquatic > Marine > Oceanic | place: Pacific Ocean | collected 2015-01-07
AAGAGTGATGATCATCGATGCGCTGAATGCATATTTCAGGGCATACATTGTAGACCCCAGCATGTCTACCAACGGCCAGCCCATCGGCGGCGTTAAGGGGTTCTTGAAGATCCTCCAAAAGCTGGTGCGAGAAAACAAGCCAGACATGGTGGTGGTGGCATGGGATGGCCCGGGGGGATCTGCTAAGCGCCGAGCCATTGTGAAGGAATACAAAGAGGGCCGCAAGCCCATTCGTCTCAACCGCGAGAGTAACCTGACGCCGGACGAAGAGACCGAGAATAAGGTGTGGCAGCAGACGCGGCTTTTAGAATACCTTAATGAACTTCCCATTCCACAGTTTATGTTTCCCGAGGTGGAAGCAGACGACGTGATTGCTTACATTGTTCAGTCGGAAAAGCTTAAAGGGTGGCAGAAAGTAATAGTTTCCAGTGATAAAGATTTCATTCAGTTGTGTGATAACGAAACAGTTTTGTTTCGCCCCATTCAGAAAGAGGTACTCACCACGAAGAATGTTTTAGAAACATATGGCATTCATCCTTGCAACTTTGCAATGGCCCGGGCGATAGCGGGAGACAAGTCAGACAATCTCAAAGGCATCGGCGGCGCAGGGCTTCCGACCGTGAAAAAAAGATTACCATTTTTATTTGAAGACAAAGAGTATTCATTTCAAGAGGTTATAGATTTTTGCGAGAAAGCTGAGGGCCGAGTGGTGTTTTTTGACCGCGTTATCGAGAACAAAAACCTAATTATAAGGAACTACAAGTTGATGCAGTTATATGATCCCAACCTCTCTAGACAAAGCAGGCAAAAGGTTGATTACGTGTTTGATAATTTGGGATACGAGTTTAATAGAACAGAGTTCATCAAGATGATGAACGAAGACGGCTTCGGGGTTTTTAACTGGAGCGATCTATTTGCAACTATGAACCGGTTTGTCATTGACAAGGCACTCAAAAACTAGTAGAATCAGAGAGAGGCAAACATGGAATCAAAAGAGAAGGTTACCTTTTCTCGCTATGGCAAATCGTTTCAAGAGCAGTTGTGCATGGTTATCCTAGATGATCGCCCTTTTGCCGATCAGATAGAAGAAGTTCTTGACATTAATTTTTTGGAGCTTCGGTACCTGAAGCTTTTTCTCAAAGTAATTTTTCAATACAGACAGAAGTATGGTGTGCATCCATCGCGCCAGATTCTTGGAACCATCTTGCGTTCTGGGATCGACGACGAAAATGAGCTTACCCAGAGGCAAGTCAGAGAATATTATGCTCGCGTGGTGGCAGCCGGCTTGGAGAATCAAGAATATATCAAGGATACAGCGTTGGATTTCTGCCGTAAACAGAACTTGAAGTCGGCCATGATCAAGTCCATAGGTTTGCTTCAGAATTCATCATTTGATGAGATTGCGGTGGTGATTAATCAGTCTCTCAAACTTGGTGCCGATAACAATGCGGGTTATGATTGGAAAAAGGATTTTGAAGAGCGCTTTAAACCTAAGTTTCGCAATCCTATAACGACAGGGTGGCCTCTTATAGATGAGATATGCAAAGGAGGGCTAGGGCAGAAAGAGCTTGGAGTAGTTATAGCACCGACCGGTGCCGGCAAATCTATGGCTCTCGTCCACTTGGGAACGCAAGCCCTCAAAGAGGGTAAAACGGTAATCCATTACACCTTGGAACTGCAAGACACCGTGGTGGGTTCTCGGTACGATAGTTGTCTCACCAAGATTGACCTGGGAGATTTAATTACTTTTAAAGAAAAGATCTACGAAGAAGTACAGGATATTGAAGGGTGCCTTATTATTAAGGAATACCCAACAAAGTCTGCCTCTACTCATACTCTTAAAACACATCTCGAACGTCTTCGTATGAAGGATGTTTCGATTGATATGATTATTGTAGACTACGCCGATTTATTACGCCCAGTAACAGCACAAAGAGAAAAGCGTAACGAATTAGAATCTATCTACGAAGAGCTTCGCGGATTAGCACAAGAATACAAGTGCCCTATCTGGACTGCATCACAAACAAATCGTTCTGGCTTGAACGCCGAGGTGATAACTATGGAATCTATTTCGGAAGCGTTTAATAAGTGTTTTGTTTCAGACTTTATCTTTAGTATCTCGCGAACTATCGATGATAAACATACTAACACAGGAAGAGTTTTTATTGCTAAAAATAGGAACGGTCCAGATGGTATAATATATCCACTCTTTATGGATACAAGCACTGTGTCTATAAAAGTGCTAGAGCCAAGCGAAGATAACGAGATTGAAGTGAGCCCGCAGGCGCAAAAGCAAAAGCTGGCCGAGAAATATAAGAAGTTTAAAAACGGGAGTAGATAAGATGTACACAGAAGAAGAAGTCCGAGAATACACCCTAAAATATTTTAATAATGATGAGCTGGCCACTAATGTTTTTATGACTAAGTATTGCTTGCGTGATAACGAGGGAAACTTTGTAGAAAAGACTCCGCACGATATGCATGTGCGTATGTCGCGGGAGTTCGCGCGCATTGAAGATAAATTTAGTGAGGACACGTCCGAGCACGCTTTGACCGAAGAAGAAATTCTTTCTTATTTTAAAAACTTTAAATACATTGTGCCGCAAGGCTCTCCTATGATGGGTGTTGGTAATAATTATGTTAATGTTTCTTTGTCTAATTGCGTCGTTGTGGAGTCGCCTAATGACAACATTAGTTCCATTATGGACTCCGGAAAACATCTTGCTAATTTATTTAAGCGTCGTTGCGGCGTGGGCCTTGACATTTCTCATTTGCGTCCTGAAAATGCGCTGGTAAACAACTCGGCACGAACGACCACAGGAGCATGGTCATTCGCAGACTTTTATTCCTACGTATGCAGGATGATAGGGCAGAATGGCCGACGAGGCGCGCTGATGATATCGATGGACATCAGACACCCCGATGTTGAAAAGTTTATTACAATGAAACAAGATTTGTCGAAGGTTACTGGGGCAAATGTTTCAGTAAAAATAAGTGATAGCTTTATGGAGGCGGTTGAAAACAAAGAATCATTTACTTTACAATATCCTGTTGACGCTGCTGAACCAACCCATACCAAAGACGTTTCGGCGATCGAACTGTGGGATAAGATAGTTGAATCGGCAACCACGACCGCAGAGCCCGGGCTTCTGATGTGGGACAACATTATTAAAAACTTGCCAGCGGAATGCTATAAAGATGAAGGATTTCAAACACTTACAACGAATCCGTGCGGTGAGATACCACTGTCTGCCTACGATAGTTGTAGATTAATCTCTTTAAACCTCAAGCATTTGGTACGGAATCCGTTTAGTGACAAAGCCGTGTTTGATTTCAACAAGCTTAAGGAAATAGCCTCGGTCGGCATGCGATTGTCTGACGACCTCGTGGAGCTAGAGCTAGAAAAATTGGAGAGCATAAAGGAGGCTTGCGACACTGAAAGCGAACGAGAATTGTGGAACAATCTGCACGGCGCCTGTGCGAACGGTCGCCGCACCGGCCTAGGCACTCACGGTTTAGCTGACGCAGTTGCCCGTCTCAATTTGGCTTACGATTCTGACGAGGCAATAAAAATCATTGAGGAAATATACGAGACCATTCGAGACACAGCTTATTTAGAAAGCGTCTACCTGGCACAAGAACGAGGTGCTTTTCCGGTTTTCGATTGGCAAAAAGAGAAAAACAATTCATATATCAAAAGTCTCCCAAAAAATCTGTCTGAAAAAATTGAGACTTTTGGGCGTCGTAATATTTCTATCCTTACCAATGCCCCAACTGGCTCTGTCTCTATCATGTCTCAGACTTCTTCGGGGCTCGAGCCAGTGTTCAAAAATAGTTATATCCGCCGCCGCAAATTGTCGCACAACGAGCAAGACGTAGAGCCGGATTTTGTTGACGATCTGGGAGATAGATGGCTGGAATATAAAGTGTTTCACCATAACGTCCGCGAATATTTAAAAATGTTTGGTGCAGATGCGCCACCTGATTTCTTTGTAGAATCGGAAGACATTGACTGGACCAAGCGTATTGAAGTCCAGGCGGCAATTCAACGCAGCATCGATCACTCCATTAGCTCCACGATTAATCTGCCCAAGGGCACCGCTCCGGGCGTGGTGAGCAAAATTTATATGGAGGGGTGGAAGGCAGGCCTTAAGGGGATAACGGTTTATGTCGATGGCTCGCGCTCTGGCGTGCTGATAAAGGAAGGAAAGGAAAGATTTCCACACCACACTGCCCCAAAGCGGCCTATAGAATTACCATGCAGTATACATCGCGCCACTATCCAGGGAGAGAAGTGGGTAATCATGGTTGGCTTATTGGACGGAAAACCTTACGAAGTGATGGGAGGGTTGTCAAATTTGATTGAAATCCCGCGTAGCAGAGAAGAGGGTGTTTTAGTTAAGAACCCTCGAAAGACAATGAATGCCGTCTACGACTTAAAGATTGGCAAGAATGGAGATACACTCATAGTAAAAGACCTGGTAAGGGTTTTTGACAATCCTAACCATTCTGCGTTTACACGCATGATATCGCTTGCGCTCCGGACCGGAGCAAATATTCAATATGTGGTGGAACAGCTGCAAAAGGATCGCGATAGCGACATGTTTAGTTTTGCTAAATGTGTAGCGAGAGTTCTTAAAGGATATATCACCAATGGAACGACCGCCTCTGAAAAACTTTGTTCAGAATGCAAAGCCGAGGGACTCGTTTATATGGAAGGGTGCGTCACGTGCAAAGCATGCGGATATGCCAAGTGTGGCTAATTAGTGTAAGGAGAAAATTATGGGATACTCAAAAAAAGTTCTAGACCACTTTGAAAGCCCGCGCAATATGGGCTCTTTAAACAAAGATGAGCCAAGTGTCGGAACCGGCATCGTAGGCGCACCAGAATGCGGGGATGTTATGAAGTTACAGATTAAAGTGGACGATGAAGGGTGTATATGCGAAGCAAAGTTTAAAACCTTCGGATGCGGCTCTGCTATGGCCGCCTCTTCTTTAGCGACAGAGTGGGTGAAAGGCAAAACCCTAAAAGAGGCAGCCGAGATTAAAAATACAGACATCGTGGAGGAATTATCGCTCCCTCCTGTTAAAATACACTGCTCGGTTTTAGCCGAGGAGGCGATCAAAGCAGCGATAGAAGATTTGGAGAAAAAATGAGGTTTACGCCGGTGAATAATCACCTCTATGTAGAGGTGTTAAAAGAAAATAAAGAAGAAACGGGAGTGCTCCTTCCAGAAGACTATCGTTCGGCAGAGAGCCCGTTTGCGGCTGTAAGGGTTCTTGTTCCTGCGGTAGGGTGGAGAGAAGACAGTGTATTGATTGTGGAGGCGCACATGCTTCGTGATATTCAGTATGATGGAGAAACCTTTACAGTGATTAAAGAAAATCATGTAATTGGGGTTTTATCATAGAGGCGCCGGAGTTAAACACAAAAAAGCTCGTTATTGGATATAGTCTTGAGGCACTTCAGTTTGCAGAAACAAACAATGCTATGCTTCTTGTCAATGGACTAACAACGCCACATTCGATCGAAGAAAGAGGCAGAGAAGATAAGTGGTATCGCCTGACATTTGATTTGGGAATGCGCGGACTGACTCCTATTCCTTCAATGATAGAAAACATACGGATCGAAAAGAATACAGCCAACATTACAACAGAGTTTTATCGCATGATTAAAATACATTTTAAAGAGTTATATATCTTTGACATGGAACTGGTGGAAGGTATGCCGGTTCAAGAAAAAGTAAGCGACTACGTTGTATATGATTGGTTTGATATCAAACGTGGCACAAAACAAACTGTTGATAAATTAGAGAACAAAACTTCTTTCGTGAACGAATTAGTGTTTTATACTTCACTCAGGCACGACGGCGCCCATGCTTTTAAAGACTGTTATGCGAAATCATATATTACTGCTGATGATTTAGAAAAGTTTGAAAATTCTGAAACCGCGGCACGACTTGCCGCAACAAGACTCATTAGAGAGAAAGGATTAAAAGCAGACAAAAGAATTATTAAAAACAAAGTCAGTTATTTAAATGTTGTCTTAGAACATAATCGTCGAGAACTCCATAAACATAAAAAAGATTTTATTGTTGGTGATGGTTTGGCGCCTAATATCTTTTGTTGTAATATTTCAAAAGAATGGACATAGCGGCACAAAATCAAAAGTCTTTTCATTTGGCGGGTATCATACCGCTAGCGGCCTCAACGGGAGAATTTAATTTGCCGGGCCATGATGTTTTGATGCCTCTTGCGCCTGATTTTAATTTGATCGAAAAATCGATTGCTGAATGTTCTTACGCCGGGTGTGAATCCATATGGATAGTCTGCAACGATGATATTGCTCCTCTTATAAAATATAAGGTGGGAGACTGGGTAGAAGATTTATATACGATTGAGGCCGGCCAATATGTTAGATATCCAAAAGAGGGGCATGTATCCATTCCCATATATTACGTTCCAATACACCCCAAACATCGGGATAAATACGATTGTTATGCCTGGTCCATTCTTCATGGTGCCAATGTCGCGTACTGGGTTTGTAGACGACTCGGTCGTTGGCTGATACCTGATAGGTATTACGTAAGTTTTCCTTTTGGAGTGTCTGATCCAGAAGAGGTCAAAAAAGCAAGAGGTAAAATGAGCGGCAAAAAGCCATTTTATTTTTCACATGGCGGTAAAACAGTTTGCGATGGGCTACCACTAGGTTTTACTTTTGACACTTTGGAGTGGCGCCGAGCTAGAGATATCATCAAGTCAAATTCCCGCTCGTACTATCCGCCACTTGAAGGAGAAGAGATACCTAGCCGACTACTCCCTCCCGCGGAGCGCAGAAAATCTAGACATTTCAAGTTGTTAGACGTTTTTAAGGGCGCAGATTTATCCAATGCGTTAATAAAAGAAGTTTCTTGGTTTTATGACTTGACAGAATGGGAAGAGTACTGTAAACTAATACTATCTGGACATATCAAGGACCTTAGTCGGCCCCATGGTTTTGTTACAGGTCACATCAGCATAGGAGAAGACGATAGTGAATAGAAAAGAACCCTCAATCCCATTCGTGGGGCTACATGCCCATAGCGTGGCCGGAAGCATCTTTGATGCCATTGGATACCCGCCAGAACATATGGATTTTGCTTATGAGAATGGCGCCGAAGCACTGGCGTTGACAGATCACGGAAACATGAACGGTTTTAGCCACCAGCTTCTGCACTTGAAGAAGATGAAGACGCAGGGCAAGAAGTTTAAGGCTATCTACGGGGTGGAGGCATATTTTATTCCTAGTATCAAAGAGTGGCGTGAAGAATATGATAGAATAAAAGCAGACGCCAAAGGGGCACGTAAGCTCAACAACGATATGAGCGGGACCACAATCGAGGATGAAGAAGAAAGTAAAAAGGCTATCAGGAGCCTCCTCAACCATCGCCGACATATGGTTCTTATAGCACAAAATCAGACTGGCTTGAGCAATATCTTTAAGCTAATCTCTGAGAGTTACAAACAAGAAAACTTTTATCGTTATCCGCGTGTTGACTATGAAATGCTGGAAAAGTACAGCGATGGAGTAATTGCTTCCAGTGCGTGCCTAGGCGGAATATACGCCGGCGACTATTGGAGTAACCGCGAAGACGGAGAAGAGGCAATACTTAATGCGATGCGGTCAACCACTGAGAATATGGTGAGAATCTTTGGAGATCGTTGGTACGGAGAGTTACAGTGGAACAACATCCCCCAACAGCATGAATTGAATAAATATATTATTCAAATGAAAAACGAATATGATATTACATTGATTTCTACTGCCGACAGCCATTATCCTAATCCGACGGCATGGAAAGATCGAGAGCTTTACAAGAGACTTGGATGGTTGGGATCCGCGAAGCGTCCTGGCTATCTATCTAACGAACTACCGATTGACACTGACGCCATTGGCTATGAACTATATCCCAAAAACGGTGATCAGATGTGGGAGTCGTACAAAAAGTATTCAGAGTCGTGCGGAGTAGAATATGACGATGACTTGATACTGAATTCGTTAACGGAAACTCATTATATTGCTTTTAGCCGGGTTGATGATTTTCAGCCGGACACATCTATTAAGCTTCCGGACTTTGTGGTGCCAGAAGGGGCTACGGCGGAAGAAGCTCTTCAAAAGCTAGCGATCGACAGCCTGCGTACAAAGAAGCTTCACGAAGACCCAGAGTATACCGAGAGATTGAAGATGGAGCTAGCAATTATTGAGGATCGAGGGTTCAGTAAATACTTCTTGACCATGAAGGCCATTGTAGACAAAGCTAATGAGGTTCAGGTGACAGGCCCGGGCAGAGGCTCGGCAGCAGGATCTCTAGTAGCTTATGTGTTAGATATTACACAGGTTGATCCTATTCGGTGGGGGCTTCTCTTTGAGAGATTTCTGCGCCGGGATGCTACAGACTACCCCGATATTGATTTTGATGTATCGGAACCGATGGAGCTTAAGGAACGACTGGCTGAAGACTGGGGCGAAAATACTGTCGTGCCGATCTCCAACTGGAACACTCTTCAACTTCGTTCTCTTCTTAAAGACATTGGGAAGTTCTATGACATTCCTTTCATTGAAGTTAACAAGGTAACGAGTGTCATGGTAAGAGAGGCCACTCCCGATGCCAAGCGCAAGCATGACATTAAGGCAGGCGTCTATAATCCCACGTGGGAAGAGGTTATGGAGTTCAGTCCATCCCTGCGCGGGTTCCTAATAAAGTATCCGAATGTTAAGACGCACGTCGAGGCGCTCGTTGGACAGGTGCGCTCCTGCTCCCGGCACGCTGGTGGCATACTGGTGGCCGAGAATCTAGACGAACGCATGCCGTTGATTAACTCTGGCGGAGTTCGACAGGCTCCTTGGGCCGAGGGTCAGCATGTACGCCACTTGGAGCCGCTAGGGTTTATTAAGTTTGACTTGTTGGGACTTTCTACTCTACGGATGATTGATGGATGTGTTCGACACGTTCTTCGAAGGCACTATAATATTGCCGAACCCACGTTTGAGGACGTTAAAGATTTTTACAGTAAGCACCTACATCCTGACACGATGGACTTTGATGATCAGGAGGTATACGAGAACATCTTTAAGAAGGGAAATTGGGCGGGCATCTTTCAGTTTACAGAACAGCCCGCACAGAGTTTTTGTAAGCGGGCACAACCCGAAAGCTTGATTGATCTTGCGGCCATCACTTCCATCTACCGCCCGGGCCCTCTGTCGGCCAACGTCCACGAACAGTATGTGGACGCAAAGAATAATCCAGACGACATTGAACATATCCACGACATCGTTCAGGAAGAGACACAGGAGACGTTCGGGTTCTTGATTTTTCAGGAACAAATTGCGATGCTCGCCCACAAGCTGGGCAAGGATCTAAGCCTGGACGAAGGAAACATGCTCCGTAAAGTTCTAACGAAAAAGGGAACCGGGAAGGGTCACGAAGTTAAGAATAGACTCTATGCAAAGTTTGTGGAAGGTTGCCAAGAAAAGGGGATGAGGATCTCAAGAGCAGACAAACTATGGAAAACTTTTGAGTACTTCTCTGGTTATGGATTTAATAAATCTCATGCGGTTTCCTACTCTATTATTTCATTCCAGTGCGCATGGTTATTAAATTACTATGCTCCGGAGTGGATGGCGGCGTTCCTAGATAAGGAGCCCGAGACCAGGAAAGAAAAGGCCATTAATATTGCGAAGAGCTATGGTTTTAATATTAGGAAAGCCGACATCAATACATCTGGAAAAGTTTGGGAGATCGATCCCAACGATAAAAGCACTTTGATTCAGCCGCTGTCCTCACTAAAGGGCCTAGGCGATGCCGCCATTGAACAGATCTTGAACAATCGCCCATTTAATACGATTGAGGATACTATTTTCCATCCGGATGTGATATACTCTAAGTTGAATAAGAAAGCGTTAGATGTGTTGGTGCGCAGCGGAGCAATGGACAACTTGATGGATGAGCGCTTTACGGGTCGTAAACATTTTTGGTCGGCCGTGGCAGTAGATAGACCAAAGAACAAGAAGAAGTTTTCAGAAAACATAGAAATTTATGGCCCCGAAGGTGACTTCTCTCACGAGGAAGAGATCGAGAACACCGTAAGTCTTACGGGTATCTTTCCAATGGATCTGGTTATCGATCACAAGATTAAGAGTCGGCTAGACGAGTTATATGTTCCGCCTATATCAGAATATGATCGAGATTTGGGATTAGTATGGTTTATTCCCAGAGAGGTCACCGAACGCTTGACAAAGAACGGAAAGCCGTATTTGATTATTACTGCGATAGATGGAAATTCAGCGTTGACAAAGATTAGATGCTGGGGTATAATACCAGAGAGGGATAGAGTTTTTGTTAACCGCCCTTACATGGCGCGCCTAGATTATAATGAACAATGGGGATTCAGCACAAGGTCAGTCAAACATAACTTGAGATTGTTAGGATAGGAAATAAGGATGGCAAGAAAAAGAAATACGAAACCAGGGAGTACTAAAAAGAAAACAAGCATTGGTAACAGTAAGTTTACCAAACGCGGTACCCCGGGCACGCACGGAGGCAACAAGTGTTATAAAAAGAGATATCGAGGGCAAGGAAGATGATAGTAGATATAGTAGTTGATTTACAATACGGCGACTGTGGAAAGGGTAAAATAACCCACCATCTACTACGCCAAGGAGCTTATACACATTGTCTTCGTTATAATGGCGGCTGCAATGCGGGTCACACCATTTATCACGAGGGGAAGAAATTTATAACCCATCACATCCCGGCCGGTGTTTTCTTCGGAGTTAAGTCTGTTATCGGCGCTGGCTGTGTCGTCAATCTGGAACAATTCTTCAAGGAAATAGAAATGTTAGAAGAGAATGGAATACCCTGCAACGAGTTGGTGAGGATAGCAAAGAATGCACACATTATTACTGACAAGCACATAGAGGAAGAGACTGAGGAGAACGCAATCGGCACAACTAAGCGTGGCAACGGGCCTGCTTATCGAGACAAGTATGCGCGCTGCGGCATCCGTGCCGAAATGATACCGGCGCTAATGGACTATGTTGTTGATCTTTATGAAGAATTACACAATTATCCTGCTGCTCGCGTCCTCTGTGAGGGCGCACAAGGCTTCGGACTGGACATAGACTGGGGCGACTACCCATACGTCACTTCAAGCCATTGTACGACGGCTGGGGCTCTTCTAAATGGAATTCCACCCATTGCGGTGCGTAAGGTGTGGGGCGTCGCTAAAGCATACGAGACCTACGTGGGCTCTAAGAAGTTCCATGGGAGTGGTAAAATATTTGACAGACTCCAGGAAGCGGGTCAAGAATACGGGGCCACAACCGGTCGACCACGACAGTGCAACTGGACCAATTTGAGTCTTTTAAATAAGGCTATAAAGATTAATGGCGTTACAGATCTGGTAATTAATAAGGTGGATGTGCTGAGAGAGGTAGATGCTTGGTCGTTTCGACTCAACAATGAGAATAGTATCGCCATCCACTTACAAAGCGAAGACAGCTGGAAAGAATATCTAGAATTTTATTTGCCGGAAGTAGACCTTCATTTTTCAGACAACCCAGAGAGAATATAATGAAGACAACAATCACCAGCAGCCCGCTCCTGAAAGAAGTAGAACTCCGAAAGTCTCCGGTTGTCATACGGGTAAATGAATTTAATAATAAGGCGGCTAAGGAGTTCGCTGATCGAGTGTCGGCCGCTCATAATACCGGTCAATCAGTTATACCGGTTATTATAGATTCATATGGTGGGCAGGTCTACAGTTTAATGGCTATGATATCATCCATCAAACACGCCGAGCTTCCCGTGGCCACCATTGTCGAAGGAAAGGCCATGTCTTGCGGAGCGATTTTGTTTTCTTTTGGAGATGAAGGAATGAGATTTATGGACTCCGACGCTACTTTGATGATACATGATGTTTCAACATCCGTGTGGGGTAAGGTGGAAGAGATTAAGGCAGACGCAGCCGAAGCGGAGCGATTAAACCAAACAGTTTATAAGATGATGGCCAGAAATTGCGGCAAGAAAGATGATTACTTTCTGGATCTCATTCATGAGCGCGGCCACGCTGATTGGTTCTTGGACGCGGCAGCGGCACAGAAACATAACATGGCCAACCAAATACGAGTACCTAAGTTTAACATAACAGTTAACGTTAACATTGATTTTGAATAGGAGATAAAATGATTGTACAATACCACCGCGTGAGAAAAGACGTGAGTAGACCAACGAGAGGACACCCCAGCGACGCTGGCCTCGATGTATATTTTTGTCCGGCAGACAGGTCCACCACGGTGTTACGAATAGCGCCGGGCGAAAACAAGCTACTTCAAACCGGTTTAAGATTTGAAGTGCCTCATGGATATATGCTGGAGGTTAAGAACCGATCTAGCGTGGCTGCTACCCGCGGCCTAATCGTGGGAGCATGTGTTATTGACTCCGGGTATGCCGGCGAAGTGTTTATTAATCTTCACAACGTCGGTTCCAACACTCAATTAATTGAACCCTACACAAAGATAGCACAATTGGTTATGCTTCCTGTGGTATCGTTCCAGGCATTGGAAAACGAAGAAGGGGAGCTTTACGAGTATCCCGTCACTATAAGCGCGCGCGGCACCGATGCGCTGGGAAGTACAGATGAAGCCTGAAGCGTCACACCTTACAAAAGGAAGCCTGTGGAAAAAATCTGGAGGCGCTATGGGATTTAGTTCCAAAAGCGGGGACTGGGACACGCCCCAGGCATTTTTCGACAAGCTAAATGAACAGTTTGAGTTTACTCTTGATCCGTGTGCGACAGAGGCCAGCGCTAAGTGTAAAAAATATTTTACTAAAGAGGATGATGGTCTTGCGCAAGATTGGAAGGGTCACACGGTTTTTGTGAACCCTCCCTATGGGCGCGGCATTGGGGCGTGGCTTAAAAAGGGATACCAAGAATCTAAGAGGCACAACACAGTCGTTGTGATGCTTGTTCCAGCCAGGACTGATACTAAATGGTGGCACGACTATGTGATGAGGGCAAAAGAGGTTCATTTAGTTCGCGGCCGATTAAAATTTGGCAGCTCCGAAAACGCGGCTCCATTTCCGTCGGCAGTCGTGGTGTTTCATTCTAATATGCTCTACAAGCCACCGATTGCGCTGACGCCCGACTTCTATCCGATGGAGCGTACATGAGTAGACCAAAGATAAGAAAAGTAGACACCGCTAAACGTAAGAAGGAGCGTAAGAGAACACAACAAGTGTTGGAACAAAGAACAAGTTTGTTTTTAAACACGCCAGAAAAGTGCTGCTTGTGTGAGGCCGCGTTTGATAAGAAAAGTAAAAAGATGGCGCAAACTTGGCACATCGTAGTTTATGAAGATAGAAAAGTAATGAGATTAACTTGTCCCGACTGCCAAAAGAAAGTTGACAATGCGATGGAGAAAATAAATGCTGACTAAACAAGCCGTGTCATACGATGATATTTTATTAGTGCCTCAATACTCTGATATTGAAACTCGTGCTGAAATAGAGATAGGCGCTGATTTAGACAAACATAATCATTTCGATCTACCAATTATTGCCAGCCCAATGGATACTATTTCTGGCGATAAGATGGCAATTGCTATGAATTTCAACGGGGGACTAGCTGTCCTTCATCGATATAATACGATTGAAAAGCAATCTGGCCTCGCAGCCTCTGTTATTAAATTGTGCGGCCACCGCGCTGCTGCTGCCATAGGTACCACAGAAGAATATTTGGACCGGTCGACGGCGCTATATGAAGCCGGCGTACGTATCTTATGTATTGACGTGGCTCACGGACACCATGTTCTGGTGAAAAATGCGCTACATAAGCTGCGCAATCTTTTTGGCGACACGGTTCACATTATGGCTGGGAACGTTGCCACTCTTGAGGGCTTTATTGATTTGGCCACGTGGGGCGCGGATAGCATACGCATTGGGGTTGGAGGCGGAAGTATCTGTTCTACTCGTATTCAAACTGGTCACGGCATACCGACTTTAGAATCAATAATGGCAACTCGAATGGTTAAACAAAGTGGTCGCTTTGAGAATGTTAAAGTGATAGCTGACGGTGGACTCAAGAGTTCTGGTGATATTGTTAAGGCTCTTGCCTGTGGGGCAGACTTTGCCATGGTGGGTTCATTGCTGGCGGGATCTGATGAATGTCCGGGCGAGATTATAGAGACGAGAAAAGGCAAGTTTAAGACCTACCGAGGGATGGCCAGTAAAGATGCTCAACTGGAGTGGCGGGGCAAGACCGCTTCGCTTGAAGGCATCTCTACAGTAGTTCCGCATCGTGGACCGGTTGCCGATGTGATAGCCGAATTAGCTAGAGGCATACGAAGCGGCTTATCATACTCTGGCGCGCGGTCTATCTCAGAGTTACAGGAGAAAGTACAGTTTATTATTCAATCTCCAGCCGGACAGACAGAAAGTTCAACGCATATACTAAACCGATGAAAAGCGATTCGACACCAGTGAGTTTTTTTCTTCATCCTCGTATACACGAAGAGTTGAAAATAAGATTATACTACGAAGGGTTTGCTACACAAAGCGAATTCTTCAGGGCGTGTACGTTATCGCTGCTCGAAAAGAATGAAAAGTTTATGGAGTTTCTAGATCATTATCGCGAGAATGAAGGGTTAATGTCAAAGGCTAAGCTAAGGAGATCAAAAAAGTTACGAGAAGATGGAAAAGATTTAATGAAAGAGTTGGGGATTACGAAAGAAGATGTAGAGAATATATTTGATTTAATAGAAGAGGAGATACCAGAGTTATGAGAGAATGTTCTAAACGTTGCTTGTTAAGAGAAGTGTGCTGTACAGAGGAAGAATGCCGAATGTGGATAGATTACCCAGAGGATAATAATTGTACCCTCATAGCAGTTAACAAGCACGGGCCCATGACGTTAAAAGAAGTCGCAGCTCGTCATCACATTAGTATTGTGAGGGCAAAACAAATAGTTGACGCCACTTTGAACAAAATAAAAAGCGTCGTTATGTTTGACAGATACTAATTAAATGTAGCAACGGTCGTTTGTTTTTAGGAGAATATCGCAATGGGTAAAAAAGGAAATCTACTTACTGAGGCTCAGGTCCGGCAATTCATGAAGCTGGCCAATTTAGCGCCACTCACTCCAGGGTTTGTACACGGCCTTAATGAAGCCGATGCGTCCGTGGACTGGGATGATGACTCAGGTCCTGGCCAAGCACCGCCGCCGGAGGAGCCCGAGGCCGAGGAGGAATCTGATGCCGCAGCCCGCAACCGCGCGGCTAGGTCCGGCGAAGGCGGCAAAAACGTAAAGCTGAAGAGTACGAAGCCCATGTCAAGCGTCGCTGATCTAGAAAAGGGAATAAGCACCGTGCGCCAGGCGCAGGGGAAGGCTGCCGCACCCAGACGCGCTGCTGAGAAAGAACTGCGCGACAACCCAGATCGGTCTGTTGCGACATACAAGAAAGGCAAGCTCAAACTTAAGCCTGGCTCTCTCTCCAGTGGAGAAGTTGAGCACGAAGTGGATGTTCAGGGAGTCAAAGAATCACACGGCAGAGGCCGAGGTGAAGGCGCCGCGGGTTACGGTCGACCAGACGATAACGGGCGCGCCGGCCAACGCCTCCGTGAGGAGCTACCCCCCGAGGAAGAGGGCTTGGATCCGCTAGACGAACTACCCCCCGAAGATCCGCTAGACGAACTACCCCCCGAAGGTGAAGAAGACCTAGAAGGACTAGAAGGCGGCGGTCGCGAAGTAAGTGTTGATGATTTTCTCGCTGCTCTAGAAGTGGCACTAGAAGATGTGCTAGGCGATGAAGTAGAAGTTGAGCAGGACGAAGACGACGAAGAGCTAGACTTGGGCCCCGAGGAAGAGCCCCTTCCGCCCGAAGGCGAACTGCCTCTCGGCGATGAGGAACTCCCTCTCCAGGAAATGATTAATACAATTACCAAGCGCGTTGCTAAGAGAATTGTAAGGGAAGCTCTCCAAAAGAAAAAGTAATCATTGACAAATAGAATATAAGTTGTTATAATAGAACCGTGAGAGAAATCTCGCGGTTTTTTATTGGAGGGAGCATGGAACTAACCGACTTACAAACAGCCATACTGGTTTGTGTCTATCTTTTTGGGGTGTTTTCATGTAAATTTGCTACACAATTTTTTGAAGTTTCACACGCTGCTCGGGTTGTCGAGCGCACCATCTACCGGTGCCTTTTATTGTGTGCCAAGATACATGAGGACGCAGCTTTTTTGCAAGAAATTAAGTATAAACACCTAAAAGAGGCAGGCTTTGACAAGAAACAAATTCGAGATTTTATGGATGTAGATAAGCAGATCATGAACAGCTGGAAAGAATCGATAGTACAAACTATTTTGACTCATTCGCCTAAAGTATTCTCTTTTGTACTCAAGTTTACTAATTGGAAAGAGGCGATGCATCAACTTAATGAGATGCGCGAGGAGGAATAACAGTGGAAGAAATAAAAGCCAGCGCCTGGAAAGAGGATTATAGATACAATGACAGCTACCGTTACAAACTTCAGATAGATAACATTCCTGGTCAAAGAAATTTTCAACGTCTTCTTAAAGAAATTGAAAAGGAATGGAGAGTTTATGGCGATGGATTCAACAAGGAAGCAGATAAATTTACCATCTTAGCTACTAAAGATTTTGATTCTTTGGAGGAATGGGTAAAATGGGCTAGAAATTTTTCGTATGATCTGGTAGAATATAACCGTAACGATAAACCTAAACTAACGAAGCTCGGCAGTAACTATAAAAGAAAGGCTAACTAGTGGCTAAAGCAGAAGAAGAGGAAGAAGAGACAATAGAATTTGAGGTGGAGAGTGACCCTCCCGAGCCGAAAGTATTAAATATTTACGGTGATATTAGCGAAGAACAAACACAGGAGCTTTTGGGGGGTCTACTCCACTATCATTATACTAAGGAGGGCACTACAGGGGAAGACGGAGAAGTCGTTGTGCTCCCGATCGACTTTTATATTGCAACCGGAGGCGGCACCGTTGCAGAAATGTTTGCTATCTATGACATCATGAGACTGGTTCGTGAGGAAACTCCCATTCACACGGTCGGCATAGGAAAAGTTTTATCTGCCGGCGTGTTATTATTGGCGGCGGGCACCAAAGGGGAGCGACGCATTGGAAAGAACTGTCGCATAATGCTCCATCGCGTACTAACTGGCGAAAGTGGGAGCTTACACAGCATCGAAGCCAGCTTCAAAGAGGCGGAGATCATAGAACAAATGATGTTTCGGGCTCTCGTGGATGAAACAGGGCTGACAATGAAACAACTAAAGAAGATCGTATCTAAAAATCTCGACTCATACTTCAGCGCAGAAGAAGCGGTTGAAATGGGGATTGCGGATATAATCGTCTAATTATATCAGGAGCTTATATTATGACTAACGACTTTGATCAGATAGTGGAGAGCCACTTCAAGGAGAAGAGAAACATCTTTGGCTTTGAAAGCATTGTTACACTCATTGAGGAGGTGATGGGGTCGATGGAAGAGGCCGGCCTTCCGATAGTGGAGAACCAGGACCCAAACCTTCTCACAGAAGGAGTAAAGGGTTTTTCCGCTGCCAAGTTCTTTGACTCCATTTATACTCCCAATATTACTGAGGAGATTGGCGAGGTAAAAGACAAAAACAAAACACGCCAGGCATTTATACGCTCCATGAGTGGTGTCGGAGGGAAGTCTCTCCGAGAGAAGCTCAACAATGTAAAGCGCTTTATGACGGAATATGATGAGACGCGCTCGGTCGATGAGATTTTATCTTTCGTAACCTTCCTTAAATGTATGTCAGAGGTTTTTAAAGATTATTCTCCGTCCGGAAGCGGGTTCCTTTTGGAAGCCTTTCTTGCGGGCCTTATGAAAGGAAGGCAGATTGTAGAGAACAGCGATGAGACGGGCGGCACCCTTCCTATCGTTGACTACGAAGGTGGCGCTGGTGATCCTGTCTCGCTTAAAAGACTCACCGGCGGAAAAGGCAAAACCCCCATCAAGGGATCTCTTAAAAATCTTGCAAATCACATATCTAAGTTCCCCGATCGCGGGATAGACTATGTGCTTGCTGCGGTACACGCGGACGCAGCACAAGTGGGCTTTTATGAATTCAATATCAACATTGAAAATTTTATTGACTGGGTGGGCAAGTTTATTGTTATCGATCCGGTCCAGTATAAGCATGCACTTTCAGCTCAAGCCGCGGCCCCGGCGGAGGAAGCGAGCGGGGAGAAGTCCAAGAAGCGGGTCGGAGAGTATAAGCCGGGCCCCGAAGAGCGCGAGGATGAAGCCGCCGTAGCGGATCGGTTCAGGAAGGAAGTGATAAAGATTCAGCCTGCGCTAGGGGTATACCCAAAGTTCCTCGAAGACGCTCAAGTAATGGCGGACGGAGATACTGCGCCAAATCTTACGACCTCCCTGGCCGGCCGCAGAGAACTTTGGAACTCCTCACTTCCCTACGTCGTCGCCGCGGCAGGATACCTTAAGAGTCAACATAAGCTTCTTAAAAGCATGTATAAGCATGCCACGAATATTAGCATCAGTAATGGTCCAGCGTGGACGGGCCTCGAGGCCGCCCCGACGGGAGTCGGCCATTCGGGCGTGCTAAAGATTGGACAGCCCCACATTGACGCCGCCTTAGACGTTTTAGTAGCGGGCCCACCTAACGAAAAGGAATACGAAGTCGCATCCAGGATCCTTCACCACGCCTTTACCAAAGCGGTCCCTCAGTTATCACGCGTCTCTGGTCGCTTTAGCACGGGCGGCTTTGCATATTCAAAGACTCCTAGCGAGAAGGCACAAAAATCGGCGGCTGAAAAGCTGGCCATCGCCCAGGCGGGAACTCTGGCGGGACTTAACGACATTGAACGACAAAACTTTGTTGCGTGGGCGAAAGCCAATGGCCCCGACTTTTACACGCTAGTCCTAAATTCCGCAAAAGGTTCCGAAGAAAAGTCTCAGTTCAGTATTCCCCAGGAGAAGGTTACCTTTGGGGGAACTTCATATTTTATTGACGAGCTTACACTAGATAAACGCTCTATTTATGAGGCAATTAATTTATATAACAAAGACATCCAGGCGCGCCTAATGCCCGTTTTTGTAAGTGTCGATAAACTAATGGCTCAGCTACAGTTGTTATACACCCAGAACGATCTCGGAGCGGGCCAACATGCCTCTGAGGAGTGTGTAGAGCTTAAAGGCAATGTGGATGCGGAAATAACTACGCGCAAGGAAGAAGAAGTTCTCCCCCAGGCAGCAGAAGAATAAAATAGTTTGACATTGCAAATAAATGTGTTATAATAATCATATAACTCGGAGGATGAATGGCGACGTGTAAGTTTGAGGACCGGCGTGTCCTGAATGAAAAGCTTCTAAACGGAGTAAATAAGTTAGCAGACAATGTAGCGACCACACTAGGTCCCAAGGGAAGAAATGTAATTCTTCAAGAGAAAGGCAAAGAGCCTTTCATTACTAAGGATGGAGTAACTGTTTCGGTTTTTGTTCATCTAGATGATGAGTTTGAGAACGCAGCTGCACAAATTCTTAAGCAAGCCGCCAGCGAGACCAGTACGGTAGCCGGAGACGGCACAACCACAGCGACAGTCCTCGCAAGAGAAATTTTTAGCCAGGCGCAAAAGTATCTTACAGCCGGCGCCTCGCCCATCGAACTTAAACGAGGCATCGATAAAGCGGTGGAGGTTATTGTTGAGAACTTAAAAGAACTTTCCACGCCCATCACAAGCCTGGAGGACGTTGAAAACATCGCAACCATTTCAGCAAATAACGATCCGTTGATTGGCAAACTTGTCGCAACAGCCATTGATAAAGCCGGCGCAGATGGTGCCATTACCGTAGAGGAGGCAAGGTCCATGGAAACCTCTCTGGACGTGATAGAGGGCTTCAGAATGCCCGCGGGCTATGCGGCATCGGCGTTTGTAACTGACGAACGACGCGGCGCAGTGAAGCACGACAGCCCGCTGTTGTTGGTCACCGACGCCAGGATAGATACAGTGGAACAAATCCTACCGGTTTTAGAAATAGTCTCACGTGACGGAAGGCCTCTAATAATATTTGCAGAAGAAATAGAGGGACAGGCACTAGCAGCGTTAATTATGAACACCGTCCGCGGCACAATGAAGATAGCAGCAGTTAAAGCCCCCCTTTATGGCGAGGCTAGAAGGAACATGTTGAGCGATTTAGCTGTGTCCACAGGGGCAACCTTTATTGCGAGAGATGCCACAAGTAGCCTTCGCAATGTAAAGCTCACCGACTTCGGACAGTGTAAGTCTATAGATATTACTAAGATTTTAACGACAATAGTTGGCGGCAAAGGGAGTTTTGAGGAGATAGACAAGAGCATCAATCTTCTTAAGAATCAACTTCAACAAACTGAGGATTTACGAGAGTGCGAAGAAATTCAAAATCGCATCACCAAGCTTGCTGACGGGGTTGCGGTCATTAATGTTGGTGCAGCCACCGAGGTAGAGATGACAGAGAAGTAGCATCGCATAGAAGATGCGCTAGAAGCCGTCAAGGCGGCCCAAGAAGAAGGGATAGTGCCAGGAGGCGGAGTGGCACTGCTGCGAGCCTCGAAACACCTTAAGGTAGTCACCGATAACGAGGATCAAGCTTTAGGCGTAGAGATAGTTAAGAAGGCGGTGGTGGCTCCCATACGACAGATGGCGACCAACGCAGGCCAGAGCCCAGACCTGATCGAGGCTAAAATTCAAAAAGCCAAAAAAAACTCTGGCTTCAATTTTCGAGACTTTTCAACTGTAGATATGTATGATGCCGGAATCATTGATCCTTTGAAAGTTACGCGAACGGCGCTTCAAAATGCAGCATCGGCAGCCGGTACGCTAATCACGACCAGTCACGCCATTATAGAAATATGATACTAGTTAGGACAGCGAGGTAAACGTGGAGGCACCGAACAATGTCGGACTTGGAAAACGAGGGACAAATTGCAGTTGCTCTAACAGAGCTAACGAGCAGGATCGAAACCCTGATAGACAAGCAAGAAGAGCTTGCAGAGAATGTGAGCAAAATCAAGGAAGCTGTGTACAACCCAGACGAGGG
>Ga0098035_1000431_pt1 | contig 21121 bp, 30 predicted proteins | sample 3_EtaG_FD_75046 | JGI IMG/M metagenome (GOLD analysis project Ga0098035, IMG submission 75046) | Marine viral communities from the Subarctic Pacific Ocean - 3_ETSP_OMZ_AT15126 metaG | ecosystem: Environmental > Aquatic > Marine > Oceanic | place: Pacific Ocean | collected 2015-01-07
ATGTCTCACACGTGTACACAGGTCTCCGTAGGCAGATGTAACGAGTGCTGGCAGTGTAAGGAAAGAGCGTGGGCATTCGATCAATGTCAAATGTTAGATTACGGAATAAATTAAATAAGGAAAACAAAAATGAAATCCGGAAAAGTGTGGGGTAATACAAAACAAATATTGAAGACTCCGTTCGTAGAGTTTCATAGGATTGTTGTTGAGAGTGGGATGAGATGTAGTAAGCATAAGCATGAGCACAAATGGAATGCATTCTTTGTTGAGAATGGAGTGCTTGATGTCCATGTGTTCAAGAATGATTATGACCTTACAGACGTGACGACATTGAAGACCGGAGACTTCATGACTATTCGTCCAGGTGAGTATCACTATTTTGTTGGAAAGACACCTCTTGAGTGTCCTTGCATTGCATTTGAGATATATTATCCTGAAGAGCTGTCAGAAGATATTGTGAGAGAGAATGTTGGTGGCCCTGGTCCATATTCGCCAGTACGATACAAACATGAGCCCGAAAAAGTCTACTATCCTAAGGATAGTCCAGGATGGAGGGCACTAGCAAAAGAGAAGGGAGATCTATGAAAACAAAGATGGGAAAAGAAATAAGAATAAAGATAGACAATCGAATCGATTATCTCGAGAGGTGTATGTTAAAAGAAATGCACATAACGAGCCCCGATATCGTTAACGAGGTTATTCGCAGTATATCCAAATACTGGTCAATATTAGATGATGATGATATTGATTATATACAAGCATGTGAATATGCTCGTGATGAGGAACTAACATGGGGACATCAAATACCTCGAACATACCTCCGAGGTGCCCTAAATGATATTAGTGATAAATAATACCAATATTTACTAAGCACACCCCCTGCCCAACAATGGAGATTAAAACCAATGACAAGCTCTCAACATTATCTCCAGATATCTGCACTAAAATATGAAATCCAGAATAGTAATGGAAATATGCCCGATAATGTTCGTGCTTGGATGGAACAGAAAATAGATCTGTACGAACAGCCAGAGTTACCGCTAGGGGTATTGGCAGAGCTATCTGCTCAACCTGGTAACATTGAGTAGTATGGATATTTAAGGAATGCGTATCACGGATATGAACTGGATGCAGATCGAGGCTCGCGTGAGCCAGGATGACCGCTGTGTCCTGCCGATAGGTTCCACTGAGCAGCACGGAGTTCTATCGCTCTGTGTTGACGCTATCTTGGCGGAGCAGGTCGCAGCTGATGCGGCCGAACCGCTTGGCGTACCAGTCTATCCGGCGATGTCATTCGGCTGCGCACCCTATTTTTCAACGTTCCCGGGCGAAGTATGGCTCAAGGTAGAGACCCTACAGGCAGTAGTCCGCGATGTCATCCAATCGTTTCATACTTCCGGGTTTCGCCGGGTATTAATCGTTAACGGTCACGGAGGAAATTCAACCATCGGCAGTTTGTGCCAGGACCTAATGGCCGAGAGGCCTGATATGTCAATTAAGTTCCACAACTGGTGGAAAGCACCCCGCACGTTGGCCAAGGTCAAAGAGATCGACCCTAATCCCTCACACGCCAACTGGTTTGAGAATTTTCCCTGGACCCGCTTGACCAATGTACTCATGCCAGAGGAGGAAAAACCGATGGTCGATCTCACCCAATTGAAGATGGTCGGCCTTGCGGAAGGCCGGGAATTGCTAGGCGATGGTTGTTTTGGTGGAGCTTATCAAAAAGACGATTCCGACATGCTCGAACTTTGGCGCATCGGTGTCGAGGAAACACGAAAATTATTGGAAGAACCATGGCTGAACCCATGTTATGATCTATCTTAACCAGTGATATAACCATCTCCATCTACATTACCAATCTCGCCAATAGCTGTTAGAGCAGCATTGCGAACCTCGTCGTATGCATAATCTTTGAAAGCAATATACCAACATACTATTTCACTGGCTCCAGCAGTTTTCTTGTGCTCATAAACATCACTAAGGATTCTAAGAGAAGCAGTATATGTTGTCTCTTCTATACTGGTATCTAATGATGTTGCATTAGTAGCATCTGCAGCAATTTGATCTCTAAACTTAATTTGCCTCGAAGCCGAAGGGGTAATTACCAACTCTAACCAAGCGATCCCACCAGTTGTATATCCAGCTGATCTTGGATCGGAAGACGTGATACCAATCCATCCTGTATCTTTATTAGCTAATGTTGTCATATACCCAACCCGCCGAGTAGAATCATCTGGTAACTCAAATCTCGCTATAACTTCGTCCGCAAATGACCATGCTTGACCAGTATGATTACCTGCTAAAGAATGAGCAACATTCTTTGTTCCATCAACAAAATTAGGTCTTACGAGCTTACCTTCTGCATCAGTCGCTATGTAGCTAGGATCATAGCTACCATATTGTGGATACCCAGCCGGTTGAGTACCGGCAACATACTTATCGAAGTCTGTCTTGAGAGTAGTGATCCATCCATCAACATCAAGTGATCCGTAGTGATCATCGAGTATTGTTATATATTTGTCCGAAACAAGTGCCATAATGATTTTCCCTGTTATATATTGTCGACAAAGCTATTTATATAAAAAATTCTTTATTAAGTTCATGTTTTATAGAATCAAATCCTGCAGGCTTGCCACGGTCTTTGTTGCTCCACTTAGCAGCCTCTCTTTTTTTCATATCCGTGCCAGCCATAATATGATATCTGTCCTCCATGCTTGCATTAAAGAATGTATGCTCTAGGGACGGATCAACTATATAAGCCCAACCAGGCTCTAATCTATACAGACCACTATCAAATGCAAAGTAGTTGCCAGGATCACTATATATTGGAATGTGGAGCTTATAGAAACTTTCATCGGCAGGAATGGATCTATCATCATGCCATGTATAGCACGTACCAGGACTCCTTAACATAATTCTTGCACCAAAACAATCATAATACTCAAGTATTGATTTTATTAATGTATTATCATACTCAGGATTATAATTTGTGTACCTACGATGATGATTAGCTCCCTCTTTTAAACTATCTGGGGCCCATCCTTCTTCTGGCGGTGGAGCACTTAGACCAAGATGACGCCTATGTGGTTCATCTTCATCTTTGTAATTAATACACGTCATTCCTGATTGCCACATAACTTTATCACGTGTTGTCTCAAACTCTTCTCTGATACAATTAATATCAACCCTCCAAGATTTCTTAACTGGAGTTCCACCTGATGGTAACATTTCTAGCCTCCTCCCTTATGTAATGCGAGATCACATGCATGTATGCACGCGTGCTCTAGTGCTTCATACCCAAACCATATTGCAAATGCTAGGAATGCATATCGTGTTATCGTAAATAGAGCCTTAGTGTCCTTATATTGTACCAACCACTTATAGAGGCCGGCAACAATGATTACTGCTAGACCTGCACCTGTCCACCCTTCCCACGTATTATTATACCGCTGAAACATGAATGTGAACACTTCCATGCTTTCGCGAAAGTATATGAACCATATAACGAGATAACCTACCATGTTTGTCTTATTGCGATTCGCAATAGCATCAACATGTCCCTTGATATGTACTGGTAGATTTGCGCTGGTGAAGAACAAGTAGAGCATCAGTCCACTCAACATAGCATACATCAGAACTTCATAATCATGTAGCAGCTCACCTAATGCAAAGCCACCTAACAGTCCACACAGCAATCCTAACATCGCTGAGGCAAGTATCTTCTTGTCAACGACAATTGCAGTGACGACCATTAACGTCAAGAACATCATTTCTAATGATTCACGTCCTACATATATCAAACTCTCAATGTCTACAATATTTATAATATCCATAATCTATCTCGCTTTAAGCCTATTTCTATTCTTATTCCTAGCTTTTCTCTTCTTAGAGCCTATCTTTCTTCTGCCCTTGCCTGTTCGCTTCGCCATCGATGGCCTCCTTATAATTACATATAAAATAACTGTCCACAATATCTGATATAGGGTTCTCACCATGGTAATCCAGTATCTCTCTTGGATCAACATATGTCTTATTAATAAATGCCTCTAGCATATTGCTCTTCTTGGCATTCCCCTTGCCGGTAGCAAACTTTTTGACTTCTGTGGGCGTAACTAATACGATATTAGCTTTGTTACGTAGCCGATATTTCAATATACCTGTATTCTCTCCTATATTAAAAACACGGCCGGTCGCAGCATATGCATAGTCCTCTAACATAATCTTATCTGTTTCGTATGTGTCTATTATATCTACAGCCCACGAAGATATGTAGGCATATCTGTCTATGCCTGATAGGTCTGGCAAAAGTGATCCTCTGAACATAAACTGCTCATGATCAATCTCACATATCGATTTCTTTTTTGATGTTAGGTAGTAAACGTCGTAGTCGTTATCTACCTTAATCGTTATGGCTGGACTTGTTGTACTATAATCAATTCCAATTACATTACTGATCTTCGTCTATCCATTCTACACCACCTCCGAACTCGGCACGCTCACTTGCTTCCATGCCGAAGTCATCTGTAGACAATTCATCATACATCTCATGGCCACAGAAGGGACAATAACCAGGGGAGTGCCCATCTGTATCATCCTCTTGATATTGAACTTCGCAAACAGCTCCACACACTTCACAGGATAAGGAATCCTTTTCCACTATCTCATCATCTTGATTCATATCTTGCTTTCCTTTATTACTCTTTCGATCTTGGTACAACGAAAATCGGGACTTCAATGGTGCTACCATCTTCGCTATAATGTTCATAATGAGTCAACTCACCTTCTTTTGTATAATATTCCCATTTGCCTACACGGGTACCCATAACAATGTCACCTTGCTCCATAACTCTGCCGTTGTCATGACATATCTGTGCACCAGTCATATCTTCATATCCATCTGTATAGTTAATGGACTTGAATTTGTTACCGTTTTCATGATACCAGTTATGTAGGCCAAACTTAGTACCGTCTTCTGTTGTATGCTCGAAGAATCTCTCTGTACCGGGTGCCTTGTTTTTTAACTTATCAGGCATTTCATTATAATCACCTTCGGTTTTAACATTACCGTTTTCCCAGTATCTTACAACTCTTATTTGTAAGTCACGTAGCTTTGTAATCTTTGTCTTGGCGGCCTTAGAATGAACTATACCATAATCAATAACACCTTCAGACAATCTCACATCCTCCTGCCGAGCAAGCCAGCTCTTGGGCTCCTTCAGTCATATCTGTACTTTCATACCGAGCCAACAAAGTCATCCAATCAACTCCCTTAGGCATCCTCTTTTCCAACTCTTCATATTGCTTCTTATTTATATCTTGATAAGGAGCTTGTCTATATGTATGGTCTGAGAACGGCAGGAAAGATACTCCACTCATCCATTCCCAATTTGCATATACCCACGCGCCTACTTCAATCCACTCACTCTCTCTAACAGATATAGTAACAGATGGCTTGTGCTCACAATAATGCTTCTGATATGTCAACCATAGCTCGAGTTGCTCAATAGCACTCATATCCATACGATTAACAGCGTTCTCCGGCGATTTGACAGGGAATGAAAAGACACTGGTATGCAAAGGCCTCGTAATGTCATCCTCGACGGGGAAGTCAGCATCGGTCATCATTTTGCAGAGAGGGTCTTTCTTGTCCGCACGGATTGTACGAATATAATAAGGATTATGACGGGCATGAATACCAGAAGCAGAGTCAACCAACTGAGATACTGTGCCGCTCGGCTTAACGCATGTAATAGCAACTGAAGGATTGATCCCAAGTTTAGTTGCCCATTCTTTATTTGTTTCAATAGCAATCTCACGGAGAGCACTAAGTCTCTTATCCAATCCATCCTCTTTTCCATTCGTTAATGGGTTATCCATAATACCAGTCATTGAAACACCTAGCAGTCTCTCCTCCTCGCAATTAGCCTTCCATTCCTTTGATATGTATTTAAACTCTGTTAGTGTTGATTGAAATGTTCCAAGTATCGTAGCAAGACGAATTTTACTCTTCAATGTTTTAAGCGTGTCTGTCTCTTTCACAACACACTCTGTTAAATTACAAAACTCATTTGTCCTAAGAATAATCTCTGAGCATGGGTTCGTACCGAAGTCTCTATCTGCATCACGTCTACCATTACGAGCTGCTTGCATCTTAGCAGACTCTCTATTAAATATTCCTCGTTCACCAGACTTACTATTATACAGTGCTACCCACTCTTCCATAAAGATACCAATATCTGGCTTCTCTGTGTAGCATGCACTATTGTTGGACAATGCTCGTTGTCCTTCGTTCTCCCACCATTGGCCTGCTTTCGCATGCCTCATCCGGTCATCACTAAGATTAGAGAGAGAAATGAGAGCACTACGACGAACACCACCAACGACAACAATTTCGGCGATTTTGCAAATGATATCATGACATTCTAACGACGTGAGCTTTCTTCCCATCGCTCCCTTAAATTTAGATATACAGAAATGAAATAAGTCTTCTAATGGCTCTGGTCCACTACTACGACCTCCGAACGTCTTCAATACTGATCCAGCTGGTCGAACCTTAGATGTGTCCCATGCAGGAACTTGTCCCACATATAATAGTCCTATTAGCTCACGCAATGCTTTTGCCCAACCCAATCGACTATCTGCTACAGTGATTAATGTATCTGTTTGATGAAACTCATCTGCTACTGGTGGCAAATCATTTACATACTGTCTCTCTACACTGAATCCAACACCGGTTCCATTCATCAATATGTATAGCACTTCATCGAACGACTTAATCTTATTGATTGCAATGAATGCACAGTTGTATCCAGCTATATTGTCTCTCTTCAGTGCTGGACCAGCAGTCATCATTGCTCGCATTGAAGGCATAACTTGAAGACTCAGTATATTTTCCTGGATCTCCTTCTTTACATTAGGTTCTAATTCATATCCGTAGTTCTCTCGCAGATGATCCTCAAAGAATTCAACATATCTGTCTATTGTTTCTGGCCAGCTCTCTCTCCGTTCTTCTTCTTGGATCCATCTTGAATATCTAGACAGATGAATAAATTGCTGGTACAATGTAGGTAAATAATTGCTTTGAATTGGTAATTTACCATTTAACTTTTGCTGTGGTGTGGCTTCAACTTGCTGTAGCAACTTCTTTCTCCTCCGCTAAATCTGTTAAATATTTCCAGCTAACTGGAAACAGTTTTTTTATTTGATTCGATATATCTTCACACACCAAACGAGTCTCTTTTTGCGCATCAGACTTACATCTTAAATTACATACTCTCGCAAAAGCGTACAACGATCCTGACCAATACCATTCTGTCATCAGGCTTTGTGGTAAAACCATTCTGGCCATCTCCGGAGCAATACCTAAGCCTAACATATTATTATAACACTGTGTCGCGTGAATATAAGCCGGCTCAATACTGTACTCTACAGTTTCATCAGAGGAACCTTGCTTCTTGTTCTCTGCAGCAAGTCTCCACTCTTCAGGCTCATAGAATTCTGGCTCATCATCTACATACCGCCTCGATATCTCATTCCATGCCAGACCAACTTGATGCTTTACAAGTTGGCGAGCTACAAATATAGGAGCTTTGATATGGAATTGAAGAAAGCAATGACTAAAAGGACTCCAATGCCCATGCTCAGCCAAATACTTTACAAGGCGTTCGTCTTCCTTTCTTAATTGTGGTACCTTTGGAACTTTTGTCCTAGCTTGAACATTCATCGCAATAGGTTGAAACTTATACTCATCTTCACTGTAATCAACATTCTTATTAAAACTTACTCTAGCAGCATTGACAACTGTTAGGTCGTCACCCATCTTATCAACTAATGTTGCCCATTTATTCTTTGACACAGACATCGCCTTCCTATTAACATTTCTTCCATGTATTAATAGCCAACATGGCATCTAATCTACTATACGTATTCTCGTCGATCAATAATTTTACGTCTGCTGCGTTCAATCCACCCACTATCATATCGTTTATGTCTTTATACTGTAGTCGACTAGGCCACACAACAATTTTTATTCCATCGTTTGCAATCTTAAACATTTTATCAACAATTTGCTTGGACCTGGGCTCATTGTCAAATATCATTGTAACGTCATCAAATTTTGGATAGCCATCACTACCAGCCATAGCAACACAATTATTAACAAACATACTATCAAAAGGGCCCTCTGTACAAAAAATAGGCTTCCCATTATCTGCGTCATCCAAACCAAATATCTTTGATTTAGACTCATCGAGCATAATAGTTATGTATCGGAGACTAGGTTGGTACTTAGTATCTTTTCTAAACGAACGACCTTGATATCCAAAGAACTGGCCCTGCTTATTAATGAATGGAATAATAATTCTAGGCTCATCTTCGGGTCCATATCTGTCTTCTACTTTTTTAAATTTTTCCGGAATGAGAGTATTGGTCCATTCCATAAAATGATCACAGTAAAACAACTTACTGTGATAATAGTTGGGGATCTTTCTGTCTAAGATATACGTCTTAGCTGGATGGTCCCATTCAAGTTGAGAGATTTTCTTGAGTTTTCTGAGGGGGCTACCCTTTTTTCTGTACTCAGGAAAATCGAATTTTAAAGTTGTTGTTGTATCTATGGCTTTGGCAATCTTGACATTCTCTCGGCCTCTTTCTGCGATTGATTCTAATCTATATTGGTCATGAAGTGACTTATCTTGCTCCTCTAGGAACGCAGAGAATTTCCTACTTACACCACAGTTGTGGCAATAGTAGAAATATTTTCCACTCTTGGATACAATGTACCCGCGAGCCTTAAACTTGTTCTTCTGGGAATCACCACAGTAAGGACATCTGAAGTTATAAGACTGATTCTTCTGCTTAAACTGTGGTAACTTGTTAGAAAGTAGGTTTATGTATTTGACATCTAACCACATAATATATTTCACTCATATCAATAATAGGGATCTATCTCTGGGCCCAAGTCCTCTGTGTCTCTAATAAGATTATGATACTTCTTGTTCGACTTGGCAAACTCCTGCTCATCCTTGGTAGTATAGTGTAGGACAACAGGATTAAAATACTCTTGGTGCTTGGCTTCCAAGTAGGAGTGAGTTACATCTTGAATACCAAAGAGTCCACATGTCGTGTTCAATCGACTCAGTAATAACCATACACCATACTGATCTAATATCCTAGGATTAGGCATAGGGTTAATTGCAGTACCTTCTTGTAATTGTTTCATTATCCTGGTTAGCCAATTAATTCTATCAGTAATCTTCACATGCAAATTGTTATTCAACAACATAACACCAGTACAATATTTGTATACATGAGAGCGACCACCCGATGCATATATCGCAGCATCTACAACATCAAGACTAAATCTGATATTCTTATTTGATCCTGTTATTGGACAGTGACGAAATCCTATTTCCTCTCTACCATACACATCATGAGTACAGTACGTATCAAATATATATTGTACATCATCGTAGAATATCGTGTCAGAGTCAACATATAATATACTATAATCTTGATTTCTTACACCCATTGTACGGTCATGGAAATATTTGAGATTATACCATCTGTGAATCGACCACGAATTCAACATATCATGATCGAACTTTTCAAATTGTCTTATCTTAACACCATATTCTTCTACCAATAGATCTTCTTGGTGCTTAAATGTTCCACTACAGAACAAATATATAGGAATTGTTTTGTTGAACTTCCTTAATGACTTAACACTATGGATAATACGATTTATTTCATGAGTGTTTATATGCTCATGAGTATTCCATCTATATGAATACATGACAACGTCTCGAGCTTCTTTTTTCCCTCGAGCTCGAATTAAGTCAGGATAAAGGCCTTCTTTTAGATCTTTATGAGATATTTCGCCACGTTGATACTTCAATAACAAATCCTTCATTACTTTTAATCTTCCTTATTTCTTTAGACCGAAGGCTGATCCAGTCAATAATGCACCGAAGGCTAGGTGGAACAATCCACCCATTTGTAATGTATATGGAGAATGGTGTTGTGTCAACTTCTTCATTAGTTCTAACTGCACCATAGTATCATCAATCATTCTAACCTCATTTAAAAAAGTATGATAATCTGGTCTCATAAAACCGAACCATATAGGCACGACCATAAAATCAAAAACACATATTATTAGGTAAACTATTAAAGCTGTCCAGTGCCACCACATGGTGGAGGAGGTCATTAGTCATCATCGTCCTTTTTGTCATCGTCCTTAGGATCTTTCTTAGCGGTGTCTTCATCACCTACAACAAACCCATATTCGTTCTCTCTTAGGAAAGCTCTGATTTCAGATATAGGCCTGGACCATGCAATATGAGTGATAGCAACACCCCAACCATACGCTCCTACCATAGAAGGAACTCCGATCATTTCATACTTATCTCTTTTAGCACTATGGGCCCATAAAGAACCACCACTATTTCCAAAGATAATAGGTGCACTAGACAGATACAATGGACGTCCCTGTTGATCCTTTCCAGCAATTCCACTCAATAGACCTTCTGTTGGATAGGGTGGATTTCCCATACCACTTCCTACTGCCCAGGTCTGTTGAAAAAGATATGGTCCACCCACATCTTCTGGCCAGAACGTAGCAATATTCTTTAACACTCTTTCTTTATCATCCAAGCGAAGCAGTGCTAAGTCTCTGTTTTTGTCCCATGCCAAGATACGACCAACTCTACCGGTAGTACCTACAGCAGTGCTGTAATCATTATAGTCCCATATTCGAACATGAACTGGCCTGCGTGTTTCACTTTGAATAGATTTGCCTTTTTTCGGATCAAAATCTTCGGAAATAGAAATTGCATCCCTAACAACATGGTGGTTTGTCAAGACTAGAGACCAAATCTTTTCATCTTTCCAGGACTCATGTGCCCGCGCGGCACTAAAAATAACGGTTCCGGAACCCACTCCTTTACCTGTATCCACCATCACTGTGGGGTAAAGCATTTCTGTAATCATTTTAACAGGAGCTTCCGTAACTACCTCAGCCGCGATAGAAGACTGCGGTAGGGCTACTAGTGCCATCATAGCTAGCAATGAGCACACACTATGGCAAATCTTTTTATGAATACGCATTTTTTAATTCCTTTGTTTGTGCGTTATAACTATCAATACTTCTATTCTATACTAATTATCTTAACAAGTCAACGATAGATGTGTTAGCTAGTAAAAATCCTACTACACCAGCGGCTCCCAACATTATCCATCGCCACCTTTCTATAGCAGTCATTTTCTTCATCATTTCATCTCTAAGATCACCAACTCTTTGATGAAGTTTTTCTATTTGATCATAGTATGCTGTATTAACTCCATCTTGATTCTCAAACTTCTGTTCATGAACAGCAAGTACTTGTTTAATGTCATTAGATACATCTGTCAATTTAGTAATAGCAATGTCCAATCTTTTTAGTAGATCTCTCTCTGATAACTCAGACACTTTATTTCTCCAACTCTTTTACTCTGGTTTCTATTTCGTCTATCTTCTTAGCAATATTAGGATTGACCTTTCTCCATGCATCTGCATCTTGATCGAACCAAGTCCACCCATAACGATCGCGAACAAAATCTAATACGAAATCCCACTTACCATAAAACCACAAGCCAATTCGTGTGTCTCTCATATACGCAATAAAAAGGGCACCGAAGATACTACCAACGATACCAGTATAAATCCATAGTGTGTCGCCAAACATGCGATCTAATAGCTCTACCATTAGTCCCCCGCGAACACGTTGCTACTGCCTGTAGCAACTCGAGTACATGCAGTTATAGGATCACCAATTCTCCCACAGCCTTTGCCATTAATTCTTACAGTAGATGAACCAGCTGTAATCACAGCCTGGTGAGCTGGACAAGGAGAGCCTGGTAAGAGATGCGATGTATTAACATCATCCTGTCTTGATATTCCAGTACCATTAACACGAACATTTGGACTCATTGCCAGCCTCCTTGGCTGTGAACAATGAACAACATCAGCATCGATAGTGGCTCCTCTACATACTGCGGGCACGTTCTTTCTCCATTAACTGCTGCAATCTAACATTCCACACTGCTAAATCATCATGTTGCTCATCTGTGTGATGTCTCAATATAACTCCTGGCGACCACTCAGATGTATTTCCTTCTTCATCATATGCTATTTCACCGACCGGCGCAGGCAGATCAGCTTCGAACCTAATCACGTGTTCGAAATCTAAATCTTCAGGTATTTCGAGATAGTTGTTATATGTTACTAGCTCACCATCAACAATAAATTCAAATGTACCTGTTTCAACCTCTAGTGTATTAGGACGCTGTGCCACTATCCCTCCTACTTTTTAACTTGCCTTGAGTAATCCCATTCTCTCCACAGATATTTAGCATAAGCGGAAGATCTATGATCACGCATACCATCAAAAAATTCGAATTTAAGCATAGCAGTAATATGTCCTCTCATTTTATCTTTCATCGTCTGCCATATACCTAATTTCCTGATATATCCATAGTGATTGATATATACATTTGTTCCAATGTGTTTGTATCCCAGAATCCACGGCGGCACTCTCGGTACTATGTCATTGTTATTCTGAACTCTAAAACAATTAACATTGAAATTAAAGCCATACTCTCTATTACCTACTCTCGGAGAACCATAGGTATAAAGATATACACATCTTTGTCGTTGTCTTCCAGCAGCAAGTGTAGCCATTCCACCACCCAAGCTGTGACCTGTTATGTATAGCTTCTTCTTATTATCAGCTATGGTTGCCTCTGTGTCAACATATATTTTGTCTAATTCTTCTTTAAATCCTGCATGAACACTGCCCATAGGATTACACAATCCCTTCTGTTCACTTTTTACCTTCCACGCTTTTAAGTCTGCCCATATGTCACTTTTTTGGGTAGGCTCTGTACCTCTAAAGATCCAGACAATTGATTCTCTATTTGAAATTACGTGACACTGTGCCCCTTCGTGACTGATTAACTTATGCTGTGGGAAACCTGCTGCCTCAAACAAGTGGGCAACCTCATCGCCACCATAAGCTAAAAAAGAACACACAGCAAAGAAATATCTAGCATACTCTACGTCATTTAGGTCCCCAGGGGAGAAGTCTTTTAAAAATGGATGTTCCTGAATCATTTTTTTTGCTTTCTTTCTTTTGTCTTTCCAACGATTCACTTTGCTCTTTATTGTGTTGTGATATTGCTCCACTTTGCTTTGCATGATATTTCTTGTATGCTCCTATAATCAATTCTTGTTGCTGTACCAGAGTAAGGATCTTGGCCATATTCACTGATATGTTTTCGTATCCTTTATCTGTCAGCCCAAACAATGCTTCATCATAATTCTTCTTCTCTAACTCTGCAAAAACTGCTTCGGCGTTTCCTTTTGTTATTACAAACCACTCTATATCATCTAAGTTAATTTTATCTACCTCAGGCAAAACAAGAGGTATTGGTTTAACAGGAGAAACCTTCAGTTCAATCTGTTTTACGTTAGCGCTGCACCCTATTAGGATTAGCGATATCAGGGCAACTACGATTAAGTTGACTTGGCTTTTCCGCATTTTTCTCTTTCTCCGTCAATGATTTTCCAGATACAATTTCAAAGCACCTCATTATATCCACAGTGCCACGATTGACTATCTTTTTTATCGGTCTTGGTTTACTTATTGCTAGTTTACCCATGTCACGAGAACCCAACAGCTTACTTTGTTTGTTAAACTTTTTGTTTATTACTTCTATCTTCTCTCTGGATTTTGCTATTTCTTCTGATGTAGTTTTAGCTATCGCGTTAACAAGTTCAACCTGCTGTTCCATTTCTTCTATAGCTTGTTTTTGAAGTTTTGCAGCTGTTTCTAGCTTTGCATTATTCTCATGCAAGATAGCTAGTTTTTCTTGAGTATCATTATAATACCAATAGAATCCTGCCAGTATTAATCCTGTGACAAGAGCCATCACGGCAGCTAATTTAAATCCCATAGTCCATCCCTATTCATATAAAAAATACCGGCGCTAGCGCCGGTATTTAGTTATTGAGAAAAATGCCAGTAATTAGTCCGGGGTACCAACACAACAGGAACAAGGGTCATCTTCTGTGCATTCACAAGGATCGCATTTACACGCTGGACTGAGGCATTCTTGGTTCTCGCAAGACATTAGATCACCTTCCTTTCTCTGTTGCTACACCGTGTACTATTTATCTTTTATCTCATTATGCCATGGCAATATATAAGACTGGATTGATTTATTTGAGTCGACTGTAAAGACAGACAGTCCCCAAATCACAGCAATAGCGGTAACACCTACGAGTAAAGGACATAGAAAGAGTATCCATGTCGTCATTAAAATGTCTTTAAGTTGTTCTTTTAACGGTGGCTTGCCAAACCAATTATAGTTACTAAGCGGAATCATTGTGGTAGCTCTCCTATGGGACCTTTCTATTTGGTCGTTGCAATAAACACGCCATTCCAATCTTTCTCAAGTGGTTGGGTCTTCATATATTCACAACGCTCGATCCACATAGTATAGTAGTTCTTCATCCTTCCATCAAATTCATCCATTAAGTCATTACACAGTCGAATGGCATTATCAAACTGTTGAGCACGATAATATTCATGCATTCTTTCATGTTGGTTCTCACCCATACCCCAATTAGTATTATTCATCATCCATTCCATTTCACACAGAACAGTATAGATACGAATGCCAACAGTTTTACCTTTCACTGCTAGTTCATCAACCTTTAGGTAAAAGAAATCATTTTTGGTTCTATCATATGTGGCTTCACCAACCAACAACAGACAACCATACTCTTTACACTTACTTTCAATTCTAGCCGCAGTTGAAACAGAGTCTCCTAATACGTCATAACTGTGCCGCAGAGTACTACCCATTTCTCCAAGGTATCCAAGTCCAGTATTTATACCAGCTCCCATGCCTATAGGTGGTTTGCCCTCTGATACAATTTTATCATTAAACTTCTCCACTGCCTCCAACATTTGTAACCCAGTCTTAACTGCACTCTTAGGATGGTCTGGATCTTCTATAGGTGCATTGTGGACATGCATACTTGCATCACCAATGTATTTAATCACCATACCATTAGAGTCTAGGATAGGTTGCGTTATTGCATCCATATATCCATTCATGATGTTTGTTAGTCCTTTGACATCATCACCAAAGCTCTCACCCAATGGAGTAAACCCTCGGAGATCAGAGAAGCAAATGCTGATTTCTTTTTTCATACCATCCTTGATTAGTGAAGGATTTTCTTGTAGTAATCTAACGACAGTTGGACTTGCATAGCCAGCAAACTGTTTCTTAATTTCCATCTTCTGTTTATATTCTTCCATGAACCGCATAAAGGCTGCTAATGCCCAAACTACAAACATGGTGATAACAGGGTAAGACCAATCTACCAGATAACTATATTCGGTGAATAGATAGGACGAACCATAGAATGATCCAACAAGGAACACAGGCAACAATATGGCTCCAAAATACCATGCAAGTGTAAGTACAACTACTGTAAGAATTAATGCTCCTACACCACTGACTGTTAGTTCGGCAAGATCAGTCCAGAATGGACGTGTTATGTTTCGTCCTGTCATCATAGTAGCAAGAGATGCGCCAATGAGATCATGTGACTGTATGACTCCCACAGGAGTTGAAACAGGGTTATCTAAGCCAGATGCTGTCATACTTAGTATTACGATCTTATCTTTAAGGTCTGGAAGTTTTTCGTGTAGTGGATACACTGGTGTTTTCCATTTGAAGTCCAACCATATGTTACCATGCGCATCTGTTTCAATCATTTTAAATTTAGGTATTCGTAGCTTCTCGACACCAGCAATACCCGTCTTCATTTGGTATGATATATCTCCTGCAGCTATTCGTAGTATTTCCATACTCATTGATGGATACAATGTATCGCCAACTGCAACCACCAGAGGCATACGTCTAACCACGCCATCTTTCTCTGGTGCAATTATCATCATACCTACAGCATGAGCATTCTTTGCAAGTAGAGGTATAGGTCCAATGGCACCTGGGTATTGATATATCCAACCTTTCCATGGTTTGCCTATTGTTGCAACACTTCTTACAATACCAGTGTCATCGTTTCCGTTGGTAGGTATTTGTCCTATAATAGTGGGAGTCTTCTTTAGAACTCTTGCTAATGCTCTGTCCTTACCAAACCGATCATCATCTGCAAATAGAATGGGAAGTACAACTATAGCTGCGCCTGCTTGATACAGTTTTAGAATTTCGTTAGATAGAGTATTTCTATCCCAAGGCCACTGGCCCTTCTTTTTTATAGTTTCATTATTGATTTCTACTGTAACTAGGTTGGATAGGCTTTGTTGAGTTTGATTTCGTTGGTGTTGATCTAGTGCTTTCATACGCACCATATCTAAAAACCAAGGATCTGTGAAACGAATTCCACATAGAACCAAGATTACAACCAATGATATAATCCATTTTTTCATTGTGTACCTTGCGTTGTTGAGATTGTACAGCCTAAAGCATTGCTGCAGGTGTTGTCTAAATTATAATATTGAGCACTACTACCTTGTTGAATTAAATCAAAATCAGTACTATGACCATCTAAGTTAACTCTTGCTCCATGATTACCACTACCACGTTGAGTAATATCTACATCGTGGTCTGCATCTAATGTAACGTCAAGATAGTGAGTTCCAGTGTCCTCTTGTATAAAGGTTCCTTGATTACTATTTCCATTTACATCTAAGAACATTGTCTTCTGGCCATTGTCTTTTTGTGTAACAGTGAAGTTATTACTACCACCATCTATGTCTGCTTCAAAAAAGTGTTTTGATAATGTTCCACCATCATATTGAGTAAGATTCATAACATTAGAAGCGCCATTAATATCTATTACCATTTTATGCTCACCTTGGTCGTTTGCATGGTCGCCTTGATTTATTGTTAGATTTGTGTTGTTACCATTTATATATAATCCTATTCCATTTTCATCACTACTACCAGTTGTCGTTACGTTGCCTTGTTTTATAGTTAATGCGAGATTGTCTCCTGTTAAAGTAGCAGGCCCAGACCAATCTTTATCCACAATAAAATTATTATTACCATCTTGCTGTATATTAATTGTGGGATTATCACCTGATTGTACTATACAAACATTACAACCATTTTCTATACTGGCATTCATTGCAGCAGTTCTTTTTGTAGTTTGTCCTGCTGATATGGTTACAGCGCTAGTTGGTTGGTTGAATGTACTTGCTAGAGCAGTACGCAATGCATTCATAAATGCTTTGTTGTTATTTGTATAGTATGAACTATGAGATGCATAATTAATATCTGTAAATACAAAAATTATACCGTCACTATAAGCATTATCTAAATCTTCACCATACCATACTGCTGCTACTACATCTCCATCTGCATCCTTTACCAACCAATCTCCATTACCTAGTGCTGAGAATGTACCAGCAGCTGGCATAGTCAAAGTACCACTCATGCCATCTACATATGAATGAGTAGTATTCCATTGTGTACCATTGCCAGCATAAGAACTGCTATAAGTTACAGTTCCAGCACCTAAAGATGTTATAAAAGTAGCTATACCCGTGTTTCGTGTTTGATGATTAGAGTGAGGATTTTCGGTATTAAGAAATAAAGTTCCGCCTCTTGCAAGTAAGGCCTGATATGCATTCTTTTGTGAGGTTGTTAGAGCATGAGTATTAGTGTATCTAATATCATATATTTGTTCGTAAGATGTGGTACTAGATGGAAAGCTAGAGCTACTCGTATTTACAGATGTTACAGTATGACCAGCATCCTCTAATCTATTCTTCCATTTAGAGGCAGTGTTACCATATCCCTGATGTATAATCAGAACATCTTCAGCATATGCAGTAGTAGCAACACTACTGAATAGTAATATCAATAGTAGAAGTATAACCCGCTTCATCTGTTCTTATCTCCGGCACAACGCTACCTTTTTGATCTATGTTAATTTTGTGACCATCTACTCTATCTAAAGTAATGTCTATTACACTGCTATCATACTCTCGAATCAATTGTACTATATCACCTTCTATAAGAGTTGTTACTAAAGTATCTGGGTTATATCCAGCAACTCTGCCATCTGTACCAGATATTGTTCTTGTTAATACTGTACTTGGTTTTTTGTATTTTTTGTTCAATTCCTCTAGCACATTTAATAACAAACTAACGTCTAAAGGATTAATATCTAAGCTGGTAAACCCGCCCTCTTCTTCTTGACCTTCACATTCTTCCTCTAAACAATTTTTGTCAATCTCCTTCGCTTCATCTAAGAAGTTTCCTAGATTCTTTTTCTTCTTATCTTTAACCTCAGCAGATGCTATCTCTGTCTTTTCTTTAGGTGGTTTGATTATTAACATATTATTAATCATACTCTCTGTCAAGTCAAGCATCTTGGGTCGTGTGGGATTAGCCTCTCTTGATCTAACAGATGTTGCTTGGAACGCTCTAGTTAATATCACTTGACCTATATCAGACTCTACCGATATCTCTCCTACAGTCCCATCGGCATTTGGTAGCAATATGATAAGCGATTGGCCTATCTCATCAACAGTCATACTAAAAGCAGTACCCCGAACACCTATTCTGGCGGTCGGGGTACGAATGTCAACATTTTGTTTGTTTAGCTTTGCTATATTACCACTTGCATACCTAACTGTACCAAGAGCTATTTTAAGTACTAACTTAGAGCCCTTGGCACTGTTAGGATCATAAACAAAATCATCTATAACAAGAGAACTTTGACTACTCACTGCCACGTTAGTATCATCTATAAATGTGATACCAACTTCCCCTTTACCAGTTTTGACATTATCCATAAACATAATGTCAGAGTTTAGGTTAAGATCAGATTCTGCTCCTTTTCTCTCAACAGATGCAACGCCTTCTTGTAGTACTACATTACCAATTGTTGCACCATATGATAAATGGGGTAGTATTAATAATACTACAAATAATTTAGTCCGTAATAGTGATGTCAACATCTGAGCTAGTGGCATTAATTACTGTTAAATCAACATCAGTACTATTTGCTCCTGTTTGTGACATTGTAAAGTCACTACCAGCACAAGAACCAGTGCATAATAGTTTTGTTTTGTGTGCACCTGCACCAGTATGAGTAATAACTATATCAACATCATCACTGTCTGTTCCAATATCAATATCAGTTGTTTTATCCGATCCAGAACTAGATGAGTTTTCAGTAATTGCTATATCAATATCGTCACCAATAACATCCACGGTAACACTAACATCTTGAACTGTAGCTGATGAACCAATTGTGTATGAAGTTGCACCACTACTACCTACTCTAGTTTCTAAGATTTTTACATCATCCGTTGCTGCCGATGCTCCAACATTTAACGCAGTAGTATTAGTACTACCTGTTTGACTTATTTTTAGATCGTCTGAGCCTGATTCACCAGCTCCAATAAAATCACCAGTTATCACATTAGTAGCACCAATTAGATCAATGTCAACATCTAAGTCGGCACCAGTAAGTAATGTTCTATCGTTTGATGCACCGATAGCATTTCCATTTCCATCCATGGTTATATCTAAATCTAAGTTAGCACCAGATTGAGTAATGTAAACATTACTGTCAGCAAAACTTGCACTCGTCATAATAAAGAACATTATAAATGCAAGAATTACTTTATTCATTCTTCTATCTCCTTATTCTGATCATCCTTTACTTCTTTAAATTCCCACAGTCCTTTTTTTGTTCCTTCTTTAATCATATCAATGATAACTTTATCAATAGCTTTTCTTACTGCATATGTTACAGATTCATTCTCTGTATATCCAGCTTCTATTTCTAGTAGTTTAGTTCCCATGTCTAAGAATCTAAACACTGTAGCAGATACTCTTGAACTTAATATAGTTTTCTCACTACTAACTGCTAATAAAATCTCACCTGTACTGACCGATACTATTCTTATACCAACTGATACACTGTCTTCTCTATATTCATCTTGGGCTCCAATTCCTAATAATCGAGCTCCAATTCCTCCCGTCATAGTATTGGTATCATATCCTACAATACCACCTTCGACTAATACTCCAGCAAACAGTAAAGGTTTTAACTTGTCTTTATCACCATGTGTCTCTCTAGTTTGACGTATAATCTGTCTTTCTTTCAACAGATTGTCTAACCCAATCCGTTCTATAACCATAAACCAGTCACCACCACCAGCACGTTTCAATGACTGTAGAAGCCATACATGAGCACCTTGAGTAACTGCCATACTTATCAATGCTACACCATCGCCTGGTTTTCTCTGGCCAGTCATATCCTTAAACGAATAGACAGCTATCGGAACCTTCCTTACGGGAGGATTGACATTTTCTAATTTCTCATATGCCAGTTCGCTTGTTGATGTAGGTGGATCAGGTGGGATCGTTTGACATCCGAACAGTATACTAGAACTGAAAATCGTTAAGAGGCAAAGTAATAATTTGACTACCATCTGGCCCTGCTATATCCAATGTTACTACGTCGTTTTCAACATCTTTTGTATATGTGACTGTCGTATCATTAAATGTATATGTTCCTGTGCAATTACTACCAACACCATCTGTATTTCCTGCTTCTGGGTTTGGAGTATCTTGTGTTGTTACTGTTACTCCTTCAACTACTGCTGTCGTATAAGTTGATCCACATGATTCACCAAATAAACTATCTGTTAATTGTTTGGAAAACTCTGCAAATATTCTTGACTCTAGGTTGTCTATAAATTTTGCATAGTTTGTATTCTTTGCTGCTGATACCTTTTTAGCTGCTTCAGATTCTCTTTTTGCTTTAATTTCCGCTTTACGAGTAAACTCTTGGTTCTCAATCGTCAAGGCATGAGCACTAAACCCAATACCACTAAAAGAAGGCGATTTCCATTTATGTGTCATGCCTTCGGCGAACACAGCGCTACTACTTATTAACATTACAGCTAATAGAGTTAATAACTTATTCATTTTTTCTATCCTGCTGTTCTTTTATTTCGATTATAGTATGTATCTTTTGATCCAACCGAATCATGTCATTGTCTAACATTCGAACACGATC
>Ga0098035_1000435_pt1 | contig 21048 bp, 16 predicted proteins | sample 3_EtaG_FD_75046 | JGI IMG/M metagenome (GOLD analysis project Ga0098035, IMG submission 75046) | Marine viral communities from the Subarctic Pacific Ocean - 3_ETSP_OMZ_AT15126 metaG | ecosystem: Environmental > Aquatic > Marine > Oceanic | place: Pacific Ocean | collected 2015-01-07
ACGGTCAAGCGCCTTGTCCCAAGATACGTCCGGAACCTGTAAGCCAAAGTGCTCACGCAAAATGCCCAACGTAAACAAGTCCTGGTCATTAGCGCCACTCAACATTTTCTTAGCGCCGCGCATCAGCTTGCCGTCGCCGCTGGAAATAAAACGGTACAGGTTCTGTGCATCCTTGAAGGACACTTCATGCCCCTTGTTAAGTTGGAGATGATTCCACGAACTGATGGCGTCACGTACCGTCTTACTGAGCGACGGCTTGTTAAACCGCTCAAAGAATTGTCCGGTGGAGCGCATCTCTGCGGCCACGGCGTCGAGCATGTAATTGGCTTGGGCCATGACCAGCCAGTTGCCGTCTCCAAAATCAAAACCCTGCGGATCATAAATGCGTGTAACAGAACCCTCTTCCGTGCGCGGCTTCCATTCCTTCTTTTGACGGGTGCGGATACGGGATGCTATGGAATCAGCAACGCGGTGAACGGAGCGTGGTATCCGGTACGATTGCTCCAAAACTTCTGCACCGCCAGAGAGCCCAATAAAATGGTCAATGTCGGCCCCGGCCCATTTGTATATGCCCTGGTCATCATCACCAGCAATATACATCCGGTCACTGCGCTCATTCAACTGGTTGGCAACTTGCCACTGCAACGGGGTCAAATCCTGGGCCTCATCTAGGAAAACTACTTGGAAATATGGAATATGCCCCGCACTGGCCGACAAGTCTACCATCATATCGGTAAAATCTTTTAAACCCTGAGATAATTTAAACCTCTGGTACTCTTTAAACAGGTGTTCAAACTCGTAGAGCGGCATCTGGAGATTGCAAAAGTTGTATGCGTACTCAGGCCCTTGGAGCGTGTTCCGTGCTATGTCTATGCAGCGCATGATGGGATGGTTGGAGCGCAAAATGCTGAAGCCGTCGTCTTCCACGCTTTCGTTTGTAGAAGACAGGTCAACGCCTACCGTGTTTCCAAATTCTTTGAGGTTGGAATCGGACAGGATGTCGGAGTTGTTCAAGCCCAGAAGTAGAAAGGCTAGGCTGTGCAGGGTTCGGAAATAGGTGAAGTCGTTTTCCGGGTCCAGCCCAAAGCGGTTGACGGCGCGGTCACGGGCCTCGTGCGCCGCCTTCCGGGTAAATGCAAAGTAGCCAATGCTGGTTGGCGGCATTCCACCAACCAGGAGTTCATCCACTTGGTTGAGCAAAGTAGTGGTCTTTCCCGTACCGGGAGGACCAAAATACCTAAACATGCGACGGGCGGTTTTGTATGACCCGTGGGCCGTCTGACTTGAGGAAAAAATCCACCTCATAGCCCAACGTGTTAAGGATTTTCTCTACTTTATATATAGACAGGTGGCGCGGAGCTTTGACATTTTCGTATTCGGCAATTGTGCGTTGCGGCATGTTGGCTTTCTTGGCTAATGCCACCATGCTTAGACCGGCCTCCTGTCGTATCTCGCGCAGTAGGATTTGCCAATGTATGGGTACGATGTCACCGTGCATGATTCCTCCTTTAGAACGGTACGTCCTCATCCTCAAATTTTGAACTAAAGTCTTCTTCAATCTTGGCGAACGCTGGTATTGACCAGCAACGAACGGTGCGCCCTTGGATGCGGAACTGTTCGGCGCGGCCATCCATGTCGCGTAGGCGCTGGGCAATCTTGTTTGATCTGTATTCAAAGAACTTGTTGCGTTTCAGAAACGCCTCAAAATCCTTGAGCCGGAAATAGGTGCGGCCTTCCTCTTCATCCGTCCACGGGCGGCGCAGAAGGATCTCTTCTTTATCCAGTGCCGTCTGCATGTGCGTCGAGAACTCCTCAAGGAGGTCATAGAACTGGCCGCGTAAGCTGGTATCATCTGGCGTGGAAATAACCGCTCCTTCTGTTTGCACCATTTGACTGAGGAGGTTGTTCATCCCCGCTTCCCAAGCTTGCTTCGCCATGGTACGCGGCATGAAATTGATTTGCTCCATGCATAGGATTTGAAAGCGCGGCTGCTTCTGTAAGGCTTCGGTATCCAGTTCAACCGGAGAACCGTTCACGTCGAGGAACCATAGCGGCGGTTCGCTGTCATACTTACGGAGGTTGGCTACGGTTGGAGTGTTCGTCCCTCCCCCCACGCCATGCTTGCGGCTGCGGCATAAGTCCTTGTTGCAGAAATTGCAGATGGGTTGGTCGGCGCACTTGTACTGGTAGTCTTTCTTTTTGACTTGGTCGGCTACCACGTTGACTTCTTTCAGATCAAGCGGTGGATTAAAGACTTGCTGGTTGTACTCCAGGATCTTCTTTTCCCAATCGTCGGGGCTCGACTTGCGTAGGTATACGCCAACGTTAAAGAGGCCGTTGTTGCGGGTGCCTTCCGGGAAGCCCTGTCGCAGAAGAGCCTGTAAGCAAGGAGGGCCGTCCTTGAGGCGCTCGTCTATTTTGGGTTCTGTCTTGGACAGGAGCGCGTCGAGTTCTTCCTGGGTAATGGCAATGGCTTCGGCCATGTCCAGAAACTCTTCAAGAGTGGCGGCGCTGCCGTCCTGGTTGAAGGCATAGCGCAACCCTCCATCCTGTTTGAAGTAGGGGAGGTTCAGGAAGTTTCCGGTATCGCCACGGTCAACCAGAAGCTTGATCTGCTTGGGAAAAATCTCAGTGTTGGCTGCATAGCCCAGTTCGCTGGCAAGTTCTTTCAGTTTCAACTGCACCTTTTCGGCGTCTACAAAGTCTTTAAAAAATAAGAATAAATGTGCGCCACCGGATTTACTGCGGCAGACGATCAAGGGGAGCTTTTGTTGGATGATGTTCTTGATTATTTCTGCATGGTCCAAGGGGTATTGGTCTATGTCGATGGCACCCCAGACGCATACATTGTCTTCGTTGATCGGAACAACGCCAATGCTGACCTCACCCTTCAGGTGGGATTCATAAGTGGCCTTGGTCCGTGGTTCGCGGACAATTTTGTAATTGCCCTTCTGCTTACCGTTGGCGTCCTTAGTGGTCAGGTCCACTGCGCCATACGCTTTATTCAAGCCACGGAATAGCCGTGCAAATCTGTCAACCGTATTCGTCATGGGAAAACGGGGGAGGGCGAGCCTCCCCCCTAGTCCTATTAGAACGGCGTGTTTTCGTCAGAAGAAGAGCCGTCATCCTCGCGCACATGCTGCACTTTGACATCACCTGCCTGGATAGATTGGGCTAGAAGACGGGCTTCCGCATAGAGGTTTGGATCTTCGATGACAGCATCTTTAGTTATCTGCCACCCGTGCCACGAACCGCTTTTGTTTTCCTCACTGGCCGTGGACAGATGCCAAATGTGGCTGAAGCGAGGCGGTGTGAAAAGGTTGCCAGTAGCGTCCTTCATTTTGATGGACTTGATGGCAGAGTTCCACTGCTTCGACTTCTTGAACTGGGTTGCTTTCATGGGGAGCAACGCCTGTTGTGCTACGCCATCCGCATCAACAACCAGAACATAATGCTGTGCAGTGCGCTCAAGATAACGCCCTCCACCATCGACAACCATGTCCTTGTTGTCTTCACTGCGCTCTGTTTCCGGAAGAGAATCGCCCGTCTGGTAGATTGCGTAGGGGGCTCCGGTTCCGGTGCCACGAGGCTCCCACTCAATCCACTCCAAGCGGTAGGCGCAAGGAATGACAGAAATGCCGTCTTTGCCCTTGATGACCTCTCTGGTCACGCTGTTGAAAATGTCCCCAGCCTTGGCACCATCCAACTCATCCAGTTGATCGGACATCTTTTGCAAGATTTTTATGAAGGGGATGGCAAGATCTTCAGAACCAAGATCGTTGACACCAATTCCGGCATCCGCTGCAAACAGATCCGTGACTTCCGTGGAGAGCGCAGTCTCCTTCCTTTTCGCTACGGCTTTAGCCATGATTATTTACTCCTCTTAATGGTTGCTCGTTGACTTATGAAAGCGCCGAATAAATCCAGCGGGACGGCGTCACCCGCTTCTACACGTTCCCGGAGCCAAGCCTTCAACGTCATGGGCTCAACCTTTTCCAACTGGTCGGGAGCGTATCCTTGTGAACCGCACAGGTTCATAAACTCTTCCGCAGCTTCGTCTTCGCCGCGTCCAAAGGTCACGGTGACGTTGTTCTTTACGAGGTCACCAAACTCATGGTCGCGCAGCCACTGGAACGCTTCTTCGCGGCGGTCCTTTGAAATGGACGCGGAGTAGATAGGCTTGACCGAAATCTCTGACCCATCCGTCAGGGTGAATTTCTGCAAGCCCATTTCTTCCAGAGCTTCTGGAAGCTGCTCGTCCGTGATTTTATGAAGTGCGGCCTTTGTATCTTTCATGGCCCGCTCGTGTTCAGCGAGCTTTTGCTCCAACGTGGCCGCTTCATTTGCCAGCCTAGACACGCCGTCAAGTTGGCCGTCATCTAGCTGGTCTATCTTGTCGGGGGAGCTTCCGCTATCGGAAGCCATCTCTGATAAAAGATCGTTCATCGTGGTTCCTCTTTTCTTGTTTAATGAATCGATGGTTGACTTAACCATCAACATCCCTTATATGGGGATATATCAAACAAAGCAAGAGAAATCTTCGGTATGTCGGAATTTATTTTTAAGACCCAACCCTACGCGCACCAGAAGGAAGCCTTCGACGCGAGCGCCGACAAGGACAACTATGCGCTGTTAATGGATATGGGAACGGGCAAATCGAAGGTGGATATCGACACCACTGGATATAATTTTGAAAAAGGTAAAATTGACTTCGCCCTTATGGTAGCACCCAAGGCCGTGGTAGCCAACCTCGCAAACGAAATAGAAACGCATTTGCCGGAGCGGATAGCCCGTCAAGTGGTCATCTGGAAACCCAGCCTCACCAAAACAAAACGAGACGAGCTTCGGGAGCTTTCCAAAAAAGATCCCAAGACGTTGAAGTTTTTGCTGATGAACGTAGAAGCTTTCAGCAGCAAAAAAGGCGTGGACGTAGCAGAGTATTTTGTAAAGAATTTTGACGTGTTTATGACCGTCGATGAATCCACAACTATCAAAAACAGAAAAGCCAAACGCACCAAGGCCCTTTGTAAGATAGGCGAGCAGTGTGTTATGCGGCGCATCCTGACGGGCTCTCCGGTTACACGCTCCCCCATGGACCTGTACAGTCAAATGGACTTTTTAAATCCACGCATACTGGGTTTCAAAAGCTACTACGCTTTCCAAGGCCGCTATGCTGTCGTGCAGCGACGGACCATGGGCGCACATTCTTTTAACCACATTGTCGGGTTTCGCAGGCTGGACGAGCTTACAGAAAAACTGCAAGAGCACTCCTACCGGGTGCGGAAAGAAGACTGCCTGGATCTACCAGACAAGGTGTATGTAAAACGCGAGGTGGAACTGACCAAGGAACAAACGTCTGCCTACACGCAAATGAAGCACCTTGCACTGGCGCGATTGGGCAGTGGTGAGTTAGCCACCACACAAAATGTTTTGACACAGATTATGCGGCTGCAACAAATTTGCTGTGGTCACCTAACAGACGATGACGGTACTATACATGAAGTGAAATCAAACCGCCTGTCGAGTTTGCTCGACATTTGCGACGAGATACAGGGTAAGGCGATCATCTGGGCGACATGGTCCATGGACATTCGTTCGATCACTGAGGCCCTGCGAGACCGATTTAGCGTACTATCGGTCTCACCGCTCCACGGTGAAACACCTGATTCTGAGCGTCAACAGATCGTGGAATCTTTCCAGGATCGACAATCGGAATTACGTTTCATCGTGGGGCATCCCCGCACCGGAGGGTTTGGGCTGACGCTTACAGCCGCCACCACGGTTATCTACTATTCAAACAGCTATGACTTGGAGCTTCGGCTTCAGTCAGAGGACCGCGCCCACCGCATAGGGCAGACCAACAAGGTCACTTATATAGACTTGATTTCCCCGAAGACGATTGACGAGAAGATTGTCAGCGCGTTACGCGGCAAGATAAAGATAGCGGATCAGATATTGGGGGAAGACGTGCGGGCTTGGTTAAGCTAGGTCCGTCCAGCTACTGCCGTCGAAGACACGGGCCGTCTTTCTTAGATCCTCATTTATAGTGTAACTGCAATGGACCCAGCCACTGGCGGGTTGGCCTTCCTTGTAAAACTCCAGGATAAGCTGGTCATACTCACAGTTCTCTTTTACCCAGAGAGCCACTTCCTTGTTGGAAATTCCGGGGACTTCAAAGTCTACGGCTTCTCCCGTGGTGTGTTGCGACTTGTCCGAAGAACCGATAGCGCGGTTTAGCTCCAGGCAGCGGAAGCCGCTGTTGGGGATGAACGGTATGCCGTAATAACTGCGGACGGGCTCCAGGATTTTGTCGCAGACAAGGGTGAGGTTTTGTATTTGCTCTTCGTCGGGTTCGTTGGTAATGCCCTGTCGTTCTGCCGTACTGGACTTGGTTAGCTCGCTTAGATAAAAATGGTCCGAAAGCTTCATCCTACCATCTGCCTTGGCTTACAATTAACCGACATAATTCCGCCATCTTTTGCAAACACCGGATCCATTGGTCCAAACACCTGTTGACCACGTTGCATGGTATCGGGGGAGGCAGCGGCAACTTGCTGCGGCAACGGCTGGACCGGACTGACTTGGCTTAGTACGGATGCGGCAGAGGGAGGCTGCATAGGCCGCGCCGCCATTTGGCGCGTGGGCGGTGCTTCGGGAGCCGCTTCCGTTACGGGGCCTAACACGGGGCCTTCTAATTCCTCATATTTTGTGGGTTCTCCAATCTCGTATAAGATACCGGGAGCCCGTCCCATTCGACGCAAGCGTTTTCCGTTTTTGGTAATAAAGCTTTCATGCGCCCATAATTTAAATCTTTGAGGAAAGCTTAATCCTTCAGTAGGAGAAACTAGCGGAAATTCTGCCATTGCTTCTGCGGCCAGTTTAGGATTCATTAGCATGTCTACAATAAGCTTCTCAACGGCAACTCCGCGAATGGCCTCTACCATTTTTATAGCTTGCCGTCTACCCACGCCTGTTAAAACTAAAGCACTTACTATGTTGTCCATTGCTCTGGCAGTAAGACCACCTAGCATTCGACCAATGTTCCCCGCCAATTCTGGGGAGCCCTTATCTTGTAGCGCAACGCCTCGTTGTGCTGCTTTGCTTATAGCAAACTGGTCTTGGGCTCCTTGTGCAATTTTGCTAAAGAGTACAGGTGCTTCTTCTCCATACAGCCCGGAAAGAAGTCGAGATATCTGTGGGGACTGAGAAAGTTCCATAAGCTTAGTCGGATCCCAAAGCCGTACATCCGTTCTTAACGATTGCGATAGTCGTAAGGCTTCCTGCGCTGCGGGACTCCCGTCACCGGCTCCGGTTACGGCTCTTTTTATAAGAGCTTCCGCCACCGCTTGTTTAAAACCTTCTAGAGCGGGATTGCTACCATCCTCTAGTCTTCCCTTTTCTAGAATCTTTAAAGTGTTATTCAAAGTTTCAACGGGCTTACCTATTGGATTTTCATAAGTTTTTAAAAAGGTTTCTCCCAACGTCATAGGATCAGGGTTATCTAAAAGAGTTGCCGCAGAAATAATTTCTGAATCTTGCTTGGCGGCATTTTCTATAAGAGTTCGGAATCCTTCCTCTGTAAAGGTTTCGTCAAAAGCTTTGGCAACGTGCAACTCTTCGATTATCGTATCTAGATTAGAAGCTTTGGCATTCTTTATAGATCTAGCCACACGCTCCGCGTTAGCTAAATCTTCAAAACCCGTGTCTTTTCCAGTAGCTTTCGCTAACCATCCGATAGCCGCCTTGTTATCATTTATCCATTTGGAAGCCGCAGATGAATTAAATTCGGTGCCACTACCAAACTGGCTAAACCTGTCCCAGAGCGTGTTTCTTACTATATCAATATTAGCGGGAGTGTTCTGTGTTCCTTCTACAACTTTAAACCCGTAAGATCGACCTCCATCGCCCACAAGCATTCTTTCAAAAGGAGGTGGGGGAGCTTCCGCATATTTTTGTAAATTAAAGTCTGGATTAAATTCTGGAGAAGTTGTTCCGTTATCATTAACCACCATTCGGACAGGGGTGTTATCTCCTGTAGTTATTGGTGTTAAAGCATTTTCCAGTTCTCGTAAGGCAACGTCCTGCTTGCCCCTGTCTTTGGACCCTGGAACAAGAGTGTCTATTGTTCTTTCGATAGGAACACGTGGTTCCCCTGTCCTGGTAAATCCACGAAGTTTTCCAATACTCCCCTTTTCAAAAACATGCTTTTTGAGGGCGGTTGCTCTTACTGCTGCTTGTCTCTGTAAAACATTAAAGGTAAAGTTTTCGGGGTCCTCAATGGCTCGCTGAAGATCACTAATTGTGTCTGAAATTGCCCGAATCTTTTTGGCATTGCTCGTGGCTCCTTGTCCTACTTCATGGGCCAACTCCCGTTTTAGATGCGAGATGATGTTGTGAACCTCTTGCCCGCTCCGGCCAACCGGAACACCGTCCACTGTTTTTACACCTAATGCACTGGTATCTAGTATTTCGTCGGCAACGTTTACCTCTGCGCCTTCGCTGGTGACCTTGGCTCCCATCGTAATGTCTAATTTGCCTTGTGCTTCAAGAAGAGCACTTTCTTGTTTTCTTAGCTTCTCCATCGCTCTGGTGAGTACGCCTGCTTGCTTGTCATACGCCTTACGCGCCGATTCTGGCAATCTCTCGCGCCACAATGGACCCAAGGTAGCTCCTTCAGCAAGCGCACTTTGTTCGCTTTTTATGTCGGCCATGAGTTCGGCTCGCGACCCTCTAAATGAAGGAAAGTGTCCAGCCCCTACGTCGTACAGTTCTTTTTGTAGCTCTTCTAAACGGGCCTTCACATTGGCTTTCTCTATGTCCTCTAGTTTAGCTTGTTCGCGGCTTACAATAGCGTCTTGAGCCTCCGCTTCTCGCCGCAAAAATGCCAGTCGGTTTTCTTGCGTCGCAACTTTTGTTGCGTCGGGTCCCGCGCCCTTTGCTGCCTGCTCTACTAACGCGGTGCGGCCCGCAAGCATCCAGAGCCACTTGCTCTGATTCTGTGCTTCTCCAGCCTGTCCCCGAATGGCGGCTGCTTTAGCTGCAAAGTGTTCACCAATGGGAACACCATCAATAAGAAGTTGTGGTCCAAGATCTTGTCCGTCAGGAGTTATAAAGGACTCCGTCTTAGGTGCATCAAAATTATCTATGCTTTTCCAAAGAGCGTCTTCGTAAAAGTCCATTTCTTTGTAAGCGGTATCAAGTTCTCTACGAATAGCAAAGTCAAAGTTGGCTCTTTCCTCATCGGACATCTTCTCAGGCATCCGTTCTCTCCAGCCCTCTACTCGCATTTGAGCATCAGCAAGTAATTCGTCGCGGACTTTAGCTACGCGACTATTAACTTTGTCAAAAGCCAGTTGTATAGCTTCCAGACGTTCCGGAGAGATGTTGGTGCTTTGCCCTTCTTGAACTGCTCTAAGAATATTATCAGTATAGACATATGCCCCAGTTCCTTTTCCTATATTCCAATCTTCTTGTAGAGAAAGTTTTTTGGGATCTCCATCGTGCTTTATTCCACCAACATCTAATTTAAGAATAAGGTCATCTAGAGCATCAAAAATTGAGTTACTTCTCTCTATCATACGTTCAGAATATTTTGCATACGCCTGTGCGCCTATTTTCCCTTCCGTTATTGTCTTTAGGTGACCTTCCTGAAAATTTGACCACCCCCTAAGTTTTTCAATCACGTGTCTTTGAGCGGCAATCTGTTCCGTAGTTGGAGGACGGTCAGAGCTAAGAGCTTCTGCAAGTTTAGCTTCCAAAACATTTGCTTCAGAACGGGCCAATTGGGGCGTTGTGTAAGAAATCCTCGTAAAAGGATCCATCTCGCGACCTTCTGTGAGAGCGAGGCGAAGTTGCTGAGTAACATCTAATATTTCTGAACGGTTTCTCCAATCAGAACCCAAAGATTGAGGTGTTTGAAGAGCGTGGGCCGCAGCTTTTCTAGCCCCGGAAGGTGTAAGACGTTCGGTGAATCCCCTAGCCATTTGCAGAGGCCACTTAACAATTGGCGTTTTTAATCCTATGTCCCAAGCAGCACGGGTTGCTGTCATGCCGCCAATAGGAAGAAGAATTCCGCCCCCCGCCATAACCGTGTTTTTCATCCATTGAGGAGCGTCGGGGTAAACGGCATCCAACACCTCTATGGAGGTCACCATGCTTCCTCCAACTGCCGTTCCCATGATGGTTTCATAGGCGGCGGCAGTCTTGGGCCGCGTCATTTGCAATTCACTTATCGCATTTAATACCGACTGATAGGTAACATTTTCTGCCGATTTAGCGAGTTGAACGGCCAACTTTCCAATAACGGCACCCTCCATAGGAGCCCCCGCCGTTATCTGAGTAATAAGAGATATATACTTCTTAGCTTTGGTGCTTTCATCTGGCGTCATATCAAAAGCAAAGGGTTGCAAAAGGGTTGCAACCCCCACTTTTTCTCCACCTAACACTGGAACGGGAATGTCAAAATCAAACACTGAAACAGATTCTGGAACCGTAACACTCCCTACTCCAGACGCTATTCCTTTACGAGCAACGTCACCGACAGCTTCAAAGCCAGCAACTATTTGTTTAGATCCCAACCAAGGATCAGCGGACGAGGCATACCTATCAGAAGGTATGTTTCCCTCAAAACCTTCCGCAGCCCATTTTGCCAAATTTACAGGTGCGTCCACGCCTACTCGTAAAAGCAGGTTTGCAATCTCCACAGGAGCCCCAACAAGATTTGGTACCGCTTTTTGTATCGCAGGAGAAATTGTTTCCTCCCATAGAGAGCCCTGATCGGATGGCTGGTCCACAGATCCTACATCTTGCAGAACCACGGCAAGGGCATCTAGTCCCTCTTCTGAAGAAAGATCACCAGGGGGAAACTGCATCATGGGAAGGGTGAAACTAGATCCCCCTTTCGTTGCGGTGTACGTCCAGTTGTTTCCACCAGCATCTGGAACGCCAGAAGCAGAATCTACTGTAACGTCGGGATAAAGAGGGTGTTTAATATCTGCCATGTTATCGGTCCAGCTTATGCTCTCTCTTCAACCAATCGGTATTAAACCTAACTAAATCGCGGTTATTGGGGTTTTTCAATCCGGCCTCGTTTACAATTGTTGTTGTCCACTTATTATTTGCGACATCCCAGATGGGTTGCCCATTCACATCTATAACCATAAGTTCATAATGAATAGGCTTACCAGGAACCGACTTTGAAACAAAATCAAGAACTCCCTTGTCTCTAAGTTGTGTCTGATTCTCCTTTGAATAAGAAGGAACAGCCTGCTTTGAAACTTTATATCGGCTATCCTTTAAAAAAGGATCATAGTAATTGTTTTTTCCTTTGATTTCTTTTAAATCAAACCCAAGAGTTGCGGCCTGAGTAAGAAGAGTTTTTGACGGCGCGAAGTCCCCAATGCCTTCCAGCATGCTCTGAATACCAGCCTTTAGATACCTGTCCAAAGCATTTATTTTATCAACTTCGTACTCAAAGTTTTGTCCTGCTTTAGGGAGCACCCCTTTCATCCCTTTAAGATCTTTATCAGACATCTTAGCGCCTTCACCTGCTCCCCTTAACAATTGTCTGGATACGATTTCACCCATAACCGGGAGGGTTGCTATAAACTCATTTGCGAACCTTTGTCCCTCCGGTGTTCGGAACCACGCCCCTATTTCTAAACCAACATACTTTCTTGCACCCACCTCAATAGGTCCTGTAAAAAATCCGGGAACCCCACTCCGACTCAGCGCGATCCGCATTCTTGAAATGTTCCTATACGCGGCGAGAGCCGCCCCCAGTTCTTTCGCCGCCACTTTGTTTCCTGGTTTGGCCTGAATGGTAGCTCTATTTTCTCGCACCTTTTCTAGAGCTTTCGCTACTGCTGCATCTCTTTTTTCCGGAGTGTTGGCTTGAGAAGTTAGGGTTGCTGCGAGGGAGGTCCCTTTTGACAGAGCTTCCGCATCTACACGTGTTTGAATGGGATCGGGGTCATCGGATAAACGGGCAATCTCCGCTGAACGATTGTTTAAAGCTTCTCCTAATTGTTGCGAAGGCAGATTTGGAGATAAAGGAGCAGGAGACGTGGTATCCGCACCAAAAGGAACCCCAAGCTCTTGAAAAACCTTCAACCGCCCAATGCCGTTTTTATAATTAGCTATGTTTGGAACAGGCATGTTATCAAGAGTTTCGGCGGCTACGGGTTGCGTATTAAAACCTGTCGGAGCCGTCATGTACCTCGTAAGTTGAGCCTGCTTGCTTTTAAGTTGGGAAGGAGGCCGCTGCGCTCCTGGTGCAAGAACAGGAGGTTTCAACCCATATGAATGCAAAGACCGTTTAAGAAAATTAGTTACCGCCCGCTGATTTATATCTACTGGATCCTGCCCTGCTTTGAAGCCTTTGTCGTATAAGTTAAAGTAATCGGTTTCAATCATACGGAGAATACGTTTTCCATCATCGTCAGAGAGAGGCGTACCATTAAGATAGGTAAACGGTTGTTGGCCTGCTTTGTGTCGAAACGGGTCAAACTTAATAGAAGTGTTAGCCAGTGCTCCCGCTTCTTGAATTGCAGGAAACCTGTTCAGGAAGCCTTCAAAGTTGGCTTTGGCGTCCGCGCTATCCACACCTTTCGGATCTGTAGGCGCAAAAGGCTTGAAGTACATTTTGTACGAGCCTTTTGTGGATCCTATTTTAATTGCTGCGTTGTTGTCAGCGCGAACTTGAGTTAGTGCTCCATTTTTAGAGACAACTTTTGTCTCAACCACCGGACCAAGAATTAATTTTGACGGATCGTTAGGGTATTTAGGGTCTTGAATGTATTCTTGTGCCAATCCCGCGTCCGAAACACTAGGCTTAGAATCTTTAGCGTGTTTTGCAAAATAATTGCTGGCAGGCATGGCTTCATTATCTTGTGGAATATCAAACACACTCCCGCCGCCCACTCCTGCTAACTTTATCCATTGTCCGCCTTGTTGCCGAAGCTGGATAAGCCTTCCCTTGGCGTCTCTCTGTCCGATTCTATCCTTGTCTACCAGAACAAAGTTGTTGGCAACCTTTGGGTCAGTACTTTTAGGGATGGAGGCTCCAAGAAACGTCCAATTCTCTGGGTCGTTAATAGTGTTTCCGGTTAAAGAGTTAAATCCAGGTTGTCCTGGACCCTGTCTTGCCATGTGTATTATTTCGTCGGTAGTGTCATTTTGCAGATAACCTACGTTTGCAGCCTTGCCTTTACTTCCACCAACGCCCTTAAAATGGTCGGTGGATTTTACCATCATCTGCTTGTTGCCAGGAGAAAAAGACGATTGATCCCGCAGATTAGTAAAGACGGGGGTCTTTCCCTGTTGTCGTCCCTGCGTTATAGAACCGCTTTTATCTAAAACAGGGGTTGTGGGCAGTCCCTTGTCATCTGTCTTATAAAGAACAAAATGGCCTGAAAGAAGCTTATCGGTTTTTTGCCCAAGTTTCCAAAGTTCCAGCGCAACAGTGTCCTGGTCCTTCTTTCCGGCAGCGGCCTGTGTATAAGCAGCCAGCTTTACTTGACGGTCTTCGGCCTGCTTGGCTGCATCTATTGCAACCTTCCTTTCCATCAGTTTCGTAGCAACGGGGATCAGGTCGGCACCAACAGGAGCCAGAAGTTCGCGCCCTACTGTTGCAAAAGGAGATTCACCCCTTTTAGGAGTCGCCCCCATTGACGCAAAACCACGAGCCGCCAGCGAAAGAGCCGCTTGTAGCTTGGCGGCATCTTGGGCTTGCTGAAGTTGCTTGCTGTAGTCCGTGCTACCAAGAATTGCTTGTAAATCCGCAGCGCGAGAACCAACCTCTTCTAGGCTAGGACGTTCTCCAAATTTTGCATCTGTTACCGCCTGTCTCCATTGAGCAAGACCTGCCAGACCTTTTGGTGCAACCATAAAACGCTCCTAAACGATGCCTTGGTCCATGGGCAGTGGTTCGGCCATCTCTGCCATCATTGCCATGTCGTCCATTTCGGAGGGCCTGTCTGTTGGAGCCATGCCGCTGACGGCATTAACCAAGGCCCCCGTCTCAGCGGCCATGTTGTCCGCGACGGCGCTCTTGGTAGCGAGTTCCGTGATGCCGCCGTCCATCTCACCGACTTCGGCCAACTCTTCCTGCATCAGGGCTCCTATGCCTTTGTCTATTTCGGCAAGCTGCAACGTGGGTTGTACCAGAGCCAGCACCGAATCCGGAGTGCGGTCTGCATCGTCCCAACCAACCACGTCCGCCAAGCGGTTGCGGTAGGCTTCTATGTCCGCGCCGTCCTCCCAGACGGCATTCATTATGTCGCGGTAATCGCCTGCGGTATCCAATTGCGCCATAGTGGCAGAAGCTTCCTCACCAGCGGCGGCGTTGATTTCTTCGGCGGCAACCTCTTGCGTGGCCTGCGACATGTCCTGGCTTGCCGCCTGCAAAACTTCGGCAGGCAGCATTTCTGCCATAGCCGCCATTTCCATGTTCGGGTCCATGCCTTGAGCCATACCAGGGTCCATGGGCGGTGGGCCGGGAGGCATCATCGCCATTTCGGGAGGCATCATGCCTCCGTTAGCCATTCTGAACATCCGTCTGTTTAATACGCCTGCCATGATCTATTCCTTAATTAAAACAAGCTCCCAAGTTGCTTGGCAGCGGCCCCCGCTCCAAGAAGCCCTACGCCCGCACCCGCCGCTTGCTGGAATATGGACGGCGTTGGCGCACTGGGCGCTACCGTCGTACCAAGCGTCATTTGCGAGGACGGCGCACCCTTATACATATCAGAAAGCCAACTCATCCGCTGATACGGTTCGTACAGGTCCTGATATAGATTCTGACGTTTAGCATCCAGTTGTTGTTGCGCTATGCCGCGCTGTTCCGTACCAAGTGTCTGCAAGCTTGCAATGTCTTTAAGGCCCGCATTCTGAGCAAGTTCGGCGGCTCCAAGTTGCTGACCGCCTATGGCCGCTTCCGCTTTGCCCAAGTCCCCGTACAATGCGCCAATACCACGCAACAACTCCGACTGTGCTTGTTGTCGGCGCTGCTGGTTTTCAAAGGAAGACGACGCCGTCTGAAGGGCTTGCTGATAATTTTGCGAATAAAGGTCAGCCAGGGTTCTGGACTTTACATCTTGGAAACCACGCCCCAGGTTCGCTCCCTCTACACCAAAACGGCTTCCTCCAAAAGCCTGCCCTGCACCTGCGGCCATCTGGTTGTACTTCATGGCCTCCTGACGCTGTAACTCCTTCATCGTCTGGTCGATGACTTCTTGTTGGTACGGGTTCATGTAGGCCGGAAGGTCGTCCGGACGGAACATTTGTGCGGAGCCTTCCGCCGCCGTCCGCGCTCCCGCCAGAACACCAGTGTCGCCAAGCGCGGTGCCTATGGTCCCAAGACCACTCTCCAGGGTTCCCGTACCCGTTGTCAGGTAATCCTTGTAACCCCCAATACCTCCGGGAGCGGTAACCCCACTTGCTACACCCGTATCGCCATACAACTGTTGTTGTATATCACTGAGACCTGCGACTTCATAATCGGGAAGGTTTATAGACTCGTCGGCTAGGTTTTTTGCCGATTCAAGAAGGCCCAGCTTGATGGCTTCAATTTCTGGGGCTTCACGGTAAATTTGTTCTTGGATAGTTTTATCAACCATGATTAAGCCCTCATCTCAAAGTTACGCATCATGGCGTACATGTTTTTAGCACCGTTGCGGCGGTCTGTTTCAGGGTTTCCTGTAGGCTTTTTGGCGGCTCCACGTACCGCTTTGCCCGTCATAACAAATTCACCGTCCGAAAGCATGGCGGGAATGTCATCGGAACGCTCTGTTCCAGGTCCGTTGATGGCCCCATCGCGGCGCGGGAAGGACGCCAAACCGCCCGTTGCTGCCGTTGCGATAGGTGGAATACTTGTGGCATACGGATTATATTTCGGCATTCCTGGGGCATCTGCCCAGAACTTTTCTACTTGATATGTTTTAGGATCCTTTGCCATGGCTGTTCGATACAACTCCACGCCCGTATCCTGCCCATAACCTGTAAGCATATCCTCTGTGACTTCTTCAACAGGAGGCGTGTCAAACGCACCAAGGCCGTAAGCCGCACCTGCACCAATGGCAGCGGCGGGACCCCACTGTTGAAGCATTGTTGGTTGCGCGGCGGCTACTGCTTCTTTACCCGCTTTTTGGGCTGCTTCAAACACTGTAGCGTCAGATATACCTCTGGTGGCAGCTTCCTTGTAAATTTTATCCTTGGCAGCTTTCCGAATAATGTCTTCCGCAGGGGTTCCAAAAACGGTTTTGCCACCGGATTCAACAGAAGCTTCTGCCCACGGACTTAATTGACGACCAGATCTTAGAACCCCTTTATCCGCGTCCCATGCGGCCATGAAGTCGTCGGCCATGCCGCCTTTAACGTTCTCACCGGTTCCACCTGAATAAATATCTGCTCTAAGGGAAGGATCTGCTGTCTGAAGATAGGCGGCTTCCTGACCTTCAGGTGTAGCGAATAAAAAGTCTTTTGCGGACCCTACCTTGTCGTTTCCGGTAAAGATCTCCCCAAAACGTTTTCCTTGTGTTCGCCAATCAGGAGTAGGATAGCCCCCTATCCCAACAGTGTGACCCAAACCTTGTTTAAAGCCTTCAAAGCCTTTTGCACCAGTTGGACCATAGCCCATAGCCCCTGTAAGTCCTCCCGCAAGACTAGTTATGCCCCCACTTATCAAGGCATCTTTAAAGGAGTTCTTTAGACTTTTTCCAGATGCAAGAGAACCTATGCCGCTTCCTAAAAATGCGGCACCAAATTTTCCCGCACCAAAAAATTGTGCTGGGAGCCCCGGTATACCAAAAGCAGCAGCCGCTAACGGCAGAATAACAGGTGCGGCCTTCTTGGCAAAACTAACAACCTTCTTGACCGCCTTCTTAACGGCGCGGAAAATTTTCTTAAAAAAGAACTCCGGCATACCCGTAGCAGGGTTGATGCTGTTCAATTCATTGCCAACAATGAACTCTCCGGGGTCCAAGCCCATCTCGCGCATCTGCCCGAATAACAGTTCCTTGACCTTTGGGTTGGCCTCAAGAACCTCTATGGGAACTACCGTTTCACCTTCGGCAGCATGAACAACATAGACATCACCGTTGCGGCCATATTCCGCAAGTTTGTCTGCTTGTTCTTTAAAAGATCCTATGCCAACCGGAGCGAGGGCATAATCAGGAGAAACGTCCGCAAAGGACTGTAGGCCATTAGATAACGTCGTATGAGTTTGTTGCATCATTACGAAAGCTCCAAAACACTGGCAAAGACATAAATCTTTGAAGCCACATCACAATTTAAAATGAGCGCGTCGCTGGATTCTAAATTAAACGGACCAGCAAGAGACGTTTGTGCGAGAGTTCCAAGACTTATCTTTTCCAGCGTAGCTGTAACAGATGCGGAACTGTCGGTTATTTTAGGGTAAATTACTATAGTCCCAGAGTGACTATTATACAAATTTATGTTGCGTACAACGGCTTGAGTAACCCTTGTCGGATCCGTCTGAACGGCAGGACACGTGTAAATTGTTACATCCCCCGTAGAGCCCACCAAGCTCGTAATATTTTTATATGCAACCGTCATTACTCGTTAAACCACATAAGACCATGCGTTTCATCCTCGCCGCTAACAATGGCAGGAAATTCCAGCTTCGTTAGCGCCATTTCAATGTCCCTGAGTATTCGCACAAAAGTTTCCGGATCATAGTCTTCCGGTGCGTTAGGCATGGAGTGATCCAGTAATTTTACCATTAGCGCCGCCCGTCCGGACGCACTTCCAAGCGCAAATCACCCAGCGTCCATGAAAAGTCTGCTGTGGAACTTTCTATTCTTAAAACCGCTTGTCGGGCGCGGGCTCTTAAAAAAGATTGTTGCGTGGTGCTTGTGACGGCATTCGTGGAATTTGTAGTAAGGCTATCTCCAGGATAGTTCCTTGTTTTCACAACATAATTAACGGTTCCGGAAGCTCCTCCACTTGTATCGTTTATGGATACATCAGGAATCAACCGGCTAATAAACATGTAATGATCACCATCCGGAGCCAAATCAAAATCAGCGGATTCAATGAAGGAGTTCATCGCAGCCTCGTCCGCATTTTGACCATACTCTTGAAGGTACACGTAATTGACATCGCTTGCTGCACCGCAACCTCGCGGGTTGTCGTGGATGCCAAAATCAACCCAAGCCGTTCGGGCTAACGTACCAAGATCCCAGGTGCTTTCTGTAAAATTAAATTTTACATATCGGTCTATATCCGTGGAGGAGGCGCTTGCATAAAACCAGAACACCTCGTCAAACATCCTATTGGACGCGGCAAAGAACTTATGGCTTTGGGTCAAATTAATATCATCAAACACGTACCTGAGAAGCGTACATGGAATAACCTGTACCCGTCCTGAATAGACGTAGAAATTTTCCCGGTCCATCCAAAAGGCTTTGTCGCCAATGGTAGCTACCGCATTTGGACCCAAAATGGAGATGTTGTTCGCCAGCATGCTAATAGTAAAAGTATAGGGAGGACCCGTGAACCGCATGGCATGAAGAGAGGCATCCGTCCAGATGAGCATTTCCTGGCGCGTTTTCTGGGCCGACACTATTTCAGAGCCCGTGGCTAGGCGTTGGGAACCTGCGGTATTTGTAGCCGTAGGATACCAATCAAACGGATCTTCCTGGTCACTCCACCGCACCATCAAAAGATCTTGATCCGTCTCCCCAATAGGGTTGGCACCAAAACAAACCAGATGCCTGTCCGCACCGGAAAGCATCACCCGCCGCGTAACCGTAGGGGCGCTCGTTGCACCCGCAGGCCAATCTTCAAGACGTATGGCCCGTGCGCTGGTGCCTAACGTTTTATCCCAATAATATGGTGTGCCATCATAAGCATTAAAAACAAGGTCTTCGCCCCAGTTGTCCTGAGACCAGAGACGTATGTTGGAGCCTGCTGACGTGGTTATATCCGCAGCTTCGCCCCATCCTACAAAATCATGGGCTTCTTTTACTGCCGTTCCATCGGCGTGAGCCGCTGCCGTTGTTCCACGAACCTCACGGACCACCCCCGCATCCAGGGTCTGTGACGTTTTGCCCGTATACTGAATCAGTTCTTGCTCAATCTGAATCAGTCCGACATAGGTTGCGGTATCCCCACTCGTATGAGCCGCTGCCGTAGTGCCATCCGTTTCACGGGTCAAATCAGATAAGGTGTTGCTGGTGTTGTTGCCGTAACGGATCTTTTCACTGTTAATAAGAACAGTTCCCTGAGAGGGGAAGCTTGAAGAATCGGCTAAAGGAATGGAGGTACTCACATCCGTTAAGTTTGCTGTAATAGTAGTAGCCGCCGTATCAAAATCCGCAGCAGACGTTAAAATTATGGAGGTTGCAGAATCATTTATTGAACCATTAAGCGTGGTTTCCGAATACGTCTCAACAGAACCACCCCACAAACCGGCACCCCAGCCCGTACCAGGGACCACGATCCCAAGACCGGCACTAATCTGATAAGCTGCTTTGACGGCAGAGCCACCTCCCGCCGTACTACCAGACCCTGCGCTGCCAGCCGTTGAAACCGTATAACTGTTAGGATTAACAACAGTTAGTTTAAATTCCAGGTTGAGTTGGGCAGCGGTAATGCTGTCTGTTGTTGTGGCACCGGAAATTGTTACATAATCCCCGCTTCGCGCTCCATGATTAGTGTCGTTAATCGTTACAACACCACTTGAGGCCGTCCCCGTTACAATAGGATCCGTTCCCAAAGTTACTGTCTTTCTAAGGGGGGTTATGTCGTTATATGTGCCGCCTTCCTCTATATAAAATTTAGCTTCGGTCCCCAACCCCATGTACTTAGAACCATCCATTGCAGCCCAGGTATGTAAAGATCGTCCGGTGCCAATAATGGTGCTCGTACTTAGTTTTGACCAACCGCCCATTTTTTCAGGACGGCCCTTACGAAATCGTATTAAATCGGAATTATACCATCCATTTTCATCTCCATAAGACGTGGTCTCACGGTTTACACCGGGACGAAATGAAATTTTGGAAAAAGGCATTAAATTTTACTAACCAATAAAGCAATTATTGTACCCATAGCTCCTAACAAAAGAGCCGTACCCGTCATCATAACTGTTTCAAGACGCTTTAGCCTTGCATTGACCTGAGAGTATCGTTCCTCACATAAGGTCACATGCATAGCTAAATCTTCCATCTCACTCATCATCAGGCCAGTCATGCATAGGAGCGTTACCTGTAGCCTTTCCATCACTATCGACAGGAACTACAAACATCGCTTCAAGGGCCGCAACATCCGAACATGCATTGATGGCGGCTTCTATCTTGTCACAAGCGGCTCTGACCTTATCGCGATAGGTGGAAACCTTGGATGAGATGGCCGTGGTTTTTTCAGCCAATCGTGTAACGTACCAATCGGTTTGAGAAAGGAGCGACTTCGCGGTTCTTTTAGTGTTGGCTACCCAGACACTTTTCAGTCCTGGTGCTGTGATTCCGTCTGTTGTTACGTCATCCATACTTTTAGCCGTTTTGGTTTTCCATGCGCCCGTAACCGCATCCGAACCTATTGTGTAACTAAAGTTGGTATGTTTATGAAAACGCTCATCTATACGAGTTTCAGAATAGGGGTAAACCCCAATAGCTTTTAAGTCAGAAGCACTCCAAGAAGTAAAAATATTGGGGGGATGTCTGATATCATCAATAGTGATAGATTGTCCTCTGCGAACAATCTTAGTTACTTGATCTGCTTTAACTATAGCCCACATAACTTACCTCGCTTTCGCCTGTGCGACGCCACTACCACCAAATGGATTCTCTGCGAATGCTGCGTATATAAAAGTATTAGAACCATTTAAGCTTGTACTAGCACTCCTCAATTTAAAGCCATTAGCGGTGAAATCTACACCCGCATATTCTTCTTCCTTTGCATTACTATCAAGAAACAATACGTCATCCATTTCATTATATGTGCTTCGTATTGCATCAACACACCACCAATTCCCAGTGGCATCTATATTTTTCACAACTAAAAAAGAACTTTTGAATCCTGTATAAATAA
>Ga0098035_1000436_pt1 | contig 21026 bp, 21 predicted proteins | sample 3_EtaG_FD_75046 | JGI IMG/M metagenome (GOLD analysis project Ga0098035, IMG submission 75046) | Marine viral communities from the Subarctic Pacific Ocean - 3_ETSP_OMZ_AT15126 metaG | ecosystem: Environmental > Aquatic > Marine > Oceanic | place: Pacific Ocean | collected 2015-01-07
CGTCGGGGAAAGCGGGTCCGGAAAATCCGTCACCGCGCTCAGCATCCTGCAACTCCTGCCCTACCCGCTTGCCAAGCATCCGAAAGGCTCGATCAAGATCAATGGCGCCGAGATCGTTGGTCGGCCGCAAAAGGAGATGCGCAATTTTCGGGGAAACCATGTCTCCATGATTTTTCAGGAGCCCATGACGTCTCTCAATCCGCTTCACACAATCGAGAAACAGATTAACGAGACCCTGCTCGTTCACAAGGGGATGAACCAGAAGGAAGCCTCAACCCGCGTGCGCGAGCTTCTGGAGATGGTGGGGTTGGACGCCATAGATGAACGGCTAAATGCCTACCCGCATCAATTATCCGGTGGCCAGCGCCAGCGCGTGATGATCGCCATGGCCCTCGCCAACGAGCCGGACCTTCTCATCGCCGACGAACCAACGACCGCCCTCGATGTAACGATCCAGGCGCAAATTCTGGAACTTCTGATGGATCTGCAGAAGCGTCTCGGGATGGCAATTTTGCTCATCACCCACGACCTCGGCATCGTCCGGAAAATGGCCAAAAATGTGTGCGTTATGACCCAGGGTGAAATCGTCGAGGCCAACTCCACCAAAGAATTGTTCAGCCGGCCGCGCCACGAATATACCCAGATGCTGCTAGAAGCAGAACCCAAGGGCCTTCCGCTTCGAAAGAATGACGCACTGCCGGTTGTTATGTCGGGCAAGAATCTGAAAGTCTACTTTCCGATCAAAAAAGGCCTGTTAAAACGGACAGTCGACTATGTTCGGGCAGTTGATGATATTTCCCTCAATGTAAAGCAGGGCCATACGGTCGGCATTGTCGGAGAAAGCGGCTCGGGCAAGTCGACTCTTGGTCTTGCGATGCTGCGGCTCATTTCCTCAGAGGGCGAAATCCGGTTCAACGGACAATCTATCGAGCACACAAGCTGGAAAGAACTGCGTCCCTTACGCTCGGAAATGCAGATCGTTTTCCAGGACCCCTATTCCAGCCTCAGCCCCCGCCTCTCCGTCGGCCAGATTATTGAGGAAGGCGTTATTGTGCATGAAGGGCATGGCAACCGCCTGGAGCGCCGGGATCGAATATCCGAAGTTCTGAAAGAGGTCGGAATTCCGCCAGAAGCCCAGGATCGCTACCCCCATGAATTTTCTGGTGGTCAGCGTCAGCGCATTGCTATCGCACGCGCCCTTATCCTCAAACCAAAATTTATCGTGCTGGACGAACCGACGTCGGCGTTGGATATGTCTGTGCAGGCGCAAATTGTTGATCTTTTGCGGGACCTTCAGAACCGCCATAACCTGACCTATTTGTTTATCAGCCATGACCTTAAAGTTGTTCGTGCCATTGCTGACAGCGTCCTTGTGATGCGCAACGGGAAAATTGTCGAGCAGGGCTCGGCGGCACAAATCTTTGACAATCCTGAAACAGACTATACAAAGGCTTTGATGAAGGCGGCATTCGATCTGGAAACGGCCGCTGATGGTGTAGTGAACAATTAAGGTATCTGAAAAAGTTACCGGAGATATAACATGGCCCTTTTGTTTAAAAGTAATATTGACCGTCCGGACTGGTGGCGGCGAGAGTTGAATAAATACATTCCCGATCTGGATGTACGTATCTGGCCGGAAATTGGCGATCCGGATGAAATCAAATATGCGCTTTGCTGGAAAATGCCTCATGGGGAACTCGCAAAACTTAAGAATCTAAAAGCCGTGTACTCACTTGGCGCCGGGGTCGATCACCTGCTCGCAGATCCGGATTTTCCACGTCATTTGCCTTTTTCCCGTGTCGTCGATCCAAATCTGACAGGGCGGATGACCGAGTATGTTGTGCAGCATGTGCTCAATCACCACCGTTTTTGCCATGCCTATGACGCGCAACAGCGGGAACATGTCTGGAAAGAACATTTTGCGCCTTTCGCCAGCGAGCGTAAAGTCGGTATTCTGGGAATGGGCGAGCTTGGTGGTGGTGCCGCGGAAGCCCTTAGCTTCCTCAAATTCGATGTCGCGGGATGGAGCCGGTCTGAGAAAAAAATAGACGGCGTAAAAAGTTTCTATGGCGATGATCAGCTTGATGCATTCCTTGCCCGCACGGAAATTCTGGTGTGCCTTCTGCCTCTGACACCGCAAACCAAGAACATCCTGAATGCTGACCTGTTTGCCAAGCTGCCGAAAGGAGCCGGCATTATCAATGCAGGGCGCGGTCCTCATCTATTGGAAGAAGACTTGATTCCCGCTCTGGATAATGGACAGCTCTCTGCCGCGACCCTTGATGTCTTTCATGTGGAACCAATGGCTAAGGATCATCCGTTCTGGGATCATCCGAAAATCCGCATCACACCCCATGTCGCAAGCATTTCCGATCCGGCAAGCGTCGCCAAGCTGGTTGCGGAGAATATTGTCCGCACCGAAAAAGGCGAAGAATTGCTTCACGCAGTAGATGTTGAAAAGGGTTATTAAACCCTAACGGCTATACCGCTCCTTGATCAACGCGAAGAGTGCTCTCATGGCGAATGCCTCCCCGCCGACTGGCCGGCCGGGGCGGCTTCGCACATTATAGGCCATCACGTCGAAATGTACCCAGCTTTTGGCCTTTTCGACAAATTCCTTCAGGAACAGTCCGGCGGTCGTCGCCCCGCCATAACCACCGCCAGAAGCATTATTATTGATGTCCGCAAATTTACTGTCCAGCAGATGCCGGTAGTCATCCCAGAGCGGCAACCGCCAGACCGGATCCTTTTCCTTCTCGCTTTGTGCTGCTAATTCAGCGTAAAGCGCATCGTCATCAGTGAAAGTTGCGGCAATTTCTGTACCAACCGCAATTCGCGCGGCCCCTGTCAAAGTTGCAATATCTATCAGGAGGTCCGGGGCCTCCTCATCGGCGGCGGCGAGGGCGTCCGCAAGGATAAGCCGCCCTTCCGCGTCCGTATTGCCGATTTCGACGGTTTTGCCTTTTCTGCTGGTTAGAATATCGCCGGGATGGAAGGCATTGCCGGAGATCGAATTTTCTACCGCCGGGATCAGGACCCGCAGACGCACCGGCAGGTTTGCATCCATAATCATATGTGCGAGGCCGAGCACAGTAGCCGCTCCCCCCATATCTTTTTTCATCATCAGCATGCCAGCCGCCGATTTAATATCGAGGCCGCCTGTATCAAAACAAACACCCTTCCCGACCAGCGTGACCTTCGGTGCCGCTTTATCGCCCCAGCTTATGTCAATGAGTCGAGGGGCGTCCGCCGCGGCACGCCCCACCGCGTGCACCATCGGAAAATGATACGTGAGCAAATCCTCTCCAACGATATTTCCCTGCTCTGCCTCGAATTCACCTGCGACCTGCGAAGCCGCCGCCTCAAGAGCTGTGGGACCTAAATCGCCCGCTGGTATATTCACAAGGTCACGAACCAGAGTGACCGCTTTGACAGTGCGCGCGACCATTTCTTCGTCGGCACCCTTGGGCAGAATCAGCGTCGCGTATTTCTTATCGTCCTTTTTATATCGATCGAACGCGTACGTCCCGAGTGACCAGCCTGTGGTAACGTCAGTCGCCTCCTTCTCGGTGAACTCGGCAGCGACAGCATACGTGCCTTCAGGTAGGCGCGATGGCAAATCCGCAAGCGACCAGATATTCCAGTCACCATCCTTAATATAGACTACCGCCTCGATTTCACCTGTGGACGCCGGCAACAACAACGACTTTCCACCATCCGCGTCAAACCCATGCGAGCCAATCCAGCTTTTATGAGGTGCAGATTGTGCCTCGAGCCAATCGGCGAATTCGGATTTCTCGACAACGATAATTGGCTTGGGATCGGCTTTGGAACTTGCAACAACAAATGGTATCACGATGCTCTCCTGATGATTTTATGCGACCTTATCAAAGCCGCATTCGGTGGACAACCGCTATCGGACGGCGCCGATCAGAGAGCTTATAAAAGACCTGTCTCTTATCCTAGTCAGTAAGAATACCTATTTCTTTGTAATAACGCTCTGCGCCGGGATGCAGGGGAGTGGAAACACCCTTGAGGGCTGTTTCCTGATGTATCAGCAGGCCTTTCGCATGACCGCGATCGAGCAGGTGCCGGTTTCTCGGGTGCCATAGTGCCCGGGTTATTTCATATACAACCTCTTCTGACACATGTTCGCTAACAATCCATTGCGTGCTCACGGCAAGGGTCGGCACCGTATCGAGATCCTGATAAGTGCCCGCCGGTATTTGCGAAACAGAGTAATAACCATGATTATCGACAAACTTCTTTGCATTTTCCCCGCTGATTGGCAGGAGCTCTATTTTTCCGACGTCAGCAAGTTCCGAGACGGCCGTCACTGGATATCCCGCCACCAGAAAAAACGCATCCAGCTTATCGGCGTTCATCAGCGTCACAGATTTATCAGGGTTGGCGGCGACAGCTTCAAAATCTTTAACAGAGAGACCATATGCCGCTAGGATCTCTTTCGCATTTTCGCGGGTCCCCGACCCGGGAACATCAATCGAGACACGCTTATCTTTTAAGTCCGCAATATTTTTAATCCCCGCACCGCGACGGACAACCAGATGAACATCCTCCGGATACAGATTGGCGATTACCCGAAGAGATTTTACCGGCTTTTCCTTTTTATATATTCCTGTACCGTTGTATGCCGCCGCGACCGTATCGGACTGGGCAAGCGCGGTATCAAAGTACCCTTTTGTTACCCCGTTGATGTTTTCAATAGATCCATGTGTGGTTTGTGCTGTGGCAATCAATCCCGGCACGCCGCAGGATCCCCCGTCATCACAGTCCCGGCTTCCTGGTGGATTGGAGATAACAGACGCGAGCAATGTTCCAATAGGATAATAGGTTCCGGATGAGGATCCTGTTCCGATGCGCAGGAAATAAATGTTCTGGGCAACGGCACTTCCAAAATAAAGCACTGCCAGCGTTAAACAAAAGCCTATCAGGGCTAACCGTTTTGCAGATTTTACGAAAGTAATGACCCGATCCTCCTGATATTCCAATATCACCAACCTGTTAATAATTATAGGGTGATCTATAGCGGAACAAAGAAAGATTTATCCTAACGTGGGACTAATTTTTCCACCGGTCCGTGCAGCATCAGTGTTAGCCTGCTTTCGGGTGTCGCTCACTTTCGAGGATACCGCCGTAATGTCAAAGGCGAGACCAGCCGTTTGATGAAGATCCGCACAGGCTTTGTGGATGGCATAAGGAATATGAGACAGCAGCTCACGGTCCTTGTCTTTGAGGGCAGAATTTTCCGTCACGATCGAGTCCAGAAGATCCGTGAGTGCTCGGCAAAGAGAAACTACGTGCATATGCTCGGTTCCTTCAATGCTCTCAATCAGGGCATCATTTCTCTGCTTCATGACATTGATGACATTCCTGCGATCCTCATAGCTATCGGGCGAACCCGAAAGAAGAATGACAGCGGAGGAGAGACGCATCAACTGTTCGGAATAAATTGAGATTTTTCTTTCCTTCAGGACCTTCATCGCGCTGCGGATTGCGTCGGGAGTGGGGGCCAGCTCCGGCCGGCTCTCGACTTTCGCCTTGAGGGAATTCGGGACAATCATAGTCGGGATGGATGTCGGGTTTCTAGAAATCTTACGCCGATCAGGCCCGAAATAATCCGCCGTCACAACAAAAGGTTTGCGCGCACCGACCAGCCGCTTAAGGCGGGTAAAAATCTGCGTGCGTGAAATCGGGCGGGTTATCAAATCATCCGCACCGGCGTTGATGATCTCACCGACTACGCCGGGTTCCGAATTCCACAAAAATAAAATGACATTAATAAAAGGATCCGGACCGATCGAGTTGTGGCGGATTTCCTGGATGATCTGGTGAGCGCCGCTACCGGAGGCGTCTGTTTCGGCCAATATGAGATCAAATTCACCATCATTTGCAAGTGTGGAGAATTCATGGATATCTGAGCAAGCGATTACGTCACCAAAACCGAGATTGAGAAGTGCGCTTCTCGTGTTCTGGCGCAGCGACGGCTCGAACTCGAAAAGTAGGGCTGTAGCCGTCTTAAACCGGGGATCGTACATCAAGGATTGAGGGTATCAAACCCGGGAATAAGTTCCTGAAGTTTTTTATGTATTTTTCTGGGATCTTCGGAAAACTGCAACCCAATTTTATTGCCGCGCCGCCACACCAGGTCACAGCGAATAGCGCCTAGTTGCGTTGTCTGTAACAGAAGGTTGTTCTTCTCGAAAAAAAGACCGTCGACATCAATTCTTGCGCCATTGGCCGATATGTCCCTGATAATGCCGCTGACTTCGCGCTCTTCTTCATGGAGGCAGGCATGACCTCGTTCGGCACGGATTGTAGCTGACCAAGTAACATCCGCCCGGCGGTAACGTCGATCCGCTGCAGTTCCGGTCTTAATATGATCACTCTCCACCTCGAGGGCTCTCAGCATTTTCTTGATATCTTTAGCAATGATCATCTCAGTTCTCTGTAATCCGCTGGCTAAATTCTAAGCTGGAACTATCCTGTTCACTGACCATGATCCACTTAATCAATAAATTGTTAATAATTCGCAAATTAAAAGATAGAATCTTACCAATCGTTGCACTTGGCCTGAGTAGCCGCATAAGATTCCGGCGTATCTATGATGTTGTTAGCCTGCATTCTCACAGCATTGAATTCATCGAGCAGCGGATCCAGTTCGAACAGCAGGCGGTTTGCAATTGACCGTCCCGCAGTCTTTGGACTCGTTGTGTGAAATGGCCGGATCGCCGCCGCCCGCTCTGCTAGTTCCCGTTTAATCTTCGGGACATATTCTGCAATTATCTGTTCATTGATACGGACATGCTCAAGTTCATGCGCAAGGATCGTTTCAAAGGGGCAAGTCTCTTTGCGATACTTGCGGTCGATATAGATATTGGTTTTATGGGCGCCGAACTTCAAGCTAACGCGGTCTAAGCGTATACAGTATTTCCCCGACTTTTCCGCCGTGTATTTTGTCGCAGCGCCCAACTTGGGTGTTATGAAGGAATAGGTCAGTCCCAACAGTTTAGCGTGGCGCGTGGATTTCGCATAGCCGCTTTTCTTGGCCACAATCTCTATTTGGCGCGACGACTTACTGTGATCCAGAACAGGTTCTGCATTTACAATCTCGATCGTTACCTGAGGCTCCTGCCAGCTGGCAAGACACTCTTGGTCTGTCGCCGCCGAAGCAGCACTGCTCAAGGAGACAATACTCCATGCGGCTGCGGAGAGAAGGCTGAAACAGGAGCGGAAGCGCCCAGAATAATTTTCCGGCTGAATTTCCCGATCCGCAATGATGCTAGTCAAACATCGCATTGATATCATCATGGTTGAACATCCTATCATCTTCTGTACTTTCACTCTGGAAAGTTTGCGGCGTCACGTCACTAACATGCCCATTTATGATTGCACCGGCCTGTTCAATCAACTCACGGATAATCGCGCACTGCTGGGTTGCCACAGCCCTGATCTCATCCTTTTTTAACTTGTCGATGTCTCCGAATTTAGTCTGTAAATCCTGAATTTCTCTATCCAGCTGCTTCGTTGTTGCCACGAAAGGGGCTTTATACTCGTCAGGAGAAAACCCAAATGCCTCGATTGCAAGTTTCCGATCCGCTATACCGCTGTCCCGAAAATGATCCTCGTAGGAAACAGGCGACCAATCATTTAAGTCATCCAGCATATCCGGCATATCGACAACCAGTTCGGCCAGCATCAAAGCTTCATTGAAATGATTGAGATAGTCCGTCGCCAAAAGGGTGACGTCGTTTACGTTCGTATTGTAGGCGCGGGCGCGATACGACGCCAGAGCACTGGTCTCAATACTCATGTCAGTCCGCTCTTCACCTTCTCCATCTTCAACAACCGGGTTGGGATTAAAAGAGGAATTTAACAAGAATATAATTAAGGAAGTGTTTGTCCCAGAAACGCACTTGTTCTCGTTGCGTCCGGAATGAATTGCGGAGTCAATCGAGGCGTGCAGTCTCTTTGCTCGTGGCAAGCTCCCTATCTTCGCGTGGGGAGTCCTGGATAAAAAGGGCGGCAGAAAGAAGCAGGGTCAGCATGAAGACAGCGGAAGTGAGCAGGAAGTTTGAATAACAGCTCTTCACCGAAAGCGCCTTGTTCATATCTCTAAACATCATCCCCATAACAATCCCCTTCTCACCGCGTTTCGAACGAGCGTCCTGTCAATGGAGAAATTATAGAAGGTCGAGCCATCCAAAACCAGCGCTTTAGTTGCTAAATGATGGTTTTATGCACTTTTAAAGACGCATTCTTTTAAGTGCATAACATTATACTAATTCGACCACAAGATATAGAGGATCATGTGCCGGCTGCCCCTAGAGCAGTTATGTCAGGAATGCGTTGTAATTCTGTTTCCGTTGTGGAAAGGCGAATCGTCGTCCACCTCGCGCAGAGACTTTATGCGAATTACCGCAAATAATATTGCAATAATTTCGTCAAAAATTGAGGCTATAGTATGTCGTGAAACCTTTTCAGCAGATCGATCAGGCGCCTGTGATCCTCCGGCCCGAGTCCAGCAATCACCTTGGCTTCAATCTCTCTCACCTTTTCTTCCAGACTGGCCAGCTCCTGCGTCCCCTTCTTTGTCAGGCGAACAGCATAGGCCCGCTTGTCCCCCTTGACCGCCGCCCGCAAGATCAGCCCTTCTTTTTCAAATTTATTGAGAATGGGCACTAGGGATGAGCGATCGAGACCCGCAGCCTCAGCAATGGCACTTTGTGTGTGGCCAGGGTTTTCATTGATGATGGCCATGACAGAGTACTGCCCCGTCATCAGTTTTTTTCCTGCTGCCGTTGCAAAGGTACTCTGCGCCCGCAGAATTGCCTTGCGCATATGAAAACCGACAACTCCATCAAGCGCTGTCATTTGCATATCGACAGAGCTTTTCTTTTCGGTTTTGGTTTTACTATCCGCCATTGGACTTAACCGGACTCCCCTGTTCACGCCGGAGCAAACAATTAATCAAAGTGATTATTTGTTATAGCCTTAGAAGCCCGCGAAGTACATGAAAACGGTCTGTCAATCCAATGTCTGATAGAAATGCTTAAGGCCGGATTCTGCGCACTCCATGTCCTGTGCCGGCGTTCCCGAGCTCAAGCCTATGCCACCGACAACTTCACCATCGACAACAACTGGCAATCCGCCTCCAACGGAAGAAACACGTCCACCGACTTCCGTATGAATACCGAACGCAAGATTACCTGGTATATTTACGGCGTTATATTCATGCGTCGCCTTCCGCGCCGCAGCAGCTGTGTAAGCTTTGTCAGCGGAAATTGTAATGCTAGTGACCTTCCCGCCATCCATCCGCTCAAATGCAATCAGGTTGCCGCTTTCATCTACTATGGAAATACACATAGGCACGCCAATTTCAGCGGCTTTTTCACGCGCTCCCTCGATTAGGATTAGCGCGTCAGCATGGGACAGTCGTTTTACTGTGAGCACAATGCCCTCCTCTAAACTCGATCTATTTACATTTAGTCTATTGAAAGCCTAGCTGGCTTTGGCCTCGATACGACGGGCATGAAGGATAGGTTCGGTATATCCGCTTGGTTGCACACGCCCCTTGAAGACGAGATCACAGGCCGCCTGAAAGGCTACAGACCTGTCGAACTGTCCGGCCATCGCCTGATAAAGCGGATCACCGGCATTCTGTTCATCGACGATAGCCGCCATGCGTTTCATGGTCTCCATCACTTGATCTTCCGTGCAAATTCCATGATGCAGCCAGTTGGCGATGTGCTGGCTGGAAATACGTAACGTCGCGCGGTCTTCCATCAGCCCTACATTATTAATGTCCGGCACCTTGGAACAACCAACACCTTGATCAATCCATCGAACCACATAGCCAAGTATACCCTGGGCATTGTTATCAAGTTCCGCCTGAATCTCCTTTTCAGACAGGTTCTCCCCCTTCAATAGCGGTGGCGTCAGAATGCTATCGAGGCTCGCTCGACCGCGCGATGCAATTTCTTTCTGGCGTTCTTTTACAGAAACTTGATGATAATGCAGCGCATGCAGCGTCGCCGCGGTAGGTGACGGAACCCAGGCGCAGTTGGCCCCGGCCATTGGATGGCCGATTTTCGCCGTCATCATTTTTGCCATCTCGTCCGGCATCGCCCACATGCCCTTGCCGATCTGGGCATGCCCGGGAAGACCTGTCTCCAATCCGATATCGACATTCCAGTCTTCGTAAGCGGCAATCCATGGCTCGCCCTTCGCATCTTCCTTGCGCATGAAGGGACCCGCTTCCATACTCGTGTGAATTTCATCGCCCGTCCGGTCAAGGAAGCCCGTATTAATAAAGAAAATCCGCTCCGAAACCGCCCGGATACATTCTTTCAGGTTGACCGTGGTCCGCCGCTCCTCATCCATGACACCGACTTTAAGGGTGTTTCGGGGAAGATTGAAACCATCCTCCACTGCGGCAAAAAGATCGTTTGTAAAGGCGACTTCCTCCGGCCCATGCATTTTTGGCTTCACAATATAAAGGCTGCCCGCGCGACTGTTTGAATAACGCCCTAACTTTTGCAGATCATGAAGTGCCCCCGCAGTGGTCATTACCGCGTCGAGAATTCCTTCTGGGATTTCATTTCCATCAGCATCGAGCACCGCGTTTATCGTCATAAGATGGCCCACATTCCTGACCAGCAACAGACTCCGGCCGTGAAGTGTGAGTTCAGAACCGGCTGGATCAAGATATGTCCGGTCCGGGTTCAGTGTCCGTGCGACTGTTTTTCCGCCTTTTTCAAAGCGATCCTCAAGATCGCCTTTCATCAGGCCAAGCCAGTTTCGATAGATGAGGGCCTTATCTTCCGCATCTACTGCCGCTACTGAGTCTTCACAGTCCTGAATGGTGGAGAGGGCCGATTCCATCAATATATCCTTCACGCCCGCGGGATGGTCTTTGCCGACGGGATGCGCGGGGTCGATCTGGATATCCAGATGCAGGCCGTTCTTTTTGAGAAGGATGGAAGTTGGCGAATTGTCCCCAAGGTAGCCAACAAACTGGGCAGGATCGGCAAGCGGCGTGAGCGAACCATCTGCAAGCTCTGCTTCCAGCTGCTTACGGCCGTTGTCATCCTTCAACCGGTAGGCCCTTGCCTCCTTGTGACTACCCTTGGCAAGCGGAGCGGCACGATCCAGAACACCAAAGCCATATTCAATGACCTTCAGGCCGCGCCTTGGGTTATAGCCGCTGCCTTTTTCGCAGCCGTCTGACTCGGGCAGGATGTCTGTGCCATAGAGGGCATCATACAGACTGCCCCAGCGCGCATTGGCTGCATTCAGGGCGTAGCGGGCATTCATGACCGGCACTACGAGTTGTGGCCCCGCAACATCCGAAATCTCGGGATCCACATTCGCCGTCGTAACCTGGAATGCGGGACCTTCAGGTACCAGATAGCCTATCTCTTCAAGGAAGGCCTTATAGGCATTTGCGTCCTGCGGCTTGCCTTTCGTCGCGAGATGCCAGGCGTCAATTTTAGCCTGGAGTTCTTCGCGCTTTGCCAGCAAATGCCGGTTCCGTGGGCCAAACTCGGCAACAAGATCAGAGAGAAGTTTCCATACCGTTTCCGCGGTTACATCCAAGCCCGGCAGAATCTCCTTTTCCACGAGATCCACAATTTCCGGCGCCACCTGAAGCCCTGCTTTCGTCACACGCATCGTCATCTGCCTATTATCACCTTCATCCAAATGAGAAATCTGCGACGTGGGAAATCCCGACCGTCGGAGAACAACAACCTGACATTGACAGGTCAGCCAAAGAGAATAAACTAAAATGGAATTAATTTCACATTATGGAACAAAGAGAATGGTACAGGCGGAGACAGCCAACACAGTATCTGTCCGGACGGGCCAGGTTCAATCCTTGACGCGGGCGCTATCCATCTTGAATGTGATCGCCGAAAATCCGCCCGGCCTCTCCTTAACCGCCATTGCCAAGTCCCTGACGCTTGCCCCGTCGACAACGCACCGCCTGCTCACCACCCTTCAGGAAGAACGCTACGTGCAATACGACCGGGACAGCAGCCGATGGCAGATTGCCATGCAGGCATTTGTGACAGGGAACGGCTTCCTCGTCTCACGCGACCTTGTCACGGTTGCCCGCCCCTACATGCGGCGCCTGATGGAATTGAGCGGCGAGACGGTGAATCTTGCCATTGCCGATGGCGACAAGGTGATCTATCTCGCCCAGGTCGAGAGTCGGGAAATGATGCGGGTTTTCTCAAAGCCCGGGAACAGCGTGCCCATGCATTGTTCCGGTGTTGGAAAAGCTATTCTGATGGCTATGGGTGCGCGGGACGTGGCTCGAATTATCGAGACCCAGAGCCTGATAAAATTGACGGATAAAACCATAACAGATCCAAATTTGCTGTATGACGAACTTTCTTCGTCCCGCAAACTGGGGTTTGCCGTTGACGATGAAGAACATGCCATCGGCCTTCGCTGTGCCGCCGCAATTATTTATGACGAGCATGCGGAACCGTTGGCTGGCCTTTCCATTTCCGGGCCGGCTGCCAGAATATCAAAGGACCGGCTGCTGGAGCTTGGGCAGATAACGGTAGAGGTCGCAACCGAAATCACGGCCGCCCTTGGTGGCCGCCCGCCCGGCTGATATCTGGCCGGAATCACAGGCCGTAAAACTGCTCTGCCCCTGTTTCCGAGCAACGGCTATATACAAGATCACCGGCAATATACGTTGCCTTTGCAACCCGATCGTCTCCCAGCGTCATCAAAGTGAACAACTGCTCTTCCAAGCTTCCGGCGTATGCAAGCCGATAGGCAAGAAGGGGGGTTGCCTTGAGGTCCAGGACGGTCAGGTCGGCTTCATGGCCGGGCGCCAGGCTGCCAATAGAATCCTCAAGATAAAGGGCTGTCGCAGCCCCGCGTGTCGCGAGGTAAAAAGCCTTGTGCGCGTCGAGGGAAAATCCGTTCAGCTGAGCAATCTTGTAAGCTTCATTCATGCTGACAAGCTGTGAAAAATTTGTTCCTCCCCCGAGATCGGTCGCTAGCCCCGTACGAACGGAAAAAGGACCCGTCATTGATCGTTCGAGCTTGAACAGCCCGCTTCCCAGAAAGAGGTTCGATGTCGGGCAATGGGCGATCGCGGTTCCGCTTTCAGAAAAGATACGGAAATCTTCCTCTGTAAAATGAACACCATGACCGTAGATGGCGCGGGGCCCCAGTTGACCATAGTGGTCATAAATATCCACATAGCTTTTACGCGATGGAAACAGTTCTTGCGCCCAGTCAATTTCCTGCCTGTTCTCGGACACATGCGACTGCAAATAGGTTCCGGGATGTTCTTTCCAGACCGCGCCCGTCATCTCCATCTGCTCTTCTGAGCTTGTCGGCGCAAAGCGCGGGGTCACGGCATAGAGCGCCCGCCCCTTGCCATGCCATTTCTCGATCAGTTGTTTTGTCTGATCGTATCCAGTTTGGGCCGTATCGGTGAGCGCAGGTGGCGCATGCCGATCCATCAACACTTTGCCCGCGATATTTCGCATATTGATTTTCGCCGATTGCTCGAAAAAGGCATCTACGGATTGGGGGTGAACCGTGCAGAATACAGCGGCTGTGGTCGTGCCCGCACGCAGGATTTCCTTCAAAAAGATCTCCGCCGCCATGCCCGCATAATCTTTGTCGGCAAATTTCTGTTCAGCGATAAAGGTGTAATTGTTCAGCCAATCGATCAGCTGCTTGCCAAAGGCTCCAATAATTTCAGTTTGCGGATAATGAACGTGGCAATCAATGAACCCGGGACAAATCAAGGCATCCCGGTAGCGCGTCACAGGTACTGTATCGCCAAGATCGCGCAACAAGGCGTGGGCGGGCCCAACGGCGGTAATTTTCCCGTCCTCCATGACAACTAGCCCGTCCTCCTCATAGAAGAGGCAGTCTTTGAGGGAAGTAGTAAAGGGATTGTCTCGGTATGAAAGACAGCGTCCCCGAATAGCCTTTTTCATTTTATGCGCTTTCCTCGCGTATCGGACATCGACAGCGTCACCTCATCCTTTACCACCTCCATAACCACATAGGTATGGGTCTGCATAACATGAGGTAATTGCGAAATTGCCGTTCCCAAGAGCTCCCTGTAAGACCCTATGTCCCGCGTACGGATTTTCAGGAGATAATCAAATCCACCCGCCATCATCATGCAGGACTGAATTTCCGGCACATGCTGGACAGCGGCATTAAATTCTTCCAGTTCTTTTTCAGTCGTTCGTGAAAGCTGCACCTGTACCATGACCACGTGCCCCGCGGCCACGGCCACCGGGTCAAGCGCGGCGTAGTAACCCTTGATAACGCCGCTACTCTCAAGCCGCTTAACCCGCTCGGCGCAGGGCGTTTTGGTCAAGTTCACCCGGCGGGACAGCTCGACCATCGAAATACGGCCATTCGCCTGTATTTCCCGCAAGATCCGGTAATCTGTTCTATCCAGAGAATTCTGCACCATACCAATGACCCATCCAGTTCAGAAGATACAGTATCTCACAGTAAGCTAATTTGCGACCTCTCGCCTACTGTTTTTGCCTTATACTTTATTAGGTGCAGATGTATCTGATCTCGAAAATTTGTAGTGAATTGACCAGTATTTGGCGGACGCGCCATGAGCTTTTGACTAGGATAACGCCAAAAGTACGCTGTTTTAAAATCAAGGAACCGGAGAATATGTCACGTTACCCGTCATTCAAAAATTCTATCTGGCGTCGCTTCAGTTTCTTGGTCGTCATTTTTACGCTTGTTTATTTCCCCCTTTCCGCCCAGGCGATCGAAAAAGTCGGGTACAAAAACTGGGATGAGGTCGTCGCCGCCGCAAAGGGGGGCACGGTAAACTGGTTCATGTGGGGCGGTGCCGACAATATTAACCAATACGTCACCGACTATATCGGCAAGGAACTTCAGAAACGCCATGACATTTCGCTAAATCGCATTGGCATCAACGATACAGCGGAAGCGGTCAATATTGTCCTCGGCGAAAAACAGGCCGGCATTGATGATAATGGTTCCGTCGATTTGATCTGGATTAATGGCGGGAATTTCCGGACGATGAAACAGGGAAATCTGTTGTTCTGTGGTTATCACGGCCTCTTACCTAATAATCAGTTTGTAAATTGGCAGGACCCGTCCATCGCAAATGATTTCGGCCTCTCCGTCGATGAATGCGAAGTACCCTGGAACCGGGCTCAATTCGCTTTTGCGTACGATAGCGCTCGCACACAGAGCCCGCCCAAAAGCATTCCGCAATTAATAGGGTGGGTCAAAGAAAACCCGGGCGCATTTACCTATCCCGCGGCGACGGATTTCAATGGCAGTGCTTTTATCCGCCATGTTTTCTATCACGCGGCAGGCGGGCCTGAGGCCCTGTTGGGGGATTTCGATCAGGATAAATTCGACGCCGTCGCACCGAAAGCCTGGGCCATCCTCAATGAAATGAAACCCTATCTCTGGCGGGAGGGAACAACATATCCGAATGCCATCGCCAGCCTCGCACAGCTTTTTGCTAATAGAGAAGTCGCGCTGTACTTCGACTATGATCCTGCAATTTTCGGCATTAATGTCGAAAACGGCATCTTTCCAGAGACGACCCGGTCCTATGGCCTTGACGATGGCACCATTGGCAATACAAACTATGTCGCCATTCCCTATAATTCGCCAAATAAAGCCGCGGCCATGGTCGCCGCCAATTTTATTCTTTCGGCCGCCGCCCAGTATGAAAAGGCAAAACCCGATGTCTGGGGCGCAGCACCCGCAATCGACATCGGTCGCCTGACAAAGGAAGAGAAAAGCCGTTTTACAGAGCTACCCCGACATCCAGCGGTTATCGATCCGGCGGCGCTATCTCAAAAGTCCCTTCCGGAATTGCATCCCGACTGGATTAGCGCTATCGAGAAGGGCTGGCAGGAGAATGTTGCCAAATGAAGCGGCTCGCTGACCGCTAGTTTTCCCGGATTTACTCGTTACTAGAAAGACTCGGCTTGCTTGAACGCTGGAAAATTCCTTTACTCCTCTCCCCGGCTCTCCTACTTATTGCAGGATTGTTCCTGGGCGGACTTTTCCTTGGCCTGATCGGTAGCCTGGGATATATGCCGCTACTCGGGCGTGAAGAGCTAAATCTTGACGCCTATCGCAATATTCTGTTCTCCACAGGTTTCTATCAGTCTTTTCTGTTGACCTTCTATATCTCCTTGATGTCTACGATCATCGCCTCGGCTCTGGCGATTGGCGCCGCGCTGATCCTGCGCCGACACTTTATCGGTCGTTCCGTCATCAATTTTCTCTTCCAGTTAAATCTGACAGTGCCGCATTTAGTTGGCGCGGTCGGTATTCTTTACCTCTTTTCACAGTCGGGCTTTTTTGCGCGCCTGGCCTTTGAGTTCAGGCTTATTTCAGGCCCCTCGGACTTTCCGGCAATGATATACGATCCGCTCGCGATCGGGATCATCCTTCAGTATGTCTGGAAAGAGGTGCCGTTCATCGGGATGATTTTACTCGCCAATATGCAGACCTTCGGTCACGATTATGAGGCCGTTTCCCGCACACTTGGGGCGAACCGCTGGCAGAGTTTCCGGTTTGTCCTGTTACCGCTTGTGTCGCCCGGCCTTCTCGCCGCGGCGCTGATCGTATTCGCCTTCACTTTCGGCGCCTATGAAATTCCGGCACTGCTCGGCCAGAGCTATCCCGCAGCACTTCCGGTTCTCGCTTATCAGTCCTTCACGGATGTGGATTTGAATGCCCGGCCCGAAGCGCTTGCGATGGCGATGATTATCGCACTTTTAAGCGCAGTCATGATATTCGGTTACGCCCGGCTCGCCCGACGGTATATGAGATCGTAAAATGTTGATGCAAACGAACCGGCATACAGAAAATTCCCGCGACGGACTGTCAGGTCCCGTCTGGTTTTCGCTTATATTACTTGTTAGCTGGCTCGTCCTTCCCTTGATCCCGCTCGCCATCTGGTCCGTGAGCCGGAGCTGGTATTTTCCCGACATAATTCCCTCGGCCTTCAGCCTGAGAGCCTGGAACTATGTATTCTCCAGCACATCCGATGTTCTCCCTGCACTTGGTGTTACCACCTTGATCGCCCTTTGCGCCACTTTGCTTTCCGTTATTATAGGCTTACCCGCGGGCCGCGCGCTCGGGCTCTATCAGTTTCGGGGAAAGGCGCTGGTCGAGCTATTGATCCTCGCGCCGACGATTGTACCGGGCATCGCTGTTGCGCTCGGACTTCATGTCGTATTCCTGAGCCTGGGCCTAGCCGGATCCTACCTCGGTGTTTTGATTGTCCACCTCATCCCGACATTGCCTTACATGGTGCTTGTCATGGCCGGCGTCTTTGCAAATTATAACCCTGACACAGAGGCACAGGCCCGTAGCCTTGGGGCCAGCGCTATTCAGACATTCTTTTATGTGACCTTACCCGCCATCCTGCCCGGATTGCTGATTGGGTCGCTATTTACCTTTCTTGTCTCCTGGAGCCAGTACATCCTCACACTATTGATTGGTGGCGGCCGGGTCGTGACCTTGCCGCTTCTTCTTTTCAATTTTGCCAGCGCAGGTCGCAATGACATTACAGGGGCCATCAGCATGATCTATATCCTGCCGGGAGTTGTCCTGCTCCTCCTCGGCGCCAGGCACCTGACAGGACGCAGCAGAGCAGTGGAGAGTTTGCGCCAGATATGACCGACGTCAGCCTCGAAAAACTCACCAAAGCCTACCCCGGCCAAACCCGCCCGGCCGTGAATGATGTATCCATGCATATTGATGGGGGATCGCTAACGGCGCTCCTTGGCCCGTCGGCATGCGGTAAATCCACGATCCTGAAAATGATTGCCGGGCTTCTCCCTCCGACCTCCGGCGACATCCGATTTGCCAGGCAATCCGTTCTGCAATTGCCGCCCAACCGGCGGGATGCTGTCATGGTATTTCAGAACCATCTCCTCTTTCCCTATATGACCGTTGGCGAGAATATCGGCTTTGGCCTCAAGATGCGCCACGAGCCGAAAAAGGACATAGACCGCGCCGTTGGCAGAATGCTGGAACTCGTGCAGCTTGAGGATATGGGTACGCGCAAACCGAACCAGCTTTCCGGAGGCCAGCAGCAACGCGTTGCCCTTGCCCGCGCCTTGATCCTGCGGCCAAAAATACTGCTGCTTGACGAGCCCTTTTCCAATCTCGATGCAAATTTGCGACTTGAAATGCAACAGCTCCTTAATTCCCTCCATCAGGAACTGGGGACGACAATGCTGTTCGTTACTCACGATAAGGAAGAAGCTGTCGGCCTTTCCAATAAAATTGCCCTCATTCTTAACGGCACGCTTCGGCAATATGCTTCGGCAACCGTGCTCTATGGCCAGCCGAAGGATGAGGACGTCGCGAGATTTTTCGGCGCGAGGAACTTTGTCCCGGGGAAATGTGGACCGGGATATTTCGATTGCGCGCTTGGCCGGTTCACCCTGCCCGAAAGTGTTTCCAGTACAGGCCGCCTGCTGACATTCCGCCCGGAGAATATTGTTGTTGGAGGGGACAATATCCTGGAGAACAGCTTTCACGCGACGCTAGCGTCAAAACAATTTCTGGGAAGTCAGACAGTTCTCGGACTGCAGAAAGGGGATATCTTCTTTGAAGCTTTGCTTTCACCGCAGATCGCGGAACCCCTTCAGGAAGGGTCAACTGTATCTGTTCACCTGCCGCAGCGATCGCTTTGGATACTTGGCTAGTTCAACGCCTTTAGATATTCCGTGATTGTTTCCGGCGCCTTGTCCGGCGCGACGTCCGCACTTCGGATGAGCCCGTCGAAATGGGCCGTCAACGCGCGGATATGCTCAACAGAATTTACGAGAAGGTACATGTTCCCGATATATATGGCAGCTCGAAGCGGACCAAACAGGGTATAGGCGGCAGAGTAAATCTTCCGCGCATCAAACAGGAAAAGTCGAAAGGTGGGATATAGCTCCTCAGTCAGACGGATCATGTTTTTCATCTGGTCGCGGCGTGTGGAAACAGGAACCTGGCGCCAGATTCCCTCGCCCTTTGCAAGCTGCTCAATCACTTGAAGCGGCATACATACCTCCATATCCGTTTCGGGACGGCGGGAATAACTCAATTGATCCTGCATTTGACGTTCTTTTGCTTCGCGCTCAACGGTCGAGAAATCACCAAATTCATAGGCTCCAATCTCTTCCGTTCTTAGAAGATCCGGTAGAGTGCTTGGCACGTAGCGAATTTTATATCCCATCGCCTCCTGATGCCATTTCGCGAGCTTGATACTGGCGGAGGCTTCCGTGACCCGTTCAATTTCTATCATGGGAACGGTCTCGCTGGCGATTTCATCATTCGCGATCAGGCCCATCAGCCAATCAACGGAAACGCCATAAGTTCGGGAAATGGCGCATAGGGTTTCGGCCCGTGGCAACCGGGTAGACCCCGGCGCAAGAAACTGGCTGAGGGCCGATCTGTCGATGCCGATACTGGTCGCGAACTGGCTAAGATTGAATCCTTTGCGCGCCAACAGGAGCGCCATCCGGTCGCGAAAGATTTCGGCAACATCCCGTTTATCCAGAAATTCCTTCTCGGAATGTTGTGTATTCACATCAAATACTCCTAAATATTACGAATTTGAACTTAAGTTTTATATTAACATATTAATGCGCGGACTGTCGCATTGTATATTCCCTGTCCGATAGCTCATAATCTTCATCATCTAACAATAGCTTAAGGAGTTGACGAAAAGTGGTGTTGCGTGAACGGCAGGAATTCAAAACCATATTTCTTATTGCATTATGCTACGCATTTTGGTGGGCTCTCCTTTTTGGGCCGACACCGTTGCCCTTCTGGCTGACGATTTTGCTGTTAATTCCCGTGATTACCTTTCACTCCTCGCTTCAGCATGAGTGCATTCATGGTCATCCCTTTGTTGATCACCGACTGAATGACTTGATTGTCTATTTGCCGATTGGGCTGTTCATGCCCTATCCGCGCTTCAAGGACGTTCACCTGACCCATCATCAAAGGGCCAGAATTACTGATCCGACAGATGATCCGGAAAGCTGGTATGTCACCAAGCAGAAATGGGCGGAGTTCAATCGCCTGCAAAAACTGGCCTGGAAAACTAATAACATTCTTGTCGGACGCATGCTTATAGGTCCGGCACTCGGGATATCCACTCTCGTTTATTCGGATATACAGAAAATCCTGAATGGCGAAAGACATCTCCTCTTCGACTGGATCAGGCACATTTCCCTCTGCTCCCTGTTACTGATCTTCGTCGGGCATTTCGCGAATATCTCGACTCTCGGATACTTTGCTGCCGCTTATTTTGGCATGTCACTCTTGATGATCCGGACTTTCCTTGAACATCAGGCGCACCCGGACCGGCGCGCGCGCTCCGTCCTGATTGACGACAAGGGACCGCTGCGGTTTTTATTTCTTAACAACAACCTGCACGCGGTGCATCATGCATTTCCTTCCGTTGCCTGGTATCGGTTACCGAGCCTGTTCCGGCTCCATAACCCCCGGTTTATGGAAATGAACAAGGGGTATTTTTACAAAAGCTATACGGATGTTATTCGCGCCCATGCATTTACGCCAAAAGAACCGGTCACCTTTCCTCTGGATCCGGCTTAAATCCTGACAGTGCCTGACCTTTATCCTACATCCGTTGCACTGCTTCCCATGTATGACTGGCCTGAAATCCGGGATGCAACGGATAGCTTCTGGGCAGCCCTTCGTGAAAGCTTCCGTGCTGTTGGCTTTTCTCCCCCGGAAGATATTACCCGGACAGAAGACCCACTTGAACATTGGCGGTCACCGAACCTCTTGCTCGCGCAGACATGTGGTTTACCTTACGTGGAAAGACTGGCAAACGACGTCTCCCTTGTCGGCACGCCCGCCTATGACATTGACTGCGGGGCCGGCAGCTATTTCAGCGTGATCGTTGTTCATAAAGACAGCGGCATTGAAAATCTAAAATTCCTCGATTCTGCTATATTCGGATA
>Ga0098035_1000442_pt1 | contig 20902 bp, 17 predicted proteins | sample 3_EtaG_FD_75046 | JGI IMG/M metagenome (GOLD analysis project Ga0098035, IMG submission 75046) | Marine viral communities from the Subarctic Pacific Ocean - 3_ETSP_OMZ_AT15126 metaG | ecosystem: Environmental > Aquatic > Marine > Oceanic | place: Pacific Ocean | collected 2015-01-07
CGTCGTACCGGCCACACTTCATTTGACCCCGCAACCTATCGTCCGGCAAACGAGTCGACTGAAGAAGAGAAAAAGAACGATCCGATAAAACGCCAGCGCGCTGTTCTCGTGGCGGCAGGCATGTCTGAAGTCAACTTACAGTCCTTACATGAGAATGCTCAGAAAGAAATGATAGACGTGCTTAAAAAAGCTGCGGATACGCCCTTCCCGGCAAGTGAAACCGCTTTCCAGGATGTGCAGGACATTGGTAGTCCCGCTGTGGAGGCGTATTGATGCCAAAACTGACCTATAGAGACGCGAGCCTTGCTGCCATCCAACATTCCATGCGCGAGGACCAGACGGTCTGGTGTGTGGGGGAAGATTTAGGACGTGGCGGTGTTTTTGGCCAGTATAAAGGATTACGTGAAGAATTCGGCGAAGCCCGGATTTCCGATGCACCAATATCGGAAGCGGCCATTATGGGCGCGGCCTTTGGTGCAGCCATGATCGGGACGCGGCCCATTGTTGAAATGCGGTTTTCAGATTTTGCCCTCTGCGCGACGGATGAGTTGGTCAACCAGATTGCCAAAGCCCGTTTCATGTTCGGGGGCCAATCACGGGCACCAATGGTGATTAGAAAGCCGATGGGGCTTTGGCGATCCTCGGCGGCGCAGCATTCTCAGTCTCTTGAGAGCTGGTATGTGCATATTCCAGGGCTTGTGGTTGTCTGTCCAGGAACGCCTCAGGACAATTATTCGATGTTGAAGGCGGCGATCGCCTGTGATGATCCTGTGGTCTATCTTGAGCATAAGGGCATCTGGGATCTGGAAGGCGAAGTTGATTTCTCGAAAGAATATGAGTTCGGGAAGGCCGAAATACGGCGTGAAGGTTCAGATGTCACCATCGTCAGCTGGTCCAATACCGCGAACCTGGCGGTTGAGGCGGCAGAGGCGCTCTCTGAACAGGGCATAGATGCTGAAGTGATCGACCTTCGCAGTCTATGGCCATGGGATAAAGAGGCCGTACTGAAGAGTGTCGCCAAAACAGGGCGCCTGGTCGTCACCCATGAGTCGGTTGCTGTCGGTGGTTTCGGGGCCGAAGTTGTCGCGACTGTCGCTGAGCAGGCTGGTCATGCTCTTAAAGGTCCGGTTCGCCGGCTTGGAGCGCCCCGATCGCTGGTGTCCTATGCACCAAATCTTGAAGACATGCTGCGCGTTACCTCCGAAATGATAGTAACGGCGGCGCAAGAAACTCTCAAAAAGGCAAGTTAATGATTAAAAATGAAATGACAGGCGGTGAAGCGCTGGTTCGGATGCTGCTCGCACATGAAGCGGGCCCGATGTTTGGTATGGGCGGATTTCAGCTTCTACCGTTCTATGACGCAGCACGGCGTTTGGGCCTTAATCACAATCTGATCAATGACGAACGTTGCGCGGTGTTCGCGGCGGATGCCTATGCCAAGGTGTCAAACCGCGTTGGCTTGGTTGATGCGACATTGGGGCCGGGCGCGACGAATCTCGTAACCGGGCTGGTGGAGGCTTTGAATGCGGGTTCCCCCATGGTTGCCATTATCGGTGATGCCCACCGTGATCATGCGGGCAAGAATATGACGCAGGAAACGGATCAGGTGTCCATTCTCCGTCCGGCGTGTAAGGAGCTTCTTAAAGTCGAGACCATTCACCGGATTCCGGAAATCATGCGTCGTGCCTTCGCCGTCGCCACGTCAGGCCGGCCCGGGCCGGTTGTCGTAAATGTGCCTGAAGACATTGCACATGGAACGTATAACTTTGAACCGGAGGATTTCGAGGTAGATGGTGCCCATGCAAAGATGCCTGCCCTTCGTTGCCGTCCCGATGCAGAGATGGCGGCTAAAGCGGCTGCTCTTATTGCGACGGCGAAGCGGCCAATGATCCTCTGCGGTGGCGGTATTCATATTTCGGGCGCACAAGAGGAAGTCACTCGTCTGGCAGAGGCCTGCAGTATTCCGGTTGCGCATACACTGACCGGAAAGGGGGCGATTGCCTGCTCCAGCCCGCTTAGTGCGGGACTGTTCGGGCGCTATGACCGCATAGCCAATGACCTCATTGCGAAGAGCGACTGCTTGCTCGTTGTTGGGTGTAAACTCGGAGAGATTGCCACCAAACGCTATACAATCCCGGAAGCTAATGGCCCTGTCATCCATCTCGATATCGTAGCAGAGGAAATGGGGCGGACGTATCAGCCGGCATTGAAGCTCTGGGGGGATGCCAAGTCCGGATTGAGTGATCTTTATGATTTGCTGAAAGACAACGCGGATGAGCAGCGGCAAATGCGCGAAAGCTTTGTCGCGGAAATTCCCCAGAAAATGGCGGCCTGGCGGGAAGATGTTTCAGAGCGTCTTAATTCAGATGAATCTCCCGTGCACATGGCGCGTCTGATCACGGAAATCAACAAGCTGTTACCGGAAGACGGCTATCTCGTTGCAGACGGAGGTTTCGCCGCGCATTGGGGTGGCTTGCTTTTCGATACAAAGAAAGCAGGCCGCGCATTTGTTCCGGATCGTGGCTTTGCCTCAATCGGATATGGGTTGCCCGGCGCAATGGGTGTGCAGTTGGCGCAGCCGGAAGCAATCGTGGTCGGGATTACCGGCGACGGCGGTTTCAATATGGTTCTGGGAGAGCTCGAAACGGCCCGCAGAATGAATCTTGGCGTCACCATTATTGTTGTAAACAATGCCGCATCCGGATATGTCAAAGCTCTGCAGCATTTGATGTATGGGGATGGAAACTACCAGTCTTCGGAACTGTCGGAGACCAACTACGCCAGTGTGGCGAATGCCATGGGTTGCCATGGAATTCGTGTTGAAAGTCCAGATCAGCTGGAAACTGCTCTGCTCAGCGCATTTTCTGAGAAAAATCGCCCGAGCGTAGTAGATGTCGTCGTGACGAGAGACCCCGCAAGAATGCTTCCTGCGGTGGATAACAGGACCGTACAGGTCAAAAAGGGAGACCGCGTCGCATAATGCGCGGTTTTAATAATATAGGGAAGGAAAAGACAATGAAATTGTATGCTTTGCTTGCTTCCGCGTTGATTGGTGTTGCCAGTATTTCACCGTCATTTGCGGCCGATTATAAGTCCGAGTACAAGGTCTCAACCGTTGTACCGGCGCCGTTTCCTTGGGGACTTGCTGCCGACAAATGGATCGAGCTAGTACGGGAACGTTCCGATGGCCGGATCAATATGAAAGCCTATCCTGGCACGCAGCTTGTTGCAGGGGAACAAACGAAGGAATTCACCGCGGTACGCAAGGGTGCAATTGACATGTCTGTCAGCTCCACCATTAACTGGTCACCGCAAATTCCGGAAATGAATATCTTCGCACTGCCTTTCCTGATTCCGGATTACAAGGCGATGGATGCATTGACAGGCGGTCCTGTCGGGGAAGAAATCTTTGAAATTGTCCGGTCAAAAGGTGTTGAGCCTCTTGCTTGGGCTGAAAACGGATTTCGGGAACTGACAAACTCCAAAAGGGAAGTGCGGTCGCCCGCGGATCTGGAAGGGATGAAAATCCGTGTTGTTGGCTCTCCGCTGTTTAACGACACCTTCACTGCCTTTGGTGCCAACCCTGCGCAGATGAGCTGGGCGGATGCCAAACCTGCACTGACCACGGGCGCTGTCGATGGCCAGGAAAACCCATTGACGATTTTTACCATCGCGAAAATGCATCTGGTTGGCCAGAAATATGTCACCACCTGGGGATATGTTGCAGACCCCCTCATCTTTGCAGTTAGCCATCGGGTCTGGAACGACTTCACCCCGGAAGATCAGGAAATTATTCGTCAGGCAGCAATTGATGCCGGCGCTTACGGTATTGAAGTTGCCCGTAAGGGTCTGACTGAAGGCGACGACTCCCTGTACAAGGAAATTGAGGGTCTCGGCGTTACAGTGACGCATCTGACGGATGAAGAACGGCAGAAGTTTGTCGACGCAAGCCGTGGCGTCTATGAGAAGTGGACGGAAATTGTCGGTCCTGATCTGGTGAAAAAGGCGGAAGAAAGTGTCGCCAACCGCTGATCAGCCTTGTTAAAAATGTTAGCCGGAGGGACAAATTCCGCAAATGCGGGCGATGGACCTCCGGCAACTGTCAGGTAAATATTAGGCCATGGAACACGAAAAAGCTGCCGATACAGAAGACAGCCCGCAAGAAAAATATCCATTTCGAATAGAGGAGGCGATTGGTGCCCTGGCTATGGGGCTGATTTGTCTCATCAGTATTCTGAATGTTGTCGTCCGGTATGCAACTAATGTGTCCTTCGCCTTCACGGAGGAATACTCAGTCTTTCTTCTTGTCATTGTCACCTTCGTTGGCGCGGGGCTGGCCTATACCAATAAGGGTCATATCTGCATCACATTTGTGGTGAACAAGCTGGGTCGCCCCGGTCAGTTTTTTCTGAACTCTATCGCCTTTTTCTCTTCTGTCATCATGTTCGCCCTGCTTGTCTATTACGGTTCGGACCTGGCGATCGACGAGTATTTATTCGAGGAGACATCTCCCGCCCTCGGTTATCCCACCTGGATTTACACGATGTGGCTGCCGCTACTCTCTCTCGCGGTGCTTGTCAGGATTTTCCAGGTGCAATGGAATGAACTGAGGAAAAAGAAATGAGCGTGCATCTCATCCTTCTCGGGTCATTTTTTCTGATCCTCATTTCAGGGGCCCCGATTTCCGTAGCTCTCGGTCTATCTGGCGTCATCGCGATATTTTTCGGTCTCGATATGGATGCTGTCGCGAATATGAGCACCATTACCTATGCCAGTATCGCCAAATATCCGCTTATCGCTATACCGCTATTTATTCTGACAGGCATGATATTCGAGCGATCCGGGGTGGCAGAGCGATTGGTTGAGCTGTCGCGCGCGATTGTCGGTCCACGGCGTGGCGGCCTTGCGCTGGTTGCCATACTGGTTTGCCTTATTATGGGCGGAATGTCCGGTTCAGGTCCCGCAGATGCGGCCGCTGTAGCAACCGTTATGATCCCAAGCATGTTGAAGGAAGGATATCCGCGCGCTTTCTCCGCCAGTATTATTGCAGCGTCTGCCTCTACTGCGATTTTGATCCCGCCCTCCATCGCCTTGATTGTTTATTCAATTATGGTTCCTGGCGTCGATCTACGCGCTCTCTTCGCGGCGGGCTTGTTCCCCGGGCTGCTCGCGGGCCTTGCTGTAGCCATCCCGGCACTTCTGATCAGCCGCCGGCGGGGATTCGGGTCGGAAGCAGATTCGGGACGCCCACCGCTTGGGAGGAGCTTTATCCGGGCATTACCAGGATTGTTCGCTCCGGTCATTATCCTTGGTGGTTTGCGCAGCGGCCTGTTTACACCGACCGAAGCGGCGGCAGTTGCCGTCTTTTATGGATTGATTGTCGGCCTGCTTTTGCATCGTTCCATGAATATGCGGGACATTTATAATGTCCTCGCTGAATCCGCCCAGATTTCTGCGGTGGTGATGATCATTATTTCACTGGCGGGAATATTTGCCTTTGCCGGCTCTATCCTGGGAACCTTTGACGCGGCAGCAGGGCACATCCTGTCTATCTCGGATTCGCCAATGGTCGTCCTGATTTTGGTTATGGCTATTGTCTTGCTTGCGGGAATGGTACTGGACGGGGTCTCGATCTATCTGATTGCCCTTCCGTTGCTCATGCCCATCATGGCGACTCTTGGCTGGAATCAGGTGTGGTTTGGAGTTCTTATGGCCATGAACGTCGCAATTGGTCAGTTTACCCCGCCGGTTGCCGTTAATTTGATGGTCACCGCGAAAATCGCGAATGTGCCGATTGAAGCGACGATGCGTTGGGTCCTTTGGCCAATCATTGCGATGATAATCTCTGTCGGTCTGGTGATTGCCTTTCCGTCGATTGCTCTCTGGCTGCCCACCGTTCTCGGATACAAAGTGTAGTTTATATCCAAAGAACCCAGATGAATTCCGGAAAGCATCCTTGGATGACATTATCCCTGGATCATGGCATCATTCTGCGCAGAAATTAAGACAAACAGGGTGAATTGCAGGATTGCGAGCGGATCTTGGGTCGACTAGCACGGTGAACTTTCCTGAAAAGAAGTTATCATGGGCAATCGTGAAAAACGAAGGGTGGTATCATGCGGTGGCGGGGTGGACGGCGTAGCGACAATATTGAAGACCGGCGAGGGCAAGGAAGCCCACGGGGAATTGGTCGCGGACGGGGAATTCCCGTGCGCCTGCCAAGAGGTCGTGGCGGCAAGCTTGGTCTTGTTGGTGTGCTGGTTGTCGTCGGCATTTCGCTTTTCTTGGGAATTGATCCAACTGTCTTGTTGCAGGGCGGCATGCAGACGCGGCCCCAACAGGAAGTAAGTCGCCCCGTGGCGGATGATGACTTGACCCAGTTCGTCTCCGTCGTGCTAGCTGATACCGAAGATACTTGGCATGCCCTGTTCGAGAGCGCAAATCAACGCTATCAGGAGCCGACACTGGTCCTTTTTTCTGGTGCCGTGCAATCCGCGTGTGGATATGCACAATCCGCGATGGGCCCCTTTTATTGCCCAGGTGATCAGAAGGTCTATCTGGATCTGTCTTTCTTCAAGGAATTGCATAACCGGTTTGGCGCGCCAGGGGATTTTGCCCAGGCTTATGTGATCGCGCATGAAGTCGGGCATCATGTACAGACATTGCTCGGCATTTCCCAGAAAGTTCATGAGCAAAGAAGTCGTTTGAGCGAGGTAGAGGGAAACAAGCTTTCTGTTCGCCTTGAGTTGCAGGCAGACTGCTTCTCAGGTGTTTGGGCTTACAACGCTGATCGCTCCCGGAACATTCTTGAGGCCGGAGATATCGAGGAAGCGCTCAACGCGGCAACGGCGATCGGTGATGATCGACTGCAGAAACAGTCAACTGGTACCGTGGTCCCGGACTCCTTTACACATGGTTCGTCCGAGCAACGGGTCAGATGGTTTATGACGGGGTTTGAAAACGGCGACGTCCGTAGCTGTGATACCTTTGGCACGAACGATCTCTAGGAAGCCGGCTAATTAATTTTCATTGTGGGTCAAAGAAAACCCCGTTGCGCAGCTGGTTAATCTGCGCAACGGGGCAATTTCTGTACTTATTTTCCTGACCAGTAACTTACTGGAACAGGTAGTTCGGCAGCCAAAGTGCAATTGCCGGAAACAGGACGATCAGGAACAGCCCTGTTAGTTCGACCAACGTATATGGACCAACGGACCAGTAGATATCCTTCATCGTGACATCTGGCGGTGCGACGGAACGCAGGTAGAAAAGGTTAAACCCAAAGGGCGGCGTCATATAACTGATTTCCATCATGACGACGAACAGGATGCCGAACCAGACCGGGTCAAAACCGTGGCTTGCGACCAACGGCAGGAACACGGGCAAAGTAATCAACATGATGCCGACTGGGTCAAGAACCATACCCAGAATAAAGAGGACGAACATCATGAAGCCAAGCGCGCCCCATTTACCGCCCGGGATCTGCTGGGTAATGTGCGTGATGAATTCCTCAGCGCCCATTGCGGTATAAGCCATTGAATAGGCGTGCGCCGCGAAAACAATCCAGGTGATAATTGTCGTTAGCCTGAATGTGCGGAGAGAGGACTGGGAAACTACCGTCCAGGTCAATTTTCGGTTTACCGCGCTGGCTACCAAGGCTCCGAAAACGCCGACTGCCGCGGCCTCAGTGACCGTTGCGAAGCCCCCGAATATGGCGCCTAGCACGATTACAATGATAAAAATCGGCAGGAAGACGGATCGCAATGCCCCGATCTTCTCGCTCCAGCTTGCCCGTTCTTCCTTGGGAAGAGCAGGCCCAAGATGCGGCTGAAACCAGCATCGTACGCCAATGTAAATCGACACCAGGGCGAACAGGAGCAAGCCGGGGAAAACGCCCGCGGCGAACAACTTGCCGACCGAAACTTCTGTAATGAGGGCATAGAGCACCATGAGGATCGAGGGCGGGATCAATATTCCCCAGCCACCGCCGGCGTTAATGGCACCCAATGCGAGTTGCTTGTCGTAGCCTCGGCTCAGCATTTGGGGCAATGCGATTGTCCCCATCGTCACAACCGCAGCACCTGAAATTCCCGACATGGCGGCAAAAATCGTACAGATGCCAACAGTTCCGATGGCCAGCCCGCCACGCACGCCGCCCCACCACAAATGCATCATTCGGTATAGGTCGTGCGCCACGCCACTCCGCTCAAGCAGCATTGCCATGAAAACATATAGCGGGATTGCAATTAGGGATGATGTTTCCATCAAGTCCCACATCTTGGACGCAATCAGGTAAAACGCGATCGGGCCCTGTTCAAAATAGAGGAATATAACCGACAGGCCGCCTAGGACGAAGGCCAAAGGCACACCAAGCATAATGAACAAAAACAGAAGGCCAAAGAAAAGGAGGGTCAATACCTCAATATTCAGGAGCTCATACATTACACCGACTCCTTCTCGTCGACATCGTCATCGATTACAGGCCCGTAGGCACTTTCATCGACCTCAATACCCATCAGTATCATAATGTCTGCAATCAATTTCACGATCCCTTGCAACAGAAGGAGTATCGCAGCAACGAAAATCATGGATTTGGATGGCCAGATTGGAGGACGCCAGGTCGTTTCATAGCTAACCTCAAGTCGCGAAATACTGTCATACGCCATAGAATAGCTCTCATTCAAAAGAACGCCGAGAAACAGAAAGAACAGGAAGGAGGTTGCAATATCGGTCAGCGCCTTTTTCCGCGCCGTAAAATGGCCGTAAAACAAGTCGACATTGACGTGGTCTCGTCTGGCCAGCAAATAGCCGCCACCGATGATCGCATAGACACCAAATATCATTTTTGAGGCTAGTGCAGACCACGATATCGGGCTCTGCGTCACATAACGCATGACGACGTCGCTTATAAGGAGCACAAACAAGATGAGAACGGCATAACTGGCGAGCCGCCCGATCCAGACGTTTGTCGTCGTAACTGCGCGGGCGAATGAGGTCAAAGCAACCATTAAATTCTCCAGTTCAATCTGACTAAGGGCGTATTTTTAGACACCGACAACTGCGCGACCAATCATATCAAGGTCGTGTCCAATGTTCACTCTAGCCGGAGACCTTTACAGTTACCTGAAAAGGCTCCGGATAGTGAACTAGACAGCTAGTCGCCGAGTTATTGGCAGAATTAGGCGTGCTTAAACGTAGCCCATTCCTTTTAGGAAACTGACAAGCATTTCAGTTGCTTTTGTCGCATTTCCACCCTTGGCGCTTTCTTCCATGAGAATGGCCGCTGAGGCCTCGGAGAATTTCGCCTGCACGTCCGCCGGGAACTCGGCAACAGTGATATTTTGCTCTGCCAAGCCCTTGGAAAGTGCCAGTTTTTCCTTGTACTGATACTCGGTTGTCCGCTTCCAGAAACGCATATCGAGCAAAGCGAAGAATTCTTTGCGCAGATCTGGTGACAGGTTATCAACAGCTTGCTGGTTCATGATCAATGTATCTACGGCCAGTCCCAAAGTTGGCTTCATATGGAACTTGGCAACTTCCCACAAGCTCATCGACATGGCGCCCTGTGCGGCACCCCAATGAGCACCATCAACAACACCGCTCGCCAGGCTTGAGTAAAGCTCGGGACCAGCAACGTTCTGAGTCGAGGCACCTGCAGCTTCGAGGAACTTCTGGTAACTTCCGGAAGAGCGTAGTTTCAGCGTGGAGAAATCAGCAACTGAATTGATTGGCTTTGAGACAACCAGCTCTGTCGGGTAGACTTTCTCCGCCCGGCTGACCACGCCATGAACAGCCAAATCCTCGTTAAACATGTCTTCAAAGCCCATGTTCTTGAGGTAATGAGCAAACTCCCAAGGTTCACGGAATGTGCCGGGAACACCCAAAGCCAATCCTGCTGTTGGCGCTTCACCCAGAATATAGCCGGGAGAAATGGTACCCATTTCAACGACGCCTTTGCGCACGATATTGAAAATCTCACCACCCTTGGCGAATTCACCCGCACCAAAGAGCTGAAGTTCAAACTGCCCGTCAGTATTTGCCTTCAATTCTTCAGCAATAAGGGCGAGGCTGTCTCCGTAGGAAGATGATGCCTTTGGCCAGTGCGACTGCACCTTCCATGTCACCTTCTCGGCGGCGGCTGCCTTGCCAATAAAGGCCGGAGCGGCCAATGCAGCAGCACCACCCGCCAATGCGCCACGTCGACTAATTAGATTTGTCTCTTTTGTCATGATATTCTCCCGTTGTGCGTTACTACTGCCTGTTAAACAGCTATATTTTTGATTTCTTGCCGCAACTATTTTTCCTCGGGAATGCGCATTCCTGTGCTGGCCTTTTGACTGAAGTTTGCCTTGTTTCATTTTTATCGATTAGGCCGACAACAATACATCCCGTCTTGATCGTATAATAAAGATTTTGGAATGACAAGCCAAGGTGTGAACCGTCTGTCTAATTTAAACGAAGGCGTTCCTGAAGGGAGCTATTACCGGTGACGGGTCACTCCGCACTATTCAGAAAACATTCTTCTTAAGTCGTCAGCCGACGCGATGGGGCGGCCAATAGCTTCTGCCGCCTCACGGACCTGACGTATAAGGTCCGCATTTCGACGGGCACGCACGCCGGTTTTTAAGAACATATTGTTTTCAAAGCCAACCCTTACATGACCACCCATCGCCAAGGCGGCACTTGCGGCGGCATGTTCCAGCGGCCCGAATGCGCAGACTGCCCAATTCCGCTCTGACTTCATATATGTAAGGAACGGGATCAAATCATGGGGATGGGACTGTTGGTTGGCCGAGTAGCGACCGAGTACCAGTATCAGAAAGGGGTTCGTGAACGAAATGACTCCCTCTGCCGTGAGCTTTTCAAATCTTTGCAGATCTTCAGGCGAATAGAGAATGAATTGGGGCATGATTTTAAGTGCCCGCATTTCATCAAAGAAATCCTTGGCCCGCAACTCCTCCCCGTTCGGCACCAATTCCTTTATTGCGAGGGAGGCGGCATCGGGCTTCAACTCAAGCACCATATCCATTTGTTGCTGGGGCGAGTAGATTCCGACCGCTTCGGTCGTTGCCTGGATAACAAGGCCATCGCCGATCTTGTCGCGAATTGCGGTAATCGCCTCGCGATATTTTGTGACATCCAGTGTATGTCCCTGCTGGTCGTCACGTACATGAAGATGTATCATTGCTGCCCCTTCCTTGAGACAGGCTTCTGCCTCATCCGCAAGCTCGGAAGGGCTGATGGGCAACATCGGATGATCCTGCCTTGTCTTTCTTGCTCCATTTGGCGCCACCGTCAAAATAGCCGGGGAGAGGGGGGGTATATCATCCATGTGTTATGACTCCTGAACTCTAAATGACATGATCTCTATTGCATTTTACGCGAAAAACGAACCAAATGAATTTGTAAGGTATAACACCATTGTCGTCACCACATCCCTAAACCTTCAGGTGGGCTGGAATGTTGGCATCTCGACACTTGCCGAGAGTGTCAGATATCGGTATTGACTACATTCAAATTATTAAATGGGAAAGACGAAGGCGCTATGAGTGACCGAGGAAAAATGCCACGGTGGCCTCTGTGAAAAAAATCTTCCCTCAGTGAATAAAGGACAAGAATAATGCTGAAAGATGTTGTGATCTGCGAACCGGTACGAACTCCTGTGGGCCGCTTTGGCGGTCAGTTCAAGGATCTTCATGCACACGAACTAGGCCGGACCGTGATCGAGGGATTGCTCGCCCGCTGCGACGGCCTCAAGGACCGGGTAGAAGATGTGATCTTCGCCCAGTGCTACCCCACGATGGACGCACCGGCACTTGGCCGTGTTGTTGGTCTGGACGCGGGCCTCCCCATCTCCGTCGGCGGCTATCAGCTGGACCGTCGGTGTGGATCTGGACTGCAAGCAATCATTAACGCCGTCATGCAGGTCGCAACTGGCGGTTCCTCCGTCGTGATCGCAGGCGGCGCTGAATCCATGTCGAATGCTCCCTTCTATTCAACGGCTGGACGCTGGGGGATCAAGGGGACGTCTCTTGAGTTTCAGGATGCGCTCGCCCGTGGCCGCGTGACCGCCGGCGGTATCAATTTTCCGGTTCCCGGTGGCATGCTGGAAACGGCGGAAAATCTCCGTAAGAGCCATTCCGTACCACGCGACGAGCAGGACAGTTTCGCGGTTGAATCCCATCGCCGTGCGGTCGCGGCACAACAGGCGGGCCGCTTCGATGAAGAAATCATCCCGGTTACAGTACGCGGTCGGAAAGGGGACACAACCTACGACAAGGACGAACATCCCCGGCCGGAAGCCAATGAGGAAGGTCTCGCCAAGCTAAAACCCATTCTTCTCAGGCAGGATCCGGACTCAACCGTCACCGCCGGCAATGCCAGCGGACAGAATGATGGTGCGTCGGCCTGCGTTGTGACGACGCGGGCGATTGCGGAAGAACTTGGCCTGAAAACGTATGGCAGCCTGGTAAGTTGGGCTGTCGCTGGTGTGGGGCCTGAAATCATGGGAATCGGGCCGGTGCCGGCAACAGCGAAGGCGCTGGATCGCGCCGGTCTTGGTCTCAAAGACCTGGACCTGATCGAACTGAATGAGGCATTTGCCGCTCAGGTTCTGGCCTGCACCCGGGACTGGAAATTTGAAAAATCAGATTTTGAACGAATGAATGTCAACGGATCTGGCATTTCCCTTGGCCATCCGGTTGGCGCGACGGGCGGACGTATCCTGGCAACACTCCTCCGGGAGATGGAGCGGCGGGATGTCCGCTACGGCCTTGAGACGATGTGCATCGGCGGTGGACAGGGACTGGCGGCGATATTTGAGCGCGCATAAGCAACACATTGCACGATAATTGAAAGGCGCAGCTATTAGCTGCGCCTTTTTTCGTTCAGGGGGCCGAGCTTTTAACTGGAAGCCGTACGACCAAATTAATCGCATAATCAATGCTGCGAAATATCCAATGTTTCACAGCACGCTTTTCCGGCATATTTCCTAATCGGCGGTGTCGGCGATAGTTACTCGTGTCATTTTATAAATGGCTCAGTGACCCGCATCACACTATTGCATTAGTTCAAGATTTTAATTGAATGAACGTTCAAGAATAAATATCTCCGGCACAATCGATCAGTGTGAGTAGTATATTTTTATTCTGAATTGAGGGGTGAATATGGTTGCACCGCATTTCGAGAACTTTACCGTTGCTATGATTATGGAATATCTTGCGAAACAAATAATGGGCTTACGCCCGGTCTTTTGGCGGCTTTGATACATAGATAGGATATTTGAAATGGTTCGTCTCCTGAAGACTCTCGGCAAGATTGTTGGTCGCAAGGCAACGCACATTCTTGCTGCGGTTTCCGCGCTCTTAACCCTGTCTTTAGAACCCAGTGCCGCGATAGCCCAGTCGGCGCCTCCCGCCGTCACTGTCGCAAATCCGTTGCAACGTGAAATTGTAGAATATACGGAATTCACCGGGCAGTTCGCGCCTGTCCAGTATGTTGAGCTTCGGTCCCGCGTCAGCGGCTATTTGCAGGAAATCAAATTTACGGATGGGCAGATCGTTAGCAAGGGAGACCTTCTATTCGTGATTGACCCACGTCCTTTTGAGGCCACTCTGGCGTCCATGCGGGCTTTATTGGCGCAATCTCTGGCGCGCGTTGATTTGGCAGACAAGCAGCTTGAGCGTGCCTCCAAACTACGCGAAAAGGATTTCGTTGCTTCCAGTACTTATGATGAACGGGTGCAGGAGAAGCGCGTATCCATGGCGGCGGCGGAAATAGCCAGGGCGGATATCACTGCGGCAGAACTGGACCTCGAATTCACAAGAATCCTTGCCCCAATCGCTGGCCGGATCAGCAGGCATGAAGTCAGCGTCGGCAATCTGGTAAGCGGTGGTGACGGCAGCGGGAATACCCTGCTGACGACAATTGTGTCGATTGATCCAATATATTTTGATTTCGATATGAGTGAGTCAGCCTATCTCGGGTATCAGCGCGCTGTTCAGTCGGGTACTTTGCAGTCCACACGGGAGGCAATTCCTGTGTTTGCACGGCTTACCGATGAGCCTGACTGGCCGCGTGAAGGAACGCTTAATTTCGTCGATAACCAGGTTGACCGGACGTCCGGTACGATCCGGATGCGGGCTGTCTTCCCCAATACGGATGGCTTTCTGACGCCAGGACAGTTCGGCCGTATCCGGGTTCCCGGATCGGATAAATACACCGCGCTGCTGATACCGGATGAAGCGATTGTCTCAGATCAATCCAACAAGGTGGTAATGACGGTCAGCGAGGATGGAACCGTTGTTCCAAAGGTTGTTCGCCCGGGTCCGACCTATGACGGATTGCGAATTGTTCGAAAGGGACTTGAACCTGACGATCGGATCATAATCAAGGGTCTCATGCGTGCCCGTCCAGGAGCAAAGGTCACGCCGCAGGAAGGCGAGATTAAGGGTGCCGGCGAACGGCGTCCGGGGTAACGACCATGAGATTTTCCCATTTTTGCATCGACCGGCCGATTTTTGCGGCCGTTCTATCAATCCTGATCACGATCATCGGCCTTGCTGCCTATGTGAACCTGCCGGTCGCGCAGTATCCCGAGATAGCACCGCCAACAATCGAGGTTCGTGCAACCTATCCCGGCGCCTCCGCGGAGGTCGTAAGCGACACCGTTGCAAGTCTGCTCGAACAAGAGATAAACGGTGTGGAGAATATGCTGTATATGTCGAGCCAGGCTACGGGTGATGGCCAGCTCTCCTTGCAAATTACTTTTAAACTTGGTACCGATCTTGATACCGCGCAGGTGCTTGTTCAGAACCGGGTGGCAATTGCCGAGCCAAGGTTGCCGGAGGAAGTTCGGCGAACCGGTGTGACAGTGCGCAAGAATTCACCGGACCTGATGATGGTAATTCATCTCAGCTCTCCCGATGCCAGCCGCGATCTTCTCTACATCTCGAATTATGCAACCTTGCAGGTCAAGGATGTGCTGGCGCGTCTTGACGGCGTTGGCGATGTGCGCGTCTTCAGCGCGCGGGATTACGCCATGCGCATCTGGCTGGACCCCGATCGTATCGCGGCACGTGGTCTTACCGCTGGAGATGTCGTGGCAGCGCTTCGCGCGCAGAACGTGCAGGTTGCATCAGGTGTCCTTAACCAGCCCCCTGTTCCAACCTCGGCTGCCTTCCAGATCAATGTGGAGACTCTGGGCAGACTGGAAACAGTTCGGCAATTTCGCAATATTATTGTTCGTGCCGATGAGGATGGCCGCGTTACACGGCTTGAAGATATCGGGCGTGTTGAACTCGGGGCTCAGGACTACACCACCAACGGCTACCTCGATACGCGGGAAGCACTGCCGCTGTTGGTTTTTCAGCGGCCCGGCTCCAACGCGTTGGAAACATCGGAGCGCCTGCAGGCAACCATGGCGGAACTTTCGAAGTCCTTTCCGGCGGGGTTGCAATATGACATCGTGTACAACCCGACCAATTTTATCCAACAGTCCGTGGATGCGGTAATCGATACGATATTTGAGGCTGTTGTACTGGTTGTCTTTGTCATCATCCTCTTTCTGCCTTCCTGGCGCGCGTCGATTATTCCAATTTTCGCCATTCCGATATCCCTGATTGGGACATTCATTGTTCTGGCGGCGTTCGGGTATTCCCTGAATAATCTGTCGTTGTTCGGGCTGGTGTTGGCAATTGGTATTGTCGTCGATGACGCCATAGTCGTTGTTGAAAATGTTGAACGGAATTTACGCCTTGGCATGTCCCCGCGAGATGCCGCGCATGAAACTATGGATGAGGTCGGACCGGCGCTCATAGCAATTGCCTTGGTCCTGTCCGCGGTTTTTGTACCAGCGGCGCTGATACCCGGAATTTCCGGTCAGTTCTTTCGCCAGTTCGCAATTACCATTGCGGCGGCAACGCTTATTTCCGGTTTTGTCTCGCTGACACTGAGTCCCGCGCTTTGCTCAATTTTATTCAAGGCGCATAGTGAGCAGAAGCCAGCGACCGGAGTTACGCGACCAATTGTGGGATTTTTTAATGCCTTCAATGCCGGATTTGACCGGTTGTCAAACGGTTACAGCGGACTGACCCGGCGTCTGGCACGCTTGGTTGTTGTCGTTCTTGTCGTCTATGGTGGCCTCGTCGCACTGACTGTCTGGCAGTTTGATCGCGCGCCCACCGGGTTTATCCCGCAGCAGGATCAGGGCTACCTCATCACAGTTGTGCAGCTTCCGCCCGATTCCTCGCTTGAGCGGACGGATGCGGTGATGCGAAAGGCTGCGGAGACACTTCTTGAGATACCGGGTGTGGCGCATGTTGTTCCTTTCGCGGGGCTGGATGGGGCAACCTTCACAAATGCCTCGAATGCAGGCGCGATTTTCTCCTCGTTGGAGAGTTTCGCGGTTCGGAACCGCGATGGGATTACACTCGAACAGATTGTCGGGGAGCATTACAAGCGGCTCGGCGGTATTCAGGAAGCGTTCTTTATAACGATCCAGCCGCCGCCCGTGCGGGGTATCGGCAATGCGGGCGGTTTCAAGATGATCGTGCAAGACCAGCGCGGACGTGGACCTCAAGCACTCGAGGCGGCGGTGCAGCAACTGCTCGTGGCTGCCAACCAGGCGCCAGAAGTCCAGAATGTATTTACGCTCTACAATACCCGAACGCCCAAGCTCTATGCGGATATCGACCGAGTGAAGGCGGAGATGCTAAGCGTGTCGACACGGGATATATTCGAGACTCTGGAAGTCTACCTCGGGTCTGCCTTCGTGAATGAATTCAATTATCTTGGTCGAACCTATCGCGTGACAGCGCAGGCAGACGGTGAGTTCCGCCAGAATATTGAGGCGATAGCCAATATGAAGACGCGAAACGCCCAAGGGGAGATGGTGCCCATCGGGTCGGTTGCGACATTCGAGGACCGCACGGGGGCCTACAGGGTGCCACGTTATAACCTCTATCGTTCCGCAGAAGTGCAAGGGAATGTTTCGGCCGGATTCTCTACCGGCGAGGGCCTGGCGGCAATGGAATCATTGGCACAGGAAGTCCTCCCCGATGGTTTCGGCTTCGAATGGACGGAGCTGGCCCTGCAGGAGAAGCTTGCCGGAAATAATGGCCTGCTGGTTTTCGTGGCAGCGGCAGTGTTCGTCTTCCTGCTTCTCGCGGCGCAATATGAAAGCTGGACCTTACCGCTTGCCGTCATTCTGATTGTCCCGATGTGTTTGCTTGCAGCAGTCAGCGGACTGCAATTGCGGGGTATTGACGTAAATATACTGGCGCAGGTGGGGTTTGTCGTGCTCGTCGGTCTCGCGTCGAAAAACGCAATCCTTATCGTAGAGTTCGCTCGTCAGGCGGAAGCACAAGGCAAGAGCCGCATTGAAGCCGCGGCAGAGGCGGCTCGGACACGCTTGCGGCCGATCCTGATGACCTCCTTTGCTTTCATCCTTGGTGTCGTCCCGTTGGTGATTGCGACTGGCGCCGGGGCAGAAATGAGACAGGCGCTCGGGACTTCCGTCTTCTTCGGTATGCTCGGCGTGACTCTGTTTGGGCTAATTTTCACACCGGCATTCTATGTCGGCGTTCGGTGGCTGAGTGACCTCAGACACCGCCAGCCTTAAGCCGGCCGGGCACTCGGTAGTATCCGCCAGGTAAGTATTGTTGACGCGATTGCGCATAGCGCAATCGCCAAGACCATCGGAAGGGTTGTCCCATCAAAAAACGGGCCCATCACGACAATAAGGAAGCCCCCGGCCAGCATTTGCAAAGTTCCCCCCAAAGAAGATGCAAGCCCTGCGATATCTCCGTGATTGTCCAGGGCGATGACCATTGTCGTGGGAATGACCAGGCCAAGACAGGCGTTGGCGAGAAAGAGGAAGCAGATGGTCACAAGGAGGGATCCAAATCCCAGAAAAGTAAGGGCCACCAATAGCACGGAAAATCCGGCAAAGCCGATCACCGCCAGGAATACGACCCGCTCCATGCCAAATCGCTCTCCGAGGCCAGCGGCAAACTGCGAGGTCGCGAAAAAGCCGATAGCATTCACGGCGAACGCAAGGCTGAATTCCATTGCCGACAGTCCAAACTGGCCAGTGTAAATAAAAGAGGCATTGGCAACGAAAACAAAGAAGCTTGCGAGCCCGAAGCCCCCGATAAAGGTAACACCCATAAATACCGGGTCGGTAAGCAAATGGCGGCATCCCCGAAAAAGTGAGCGAACATTGACCGGCACTCTATTGTGCTTTTCAAGTGTTTCCGGCTGCATATAACCGGTTATCAACAGGCTGATTATTGTCGCCGCGAAAAGTACCCAGAAAATAGCGCGCCAATCGGCCAGGAGAATGAGCCAGCTTCCGGCAAGCGGGGCCAACATGGGCGAAACGCTGATCACCAGCATTACCATTGCCATAAGTCGGGTCGCCTGAGGGCCGGTATACATGTCACGGATGATGGCGCGCGGCACAACCATAACGACCGCGCCGCCTATTCCCTGGACAAAGCGTGAGACAAGCAGCCATTCTATGGTCGGGGACAACGCGCAACCGATAGTGCCAATCGCGAAAATGGAAAGACCAAGATAAAGGGGCGGCTTCCGCCCCACCTGATCGGAAAAGGGGCCGTAGAATAGCTGTGCGACACCGAACGCAATAAAATAAACAGTCAGCGTCATCTGTGCCGACGAAACGTTGGTGCCAAGTCCCTTTTCAATTGCAGGAAAGGCGGGCAGATACATATCCACGGCAAACGGGCCGATCGCTGCAAGCAGGCCAAGTATAGCCGCTGTTCGAAGCATACTTATCTTCATGCTATTATTATTCGGAATGAGGAAAGTGAAAAATTCTCGGCAGAAGCTATTTAATACACGATAAAATTGCAAGTGATAAACTACCGGCTCTATAGTTTAAAAGCTTGGGGTTTTCACTATCAAGGGTTCAGATAAGGGTTTGCCCGAATTCGGTCGCGAGCCAGTTCAACAAAGGTGCGGACCTTAGCCGATGCAGAACGCCCTTCGGGGTGCACGATGTGAATGGGCAGCGGCTCCGGCTCAAATTCGCCCAAAACAGTTTGCAGCCCGCCCGATCCCAGTTCCGGTCCTATTTGATAGGACAATACCCTGGTTAATCCCCAACCGGACTTAGCAGCACTAATTGCCGCGGGGATGGAATTAACCCGGAATCTTGGAGAAACCTTCACGGTAGTGTTGTCCGAAAACCGCCAATCGTTTGTGAGCGAGATGGAGTCTGCGGAAATAATATTATGGTCTGTAAGATCCGCAGGGGATTGCGGTATGCCATACTTTTTGAAATAGCAGGCGCAGGCGCAGACGACGCGGCGTACTGACCCGACCCGAACCGCGAAAAGACTTGAATCCGCAAGTGGTCCAATTCTAATCGCGATATCAAATCCTTCTTCTACGATATTGGTGATACGATCAACGAAGGTCGCCTCCACAGTGACGCCGGGATATCGATCGAGAAACTCTGTCAGCAACGGCACTATATAATGCTGTCCAAATATAACAGGTGCCGTAAGACGCAGGCATCCTTTCGGCTCGCCATGCGTGCCATGAATGGCATCTCTTGCGTCTTTATAACTACTGATAATGCGTCTTGCATCCTCAAGAAAGGACCGGCCGGGATCGGTTAGGGAAACGGCTCTCGTTGTGCGATGAAACAACAGGACTCCAAGCTCTTTTTCAAGATCACCAAGGACCCGTGTCACAGAGGGCGCGCTCAGGCCGAGATTTCGAGCTGCCCCCGAAAAACCGCCGGCGTCCGCAATGGCAATAAAGACTTCCATTGCCTTTAGTTGGTCCAAAATCACTACCTCCATTATTTCATATATAGCAATAAAATATTTCATATTTATATAATTGTTTTGAAATAAGCAACAAACCATATCTTGCCATACAGCAGAAAACTTACATCTCGATTTCTCGTAGGAAGGAATTAATAATGTCCAATATACCAACTCCCGCCACTATTGAGGATGCCCCTCAGGCGTCACAGGAATTGTTGGAAGCTGTGAAAAAGAAGCTCGGCAGCGTCCCAAATCTGTTCCGCATTGTCTCGAATAGTCCAGCGGCACTTGGTGGATATCTCGGCCTCAATGGTGCGCTTGCACAAGGGAAACTAGATCCGGCTACTCGGGAGCGAATTGCTCTTGCAGTTGCCGAAATAAACGGCTGTGACTATTGCCTTGCGGCACATAGCTATCTTGGCGCAAACGTTGCGAAACTGACCTCTGCAGAAATTCTTGCTAATCGGAAAGGCGGGTCTACGGATGCCAAGGCAGTTGCAGCAGTCCGCTTCGCTGTGGAAATTGTGGAAGCTCGCGGCCAGGTGCAGCCAGATGCAATTCTCAAGGTCATATCCGCCGGGTACAGCAATGCGGAGATTGTTGAAATTATAGCCCATGTCGCTCTCAACACACTGACCAACTATATGAACTCGGTTCTTGGAACTGAGATCGATTTTCCTGAAGCCACTAGTCTCGCCGCTTGATTGCGGGTAAATCCGAGGCCCAAGCGTAATGTTTGGGCCTCACTCCGGCTTCTTAGGGAAATTATACGGAAGAAAATTGGAAAAAAGATATCCAGCTTTGAGCAGTTTTAACCTGAAAAGGAGTTGTCTCATGTCCAGTTTTATCTCGGATGTCGCCTTCACACCGGCAGTAAAAGAAGTTCAAGTTCGAAAAGGATCTCGGGACACCTATGCGCGGGCAGAGAACAAGGGAATGATGCAGCGGGAAATTAGCGAAGATCTGGCAGACTTTATTTCGCGGCAAATCAGTGTTTTTCTGGCCAGTGTTTCAAGCGACGGAGCGCCCTACATCCAGCATCGGGGAGGCCCCCCGGGATTTATAAAAGTACTTGGGCCGACAACACTGGGCTTTGTGGATTACAA
>Ga0098035_1000447_pt1 | contig 20845 bp, 25 predicted proteins | sample 3_EtaG_FD_75046 | JGI IMG/M metagenome (GOLD analysis project Ga0098035, IMG submission 75046) | Marine viral communities from the Subarctic Pacific Ocean - 3_ETSP_OMZ_AT15126 metaG | ecosystem: Environmental > Aquatic > Marine > Oceanic | place: Pacific Ocean | collected 2015-01-07
ACTATCAACAGACTTGATAATATCTTGTTTGTCAGATTTTATCTTTTCTTTAGAATTAGATTGGATATGATGTATAGCATCTTTTATCCATGCAATGGTAAGAGTGGTATTATCGCTACCAGCTCTTTCCATTAATTCTAATACTGTCATTTAAGTGAAATTAGCCACTTCTACAGCAGCAGGTGTGCCATCATCACTCATAGTAAAAGTTTCATCAGATGGAGCTGGGAAAAATATAGCGCTTCCCGGAGCTAGAGTAACAGATGTAGCTCCAGCAGTAGATACCGTAACATTAGCAGTATTTACAGTAGTCCCTACATTATCAGCTTCAGATGCGTCATAATCAAAACCAGTGTGTTTTACCCATATACCATCTGAACTTGAGCTTGCTACAGTCCCACCGCCACTTGTTACAGTTGTCGGCACTCCAGCATTCCACTCTGTCGTATCATTACCAGCCCATGTAGTATTACTTTTTCCACCACCAAGCGTTTTTCTTATATTAGCAGATAGTGTTTCAACTTCCATAGGGCCTCCGTCAGCTGTTGAAGCAGTTGATTCAACTGCCGTTACGGATACCTTGTAATCTATCCTTGCCATTTTATGTCCTTTGTTGTTGTGCAGCTTGCGCTGCTATTGTTTGATTTATCATTTTTGAGTTATTCTGAATATACTGCGTTATTTCTGTCTGAGCCCACTTGTAATACCTCTCAGCCTGTCTTTCGTAGTACTGTGTATTTTGTGTTGTCATAGCAGATTGTTGAGTTTTTTCAGCTACATCTGATTGATGTTTCTGTATTTCTGCGGTATATAGAGATAACTTATTTTGATATTCCTGTACTTCTTTATTAAGTGTATTAGAGAAATCTTGTACTTCCTTCTCTATATTTTGTTGATATTCACCTAATTCAGAAGAATATTTCTGTAATTTTTGTCCTTCCTCGGCTGACTCAAGTTGAGCGTCTTGTATAGATTGTTGTATCTGAGCCTGATAAATTGTGCTTTCCTTTTGAAATTCATTTAACTCACTTTGAATATCTGATCCATACTCTTGCATTTTGCTACTATAATCAACTTGATACTTCTGGAAATTTTGAGTCCACTCTTCTTGAGTCCATTTTTCTATTGTAGCTGAAACTTCTGCTTGATATGCTGTTAGCTCCATTTGATACTTTTGAACCTTCTTACTATCAGAAGCGTCAGATAGATCAGCATTTTTTAAAGATATATTTAACTGAGCTTGGTATTCTGTACTCTCTTTTTGGAACTCATTTAGTTCGTTTTGCATATCTGATGCATATTGTTGTAAATCACTTTCAATATTCCTATTCCAAATAGCAATTTCTTTCTGAACCTCGTTTATTGTATACTCTTGTACTTGCTTATTTACATCAGATTGATATGATTGAATTTCACTTGCATACTTTTGTAGTTTAGCCGAGTATTCAGAAGAATCCTTTGTTTGCTGATTTTGAGCTTCTTGGATTTTTTCCTGTAACTCATTCTGGTACACAGCCTGTTCTTTATTAAACTCGTTTAATTCATCCTGTATGTCGCTTCCATATTTCTGTAAATCTGTCGTTCTCTCCGCTTGCCAAACCTGTATATCGCCAGCAAGATTCTGTTGATATTGTTGAACTTCTTTATTAATTGTTGATTCATATGTCTGAACCTCAGATTGATACTTTTGAATTTTACGCGCTTCATGCGAATCTAATAATTGTGCTTCTTGTAAGTATTCTTGCAGTATAGCTTGATATTTAGCATTCTCCTTATTGAACTCATTCAATTCATTCTGGATATTTGATTGATACTCTTGAACCTTATATTGATTTTCAGATTGGAATACTTGAATATTTTTCTGAAAGTTGTTAGTAAACTGCTGTACATCTTTATTTACTTGGTTCTGATAATCTTGTAATTGACTTGCATATTTCTGCAATTCCTGAGCTTCATCTTGAGAATCTAGTTGAGCATTTTGAATACTGATATTCAATTGTGCTTGATATTCGGCATTGTCTTTATTAAAACTATTTAACTCATTTTGTATATCTGTTTGATAAGTTTGTACTAATTGAGCATAATCATTTTGATACTTCTGAAAGTTCTGTATCCATTCTTCCTGTTGCCATTTTTCTATAGTAGAGCTTACCTCAGTCTGATATAAACTTATCTCTGAATTATATTTCTGAAGTTTTGCACTGTACTCTTGTACATCCTGTTGGAAATCTTGCACAGCATTCTGTAAAGCAACCTGTACACTTTTATTTAAATTCGCACTATTTACAGATATATCATTCTGTGCGTTCTGTATCGCTTCTTGTGTATCTTTTTCTAAATTTTGTATTTTACGCTGGATGTCTTGCTGATAAACAACATTATCTTTATTGAAACTATTGAGTTTATTCTGCATATCAGATGCATAAGACTGTAAATCGCTTTGAATATTAGTATTCCAGATTGCTATCTCTTTCTGAATTTCATTTATAGTATATTCCTGAACCTGCTTATTCACATCATTTTGATAAGATTGCAATTCACCAGAATACTTAGACATTTTCTCAGCATCTTCCTGGGAATCTAGCTGAGCGTTCTGTATACTTATCTGTAACTGAGCTTGGTATTCAGCATTTTCTTTATTGAATACATTTAAACTATTTTGTAATTCCGATTGATATCTCGCTACTTTTTCATTTTCCTCTTGTTGCCAAGCTTGTATAGATGTACTTAATTCGAGTTGGTATTGAGATAACTTCTGCTGATACTGTTGTACTTCTTTCCCTACATCAGCCTGATATTTATTTAGATCAGCACTGTACCTCTGTAAAGTAGCTGAATATTCTTGGTTCTCTTGCTGCAGTAACAAATTAGCTTCTTGTTGAGCCTCTTGAGCATTTATATCGGATTGTCTTATGGCTTCTTGCAATTTGCCTTGATAATCTGTATTGCCTTGATTAAAAGAGTTTAAGGAATCTTGTATATCTAGTTGATACTGTTGCAGACTATCTGATTCTGTTTTCTGCCAAGATTGATAAGATGTATTTACTTCTAACTGATATCTAGATAATTTTTGCTGATACTGCTGGACTTCCTTAGAAACATCATTTTGGTATCTGTTAAGATCAGAACTGTACTTTTGAAGTTCCGCAGAATATTCTTGGTTTTCTTTTTGAAGTTTTAAATTAGACTCTTGCTGAGCTTCCTGCGCATTGATGTCAGCTTGCCTTATGCCTTCCTGTAGCTTAGCCTGGTATTCTACATTCGCATCATTAAAAACATTTAATTGATTTTGCATAGCTTGTGAGTATGCCTGTATATAAGTTGAAATTTTTTGTATTTGTGCGACTGCAAGCTCAGTGTCTTCTTCTGTTTCAATATAGTCACCCACTATATTAAACCAATCATTAAAATCAACCTGACTATCATCACCTCGCAGGTCTACAAGCTCTCCACCGGAAGCATCAATAGCTGGAGTTGTATATGTAGGAGCTGTCCCTAAACTGGAAACTAATACTGAAGTAACATCTGGAGTTGTAAAACTAGGATCAGATGGAGATGCAGGGGAGACAGTTGATATAGTGAAAGCCCCCGGGTCATTATCTGCAAAAGGATTAGCAGCGCTTGTATCCCTATAAAAAGCAAACCAACTTACCCTAGAAGTTTGAGTCGGAGATGAATATAAAGGAGGAGAACCTGCATTGGTAACAGTTACTGTACTTATACCCGGAGTTGAAAAGCTAGGGTCATTTGGAGTTACTGGTGGGACTGCTGTAAGGCTAAAAATACCCGGATCAGTTTCACTCAAACCACTAGAACGAGAACTAAAAGCTGTTCTTGACTCTAAAATTGGGGCTGTATATGAAGGAGCTGTTGCGCTAAAAGACACAGTGCTCTCATTTAAAGTAGGAGGAACTGGAAGTATCGAAGATATATCCAAATCTGTAATAGTTGGAGTTGTTGTTAAAGATAGAATAGGCTCAGTATAACTAGGAGCAGATTCAGACATTGAAGCCATATCAGATATGCTAACTATAGGTTTAACTATATCAGTAATGCTTGCATCTGTATAAGTAAAACTAGGAGCTGATGGAGCCACAGGTTTTACTGGTAAATTTAAACTTCCTATACTTCCAAGAGTAGGAGCTAAAAATACTGGTTTGGTGTAACTTGGAGCGCTTGTGCTAAAAGATACAGAACTACTACTTAAAGTAGGGGAAACTGGAGAAGAAATACTTATTGATAAATCACTTATACTTGAAAGAGAAGATAAGGATAATACGGGTTTAGTATATGTTGGAGCACTACCTGAAGGATCAGCAACAACTTGTGCAGATATTGATGGAACCGATGGGGGGACAACACTAATACTCAAATTTGATATTGTTGGAGTTGCCCCTAAAGATATTACTGATTTCGTATAAGTAGGAGCGCTTGAACTAACCGATATAGCCCCAGTGTCAAAAGAAGGAGATGGAGGAGTTACTGGTAAAATTGACGAAATACTCAAATCAGATATACTAGGATTACTAGTCAAAGATAAAACAGGCTTTGTATAAGCAGGAGCTGTTTGTGAGAAACTTACAGTAGTCGTACTTAAAGAAGGAGTAACTGGCACAGATGGTAAACTCAAACTACCAACTGACCCAAGTGAAGGGGCTGAAAATACAGGTTTTGTATAACTAGGAGCTGTCCACCCAGATGTATCTACTGTAGGAGCAGTTATCGTCGGTACTACCGGAGCAGTAGATGAAATACTTAAATCACTCCCAAAATCTGGGGATGATGGAGCAACTGGCAACGAAGGACTCGTCCATGTAGGCAATCCATCAGTAGCTAGTTGTGAAAATTCTTGTGCAGCTGAATGAAATATAACTGCGTTTCTTAAATCAGAATCATCATTTATTTTAGAAAAGTCAACATATTGAGCATGAGCTGTATATGTATTATCTGGGTCTGGTTTTACTATTACCCTATTACCATCAGATATATAGTACTTTGGGAAAGTAGCTGTTGCTTTATGAAGGCTAGAAGAATTTCCTATAAACCCCCTCATGCTTCCATCAACTTTTCTTGCCTCGAATTGATCTCTTCTAACAAAAATTAATGAATCTGTTTTAACAGGTAAAGTTATTTGCTGAGAGCTGTTATTCCCTCCATGAGTACCCGGAATTGTTTCTGTAATGGCCCACAATAATAAATTACTTGGTATTGATGAAACTACAAATTTCTGAGCAGACCTTATGAAATCATCATTAGCATCCGACACTCCAGTTGTATTTTCTATATCAAGTTCTATCTTTGCGCAATCAGCTACATCGCCCATATTCTATCCTGTTTTATACAATAGGGAGGCCTCACAAAGAGACCCCCCATATTATAATCCTTATATCGTGCTATTACCTCACGAACTTCAGATTGTAGTATTATGACCAGCCAGTGCCTGTGAATGAAGTTGCTTGCAATCCATCAAGAGCGGTAGTCGCTACATTAACGTAAGATGTACCACTTACAACGACAATATCTGCTGATGCGTATTCAAACTGTAAATCAGTTCCAATAGCTCCACCAAATGTCTCATCATTCTCGTCAAGTTCTAATGCTTTTTCACCATCAGATTGCTTAGTGACGATTGTAGTCATTCTAACATTAGTAGCATGTTCAGCTACACCAGCAGCATTACCACATCTTTCTTGAGTGATAACACCAACGAAGACATTTGAATAAGCTTCTGGAAGTTCAATCGAGCATGCTGCTGCCATTGTTCCTCCAAAGAGTATTCTATATCTTAATCCAATATTGGCTGTTGTTGCTGCGGGCAATTGAATAACAGCTCCACTTGCAAGAGCGCAATTAATAAAAACTACGCCAGCGTCAGCTACAGACAATGTATGAGATGCGTCTCCAGCTGTTACAACTGTTATTTCTTTATAGCCAGCACTATTAGCAGCGGCTCCTAAAGCATTACCAGCTTTATTTTGACCATATAAAGGGATACCCATTATTAATACCTCCTATTTCCAGACGGCATGGGATTCTGGCATCTGCCATTCCATACCGGCTTCAGTTTGAATTAAATCAACCCTACGGTCAACACCACTATTCTCAAGAGTCTGAACACCAACGTAAACTGAAGTATCACGATTCAAGCCGTTACCGACAAGAGGTCTATACTTGCAATTTTTCATATTAGCCGCTATCATCTTGATAGTAGTTCCATCAAGGTGAATATTACGAGACACATTCATTACCCCATAAGGAGTATAAATCTGTGTAATATCTACGCCAAATACGTTCTTTTTTCCGCCTATACTAAAGTCAGCTCTACCAATACCATCTCCTTGAGTACCAACTTTTTGTACGTTAGCTGAGAAATAGCCACTCAATTTGTGCATCCAATTAAATACATCGGTTGAAACAAAAAATAAAGTAGCATTTGCGTTGTTGTATCGAGGATCAAGGAAATTGCTCATATCGTCAAGAAAATCATCCTGAGATTTTGTTCCAGTTGAACCCATTCCAGAACCACTGAAAATATTGCCATAATTAACAATAAAATCGACAGCTCCTTGAGTATATTGAACACTATCAACTGATCCCTGAGAACCAAATAACAATGATGTTTCAATATCCCATTTATGTTCAATCAACTTTTCACGCCAAATCCGTGCAAACTCATTTGGTTCATACTTCAGCACGGTAGCACGAGTTGTGTTATCCATTGCCATAGCTGTTTTCCAAATCTGAGTAAGTCCAAATCCGGTTGAGAAAGGTTGATCTTTCCAAGTTTCTGGATATCCAGTACCTTGAGCATGAGCTGATCCAACTACATAAGAACGAGCTGATTCAAGTACCAATGCGATACTTTTATCAGCAACAACTTCATCGCCTGCTGAATCACCAGATGGACTAAAGTTATTAGTATGCCATCCAGCAAATTCGCCTGAGCTTGCAGCTGCTTTTGCGATTGTGCCTTCAATGAGAACACATTCTTTACTATCTTTTGAAAGAGAATCAGTAACTGCAGTTATCTTTACGAGAATATAGTCTTCTCCCCATTCAGTTCCATCAGTTTCACTTGTCATAGGGATTTTAACTACTTGGCCTGGTAAAAAGAAAGCAGGTCTTGTCCCGCTTGCTCCAACCGACCAATCATTTGCAGTATTTCCATACACATTTTGTAGATTGCCGCCAGATTTATAATCGCCAGCCATATACAACTTTACTGTGTCTCCTTGAGCAACAGAAGTTCCAGCTCCTGCATCGTTAGTAGCAATTATTTCAGAATCACCAAAATAATCTGCGCCAGATGCATTTACAGCCCCCATCACATAAGCATATCGCTTATGATAAGAAGGTCTGCGTTCGGTAAATTTGAACTCTGGATCGTCTGTTGGCTTTTTAGCAATCTTAGATACAAATCGGAAGAAAGGGTCTTGAGCAATGTTTAGTTCAGAAACTCTATCCCCGAAATTATACTTTCGTCTAAGGTCGCCAGTGTCTTTTGAAGTACCATCAGAACTGTAACTCGCTACATCTGAATAAGTACCTAAGCTAAATACATCAGCCATTTTATTACCTTTTAATTAAGGGTTAATGGCTTAAGATATTTTAAATACCAAAAGCCTTTTCTAGTTCACTGTCAGAACCTAAAATGGCGTCGAAAATCGAATCTTCAGGTGATTGTTCTACCTGAGCTCCACCTGCTGTAGCAAGTGAACCCGGTTGATTTTGAACTTCCCGCATCTTTTCTTGAAGCTCTTGCCTTGTGTTATCGGCAATTTTCTCATCCCTATTCTTACGATTCATTAGATAATATATATCATCAAGTTCAAGAGACTTAGACTTTGCATAATCAACAAATGTAGACCACTTTTCATCAGACATTTCATGTCTAGAACGAAAATCGGTTTCCCTTGCTAATTTCATATTCTCAGCTCGTTGTCCTTGTAAAGCTCCATTAAGTCTACGTTGGACTATACCGTCTATCGTAGCTCCTAATACTCTAGCAGAATCAGAATCGGGATTTTGAAAAGCTTCATCAGCTTCAAATTCAAAATCTTCTGGCAGACTCAGTTTATCAGCCATTGTTTGAGGTGTCTGACCTCCACCCTCAAAATAATTCCTAACATGAGAAATTAAGTTGGGGTCTTCTCGCATAGCTTCAAGTATGGGCATATAAGGCTCAATTTCTTTAAGTTGTCCATTTAGTCTTTGTGCTTCTCTACTTGAATCGCTATACCGTTTCTGTAATGTCTCCACTTCTTGTGGGACATCTGCTTGAACTTCACTTTGGCTCGAAAGTGTGTTATCACTCTCTGTTTCCGAGGTTGCTGGCGAAGGTTCGTCTATTATACCTCCATTGACACTTTTGTCTAATTCCTCAAAGAAATTATCAGAGTCAAGGGTATCGGTTAGTATGTTATCACTTTCGGGGGCCTCAGTGGCGTTGCCTACTTGCTCGTTCATACGGTCTCCTTTTTATTATTAAAACTTAAACAACACAAAATAAAACTTACAACTACTTTGTTGCTTCCTTAGACCTCTCTTTTGATGCTTTAAATTCAGTCTGCATTTCGTGTCTCATCTTATCAAATTCTGTTTTCATTATGCCTCTTAACAGTTTCTGTTGAGATTCTGTTTCAAGAACATCCTTCCTAATTTCATTAGATGCGTCCCCTACCTTCATCTTTATACCGGCTTGCACTAATTGACGCTCTAGTGTCTCAATAGTTCCTTCTTTGTCTTTCAAAGATTCTTCCATAGACGATACTTGACCTTGTAACTGAGCAACTACCGACTTTCTTTCTACAATTTGCTTCTTTCCTCTAATATCAGTTTCAGCTATCATAGCTATATCATCAATAAGTCCAGCCTGGAACCATTTAAAATACTCATCTAATAAAGCCCATCTATTTACTGGCATTGTAGCTCCAGCTACTACTCTTATATCAAACCTTGCGGTTGCATAATCTTTGAATCTTCCTATTACCGCTCCATAATCATTATATATATTTACATTGATTCTAACTTCTTTTTCCTGTTCTTGTGGGGATTGCCCAGCTTCAGGTTGTACTATTCTAAATACTTTCTCTACCGTATAATGCCTTTGAGCCGTTTCTTGGAATATTCTTCCTAAATGCTCTAGACATGGCTCTACTACTGATCCCATCCATGCTTTAAGTCTGCGAGTACCAAACTCATCATTAGCTAATAATCCCCTCCATGTCTCAGTTTGTTCCTGTACAAATCCCATCATAGCTGACGGAACACCACTGATATATTCCGCATCCGCTTTACCTTCCTGAACAACCGTGTAAAATGCGTTGTTGATTGGAGCTGGTAGTACGGGAGTTGGAGGGGTAAAACCTTGTCTGTACTTTAATAATGCACCGGGGGCTGAAGAGTATTTCTCCCATTCATCCTCAGGTACTGATCCTTCCTCGTACATCCATCTAAGATTAGAAGCTAAATTAGCATTATGCAACATAATCTGATGAGCTTTATTAAGTTCTTGCTGTTTGCCAATTAAAGGAGATACAGCACTCATTGGAAATGGAGTTCCAGTATACATATATGGAATAGGTACTATTGGATATTCACTTATAGGGAGTGTGTATTCATAAAGAAATGTATCTTCGCCTACACTACAGGTTTGTATAATGCGATTCTCATGAAATTTGATAGAATCAATAATATTTTTATTTGCTTCTGGGTTTTTCTCAAGTATTAAAAAATCCTTCTCAGACATTATTTGTTGAGTTACCTTAGAAGCTGCGTCTTGCAGTTGAGCCATTAATTGCATCTCTTGCTCTTTTAGAGCTTGAGCTGCCATTTCTCTTGCTTTATCTAATTCTAAACTAGCTCTCTCAAGTATGATTTCACCAGCTTCTACAGCCTGCTGAAGCTGTAGTTCTTTCTCCATTAACTGAACTTCTGTCTCTTTCCTGAATTGCTCTAATTGTTTATCGACCTGATCTTTTATATTCTCCATTTCGGCTGGAGTTGGCTTTATTCTAATATAGACATTCCTGTAAGGGAACTTCTTTTTAGAATACACTTCATAGTATGGGATAATATCATCATCTTCCGCATCTAGATTAATACCCATTGTTATATCTTCAGGTTGTACTGATTCAGATAAGTCTACATCTCTTTCAGACATTGATATAACATCTGTCCCTCTCGATACTTTTCTTATTCTAGCTTCATGTTCTGGCAACATATTAATAAGTCTAGACCTAGATATATTTTTTCTCACCATAACAAAAGTAGCATCTCTAAACAAGAAATCTCTACTAGATGGGTCTACAAATACATCATACGGGTCTATACGGCTAAACCTTACTTCTCCCATACCACGATCTGCATCTTTGTCTACATCTACTAAGAAATATCCAATACCTTTAGTTAATGCATCTAAGGAAATTTGACTATAAAGAGACTTACCATTAGATAGATACCAACAGTAATCAGCTATATCAGAGTGTACTTGGGCTATATCTACATCATCTCCGGTTGCTCCAACTGCTTTCCACTTAGGATTATTAGCAGTTACGAAGTATTTCATTATTTCTATAATAGGAGTTACCCTATTGATAGTAAACGTAGGCATACCAGATTCTTCTAACTGGTCTTTCTCATCCTTAGATAGTTGCTCATTTAGGTAAAAATCGTAACCTTTTTGAGACAAACTTTGCCATCTTTGACGATGGCTGTTATTTGCTCTTTCCCAGAGTTGCTTATTTACTTGAGCTTTGCTCTTTTTACTTGTTCTAGCCATAGAACACCATATATCTACATGATGTTGTTTGGTGGAAGTATCGTACTCTAGGGACTACTATAATCACTGAGTTGTTCCCTTTATCTCTACATGGACTAAGTCGTCAAACTTGTTATCCTTTATCTCACCATCTGAGTCCCAGTCACCGCCCCAGCGAACATTTACACCCATTTGCTTTCCTATCCCGCGAATCATTCCACCCATATAGTGAAATCTCTCACGATCTTCCCAATCTACCGGATAAGGAGCCAGATCGACAGCCCTGCCTTCAATATGTTTTGAGAATTTAGTTTGAGATTTACCTTGAGCTACTAACTCTTCTTGACGTTCTTTAGTCCTTAAACCTTCAATAATGGTAACGTCCATTATCTTTACAAGCTCATTAAGGATATTAACAAGTCTAGAATCGACCCCTTTGAGTCTTTCTCTTGATCTTCTTCCAAACTTAGGCATCTATTACTCCTCTACATAAACAGGATATGAAAGTTCAATATCTTCTACACGAACTTTGAGATTATCTATCTCGCTGAATAACTTACCGTCATCATATTCTCTATACTCATTTTCGCCTACTTGTATATCTAGAATATAATTACTCATTATTTCCACTTCTTCGTACATATGCATCACCATTGCGTCTAATCTGCTCACATACAACATTACCCCGATAGCCTGTATTATTATCAGCGCAAAAACTGATATAGGCAGCTTTATGCTCTTCCCCATTTCACTCTCCTATGTTTTGAGCCTATTAGGCCCGGTTTTACCTGTAGAAACGCTCCCAAATAGTGCCTTTAACCATCTTCTTTCTGCGTTTTCTTTCTTTAGCTTTTTTCTTTTGCTTGGCAACCTTTTCAGGTATTCTCGCAAATTTTTCAGCGGCTACCATTCTTTTCTCAGCAGCTGCTTGTTTCTTCTTAGCCGCTACTGATTTAGCTGCTAATGCTTTACTTCTTTTAGTCTTTTTCCCAGCTTTAGATGCTGCTTTAGGGGCTGCTTTAGTAACTGCTTTAGGGGCTGCTTTTACTGCTGGTTTAACTGTTTTCTTCTTAGCTGCTTCTTTTTCCGATTTAAGCGTTTTATCTTTTGTTGCACATGCATAAGACCTGTTATTCCATGTAAAACTTTTTGCACCTTTGGTTTTACAATTCGCTTTAAAAGCTTCTCTGAAGCTTGTGGCGGCTTTACTCTTTTTTTTGTACTTAGGGTATGTGCCTCCCTTAGTCACTTCCTTGCCTACAGCTAATTCCCTCTTGGCCTTACCTTTGCCAGTCTGATGAATCCCTGAACCAGGGTCTGGAAACAGTTTTTTCTTAGACTTTCTTATTGCCATTACCTACTCCTTTTTAGTTAGGCTACCACCCAACTTCTTACTTTTCTTTTCTTTTTAAACCACGACTTTTTGTCTTCATCTTGAGTCATATTAGGCGGGAAAGCGTGTACTTGCGAATAATAAAGACTCTCTATTGTGTCATCGTGGGACATTTTCGGGCCAAAAGTAAGAATTTCGTTAATTAAATCAAACATATTTTTGCGTAAATGCACCGTTCCGGTACTAAAACGTGCCGAAAGTCCGCTATAAATGCGGTTTCGTTTGTTAGTTCCGCCCGGTTTCTCAGGAATAACGCTAATATCGTACCTATTTAGCCTTCTTCTTTCATCATTTAGGGCTTGAAATATACTTCTATTCATAGCTACATCTTCTACCGTAGACGATATACATTGGTATTTTTGATGAAGTTCCAGTATAAAATCGACTACACCCTTCTTGCCAATGATCTCTCCATCACTAGGATTCTTACTTCCTATTGTTGGAATGCTCCTATGTCTCTCATATTCTAATACATATAGCTCATTATTTGCATCAATAGCTATTACCATGATTACACTAAAGTCAGCATGCTTTGTATCTATATCCGTAGCCGGATCGCACCCTATAAAAGTATTTACTGGTATTTCCCCTCCATCTTTCACTATATAGTTAATACCATCTTCATTTTTATAGTATCCATCCCAATACTGTAAATGTTGCCTTGTCCATACTGCATCTTCCTCACTCATTACCTCCATCATATATTCCTGAAAGAATTTGTGAGGCTGACCAGAGTCTTGATAGAACTTTTTCTTCTCTTTTAATTTCTTTGAATCAAAGAATGAAGACCATAATGGAGCTCCATCATCTAGTATCGCTTTATATGTGATGACTTTCCAAGCAAATTCTTTACTATCTTTTTGAGCTTTTGCGTAATTCGTGAGCAAATTATTGATAAAACTATCATAATGTACAGGCGTACCGTTAACCCGTAACCTCCCAGTATGGGGTTCAAGAGCCGGATAAACAACAGCGGTGACCAGATTAGCATTTTTGTCCCTTGCTTCCCTTGTGATTGTGTTTTGTTCATGTTCAAAGTCGTCCAATACAATGAGGTCGTATCTTTTATGCAATTTCGCTCCACCTCTAATTCCTGCGACATTGCTTTTACTAATAAGCTTACATCCATTTTTTAATTCTATATCTTCTTCTGTCCATTTTTTACCTTTTAAATCTCCAAAATAATACTTTATTCTATCATTGAACTCAAAATGATGCTTAACATAGTCCATATTACCTACACTTAACTTCTGGGTAGCTGACACCCAAGCATAGAATAAAAAGTTATCATTAGGACAAAATACAAAATCTTTAATTATTGACGCTTTAGTAAGTACAGTTTTGCCATGTCCACGAGGTATGATAATAGCTACCTGCTTTACTGACCTATTATCTATTACATCAGCCATCTCATAATGGAAGAAAGGAGTCTCACTCCGTCTAAAATCGTCTGGTAAAAATAACTTACCAAACGCAATAAGGTCTTTATTGGATAATTGTAAAGCTTCTTCAGCTTTGTTTACGTTTTGACTGTTTATGTTTGCCACGCCATTGTTCTCTTTTAAAATTAAGGTATTCAGCCGCCTCATATGGATTAAATATTGTTGTAACTAATCTATTATCGTTATCTTCATATTGTGGATCAATAATTGTAACTGGTGAATTAAATATGTTTCTATCATCTAGTCCCATCTTTTCAGCATAAGCATCCATTATTTTAAAAGAAGCCACCTGTATAGCATGACTTATAAGTCCACTTGCAGGGTCTTTCAATACTTGATATCCAGATACATGGATATGACCACAAGTTAGTATGTGATCTTTCCATCCCATCTGAGCTGCTTTAGCTACACCATGTGCTGTATTCCACATAGAGAAACCTTTAAACATATGGCGGGCATTGATCCTTACTTCTTTACCATTTGGAAATTTAAGGTTCATTCTTGCTCCCCATCTTTCAAATAGTCCTTGATGATCTCTCATTATAAAATCAAGAGGATCACCTTCACCTGTCCATACATCATGATTCCCTGCTATTAGATATAGCCATGGTACTGAATTAATAAAATGTTCTGTTAATCTCCATGATTCTTTAGCTGACATTGACTGCTGTCCATATAAAAACGATAATCTTCCTACCCAATTATTCTGTACATCACCAAGATTCCCTGCAAACATCCCCTCTGTTCTATTAATCAAGTTACATAGTTTATATATACTTGCTATATCTGTACCATCATCATCAACATGAGGATCACCAAAGTGGCATATACCTATCGGACCACCGATCTCTATGTTAATTGTTATTAATTGCTTACCTACTTTTGATTTATGTTTAACTTCATACTTTCTTTCTCGTTCTTCAATTAATGTACTTATTGGTAAATATTCAGGGTCCATGTTTTCTACGGTAAATAATGATTCTTCCATTATACGTGGAGCTATCGTTTTTCTACCGCATGCATTACAATACCATCTTTGTCTTTTCTTACCTCCTTTCCAATATTGCCATCCATCTTTTCTTAATGAAGTAGCCCTGCAATGAGGGCATACTATGCCATTACCATCCGCATCCCTAATATACATATATTATATCCCCTTTACTCTTCTTCGGTAGCAATTAACTCTTTTCTTCCAGCTCCTTCGAGCTCCCCAGAGGAGAAACCTTGAAATACTCCAAGTAATCCGGTTTCTCTTTGTTTAACAATATTGCCTGAGGTTCCTACAATCTTACCTAGCTCTTTAGTAGACTGCAGTATAATATTGTCATCTTCACTATAATCTGCTAAATGTTTCAATTTACTGAGAACATATTCGTGATCTACCCCCATCCCTTTCGCTACATCTAATACAGATTTCTCTATTTCCTTCATTACTCTCTCCTGTTTTAAAAGAATAGTTGCTTTTTTTCTTGCCTTTTGGTCAGAAGCCTCTTTATAAGCATTTTTGTATGCCTCTACAGCCCCTAAACCTACTACTACATTAGTAGCAAATTCCTTTTCTTTTTTAGTAACCTTCTTACGCTCACGAACCCTCTTATTAACATCCTTAATAGTCTTACTGAATGTATACCTATTAGGATGTGAACTGAAGTCTGTATCCATCTTTATATTAGGCCGGTTCAAAAAACTACCTACTATAGTCCTTACCCAACCTTTAGCAAATGTGTAATTCTTCCGATCATTAGGGTGAGATACCTTTTTAGATACCTTTAACAACTGAACTATACGGCCATCATCACTATATACCCAATCATTTTCATCCGAATCCCTCCAATCCGGCCTTACTACTATATTAGGATGATGCTCTCTAAACTCATCTATATCTTCATAGACATAGTGAGATATACCTTTAATTTTTCTTTCTTCCAAAATCTAAAGTACTGCTTTTTAATACATCTATCTGTTCCATTAAATTGTCTATTAAATCATTAACCTCTACAGGAATCATATATACTTTATCATCTATCTGTATAGGATGAAGCTTCTTTGATAGATTTTTTAAAGCATCTTCTTGCTCTTCTGGGGATAATGGAACTAGTTCTTGAATCAGATTAGCCATTTTTTTTACACATTATATTAACCTTACCCGCCCTACCGCCTACAAATTTATACTATATATGATATACAAGTCAACTGATTTTGCCCAAGTTGTATACCTAAAAAATAGCAGGATTTTGATATGTGGCCTTTATACACTATATACCCCCTATTCGGGGGATTTCGTATTTACGTTTTTAGTTAATTTTCAATTAATTAGAAATTATTAAGTAGTTAATAAGAAGGAGTAAACTATGAAATCAACAATTACTTACATAGGTCTCTGTGCAGACAGAGACGCGCTTATCCTTAAATGGCTCGATGACTCACGCAAGGCCCCTGTACGAGGGTCTTATAGTAAGTTGACTGGTAGCTATGCTAAGACTAAGCGTGACTACCTCAAAGAGCTCACTGTTGAGCTGCAGAATCTTAACCTTACCTCACAGGCATTGTTTAAGAAAGATGTATGGGACTTCGAAGATGAAGAGCCAACTTTGAAAGGTAAGCCAGCATAGAATTGCGGAGCGACGGACAGGGAGGAGGTGATAGCCCTCCCTTCTGCTCCAATCTATTGTTGTGCTGCTTCATGTCCAACTATAACAAGAGCAATAGTACTGTTGCCACCTGACTAATAGCCCTCTACATGCTATGGTTGTTAGTTAGGTTAGATAAATTTGTCCAAGTCGTGGTAGGTGTCGACTAGTGATGTCATGTCATTATACTACTATATCTACTACGAACTTGGGCAATAACTGGGTAGACACAGCTACTCGAGTGGTTTAATAAAGAGGATCACTATAATCTTGAGCTCTCTATGTAGGTTTATGCCAGTTCCTACAAAAACAATACTGGCACTGTTTATAACAAAGGAGCAACTATTATGAGTAAGAATAGTTTTATGTATGCTGATGTAGATTCTAAGAATTTTACACAGTGTAGTATTAATAATGTCCTTAATCACAATCATAAACATAGGAGGAGCAACTATGCATCAGTATATTGTGTTCATCGAAGTGCCTAGCACTGCACCATTGTTTGGTGTTGATGGCCTTAATACTAATCATAAGCTGAGAGTTGTTGGCAAGGTAAAAGCTAGCAATTCTCTTTACGCTTGTGGTAGAGTATCTAAGGCTAAGGGATTGGATATCGATAGACTCAAAGCTGTATTATACAGTGATGGGTTTGAGATGTTTAAGTCTTGATTATGTAGGGAGTTAGCAATAGCTCCCTATATTTTTTAACAATTAACAATAAGGAGGTGTATTTTCATGTACACAAAAGCTACCGACACTATAGATGGTGTCACTTGGACTTACTACTATATATCAATTATGTTATTTAACCGGGACTTCACATTTATTATATCTTTTAAACCATTACTTGTAATTTATAATATAACTGAGAATGTTGTGACGCAGTGGGATGTATATATGGGAATGCCAAGAGTTATTTATAGTGGGCACGTGTTTGGATGGAATGTGCCGAAGGAGTTGAGAAGATGACTGACAATAAATTATTAATGTTCGATGAAGAGGTGATCAAGAATCTGTTAAGTATAAAGAAGTTGCTTGTTGATATGAAGACTCGATTTGACCATGTTCGTGGTGATGTCGAGTCTCGTGAAGTAATGTCTGAGACTATAGATAGAGCAATAGAAATAATTAAATGTGCCGCAGACACCCCCCGCTGATTGGTGGAGGGTGAGACTTGAGTAACGTGCTCACACTGGTCATGAACGGTGGCGGCCAAGATTTGGGGATTTTGGATGGACTCGGTACCAGAGAAGATTCAATGTTCTTAGTCAATGGGAAGTCGCACTTCCTGTCTAAGAACTATCCCCATAAATTGAACGGTGGCGACTAAGATTTTTAACAATAACAACAACAAGGAGTAACTAGAGATGACTGAATTAAATAGAAAAGATACAGTTATGATAATGGCATTTGTGCATACATTGATGATAACATTATCTAAGATAACTGGTAGAATAAAAGGACGTGGCAGTGACATACTTTCCAAAGAGGAGCTGGAGAGTGTTCGTGAGAACAGCACAACTGGATCAGCTATAATAGCTTCAGCTTTAGAGTTAACACCAGGCTCATTAGCTCAATCTTTTGAAGTAGCGGAGAAGATAATGGGAATGCATGATGATCAAGACGGTGATGATGACAGCCCAAATTTCAATGACATAATAACACCTAACTAGGAGCGACTATGAGAACAGTATCAGACTATATCAATGGAAGACATTTTGAAGATACATCAATTGGTGAAGATGCTTGCAAAGTTGATAATGTAGTAATTTATAAAGGTTCTATTTCTGATAAAGAATATTTAAAGGCGAAGAAGGCTGCACAAGAAGAGTGGAATATTCAAATGTACCGTAAAGAGTACATACAGAAGAGAAATCTTCATGACTTACGCTGAAATGTACCCTGCAGTGTACCCGTGGGAGCATAAGATTGTGCTCCTACTGGGTATGCAGGGATACAATAAACATCATATACATTTTAGAATATCTAATAATCAAAGATATTTAAGGTATAACTACTGGCAGCCTATTGCTGAGAAAGATATTGATTATATCCACAAGCATTGCGAAATTAGGCTATTAGAAGACAGCTGGGAAGAAGATGAAAAGGGGACAGTATTTTCATACGATATAATTACATAACATTTAGCCACTCCAATCCTATCCTGTTGCTCCGCAAACAACACACACAGTACCTTCTATGGTACATAGTTGGGGTGGCGTCATTGAGGAAGAAATATAAATAATGGCTACGGCGTATTATTTATCCAGGGTTTAAGGATTTGCTAGTGTCAGAATCCTGGGCTACTAGCTCTTCCTCAAATTTCTTTAGCTTAGTAAAAAGTCTCCTAATGGAGTTTAAGCTAATAATAAATCATAGTACAGCAATTGTGATGAACCAAAGCTAGGTTTATACATTTGCGAAGCTTTATCCTTAGAACAGTATCTATCTACAACAAGGCGGGTATCTAAGGGCTGTGAACTGGTTCTTCAAGGGCCAGATGACTCTTAAAAAGGGCTAATGCTTAAGTCATGACGTAAAGTCTGAACAGTACGGGTTGAACATACTAAGAAAAAACAGTCTTTGTGTGTCGGTAGTGCAAGATACAGGGGAATGTAGTCCTCATCAGTATCAATAGTTTAAGTTCTGAGAGCCTGAGTCATGTGGTAACTAGACAAGGTTCTGAATGGCAATGAGTTGATAACACCAACTTGAGTCATAGAACGTAGAGTAATCTGAATGGCTAGCGCAAACGTGATCCGAAAGGACATAAACCAAAACTACTCAATCTTGTAGCGGTAAGAGTTGCAAACTACTCAGTTTGAATCCTACATAGCGTACTATGATTTACATAAATAAGGAGATAAAATGAAGAAACGAATCAATAAAACAAATAAAGAGCTGTCTAATGACATGGGATGTACTCCTCGGCAAATATCTAAATCACGAAAGCGTGGTTGGATATGGAGAGATGGACAGAAAGTTAAATACAAAGCACCATTGCCAGTGCAACTGTAAAGGAGTAACAAATGCCAATAACAGTTACAGAATTTTTAGGAGCTTGTGTAATAATAGTATTGTATGCATCAGTTGGTGTAGCAATATCATTATTGCTCAAGGATATATTTGCAAACCAAAGAAAGGGTAAATAACATGAGAGTGTATGAAACCACAAACTACAATCAATTTCAGCTTATTGAATCTAATAGGCCAGTTGATTGGAGAAAAGTAAGTAGGATGCGGGAAGAAGTTAAACGTAAGAACCTTGCCTCTGCCTATATGATAATAGTTAATAGTAAAGAAAAGGGTAAAAAATCGTATAAGACTGATGGTAAAAAGTTTCCAATTGTTGATGGACAACATAGGTTTGAAACTTTAAAAGCTGAGGGTAGGAAAATATATTATATTATCAATGATGATGTAACCCTGGATGATATTCCTAGAGCTGCTAGTATGCAGAACTCTTGGAAGATAACAGATTACCTTCATCACTACTCACAAAGGGGATATTCTGAATATAAAGCATTTAGCGGCTATATGATCAGAAATGGATTCCCTCCATCAGTAGCTATGACAGTATTATGCGGTGACCGTGGAAGCTGGACAAGTACAGCTTTAAAGAATGGTGAGATGAAAGTTACTACTAACTGGGAAACTGCAAACAAATATGCTGATGCAGTACATGAACTAGGTGCGTATATTAAATTTAATAAGCACGCAAGGTTCTTAGAGGCATTTTGGATAATGTTTACTAATGAAGAGTACAGCCACAAAAGGATGATGGCAAAGGTAGAGTATCTATCTAGCTACATTAAACGGTCTCCTGACAGACATACTTATTTAGAAGCTCTTGAATATGTATATAATTACAATTCTAGAGATAAAGTAAGGTTTGTCAAAGACTAGATAACAAAGCAATGAAGGGAGTTAATAACTATGGTTTGGTATGGCTCCCTTCTATTGCGAAAGGATATAATATGAATTTTACAAAATGGACATGTTGTGGATGCGGAGATGAATATACTGAACAAACAGGTAACACTGATGAACGTATGTGTGATGAATGTTTAAATCATGAAGACATAAATATAATTAAAAAGGAGTTAGACCCTGGGTATGATGTAGATGTTGATGAGAACGGCCCATTCATATCTAAGACAGTTGACTATGGACCTCCATATTCTATGGCTAATCCTACTGGAATGAAAACGATAAAAAATGATAAGTCTAAACTTATTAAGTTAGTAAAGATGTTAGGATGGGATTATTATAGATTATCATCATCTGGTAAAGAAACATATGACAAAATAACAGATATACTGGAGACAAAGAATGTTTAAACACTATTGGGAATCTATGATGGAAAGTACAGCTCCATTTATGTTAGCATGGGAAGCATATGTATTATTTATGCTATGTTTCTTTGTAAGTATAGCATTTAGACTCAACAGAGTAGAAAATAAAATAGATAAAATGGTTGAAGAATATTCAGACCTTTTAGAATACATATATGAGGAAGAGGAGAATAAAAGATGATATGTGTAATATGCAAAAATAAGATAACACCTGATCCTGGTGGATGGGCTGGAGGACATAATCCATGGCCTATAAAGAAGAAGGG
>Ga0098035_1000450_pt1 | contig 20738 bp, 22 predicted proteins | sample 3_EtaG_FD_75046 | JGI IMG/M metagenome (GOLD analysis project Ga0098035, IMG submission 75046) | Marine viral communities from the Subarctic Pacific Ocean - 3_ETSP_OMZ_AT15126 metaG | ecosystem: Environmental > Aquatic > Marine > Oceanic | place: Pacific Ocean | collected 2015-01-07
AACTCACTGAGGGCGTGGTCTCACTCCAAAACAAGGCGGCAGGAGTCTACATAGCCGATTGGGACTACTTAAAAGACCTAAAACCACTACTAATAGCCCATTTAACCCTAATTACCCTGCTAGATACCCTCTCAGTAAGACAAAAACGGGTATCCATCGCTGTTAAAGTAGGACAAAAAATATTTGACGAGATAAATTTTGGGTACTTGAAGAGGAATCACCCGAAATGGTGGAGGGGGGTGTCTAAAAACGTAGGTAAGCGGATATCTTACGGATATAAGAGAAACTATGCTGTTCGTGCTGCAATAGCTGAGTTTGGCTCTGATTGGATGGCCCACTCCTCCGAGACGGCCAAAACACACGTAGGGTTAAGTTTGGTCGAGCTATTCAGACAAACTACAGGCCTGATTGAGTATTCTAAGAGCAATATAAGTAAAAATCGGTGGGAATACGTGGTGCTACCTACACCAGAGGCATTCGATTGGATTGAGAGAGTAAACAAGAAGGCTGAGAACCTATCTCCATTCTTCCTGCCGACAAAAGAAATTCCTGATGATTGGAAATCCCTAGAAGCAGGAGGCTATAGGTTTCCTCCAGAAATCCATTGGAAATTCTTTAAGGGACATGAGAGATACGACAAAACAGACAACTTCAGCTTACTTTACTCTGCTGCTAACACCCTACAAAGGGTTCCCTTTAGGGTGAATGAGTCCCTTTATAAGGTTTCTGTTATAGAGTATAGTAATAAGGTAAACGAGAGTGAACAACTGTCGGTCAACAACAAGAAAGCCTTAAAGGACACTAATTATACCCTAGTGTATCGTCAGTGTCAAGCTAAATACCATGCAAGCAGGTTGAAGGAGTTGCCTGAGCGGATACGTGTCGATAACACATTGTCATTAGCCAAGCGATTTACTGGTACTGCTTTCCACCTACCTGTTCAGGCTGATTTTAGGGGCAGGCTCTACTACGCACCTAGATACCTGAACCCACAAGGCTCTGATCTGTCGAGAGGCCTGCTGCAGTTCGCAACACCAACCGGGGTGAAAGGTTGCGAGCATTGGTTCCTGATTGGGGGGGCTAACGCTTTCGGGGTACGAGGCAAGCTAACAGACAGGCAGGAGTGGGTACTGAGCCATGAACGAGAGATTAAGCAGGTAGCAGCTGACCCGCTGACATTCAAGTGGTGGAAGGACGCTACATCACCCTACCAATTCCTTGCCTTCTGTTTCGAGTTCTCTCAGTGGATGACCGACAGAATAGGATTCAAGACTAGGCTTCCAGTTCGCCTTGATCATCATGCTTCAGGCTTACAAATTATAGGATGCCTTAATAAAGATTCAAAGCTGATGCGACTGACTAATGTAGCTGATTGTGAGGAACCGAATGACGTCTACGAGGAGATACTGAAAGAGCTACTGCTTCAGCTTAAAAAATCAACACGACCAGAGAACTTCCACTGGGCCTCCATGATTGATCGCAAGCTGATAAAAAACATGACCCTGAAGCTGATGTACGGCGGCACTTACTATGGCTTAGAACGGACAGTGGTAAGCTGGTACGTACAGCTACCCGAAGATGTATTCCAAAGGAACCTGTACAAGGAGATACGCAACCTCATAGACAGCTACTCCTTCGCCTTGAACAATGTCTCTCCGACCCCACTACGATTCCTGCGCGAGACTCAGATGAAGCAGAAGAGTGAAGTCGTTTCGTTTGAATCACCCAGTGGGTTCACTGTGATAAATAACTACAAAAAGTATAGGTCTCAGCGAGTGAAGACCACCGTCAACAACGAGGTGATTGTCTCTCGCTTGAACCTTGAGGAGGAGGGGCTGAACCTACGTGCTGCTCGGACAGCCCTAGCTGCCAACTTGGTTCACATGTATGATGCTGCAGTCATGCACCATGTGCTAAACAGTAGACGTTGGGATAACATCCAGACCATGCACGATTGCTATGCAATTCCACCAATTGACTGCGATAATTGCATAGATTCAGTGAAAGGTGCTATGGGGGCCGTATTAGGGGTTGACATGCCAGCAAGTATGTGGTACGCTGCTTCCTGACGTCGCGAGATCGACCAATTTCACATCTCAACGCGTCCCTTAGAAGAGAGATGAAAAACCATAAAATGACTACCGGAAGGGGCATTCTCATGTTCCCTTATCTTTTCTCCCCCGATACCAAATTCGACTCTGTCGGTGTTTACACTGTGCAGCTTCGTCTTCAGGGAGACCCTGCAGCAAAGCTCAAAGGAGACTTGGAATCTTTTTTGGATGAACACATCAATGAGGTGACAACCACCACCGGAAAGAAACCTGAAAAGGTGCTACCTATTCCGATGAAGAATGTCACTGATGATGCTGGTGTTTCATTCATAGAGTTCCGCTTCAAGATGAAGCCGAGTTTCAAATCAAAAACTGGTGAGCAGGTCGATCAGAGGCCTCAAGTTTTTGACTCCAAGCTACAGCCCCTCACCGAGGAGTCCTGTCTAGGCAGCGGTTCCGAAGGGAAGTGCAGCTTCGACGCTGTCCCGTACAACACTTCGTTTGGTTGTGGCATTACGCTGCGCCTACGTGCTGTACAGGTATTAGATTTGGTTCAGTACAACGGAGGGAACTCAGCGTCTTCGGGCTTTGAGATCGAAGAGGGCTTCGTTGAAGATGAATCGAAAGTTGCTCCTGCAGCGGCCACAAAGCAGGAAGCGCCACAAGCGGAAGGCAACGCTTCAGACTTTTAGGTCTGTAGTCAGCCCAGATTTCTGGGGTGTTGTCCATGCCTGTGTACAAAAGTAAACTCGAAAAGAGTATGGGGCATCTGTTGGAAACAATGGGTGTCCCATACTCCTACGAGCCCCTCCGAATCCCTTACGTCAAGGAGCATTACTACCTCCCTGACTTCTACGTTGAGGAGAGGTACTTCATAGAGACCAAGGGCAGGTTCCTACCACAAGATCGTAAGAAGCATCTATTGGTAAGGGATCAGCACCCTGAAATCGACATCCGGTTCGCTTTCCAGAATCCAAGAGGGAAGCTGAGCAAGCGGTCAAAGACCACCTACGCAGAGTGGTGTGAGAAGCACGGGTTCATGTGGTGTGGTAAGAAAGTACCTAAAGCATGGTTCTGATTCGACCCTACCGCGCAACCCACGCAATTCTGGAAACCCTCGACGGGAAGAAGGCAATGGTTGCCATTACTGACCTCGACACTCTTGTTGGGAGTGCCGGAATACTCACTTGGATGAGATTAACGGCTAAAACCAGAGAGAAACTAAACCGAATATCCTTTGATGGATCAATAGAGAAAATACAAAGTGACTACAGAAAACCAAAACGAACAGGGTAACTTCATCCACCACGCCCCATGCAGGGAGTGTAGCTCTTCGGATGCTGTTGCCGTCTATGATGACGGACATGGCTATTGCTTTAGCTGTCAGCATCACTACAAGAACTACGACTCCCCTGAAGTAGTTCCCAAACCAGTATCCCAGAATGTGAACCATGACGGTCTTCAAGACCTTCGGTACACCGCCCTCTCCAATCGGAAAATCAGCGAGCAGACCTGCAAGTTCTGGAATTACCAAGTAGGGACTTATCAGGATCGACCCTGTCAGGTAGCGAACTACAGGATCAATGATCAGGTGGTGAGCAAGGTAAGATTTCAGGACAAAAATTTTGTCCAAGTTGGGAAGGGCAAGTTGCCCCTGTATGGCTCATGGCTGTTTCAACGTGGAGCGAACAGCAAGCAAGTTGTCGTTACTGAGGGAGAAATTGACGCGATGTCTCTGTCTCAGCTTCAGGACAACAAGTGGCCCGTTGTTTCAATACCAAACGGTGCAGCAGGTGCAGTGAGAGCCTTCAAGGACAACCTAGAATACTTAGAGTCTTTCGACAATGTTGTCATCATGTTCGACAGTGACAAGGTTGGACGAGAAGCAGCAGAGAGTTGCGCTCAGGTGTTGTCTGTAGGTAAGGCGAAGATTGCCAAGCTACCCCTGAAGGATGCCAATGAGATGTTGGTAGCAGGCAGGGGGTCAGAGCTAATCACTGCCATGTGGAATGCCCCGGCTTGGAGACCAGACGGTATCATAAGTGGTGCTGACATGTGGGACGCCCTCACTAAGGAGGAAGTCTCGATTGCCCACATGTATCCTTGGCCTCAACTGAATGACATGACTATGGGCCTGCGTGAGGGAGAGATTGTGACCATGTGTGCTGGTGCAGGTATTGGCAAATCAGCAGTGTGTAAGGAGATGGCTTACCACCTCATCCGCACCGGAGAATCGGTAGGCTACATTGCACTGGAGGAATCCACCAAGCGCACCGCACTGGGGATCATGGGCCTGCACCTAAACAAGCCCATCTACTTGAACCCTGCAGAGGCCACTGAGGGTGAGATGAAGGAATCCTTTGACGCTACGGTAGGCAGTGGGAGGTACTACACCTATGATCATTGGGGATCGATGGGTGAAGCCAACCTGTTATCAAAAATAAGATATTTAGTAACCGGAGTAGGTTGCAAAATTATTTTCTTGGATCATCTGTCCATCGTGGTTTCTGGGATGGAGGGCGGTGATGAACGTCGCATGATTGACAACACCATGACCAAGTTGAGGAGTATCGTTGAGGAACTGAGGTTTGCTCTTGTGTTGGTGAGTCATCTCAAGAGACCGGAGGGACGGGGACATGAAGAGGGCGCAAGGACTTCCTTGGCACAGCTGCGAGGGAGTGCAGGTATCGCACAGTTATCCGATATGGTTCTGGGTTTGGAGAGAAACCAACAAGACCCTGCTGTTAGTAAGTTCACTACGGTTCGTGTGTTGAAGAATCGGTGGTGTGGGAGGAACGGAATCGGAACCACACTGGAATTTGAAGAGGATACCGGAAGGCTCAAGGAGGCCATAGAAATACCAGAGGAAGGGAACGAAGATGCGTCGGGTGATTTTTGACATAGAGACTGACGGTCTTCTGGATGACATCTCTGAACTGTGGTGCATCGTGTGCCGAGATGCTGATGAAGGTGTTGTGAAAACCTTTGGGCCTGATGAGGTTGTCGAGGGGGTGAAGTACCTCATGTCCTCTGATGAGATCATAGGTCACAACATCATCAGCTATGACCTGCCAGCGTTGAGACAGCTGGGTTACTTGAACGATCAGGACATGCCAAAGGTTACAGATACTTTGGTGATGTCCCGCTTGATTCACACAAACCTAAGCGAACAGGATCGACTGAGGAACCTGAAGTCGGAGTTCATGCCGCCTAAGTTGACAGGCTCCCACTCGCTGAAGGCTTGGGGTTACCGGCTTGGCTGTCACAAGGGGGAGTACCTTGAGGAGTATGGGTACGACCACTACAGCGAAGGGATGCTGACTTACTGTGTGCAGGATACAGAGGTGACCTACCTCCTATATCAACAGCTACACAACGAGGGGTGGGACACGACATGTCTTACCTTGGAGCATGAGTTTGCTGAATGTACGAGCCAGATGGAGCAGCAAGGGTTCTCCTTCGACATCCCCAAGGCACGTGATCTTTATGTAAAGTTATCCTGCAGGAAGTTGGAACTGAAGGAGAAGCTGAACGAGATGTTTACCCCTGATGTGGTCAACATGAAGTCCCACATGTGGCTGGCTGATGATACTTTATTTGAAACAAAGAAGGCTGCTAAGGCTGCTGGGTTCAGGGATAAGGATATCATTAAGGGGCCGTTGAAGACCAAGGAGATACCCTTCAACCCCGGAAGTAGGGATCATATCGCTGACAGATTGCAGCGGCTAGGCTGGAAGCCTAGTGAGTTTACAAATGAAGGCAAGCCCAAGGTTGACGAGGCTGTACTGAGCAAGCTCAGGATGGAGGGCGAAGCGGTGACCATGCTGAACGAGTACTTACTGCTGGTGAAACGCATGGGTATGCTTGCCGAGGGGCAACAGGCTTGGCTGAAGCTGGAGAAAGGGGGTCGACTGTATGGCAGGGTCAATCCCAACGGTGCTGTGACGGGACGCTGTACCCACTCTTCCCCTAACATGGCCCAAGTCCCACGGGTTGGATCACCCTATGGGGAGGAGTGTAGAAGTCTTTTCAAAGCCTCAGAAGGGTATAGTCTTATCGGCTGTGACGCGAGTGGCTTAGAATTACGCTGTCTTGCCCATTATTTACATGCTTACGATGAAGGGGAGTATACTCAGAAACTTCTACAGAGTGATATACATGTGGAAAATCAGAAAGCGGCTGGCCTTCCGAGTAGGGATGCTGCTAAGACATTCATTTACGCCTTCCTTTATGGAGCGGGAGACGCGAAAATTGGAGAAATCATTGGAAAGGGGAGGGCAGCAGGCAGGAAAATCAAAGAGACATTCCTAAGCAGACTGCCAGCCTTGGCTCAATTAAAGTCTTGCATTGCAAACACCTTGCAGTCTAGAGAATACCTGAAAGGGGTAGATGGCAGGAAATTATATATACGTTCGGAGCATTCTGCATTGAACACGCTGCTACAGTCAGCGGGTGCTGTTGTAATGAAGCAGGCCACCATCCATCTATACGCAACACTGACAGAGAAAGGGTATATTCATGGGAAAGATTGGGGATTGGTGGCGCACGTACATGATGAATTTCAAACCGAAGCACGACCTGCCATATCTGGGTCGGTTGCAGAAGAGGCAGTCGAATCAATCCGACAGGCAGGAAGATCGCTGGGCTTCAACTGTCCCCTCGACGGCGAAGCTAGAATCGGAGGCAACTGGGCAGAAACACATTAGAAATGAGGCAACTGGAGTGGCAGTAGAATTATTATTAAAGTCGATCCTATTAGGAAAGGGTTTCCTAGTATCTGACCCTATACTCTCCACCAGCTATGACTTCATCACTGAGTGGGACGGGATAATCAATACGATACAGGTGAGATCAGCAGCTGCTGTAAGCAAGCCTAACAGGTGGGAAGAAGGGGGAGAGCTTAAAGGGAGTCAAGGGGGGTACTGCAGGGTGGAGGTTCCTAAAGTTGGGGGCTTCTCTATCTTGTTGGCCCACATCATCCCACTAAAGGAGACCTTTGTTATCCCTTGGAATGAGTTGGATCGTCGCTGGATTTGCGTTCACAAGACGAGGCAGAGTCGGTATGAAAAGTACAAAGAAAGGTGGAACCTCCTCAAGGAGACCCACTAAGATCGCCATCCTCAATCAGGATTTTAAGGTCGAGTGGGTGACAACAGGCGAAGACCACGGCAACGTGGACTTAAATGAGTGTGTCATACAGATCGTCACCAAGTACCCCAGAAAAACTGTTGTGGATACGTTCATCCACGAACTGATTCATACCATCAACCATGTCATGGGCATTGTGGATACAACGAATGAAGAAGAGACAACAGCGAGGCTTTCAACAGGCCTCTGCACGGTGTGGCGTCACAACCCAAAGGTTTTTGAATGGGTTAACAAGCAGCTAACATGAAAATTTTATTATTAGATGGTGACATAGTCGCCTACAAACATGCGTCCGGTGCGGAGGAAGCCATAGATTGGGGCGATGACATATGGTCACTCCACACTGACACCCGCAAGGCGAAGAAGATGATGAATGCAGAGATAGAGACACTGGCGATAGCTCTGGAAGCTGACAAGGTGTTGGTAGCTCTCTCCTCAAAGACTAACTTCAGGAACACGATAGACCCTGCTTATAAAGCAGGCAGGAAGAAGAGCAGGAAGCCCATAGGTTTGCCCTGTTTGCGGGAAGAGTTGCTGACTGAGTGGAGCGGCAAGGTGGTTCTTGATCTAGAGGCTGATGACCTGTTGGGGGTGTGGGCAACAGACCCTATGTTCCATGCAGGTCACAAGAAGATTATAGTTTCAGTAGATAAGGATATGCAGACTATACCCTGCTATCTATACAACCAGAACCACCCGGAGCTAGGGGTGCAGGAGATTACTAAGCGGGAAGCTGATTGGTATCACATGTATCAAACATTAGTGGGAGACAGCACAGATGGATACGCAGGCTGTCCTACCATAGGCCCTACCAAGGCACGTAGACTTTTAGATGCATCCCCTAAGTGGGAGACCGTAGTGAAGGCTTTTGGGGTACAAAATTTATCCGAGGAACAGGCACTAACCCAAGCTCGCCTTGCTCGGATACTAAGAGTAGAAAACTATAACCACAGAAACGGAAAGATACGATTATGGAACCCAAGCTAATCGGACTAAGCGGAAAGAAACAATCAGGAAAGGACACTGTATACCAGCTGGCTGACTCTCTAATGGAGGATGCTAAGATTGGACGAGTAGCCTTTGGTGATGCTGTAAGGCATGAGGTCAGTGAGATCACGGGATATAGAATGGATTTCATTGAGGAGCATAAGTCAGAGTTTAGGACTTTACTACAAGTGTGGGGTACTGATTTCAGGAGGCACTTCAATGGTTCAGACTACTGGTTAGAGAAGATGGCCGAGGTGGTGGACAAAGCGAGTAGCCATTACGATGTTCTATTCATCACTGACGTTCGCTTCAGTAATGAGGCCGAGTGGCTGAAGAGTATAGGCGGTAAGCTGGTGAAGGTTGAGCGTAGGCAGGAAGTGTATCGACACATTGAGGATGCCATTCCTGATTGCCACTCCTCAGAGACAGCAATGGATGATTACTCTAAGTACGACTACGTCATCAACAACAACGGCTCCGAGAACGAACTCTTGGCTGCAGTGAGCGCCATGCTTTCCACATTAAAAATCCAAAATGCCGCTTGACCTGCCTCTGAACTATGCTAATGAGAAGTTGCCTCCGGTGAGCAAAGAGCTTATCCTGTGGCTCAAGCAGGTGTATCCTGATCGGATGCCTGAGAACACAGAAAACTTAGAGACCATTAGATTTAAGCAGGGTCAAGTAGCTGTTGTTAAAACATTGACTAGTATAGAAGAGGAATTAACCGATGTGCTTCGCGAGTAAACCCAGAACTATTAAGCCACCAGCACCTGTAAAGGCTCCCCTAGCCCCCAACAAACCAGCTGAAGTCTCCAGAAAACCTAGGAAACTGGTTAAAAAAGACGGTAAAACAAGGAGACGAGGCACTCAGAGAGGTCAACTCGTTGTACCTCCTAGCGGGGTGAACCAAGGCGGCAGTGGCGCAGGAGTTTACAACTGATGCAGGAAGGGTCGTTAAAACAATATTATGAGGCCTGTAAAAACGGCAGGGACTCTTATCTGCGGAGGGCTAGGGAGTGTGCTGCTCTTACTATACCTTACCTTGTGCCTCCTGATAGCAATAACAGTAGTACCGATTATGACACTCCATTCCAAGGTATCGGGGCGAGAGGGGTAAACAACCTCGCATCTAAACTTTTACTGGCTCTCCTTCCTCCTAATTCTCCCTTCTTTCGGCTGCTTATCGATAAATTTGAGTACGAAAAGGCAAGTGATGGGAACGAAGACCCGTCCTTAAAGACTGAGCTAGAGCGGGGCCTATCTGAAATAGAGAAGGCTGTACAGAGCGAAGTAGAGACTTCAGCCATACGGGTTGGGGTGTTTGAGGCCCTGAAACAGCTGATTGTTGCCGGTAATGTGCTGCTTTATATCCCAGATAAGGGTGGTTTAAGGGTATTTAACCTAGAGCGGTACGTCTGTAAGCGCGATCCAATGGGCAACATGCAGTCCATCATCATTAAAGAGAGCCTTGACCCTGACATGCTGCCTATAGCTGTAAGGGTGCGGCTAGAAGAGGCTGGGAACCCTGTGGTGAGTGCTATAGGAGCTAGGCAGGAGAAAGTTGTAGACGTTTACACTGGAATTTACCGAAGTGCGGGTAGCTGGCTCGTTCGTCAGGAGGTTGCCGACATCAACATTGAAGAAGCAGAAGGGAAATATCCTATCGATAAGAACCCTTGGATGCCTCTGAGATACACAAGAATTGAGAATGAAGACTACGGGAGGGGCTTCATTGAAGAGTATTTAGGTGATCTACAATCACTTGAAGGGCTGACGCAGGCTATCGTTCAAGGGTCAGCTGCCGCTGCTAAAGTATTATTCTTATGTAACCCTAATGGAACCACACGCCCACGTATTCTGGCTAATTCTCCTAATGGTGCTATTGTTCAAGGCAACGCCCAAGACGTCACGTGTCTCCAGATGGAGAAATTTGCCGACTTCAGGGTGGCTCAAGAAACTATAGAACAAATCAAGGAGCGCCTTGGCTTTGCCTTCATGATGAACACAGCCGTTCAAAGGGCAGGTGAACGTGTCACTGCAGAAGAGATTCGGTACATGGCACAGGAGTTAGAGGACGTACTCGGCGGGGTGTACAGCATCCTGTCACAAGAATTTCAAATGCCGTTAGTCAATAGGCTGATGGATCGTATGGCAAAGGCAGGGAGACTGCCTAAGCTGCCCAAGAAGATTGTCAAACCAACCATTGTTACTGGGTTGGAGGCACTAGGGAGAGGACACGACCTCAATAAACTAGATAGTTTTGTTCAGGGAGCTTCCCAGCTATTGGGTGATCAGTTCGCTACTTACGTGAACATGAGCGATTACCTTAAAAGAAGGGCTACTTCACTGGGCATTGATGTTGAGGGCCTGATTAAATCTGAAGAAGAACTAGAAATGGAAAAACAACAGGCAGCACAACAGGCAATGGCCCAGCAAGTGGCTCCTAATGTAGCGAATGCTGCAGGGAAGATGGCCAATGAAAACCCAGAACAATTCTCAGCGGTAGCTGAAGCTGCTGCAGACCAAATGCAATAACATGGAGAGAGTAACAATAGGAGGAGAAGAGAGTCCTGCTGATGAACCTCAAACTACTGAGACAACAGCAGAAGAAACCCCACAACCAGAGCAGCAGGAGGAAAGCCCACAGACTGACCGTCCCGGCTGGCTGCCTGACAAGTTTGGTAGCCCCGAAGACCTTGCAAAAGCCTATGGTAGCCTTGAAAAGAAACTCTCCTCTCAGAAAAACGAGGAACAAGGTCTCCTTACACAGGATGATTTCGAGAAATACTCCGAGGAGTACATCGAGAAGGGCAACCTAACGGATGAATCCTACGAGGCGCTGGCTAAACGGGGCTTATCCAAGGAGCTTGTGGACGATTACATTCATGGCCGAGAGACAGTAAACAGGCAGCAGGTAGAGGCCCTGTATCAGGTAGTTGGCGGGGAGGAGAGCTACGCCACTATGATTAAGTGGGCCACTGAGAACCTAGTGCAAGAAGATTTAGATGCTTATAATGACGCTGTTTCCTCCAGCAACATGGGGGTTGCAAAGCTGGCTATCCAAGGGATGGCCTCTCAGTGGCAGCGAGCAGGGGGCGACTCAGAGGCTACCACTAGTGAGCCTTCGCTTTTACAGGGCAGCACGAAACCACAATCTGTAGGTGGATACGGCTCTAACCATGAGATGATGCAGGACATGAAAGACCCTCGGTATAAGAACGGGGATGTAAACTTCCACGCTCATGTTGAGAGGCGGCTAGAAAGAACTAATTTATGACCGAGACCAAAATGAAGAAGATACTACTCACCGTTGGTGTGGTGTTGTTCGCAACAACCGCAAGTGCAGGAGATAAGTTTGGGGCAAGCCTCAAGCCTAATCCGCAGATCATCCTGTTTGGCCAGAAGCTATCTTGGCCTATTCCCTCCCTCTGTTTAGGGGCCAAAGCCGGGGTTACCCCCGATGCCGAGGTATCCCCGGACGGAGTGAAATTCAGGATTCCTTATCTGGAAGTACAGCTTCCTTTTCCTACCTTAAACCTAGGGATTAAGGATAAAAGGGTAGAGTTAAAGTTAGGAGAAGTTAATAAAAGCACACAAGACTGATGCCTAAAACAAAACTAAGTGTTCCGGTAGTAAACGAAACGGTTAAGAAGCCGGGATATAAATCTACCGAGTTCTACATGAGTATGGCCGCTGTAGTCATTGGGGCTGTTGCTTCCTCTGGGATACTAGAGGGAAGCGATGGTTTGACTAAGGTTGTTGGCCTAATCATGGCCGCTCTTGTTGCCCTTGGGTATACAGGCTCTCGGTTAACGCTGAAGAAATTGGACGCAGCTAATGGCAGCGGCGATAATAACAATTCTTAAAGAAGTACTGAAACTATTATGGAATGATGCGTCTACTACTGTTGCAGCGTCGGTTGCTCCTGCTGTCCCTCGTCGGATGCGCGATGCTTTTGAGCAGCGGGTGCTTGACAAGATCAAAAAGAGTAGTCTTCATTGAACCCACTGACACGTTAGTACGTATGGGGCCTGATGTAAGAGGCCACGTGTACTACTGGACAGGAGAGGGTTGGGAACTCTCTCATAATAAGGTCGAGATACCCGAAGGCTGGGTAGCTGGGCCAGTGAATTTGCCCGAAGGGGATGCTGAATAGCCCGATACGTCGGACAACTTGGATGCAATCTGAAGGGATTGTAGTTAGATTACAGTGAGTGCTGTAATCGTTTAGTTGTTTTAATAACGTATAAAGAAAGGAATTAGTAATGCCTACTAATCTATTTGCCAATAACTCGGCATCCCCCGCTGTAGCGGTTAAGGGTCGTATCGGTAGTAATAGCTACGCGAGCGACACAACGGGTCTCTTCCTCAAGAAATTTGCAGGAGAGGTCATGACGGTCTTCGATGAGAAGAATATAATGAAGCCTTTGCATACGATCCGCACGATCAGCAAAGGTAAATCTGCACAGTTCCCAGTAATTGGTACAGCCAATGCAGGGTACTACACCCCCGGTACTGACATTCTCGACAACGCTGTCGGAACAGGTACTACGGCGGGTGGCGGCATCAACAACATGCAGCAAACTGAAGTGCTGATCCACATCGATAAGGTCTTAATGTCTTCGACATTCATTGCCTCTATTGATGAGTTGGTCAGCCACTTCGACGTTCGCTCTCCTTACAGCCACCAACTTGGTGAAGCCTTGGCTAATCAGTTCGATAAGAACGTACTCAAGGTCGCCATCAAGACAGGTGCTAAACAAGGTACGGATGGCGATGATGGAGATGGTCTTCTTCCTTCGGACGCATGGATTAGCGGTCAAACCAAAAAGGGTTCTGTTGTTTATGCAGAGCGAGCCAACGACGGCTCTAGCGCCTTTGCAACGGCTGCTGATACAGAGCACACGGCACACGCTACGCCTCTTGATAAGACGTATGCACAGGCTCAAGCCGATGGTCGTGCGCTCAGAGGTGTGCCTAATGCAGCTTACATTCGTCGCGCTCTTTTTGAGTCTGCACGTTTGTTAGACGAGAAGGACGTACCACAGAGTGATCGCTACGCTATCGTAACTCCTGCCATGTATTATGAGATGGTGAACAACAGTTCTGGAACAGACGTTGTTAGCTCATCCATGATCAACAAGGATGTCGGTGGTGAGGGTTCACTCGCTGCTGGTACGATTGTTCGTGTTGCAGGTATCACGCTCCTGACAAGTAATCATCTACCTAATGATGATCAGGGCGGACTAAGTGCCAACCAATGGATTGGACAGGCTGCAGGGAATGATTACGGTTGTGACTACACCGATGTGGCTGGAATCGTCTTCCAGAAGGGTGGTTTCGGTACTCTGAAACTGCAGGACTTGACAATGGAGCAGGAGTATCTGATCCAACGTCAGGGTAACCTGTTCGTCGCTAAGTACAGCATGGGTCACGGGCCGCTGCGTCCTGAGTCTGTTGTTGTTTGGTCTGACGGTCGCCAAGATCAGGCGTAATAATCTAGGGAGCCTCCCGCCGCTTGGGCAAGTCCATTATATGGATGCGGGAGGTCTCCCTTTTTTTTTAAGGTTTAACATTATGGCTTACGGTTCATTTACCTCCAAGTTGGAAGCGGTCAACCAGATGTTGTCCACTATTGGTCAGTCACGCATCAATCAGTTGGCGAGTGCAGGCGAAGCTAACGATGCCCAGAAGATATTAGAAGAGACTGACAGGGCGATTCAGTCTGAAGGCTGGCACTTCAATATGTTTTATGATGTTGAGCTGGCTAGAGGGGGCGCTACGTTAGCCTGCTCTATTGACAATCAGCCTGCCACTACAGTCAACACACCCACTGCCCACTATTTAGTCAAGGGAGAGAACGTACAGATTGATTCTATTGCCAACACTGTAGCCAGCATTACCGATGCTGATACCTTTGTGGCTACTACAGCAGCATCTGGCACTGTGTTAAGGTACACCAAGCGTATAGAAACACCTACTACTGCCCTTAGTGTAGACTTTTCTACCTATAGGTATGCCACTCTTGACCCTGTTGTTAGAGGGCGCTTTGTTTATGACAAAGCCAATGCCACTTACGAGTACTCTCAAGACCTCAAGGCAATCATCACCTACCAGATTCCGTTTGAGCAAAACTCTTCAGGAGGGGAGGCCCTTCCAGAGTATGCCCGTAGATACATCATCATGAAGGCTGCACGTGTCTTTGCTCAGCGACATGTAGGAGACCCTCAACTGGTTCAGATGGTAGCGAACGAAGAGCGAGAGGCTCACGCACAGTTCATTCAAGCTGACTCGGAGAACTCTGAGACCAGTATATTCAACGCTGCTTTGCCTTACTATACTGTAGCAAGGAACGCAGGGGTGAAGGTTCCTTACACTACGGAGAACTAGACAATGCCTTTAGTTAAGAATGCTACATCGACTTTAGCTCAGGGGGTCAGCCAACAAGCCGAGTCCCAACGATACCCATCCCAAGCTACTGAACAGGTCAACGCCTACTCATCGCCCATTAAGGGGCTGGTGAAGCGGCCTCCCACTAAGTTCATAAGTCAGATCGATGCTGACACAGGTGGTTCTGCTTTCGTACACACGATCAACAGAGACGCAGAGGAACAGTATGTGCTGGTGGTTAATCCAGACACACAGATACTCATCAACAGTATAAACTATTCCACCAACAAGGTTAATGTCCCAACGGTTCTCTCAGTTAATGATGCCATCCGGTTCTCGAACGCAGGAGACGGAACGCTTCCAATAGGACTAGAGGCGGGAGTCACCTACTATGTCCTCTCCGCTACAGCTGTAACATCCACGTGGGATATAACGGTAAGCCACACCAAGGGAGGAAGTATCGTTAATATTGGTAAGGCTGAGATAGACAGCGTAAGGATTACATCTGTTAAAGATAAAGAAACAGGCCAGTGGGTGGATGGTGTATTTCTGGTAACCTTCGCTGCTAATCACGGGTTTGAGAGGGGGGATAAGGTCAGGATTCAAGGTCTAAATTCCCCTGCCGATACTTTGATATTTGCTACAACAGAGTATGAACTTCGTGTCCCTGATAACTATGATTATCACTATACCTATGCGAATTCCGCCTACTCTGTAGCAACGTGGAGTCCCAACCAGTTTGTGCTGGGCATAGTGGGAGCCAGTACTGCGGGTGTGGGAGACAACCTCGGTTACCTTGTAGATACTCGGTGGGAAGCTGCAGGAGCCGCTGACGGCTACACTATGCTTGGGGATGGGGCGAGCGGTACACAACACTTTGTACTACTAGACGGTGCTGGTAACAGAACCCACACTAAAGGTAACAAGCTTCACTGGGACTGGTCTGACGGTGGGAATGAGGATTTCCCCAGTGGCTGGGACGGAGAAAAGCTGTTGGGTGCTACGATCCGATTGGGAACTGTTGTTGAAACGGGGAAAGCTTACAGAGCTACGATCACTGCGAAGGATGACACCGCTAGGACACTGACTCTTGATCACTATGTCGATCTCAACGATGAGCTTTTTGATGCCCCAGTGTATGATGAGGATGGCGACCTAATAACAACCTACAGCACAAGCTCCAACCCTAAGTGGGTTTTCATTTCGTACTGGTCAGACACTACCTCCTCTGTTTACAGCGCGGGGAGTAACCCAAGGCAATTCATTGACACCACTACTCCACCTCAGACTTCAGCAAGCTACGTAGGTGCAGACGATCAAGCCGGTTTTCTCAGGGTAAACAAGGGGGGCATCCAAATCTATGACGCCAAGACCGGAACAGAGAAGGCGCTTAAAATAGACTCAGGGATCGACTACCTGACAGACGGCAACGACCCTCTACAGAATTTAAAAGCGGTTACGATTGCTGACCACACCTTCCTTGTTAACACCCAGCAGACAGTCAGGGCGAAAGGTAACGTCAGGTACTCGAAAAGGTTTGAGGCCTTCATCACTGCTCGCACTGCAGACTACGGTAAAAAGTACGGAGTAAAAGTAGGTAGTGCAGCCAGTCCTCGCACAACAGACGCCACTGGGCTGGATGACGGTATGCCTACTGGGACACTCACAAGTGATGAGGCTTATGTAGATATCGCTGGTTATGATGAGAACATGGAGGGCGATAAATGGATATTTAGAATCAAGGCTAAGGGTGATGACCCAAAGTTTAATAACTGGCAGATAAGAATCATCCAAAACTGGAGGTGGAGGGGGCCAAAAGGAACTAATCCCATGAACAGTACCTACTCCTCTCCCGCCACACACAAAGGTAAGCTAGAGGGTGAAGCGGGGCGTGTACACTTCGACCTCCTACCTGCTCCTATTGGTACGGACTACTGGACAACCAAGAATTATTCTGTCGCCGCCGATAGCAAAGTCGCTGTCGCAATGGATTCTGGCATCAGCGTGGGGGCGATTAACATCTACGTTAACTTTCCGTGGGCGCAAGGCGGGGAGGAGACATGGGTCATTAACCAGCAGTCAAATGCCGTGCAGCAGAACCAAACTACGGTAGCAGATATTATCGCTATCTTTGAACAGACTAACTTCCTTAAAGACGAGTGGGAGATAGTTCCCCTAACAGGTACAGCAGCTTACACTGAATCCGCTGGTGTGCAGACGCCTACTGCTGCGGTGGAGGCAACCTCTACTGCTGACGTAGCAACAGCAAAAACCTACAGACCTCAGTACACTATTGTAGGAGCGCGGATGGATGACCAACCTGTCACAGCTGCGAATGGAGTGACATATTTTCACGGGCGTGAGGAATCCATCCAGCATCTGATTGTAGCTGGCACTGTCGGCGAACTCACCACCACTCTTGACATTACGGAGGGCTTCCTGACTCCTTCAGCTAAGGACACCCATATTAAACGTAAGTTTTGGACTTCCAAGGGTGGGCGCAGTGATGATGGAACCTCATGGGATGGTACTGCTGAGACGCTAATGACAATGGTTCAAGAGGTGGGAGAGTACTGGTACAAGACTCCTAAGTGGACTGGCGAACCAAACCAGACGGCCACAGGTACTGAACGGATTGCTGAGATGTTAGCCAGCAGTGTTAAGATTGTTCTAGGGAAGTGGGTGAACTGGGAGACCGCAAAAAAGGCCAACGGAAGGGCGCTCACATATACACCAGACGGATTCAAGGGGGATGAAGGTTGGGCTTCCAAGGAAGCTGGCAAGGGTAAGGAGGAGGCATTCGGCATGACCTATACTTCAGGATCGCAGGGCTATCTCTTTGATTCCAAAGCTTCAGGGGATAACAGAAGGCTTAAATATAATGATGACGAGGATAGGCCAGAGAGTAACTGGACAGTGCAGCAGCAGGGCTACACCATTGCGCTCAGGGCTCCCGGTGGGGAGAAGTTTCAGATATCAGTTGAAGACGATCTCGGAGGACAGGGCTTAAAGCTTACATACTTTGAGGTGAGTGAGTCAGCTGACCTCCCTAATATTTGCCGTCAGGGACACATTGTAAAAGTTGTCGGAGATGCTAGAGAAGAAGCTGATGATTACTACTTGAGGTTTGAAGCTGATGACCCTACCGAGATGTCAGTACTACAGGAGGGCCGCTGGGTGGAGTGCCTTGGCTATGATCAGACCTACATGATTGACAACTCCACAATGCCTCTCTCACTAGCAAGGAGCTTTGATGAAAGTGGCAATGCAAAGTTCACTCTCAGGGAGGTTGAATGGGTTACCCGCCAATCTGGCGACGATAGGTCTAATCCTTTCCCCTCTTTCGTGGGCCACACGCTTAACGATATCTTTCTGTTTAGGAATCGCCTTGGGTTTCTCTCAGGGGAGAACGTAATACTCAGCGAAGCTGGGGAGTACTTCAATTTCTTCAGGTCAACTGTAGCTGCTCTTCTGGATGCTGCCCCTATTGATGTAACAGCCAGCACCAATAAGGTGAGTACACTCAGGAGTGCCATACCCCTCAGTGAACGACTGATTCTTTTCAGTGACCAGACACAATTTACACTAGACGCTGAGCCGTACCTTACTGTCAAAACGGTTACCATATCTCCATCTAACGAGATTGTAACCACGCCCACCTGTAAGCCTGTAGTGGCAGGCAACTCTCTGTTCTTTGGGTTTGAGCGGGGGGAGTTTGGAGGAGTGGGCGAGCTGGCCACATCAAGGCAGGACTCTGATCTACTAGATGCAGGAGATATAAGCAGCCATGTTCCCAAGTACATACGGCAGAAGATCAAGAAGATGGCCGCTGCTGCGAACGAGGACGTTCTGTGTGCTATAACTGAGCGCACTGATAAGGCTGTCTTATATGTCTACAAGTTCTTTGAGAACCCTACTGATGGCCAACGGGTTCAGTCTGCTTGGTTCCAGTACGAGTTTGGATCAGCTGATGATTACATCTTGGACATAGACTTCATTGGTAACAAGCTGTACATGGTCATGAAGCGGGGAACAGCCACCTTCATAGAGACACTGACCTTCGAGGACAACACTAAGGACACGAACATGGACTACGAGGTGTGCTTGGACTTTAGGCTGGATAAGCCCAGCAGTGGGGTTTCCTACACCGGCGATGAAACCACAGGTACTACCACCGTCACCTTACCAACGGGGTACTTAGTCACAGCAGACATGAAGCTGGTATCTGAGGACTCTGTCCAGTACTCTAGCAGTACAGCAGTAGGGGCTAGTACCTTTACTGTTCCTAAGAATCTTTCATCGAAGGGTTTTTTTATCGGTGTCCCATACACGATGGAATACACCCTCAGTCAGCCTTTCCTAAAGAGTGAGAAGGTTACGGAGACGGGGCGCTACCAACTGCAAAGGGCCTACCTAGAGTATGCGAATGCTCGTTCCTTTACGGTGGACGTCACTCACAACCCCAAGATGGTCGCTCCCAATAAACAGACCGTAACCAACACCTTCGCTACGGACGCCCTACAGCAGGAGTTGATTAGTGGGACAGCAGAGTTGCAAACAGGGTTCTTTCCATTTGCTATTCAAGAGCGAAACGACAAGGTGCAGCTGGTCATTAAAAATGATACCCCATACCCGTCAGATTTCTTGAGCATAGATTATGAAGCTAGAGCATTTTCAAGAGGAAGTAGATGGAGAGGTTAGATGGAACTTTAGGAAACTGTATGTACAGCGAGCCACACAACAAGATGCTTATAGGGTTGCCTGTAGATTACGGACAGCTGACCAAAGAGAACTTGCAGCATCAACGCTCGCCTCTCCTGTACAGGTGCTTGTCGATGGAGTCAACCAGTCAGAACCTAGCCTCGCTATCAAGACAGAAGACGGAACCCCGTGTGGACTCTTCGGTACACGTGACTCTGGCCATCCCGAAAGCGGTGTGGTTTGGTTGCTCGGAACTGACGATCTCACTGCCAACGCAAGAACCTTCCTCCGCTACTCAAGGAAATGGCTAGATGAACTACATAAAAAACACAGGCTATTGTATAATGTCATCGACGCTCGTAACGAGGTTCATCTACATTGGCTGGAGTGGCTGGGTTTTGAGTGTGTTAAGGACATCCCAAAGTACGGGGTAGAGAAACGGAAATTTATACTCTTTAGAAGATATGTTTGAATTTATACCGATCCTAGCATGTGAACCCATGACGCTCATGGCGGTATCTCTGGCCATAAGCGCAGCAGGTGCTGCGTCCCAACATGCAGCAGCCAAACAGCAGGCTCAGGCCAACGCCGACATGCAGCGGCGTGTGGGTAAGCAGCGGGTGGCTCAGTCTGTACTCAATGCTTCTGATGTCCGGGCAAGGCAAGGGGAGGAGCAGGTAGCTACACACAGGACGAAAGCGGATATCGAGCGGAGGACACAGATTGCTTCCTCTAAAGCTAGGACTTCTGCCTTGGAGAGTGGCGTAGGTGGTGGGGCTTTAGACAGCCTACTCCGTGAGTTTGAACAGAGGGAAGGAGAGTTATTCTATTCTGCCAACCTACAGCTGGACTCTGCTACACGGCACATTGACAGGGAACTTGAGCGCATGAACCAAGCAGCAGAGGCAGGCCTTGTCTCTACCTTCAGGCCTATAAACCAACCACATGCTGGGGCCGCTGCGCTTCAGTTTGGAGGGGACGCGATGAAGTCTTACTCCACGTATAAAACCGGGGGCTTTGGGAAAATAACATAATGGCTAAAAGAAAACGAGTAACACCAAGTGTTGACGAGGTAGGAGTTCCCAAGGGGCCTCAAGCACGGCGCATTCCCCGCTATAATATAGTAGGTGATGCAGGGACTCCCATTGGGCCTAACCCCTTAGAGCAGCTGTCTAATGCCTTAAACAATTTCAACCAAGGTTTTCAGACAGCAGCGGTAGGTAAAGTAAAGGCTGATGAGAGGCGAGCGGCTGAGATGATGCCTGAATTGGCCAAGGGTGTGACCGACACGGCTGTTAAGCTGAAGAAGATTTTTGATGAGGAAGGTGCAAACCAAGTCTATAACCCCGCTGTTATCTCTGCTGGCTATATGTATACAGGGGATAGGTTTGGGCAGGAGGATGTCTTTCAGATTGTCCGTAGCCCTGAGTTTCATCAGTACGCCAATCAGGAATTAAACAA
>Ga0098035_1000453_pt1 | contig 20628 bp, 23 predicted proteins | sample 3_EtaG_FD_75046 | JGI IMG/M metagenome (GOLD analysis project Ga0098035, IMG submission 75046) | Marine viral communities from the Subarctic Pacific Ocean - 3_ETSP_OMZ_AT15126 metaG | ecosystem: Environmental > Aquatic > Marine > Oceanic | place: Pacific Ocean | collected 2015-01-07
ACCTGCTGGGCGGTTGGCAAAAGGAGTTGAAGGACCGGTTCAACCGGCAGGAACACTTGCAAGGCAAGCACCTGGAGTTGCAGCCGCAGCGAGAGGAGCTTTGCGTGCAGGGGAAGTAGCACTGAAGCCTTTAGATGTTGCTGAACGTGCAACGCAGAAAGCTATTTCGTTTCCTTTCAGAAAAGGGGCTGCCGGAGTAGTGGCTGCAACGAAAGGGTATACTGACTGGGGGAATCTTAAGAACTTTGGGAAACTTCAGCAAGACTTTGCAAGCACTCGTATCAAAGAAGGGACATCTCCTGAAGAATCATTACAGATTGCTAATCAGCAATTTGCTAATGCGACAGGCGTTAATAACAGATTTGCCCTTAATCAACTTGATGAAGTAGTTCAAAATCCTGATGTGCAATTGCCGTCAGGAACCAGGCTTTCTGAGGAAGCTAAGAGAGTGGTTGGCGAAACAGAAATCCCTTCTACTGCCGCCGGAGAAAGAGCAGAACTTCCGGCTGAATCCAATATACCTCAAACACTAGAACCTAAAATCCCAAAAGACCCGATAGTTAGGATCATAGATAAAGGGCTAGAATCAGGTAAATGGTTAAAGCCTACTGTTATGGCAAAGCAGACTACTAATCAAATGCTAGATACCTTTGCTAAGTTAAGCACTCATATTAGCGGCAAGGTTCCTTATATACAGAGAATGAATACAGGAAGAGCGGCAGATGACTATGTTGGATTCATGAACAAGTATCATGACGGCCAGTTCTTGCTGCGTAACTTCCAGGACAATTTCTGGCGTTCTAATAAGGTGGTCCCAGGTCAAATCTTCAGCCCTGGTGAACAGTTTGATGTTGTAACTAAGATGCGACTGGCTATGGGAGCCAAACAGAAAGGTCTTATCTTCTACGCAAATTTCCTTAAAAACAGTTTAGAGCCTGCCGTTGCCAAAGGTGTTGATAGATTTGATATCGATCGGTACTTGTTTGCAAAGAGGGCGCAATATCTATACAAGAACAATCGTGCATGGAACCAACTGGATGAGACTCAGAATCGAGGACCACTAAGATTCTTAGATTATGAAACAGATCCCGTTACCAAAAAACTTCTTAGGGAAGAGGGAGTTGTGGTTGATGACGTAATGGCCAAGCAGTGGACTGACTTTAGCGAGGGGTCTGCTTTAAGAACTAAGTATACAGAGGAGCAGATAGCAGCGTTCCAAGACGTGGTAACTGATGCTCGTGACATGATGAGAATGTCACGGCGTAGGCAGTTTGAGAATAAGGTTATCCCCCAGGAGATGTTCGAGTTCTACGATATGGTTGATGATGAAATAGCAGAACTTGCAGCTGGTCGAAGTTCTCAGATAAGGCAACTATGGAACGACTATCAGGTAGCTACTAATGTAGAACGCAGGGCACTTACTGGCAGATCCGCCAGTGACGAAGTCAACGAGTATGTTGACAAAGTGATGGATCGAGCCGGAGTTCTGGAGGCTGATAGAGTCACTGCTCGTAATCAACTTGCAGAACTTGCCAGGGAATACAATTCTATTATGGCAGGGTTTAAGCAATCTCCCAGGGGAAGAACCGTTAACGAACCATGGTATATGCCAATGGCTTACATAAATGCGGCAGAAACAAAGAGTGCATTATTAGGATCGGGAACCAGAGGGCTGCCAAGATTATCTAAGGCCGCATGGGAAGACTTCGTTGAAATCCCAGGAGAGGATGTGATGGGACGAGAGGCGGTTATAGGATTCACGGCAAAGCCTATGACTGGTGACACTATGTTGAAACATTTAATGGCTGACGAGATCCGTGCCGCAGAAAATGATTTACTAAATGATCTCTTTGATATGGGATTGTTCGCAGAGCATGGGCTTGTTGATATAAGTAAAAATTATATTACAACGTCTGTTGACGAGCGTCACATCTTTGATGTCATGTCAGATATGAATATAATTGCAGGTCGATCTGTTGTAGGAGTCGATGATATCCAAAAACAGTTAAAGATTGACGGGTTAACTCTATCCAAAAAATCAATCAGAGATACAGTCAACTACATGACAGGGCAGAAGGTTCTTACAAAGCAACAGGGCAAGAATCGGTGGATGATTACAGAGGGAGCCAAAAGACCTGTTGCCAGAGATATTGCAGAGGAGTCTTTGCCTTCGTATGATCCTAATATGAAATCAGGAGTGATTACATTCTTCCGAAACGGGGAGCGTAAAGTTTTTGCGGCAACCGAGGCGGGAGGCGCAGTTGATCCAGTTCTTTGGAATACTATATACGGACGTGGAGGATTAGCTGTCAGGGGAGGCGGATCAAGAGGGCTGGGGTTACACTTACTCGCATTTACCAATGGTTTCTTTAGAGGGGCATTAACTACTTACAATCCTCTCTTTATTGTTAAGAACATGGTGATTGACATGTTTACAGGAACAATGGCAGGTGGAGCCACTATTCCTTATGAAAGCATGGCAAGGCTTGTAAAGAGCGCAAAGGCTACTGCCTTCGACCAGGAGGATCGGTTTACCCAGATATACATGGGTGGAGGAGGATTGCAGGGAAAAATCTTCGATCCTACTCCTGACAAGTACAGAAGGGTTACTAAAGCTATTGAGGACGCACGTCATGATGGCGTAGTAGTTCAGGGAGAGAAGCAGATAGACCGGGCACTTAAAGATGCTGCAAAGGAAATGATGGGTGTGCAGAACAGGACGTTTGCAAGAAAGCTGGTAGGAGGGCTACGGGTATGGAAAACTGTCCCTGCAACTGGCGCACTTGCAGAGCAGTCAGTTCGTTACGCTGTTGCTAAGAGGTCTTTTAAGAACCAGTTAGAAACTAAACTTGGCAAAGCTGAAGGCAAGAAGGAATGGAAACGCCTGATGAAGATGGATGAGCGTCAGTGGAATCACGAGTTGTTTGATAACTGGAATAACACAGGTAGAGGCTTAATTGATTCGGCAGAAGCAAAAGCAGCTTCGATAACCGGAGTTCAATCTACGCTAGACTTTCAACGTGGCGGGGATATGATCAGGGAAATAAATAGTTACGTTTTATTCTTAAACGCAGCTATGGAAGGAATGAAACAACCGTTCCGCTTAATGGGAATAAAGGCGTTACCTAAAGTTAAAATGAGAAAGTATCAGGTTGATGATGCAACAGGGTTAATTACGGAAGGACCCTTTAAGGGACTCCGGGTTTCTGATGAAAGTGTTCCCAAGTATCAGTTCCTGGAACCGGGAGAAGGGCGATGGGGTGGTGTTACTTCTCAGGCTTTTGAAACAGGAACTGGTGGTCCGAAGCAAGTTGCTTTGAGACTAGGCGTTGCTATGTCTGGCTATGTTGCTTTACAGCAGTGGTGGAATAAGCAATGGGAATACCAGGGAATCCCTCTCTATTATGATGTTCCAGAGTATGTTAGGAACAATGCTATAGTTGTAATGCTCCCTCCTCCAAAGGACGAGAACGGGGATTACATTATGGACGTGAATACCGAGCGTCCGAAACTTAGATACATCGTTATCCCTCATAACTTACGTGAATGGAATATGCTGTTTCAGCCTGCTAATTACTTAATGGACGAAATAAATGATGATGTTCCAAGAGACTTTAAAACCTTCTGGTATGACTTGTATCGGAACCAATCTCCGGTGGGTGACGGGATTCCTCTTCCAGAGTTTGCCAGATACAGTTGGGAGTTAAAGACTGGGGAAGACCTGTTTAGGGGCGAGGATATTGTTGGCACTGCGTTAAAGGGAGAACTTCCTCCTGACCAGTACGATACTCGCAGTTCGGAAGCTGTGATCCAGCTTGCTCAGTCTGTATATGACTCTGATCTTCCTGACTGGATTAAGAATAAGATAGCTAGCCCAAAGAGGGCGGAGCATTTCTTTACAGGGGCTACTGGAGGGATTGGGCAAGAGGCTTTAACTACTGCTGACTTTATACTTGATCAGCTAAATACTTTCCGTGAAGAAGAGGCCAGGCCTATGGAGGAACGGATAGAAGAGTATCGGCAGATGAATCGGATTAGCAGGGAAGAGTTTGTCGCTAATCTTAATGCAGAGGACTTGAAAGCATTTAGGAAAGAGATTCGCAGGCCTCGTAAGCAAATGCCTTTCTTTACAAAACTTATAAACATTTATTCCCCAGGTGCTGGTTACGAAGATCCTGATGCATCATGGTCTGCACGAGGGGGTGGAATCCGCCAAGCTGCACGAAGGATGACTGAGGAAGAGTTCCCAGAGATTTCTACTCAAGAAACTCGTGACGCAGGGATCATGTCAAGGAAGGTTAATGATCAGTTAAGAATTGAGCAGCAGAAACTTGATACAGACCTTGATAAGTGGAACACAAAGAATACTACTGGAATTGATCCAACTGCATGGATAGAAGGACGCAAGGCCAAAAAGCACATGCAGAAAGGGGTCTTAATGGCTCTTGGAGAAATGTATCCTGGTTCTATTTATGCCGCAGACGATGCTACACGAGATGCGTTTTATGAAACGTTATATACGGCAGTAGGGACTGATACACGGAATGCATCGCAATTACTAATTGCTGCTTACTATGCTATTGAGCCTGAAGGAGATCATCCTGAAGCTGAAGACTGGGCTAAGTTCTATGCAACAAGGGATGAGTTCATGCTGAAATTGCGAACTTCCTCTGAATCTAATGGAGACAAGATATATGAGAATTTCCTTAGAGACTTGCAATCTAACATGACGGACATGGAGAGAAGTTACGATAATGCTCGTAGGTATTTATCTACTTACTGGAATCTGGGGAAAGATGTCAGCCAGTTAACAAGTAATCCATCGGCAAGACTTCAGGAACAATGGGATGAATATAACAACCTGCCCAACATGGCGCAGAAAGATACTTTTGCAAAAGCAAATCCGCATATAGATCAGTTGAGAACGGTTCGTACTACCTTGAGAAAGATGTTAATTAAACAGGATCTTGATCGGAATCCTGATGGAAAGGCAAATTTGGATTGCATATTGGTTTATTGGTATGGAGGGAAAGGATGGCATAAAGGATATACGGATGAAGGCAAGGGTTACTGGAATAGACTATATGGAACTACTGCAACGGGCATTATCCCACGCAACCCCATGACAGAAAATTGACGTTTGGTCTATACTAATAGTATTTTAAAGGTCGAAAGGAAAAAGATATGGTAAATCAGACAGAACAACCTATAGAGAATGAAGCACCTGTGGATACAGGAAATACTACTACGGATATTACAGATGACTTTGCAGGATCGAATACATTTGAGGATGTATCAGCGTCTCCGGCAGAGGATACCACTACAGATCCTTCATCGTCAGAAGGACAGGAGACTTCGAGCGCACCGTCCGTTTCAAGTGATGCCCCGCTAGTAGCCGATGGTGCTTCTCCTGTATCTCCCCCTGGAGGGAATCCTCCTCAAGTTATAGATGACTTAAGTAGGCGTTTACAGGAAGTCGAACAGCAGAATTTACAATATCAACAGTCACAATACCAAACACAGATACAACAACACACTGAACAGTATAGGCTTCAGCTTGAGCAACAGGGCTATCTGCCGGAACAAGCTGACCAGATTGCACAGAACTGGTCTTCGCAACAGGCACAGGTTGCACAGATACAGCAACAGCAATCAGATTACGTTAGGCATATACAGGGTCAGTCAGCAGCAGCAGAACACTTTGCTGCACAATACGACTTAAATCTGCCGGACTTGGCAGAGTTGAGGAAATACTCAGATCCTCAGAGCATGGAGGCAGCGGCGAAACGCATGAAATCCGATAGGGAAAAGGATGCGGAAATAGCTAGGCTAAAGGCACAGCTAGTTCCCTCGCAGTCTTTTGACGATAGTCAATCGACACCAGCAGCTTCCACCGATGAGGGCAGGCTGCTTGAGAGATACAATCAGGGTGATCGATCTTCTCAGGCACAAGCAGCAGCACGAAGGGCTGCTGGGTTAGGTTGATTAAAGTTTATATTATAAGGAGAATTTAAAATGGCACAGACAGCCACAACTGGTAATTTAGAAAACGCACAGCGCATTATTATCTCTTCAGCCCGGTACACAGAGGAGCATAACGCTCCAGCTTTAGGTCTAATTGAAAAGTTCACTCTTCCAAAGGGTGCGAAGCAGGTAACTGTTCCTAAAGTCGGACAGATGTCCATGAGTGATCTACAAGATGGGCAGGACATAATTGACGAAGAAGATATTGGTATGACTACCGTTGACCTTACCGCATCTGAGGTAGGAGCAAAGGTAATTCTTACTGATAAACTTGTTCGACAAGCTGCTGACAATGTATTCAGTATGATCGGGCGACAGCTTGGAGATGGCATGGCAAGGAAAAAAGATAGAGATGTAATTGCTCTGTATTCTGGACTTAACGGAGGCACAGACTTAAGTGCTGATGGTAGAAGTATGACTACTGCCAACGTACACGCAATTATTTCTCAGGCTAAAGCTAACAAGTATGGTTCTCAGGTATACATTTTGCACCATCCAAATGCTATTGCTAATTTGTCTAAGCAGTCTGCTACTACAGCGGATACGGCAGCAGCAGCAGGGCTTACAAACGGATGGAGCGTAGACTTACTAAAGAATTTCTATAGTGGACTACGACCTATAAACGGTATCTCCATATTTGAAGATGGGAACATAGACAAAGTGTCTGGTGTTGATTCTGGAATTGGAGTTATTGCAGATAAAAGTGCAATGGCTGCTTTAACCAGCGTAGATACCAGGACTGAGCGACAACGAGATGCTTCACTCAGGGCTACTGAAGTTGTAATGACGGCAGATTATGGCGTATTTGAGTTGGACGACACCAAGGGCGCACCAGTTACATTTGAAATCGGTGACCTTACAACATCATAGGGACTAACTGAAAGAGGTAATCCATGGTAGGAATAACTGAACGAAACCAGCAGAAATTGGAGTTAGTCAATACTGGCTTCTCCATGAAGTACATAGACGAGTGGCAAGCCAAGACAGTTTTATACAGGCATAAAGCCAGTTTAAATGTTCAGGGTGAAGTCGTTAGAGATATAGGGACTACCCTTACGGGAGTGCCTGGTAATCCAGACTACGTACTAAGAAAGGCTAAGATCGGTTTGTTCCCATGGAAACCCGGAGATCAGTGTGATTGCCAATGGTGCAAGGAATCTACAGCCAAGAATGAAACAGTTGCGGAAGATCCAGTTAAGGACCGAGTAATCGCCTGTGATCAGTGCGACTTTGCTCCTGAGTCTGAAGACAAGGCAACCGCTTCGTCTCAACTTAGGTTCCATAAGACAAAGGAACATAAATAATTAGTGGGTAATGGGAGGTGTAAAGATTGACCGTGCCTCCCATCACTCTAATCTTAACGGACAATCGCAGGGCTTAACCCTGTAAACAAATAACCTTTAAGGAGGTTTACAATGTCTTTTCCAACAACAGTAGGTGGAAGATACGGATTTGAAAAAATAACTACCTCAGAGCAGAGACAAGTTCTCGGTGCTGAAATGGCATTCCCTGATGGTAGGAAATACAGATACGTAGAAAATGGCGGAACTGCTATCGAAGAAGGAATGATCGTAGCAAGTGAGGCTCCTGCCGGAAACCACGATGAGGACCTTGCAGTAACAACTGCTGCCGCTGGTTCCAGTTCAATCACTGTAACCCTTGGCGCAACGGCTGCTGCAAAGAATCTATATGCAGAAGGGTATCTCTTCTTTAACTTGCCTACGCTTTCAACAGCAGGGTCAAGAGTCTTTTATAAGATCAAGAGTCATCCTCAGGCTGACGGTTCTGCTACATTAGCTCTAACACTTGATGAGCCAGATAACTCAGTTATTGCGGTTACAAATGGTACAGAGACAGCAGGTCTAATCAAGAGTCCTTACAAGGACATAGTAGTTGCTCCTGCCGCTGTAGCAGGACGGTTTGTGGGTCTGTCAGTTTGCCAGATCGCTGCCAGCTATTATGGATGGGTACAGGTAGCAGGTCTGGGAGTAGCTGCTATAGACGGTACTCCAGCAGTAGGAACATTAGTGGGCGCAAGTTCCAATCACGCAGGTTCATTACTTGCTGTTGGTGCCGATACCACTCCTGCTCTTGCTAGGGTTCATGGTAAAGCAGGTGTGAACGATGAGTACCACACCGTTATGCTAATGAACCTTTCCTAAGATGGATAAACTATGGACGCCTCAAGGCATGGTCTACTTAGGCTCAACTGACGTTGGGTTTAATGGCGAGTCTGGGGCGTCTATGGTGGTTCACCAGTTCAAGATGAAGTCTCCTGTAACGGGCAGGATGTGTGAGGTAGCAATACCTGCTGATCCTACGGTTAGCAAAGCACACGTAGAAGACATGGCGGCTCAATCCTTCGAGACTTTCTTAGAAGAAGAGAAGGAACGAGAGATGAAGCGCAAGCCAACAGGAGATGAACTCAAGGAGATTGGTAAAGCAATAAAGGAATTTAGAAAATATACCGCAATGATGCGAGAATCTACTAACAACAAAATAACATATAGAGGTATCTGATGGTCGGACAGAACACTTCAATTAATGTAACTAATGAAGACATACAGAATGTCTTAAGTGACAAAATTAATATAATAGCTAATTATGAAGTACAGATTGCAGCCCTAAAGCGAACTGTGATCGAATTGCAAGAAGAGGCTACATCATGCCAGTGCAAGGAAGAACAAGAAAGCAACTCCGACAGTCAATCGGAAACAACTTAGGAGCCATTAGAACTGGCACCGCTTATGATGCCGGGTCAACAACGACATTGATATCTCTTTCGCTCGTTGGTGGCGATGATTCTTATAATGGCAAATGGCTTGTGGTTGCTGATGTCACTAACTCTAACAATACTGAAACCAGGATCATTAGTGACTACACAGCGTCTGCTTACAGACTAACGGTACAACAAGCATATTCATTTGCTACGGCTGCCGGAGATACATTTGAAATATGGGATGATGAATTTCGCCCTGAAGTAATTGAAGAATTTATTAACCAGGCGATCATTGATGCAACAGGACAGGCATATCATCCTACTGAGAATGTGGAACTACATGGAGACAGCAAGAATATGCGGTTTGATATCCCGTCTAATATTTCGATAATTAACAGACTGTTTTATAGAAGTAAGATTTCATCAACGATATTGCATTCTTGTAATGCGGCGTTTGATGAGACAGTTGATAGTGACATTACAGTTACTGTAGATACAGAAGATAAGAAAAGAGGAACTGGTAGTAACAAGTTTGTCATTGCAGCAGGTGCAAGCGCAGGAGATATAGCTACTGATTCTATCGCTAGTAAAGACATATCTAAGTATGATTACTTAGAGTGTTGGATTAAAAGCACAGTAGCTACAAGCGCAGGGAACTTAAAGATTCTATTAGATGACTCAGCTTCTTGTGCATCTCCAATTGAGACTTTAGAAGTCCCGGCATTAACAGCTAATACATGGACTTACGTAAGGATAGCCCTAGCTAACCCAGAGACGGATACAGCGATTATATCTTTAGGATTAGAGTATGATTCGGACTTAGGAGCCTGTCAGGTAAGGCTGGATGATATCAAGGTAGTTGAGAATGATACAGCCGACTGGGTAATTCTTCCCAAGCATCTATGGAGAATAGATCGTTCAGCAAGAGACTTGATACTGTCTGACACAGCCCGTCTTGAAGTGGGATATAACTTGATCAAGATCCAGGGTGGAGACAAGCCAGCGTTGTTGACAACTGAGACAGCTACTTCTGAGATAGATGACAGCTATATAATAGCCAGAGCAACAGCGTTAGCGTTTGCTGCTAATTCGGGAGGAGCTTCTACAGATCCTGACCAAAGACGGCAACAGGCAGCGTTCTGGTTTGGTCTTGCAGAACAATCAAAGCGAGCGTTCCCTACTATGATAACTGGACGATGGGTTGAGTAATGGCAAACAAAGTTGTAGAAACTAACGAGATATATTTAAACGGGACGTATTACCCGTTAACTCGTCCTGTTCAATCAACTCTTGCATCTATATATCCGGCAAAGATTACCATCGGAGATACCACTAAGGACTCACAGATTAGATCCAGTGTTATCAGTTGGTCTGACTGGCGTGGAGGTATAGGAGTAGAGCGTATGCAAGGTGCTGCTGATGTGGACCGAGCATGGTATAGCACTCTTAACCTGAGACACAGACATCACCTGGTCTTATCTGCTTTAGCTAATGCAACCACAGCGGAGACAGCATCAGGCACTACTATAGATGGAGAGATTACATTCCTTGCTGAATTAGGATCGACACTATATGCAGGGTACGGAACAGTGCCTTACTTCTACACAAATGGTAATTCAAAGTGGGAGAGGGTTCAGCACGGTGGAAGTGACTACACTTTCCCTGGTAGTCCTAACGACAGTCTTACGATAAGAATGGGTGGCACTGATAACGTAGTAGTCGCACATGAGGCAGGGTATTCTTACTTTGCTTCTTCGACAACAGTAACAGATGTGTCTTATGCATCTGTGCCTACAAAGACTACAGATGGTGTTAAGTTTATTGCCTATTGGGATGATCGGTTATGGGGAATAGATTCCGCAGGACTCCTTTGGTATACCCTAACCTTGAACGGAACAAAGGTGGATGACGCACAGTTGCCTGTCCAAAGCGGATATGTCACCGCATTATTTGTAGGACGTGACGCTACTGGTGATTTGATCTTATATGCAAGCACTAAGACAGGACTATACGCACATGATTCTGCTAATGCCAGGTGGGTAGAGACAGAATTTAAATTACCATTACATGAATTCAATGGATCGGGAACGACTAGGTGGAGGGATGCTATATACCTCCCGTCAGGACTAGGGATCTACAAGTATATTAACGGAGCGCAGTCTGCGGTTATCACCGTAACAGGTCCTGACAAAGATGACGGTTTACCTGAAGCTAATCGAGGAACTATCAAGAGGCTGATTGGTAGTCATACGGAACTGATAGCAGCAGTCGATGCTACGGCTGCACCTGCTACTCCGGCTCCTGCTATGGCTTATCAGTCTGGTGCAACTGCTGGTATGGTAGGACATAGTTCTCCTGCTATTCCTGATAGTTCGGGAACTTCTTCTATAGTTGCATGGAATGACGTGGGATGGCAGACACTTTGGTCTGCACCATCAGCAGGTCAGCCTATCACCGAGATGCTAGTTACTAGTGCGGGAGAGGGAGACTATAGATTATTCTGGGGATGGAACGGTGTGGTGTATCATCAGATGCTTCCGCCTGATGTTATCAATCCTACTCAGCTAGTAAACATGGAGTATGAAACCACTGGTTATATAGAGTCTCCCTGGTTTGACGCAAGCCAGTCTGAGGTAGACAAGCTGGCGTTGAAGTTGAAGGTTGAGGTTGAGGATGCTGGTTCTAATGAGACTGTAGTGGTTCAGTATGCTACTGATTACACAGAGAGTTATACGTCTATGGGAACGATAACGTCTGACGGCACTACTACTTATACCTTTGGATCTAACGTAGGAACGACTTTCCGATCAATAAAATTTAAGTTAACACTGGCAAGGGAAGCAGGAACTACCACAGCAATTATGAAAAAGTCTCCAGACGTAGTTAGCTTGACGCTTGAGTATCGCAAGAAGCTACCTGCTAAGTATGGACACTCAGTTGAAGTATCATTAAACGAATCTTATAAAGGCAACAATCCAAAAGGACTTCGCTCTAATCTTATAAGTGCAATAGAGTCTAACACCCTGGTGGAATTCACTTTCCGTGACGATAGCGGAGGCACACGCAATTACTACGTTGATGTTGTGAGTGCTACAGGAATAGAGTATACAGGGCTAGACGAGAGAGGCGTGAGTAGAATCTCACTGGTGGAACCATGAAAACTTTTACATCAAGAACTGATGTGCCTAGTGCTGGCACAAGGGTGCAGATCAGTAATACTGCTAATCGTGTCTTATCAATTGAATTTAAAGCACCTGCTGGTAACTCAGGATTAGTTTACGTAGGAGAAAGTACTGTTAGTGCTTCTAATGGTTATGAATTATCTGCGACTAATACTGTCACATATAATTTCTTAGAAGCTGGCGGATCTGTACCGATTTCTACTTTCTATGTAGATGCAGCTACCAATGGTGATGATGTTTGTTGGAAAGCAATACTGGACAGCTAATGGTTACTCAGAGTGTTATACAGTCTCCGCCTGACGAATGGACGGGATCGCTCCCCGAATGGATGTTCTATGCAGCATTAGCGCAATTGGGTTATGAGGACGGAGTTGACTTCTCATTTCAGAGTAGCCAGTTCGGAGGACGCTTGGACAAGGGAGGAATGGTTCTTGACTTCGATTTTACTAATCCTCCAAACTTGGCAGTTAACGTGCAGGGGGTGTATTATCACTACCACCTGGGTGCTGATACTAAGGCACGTGACATAATGGCACGAGAGGCACTGGCAGGTTTAGGCATAACATTAATATTTGTAGACGAGGACGATTTAGAACAAGATCCTATAGGAATAACAAGGGATGCGTTAAATTATCAAGATCGCTCCCGATTAGGAGGTAGATAGAAATGGCAACCCCAACGATTAACTTCAAGGGATTCGTTTATGACGATGCTGGTGCGGCAATCTCTGGGGCAACAATCAATCTATATGACAAGAACACCACGACTACCAGTAGAGCCTCTACCACCACAAATTCATCTGGATTTTGGGAAATTGCTCATACAACTAATGGTGAATTTGATGTCCAGGTAACAAGTGGTTCTTCAAAGAGAAGGATCAAGTTTGATGACGCCATCCATTTGTCATCCATAGATACCCAGACTCTTGCGGTGAGAGGAGCCAATGGTGCTGCCGCTAACATGTATCTGTATGCTGATCGAGGAGATGCAGCAGGTGATGCATGGAGATGGTCGGTGGCTGATGGTGGAGTAGTTACCTTTGCTAACAATATTGCAGACATAGATGCTTATGTGACTCACATAACTCTTACTCCAAATGCCACTGTAGCTGATTCTTCGGCAGCATTTGCAGGCAAGGTTACTGTTGCTAATACGCTTACATTATCAACCGTTGCAGCGGCAGGAACAGATACAGATAAGTTCTTAGTATTAGATGGTTCGGGTAACGTAGATTACAGAACAGGCACACAGGTGTTATCAGACATAGGTGGAACAGGAGCAACCGCACTAGATGATATAGGCACAGGTGATGCCGCAGCTAGTCTTGTTACAACAGTTGGCAATATAACAATTGATGCACAGGCTAATGATGCAGATGTAATCATAAAGGTTGACGATAATGGTTCAGCGGTTACGGCTGTAACATTTGACGGCAGTGATGAAGGTAATGCAATATTTGTGAATGATGTTCAGTTAAAGTCTGACGGTGCGCTTCTTGAATTTGGTACCGATCTGGACACTACTCTTACTCACACAGATGGAACTGGACTAACTTTAAACTCAACCAACAAGTTAACCTTTGGAGATGCTGCAACTTTCATACATCAATCATCTGATGGTGTAATGACTGTTGATGGTGAGGCTACTATAGACCTCAATGCTTCTACTGCTGTTCTAATTAGCAATGACCTAAAACTAGACAGTGACTCTGCTGTTATTAACATAGGCGCAGGTGATGATGTAACCATAACCCATGACGGCACGACTGGTGCCACGATCTCAGGAACACCGATGGTTTATCAATCATTAGCTACAGCCACTCTTGCAAATGATACCCATGCTGGGATTGTTCTTGAAATGCTAGCAGGTGAATCCCTTGCTGTAGGAGATTGGGTTTACGCTGACAGCACTGATGCCAGGGTTAGCAAGGCAGATGCAAATGATACTGGTGATAATGGTCATTACCCTGCTATTGGCGTAGCTGTATCAGCACAAGGATCGGCAGGTAGTCCTGTAAAGATATTAACTCATGGTACTTATAACGATTCAGATGGATTCGGTGGCGATTTAACAGAAGGCAATCTATTGTATTTATCTGAAACAGCAGGTGGGATTACCGCAACTGCTCCAAGCGATGACGGAGATATGGTACAGGTAGTAGGCGTGGCAATTGGACCACGAGATGTATTTGTGAATCCTAGCCTAGTTGTTGTAGAGGTTGCATAATGCCTGATATAGAGAAGGTGATGGGCGTTGGTGCCACCGATATTGAAAAGATAATGGGTGTTGCTGCTGGTGACATAGAAAAAGTTACGGGAGTAACCCTCTCTTTGGGAACACTTGTATGGCACGGAGATAGAGCAGTTGGGTATGGTGGTTACACTGGTAGTGCTTCTGTAAATGTTATCCAATATAAAGCTGTTACTAGTAGCGGAGACACCTCAGACTTTGGAGATGTATCAGCAGGTACCTCCATGTATGCGAGTGGATTGGGTGACTCTTCTAGAGGAGTCTTTGCTCTAAGCGTACTTGATGCCAGTGATTATTCTTCTAATATAATAGAATATGTGACAGTCGGCTCGACAGGAGATGCAACCGACTTTGGTGACTTGTCTGTTGCTCGTGGTTATTGTGCTTCAACAACCAATGGAATTACTGGAGTATTCGCTGGTGGATACGAAGGCTCTAACCCTCGTTCTGATGTGATTGACTATATAACTATTAGCACTACTAGCAACGCCAGCGACTTTGGTGATTTGCCTGAAGGTGGTTCTTCATTAGCTGGTGTGTGCAATACGGTAAGAGGAGTTTTTGGCGGAGGCTATAATACTGTCACATCTCCAAACCAAAAGGAAGAGATAGAATATGTGACTATCGCTTCTGTTGGAGATGCAAGCGACTTTGGTGACTTAACCGATGATAAACATGCACTTTGTGCCGTTGAGAGCGGTACTCGTGGAGTGTTTTGGTCTGGTAGAACAAGTAATAGTAATAGTGACCAAGTAAATATAATAGATTATATAACCGTTGATACCACTGGAAACGCAAGTGACTTTGGTGACCAAGACACTCTATGTGACTGGAGTACTAATGGAATGGGAAACCTTACGAGAGGAGAAAGATGGGGAGGAGTACAAACTGATAACGTTAAAACGGACGCTATACAATACATAACAATAGCTTCTACAGGAAACTCTACTGACGCAGGGAATCTTTTAGGAGAGTATACCTATGGACCGGGAGGTTGTAGTGGAACGTAAGGATATAGCAAAGAATGATTCAGGGAATCTATTAAAGATTCATCAGTCTGTTAATGGTCTTGCGACCATGACCACAGACAAGATTGCAAAGGTTGCTGAACGGATGGTTGAGATAGACCGAGCCATCAATACACTTGGTCGTAAGAATACCCAGACCACTATCCAGATGATGACACTTACTATGTTGTCTGATACTCCTTATCGCAGACTGAGGCAATGTATCATAGAGATAAATCAAAAGAGAGATGCTCTTGAAGATTCTTATTACAGACTCCGCAAACAGCAGTATCGAATTAAGAAATGGAGAGAGAAGGGTGACGAGTTCTCTTTGATAAAGGCAGAGGAAGCTGAAGCTGGCATGAGGCGTTCTAAGATTTACATCGATGGGTCGTTGAAGGAAATTGCTACGCTTCAGGAAGCATATCTTGAGATACAGAAGAACCATAATATTCCTGATAACTGGGATGAAGAAGATGCAGAGATGGATGAAATTAAACATCACATCAGGCAAGCCTTCAGGCAGAGCCATAGAGATATGATAGTTCATGGACATATATCTCAAGGCAATGCGGAATACCTAGAGCAGTATGGTATCCATCTTCAGACTGCGGAAAGAGTTATTGGAAAGTATATTCTTGAATGTGAACGGATGATGGAAGAGGACGACCAGATGCCTAATATAAATCACTTTTACGATTTTCTTGATAAGGCTGTAGAGGTATTTGGCAAAGAGCATTTGGAAGTGTTAAAGCATATCGGGCTGGACGGAATAATCAAGCAGGAATTTTTATACAGGAGTACTAAGTAATGGCTATCATTCAATACACTCTTGTTAATGGAACTACTCCAAGCTATATAACTGATGGTGGTTACTTTAAAAACCCTTCAGACAATACTTTAATTGGTATAGGTTCTGGTGGAGGAACAACACTCAGCAAGGCAGACCTAATCACTCGTGTGTTGTCAGTTCACGGAAGCCATCCAAGGTCAAACATAAATAGCGAAGGCGTACATGTATCCAATAAAACTAACGCTGAAGTCACCACTGAAGTTAATGCGTGGTGTACTGCTAGAGGTATAAGCTAACAAAGTCGAAAGGAGACAGAGAAATGGGAATACTAGATTTCTTCAAACAGGAAGAGGTGCCAGAGTTGGAGGTATATCCTTCAAGTTTGCAACCTTACATTGATGACTTGGTTGTGACCATCATGGCAGCAAGCACTGATGGTAGTGTCAACAAGAAGAAGGAACAGTCTATAATCATGAGCAAGCACCATGCCTTACGTAGAGCAATCAAAGACTTAGAAACATCTAAGAAGTAAGAGGTGAGATATGTTCAAGCCAAAGTTGCCCAGGATCTCCATACGGATTCCTAAGTTTAAGTTTCCTAGGATTGCAGTCCCTATGCCACGGATAGCGATTCCGTTCGGGAAGATTGCTACCGTGATTGGAGCAATTAACACATTGCTACTGGTGACGCTGGGTGCGCTTGGGCTACTAGTCTCATACATTAATCCTGTTCCCTATGCAGCAGAATATATTACCTATTTATATGGAGACAAGATAACCACCGAACTGTTTGTTCAGGTTAACTTCTTACAGGCTAACCTTACCTACACAGTCGGAGCTTCCGTAGGCTTAATAGTATTCGGGCTGTTGCTTCATGTGACAAATCAATCTACTCCGATGGCTATAGTCAGGTCACCCATCAACGCTTACAGAAGACTGGTCATATGGAGAAACTGGATACTAGCTAAGATTACTTATCTAAATGACGAGTCTGCTAAATGGAAGACTCTTTTTAATGTACTAAAAAGCCCATACGCCTTCTTAAGAATGATGGGGTTCAGCCCACAAATGGCTGTAGGATTGCTCACTGTTGGGGCTACTGCTGGTGGTGGTGTAGTTGTAAACGAAACTATCTTATCTGAACGCAGCTTCAGTGGAGGAGATGCAGGAATCTACGCAGCCTCACTTGCACGAGACATGGGGCTGGAAGGAAGTCCTCCATTGGATGTGCCTACTGAATACGTGGAAGGTTCTAACACGCTACGGATTGACTTAGGGTCAACACCAGTTCGGGAGATTACTATTGAGAATGTCTCAGTTGGAACTGTGTTTACAGGGTCTGCGCTACCGTCAGGTGAGGCTAACGTAGTGCAGATATCAGGCAATACTATCTCTGGTGGCACTAATACCAGACTAGAAATTGGACATTTAATATTTGAAAAGTCTCGCTGTAAAAAGTTAGAACTTTCAGACATACAGGCTCACACAGTTTTGATCAAGGGCAACGCCAGCGATGGGCAGTCAATCTCGGTTTCACCAGGATCTTCACGGATGAGAGCCATAGGGGGCGGTCACCAGCAAGCTGATGCCATGGTTACTAATGGTGGAACCTATGACCGCATATGGATTCAAGCCCCTGCCAGCGGAGTTAATGGGAAGATTGGCTTATTAAAATTGAGCAATTTGTACACAAAAGGGGGTACTTGTTTGCTATCGAAAATGAATATTGGCACAATGGAAATCCTACTTAACGAGGTAGGCATGGGTGACGGGTTTGCAACTAAAGAATTTACTGTTGCCACAACAGTCACAGGAGCCAACATAACGGTAGAGGATAACGTTGAGGTAACTATTGCCGAGCCGACCACCACTGGTCATTAGGCGAGCGACTGTAGTAACACAGCTATTAGTCCTAGTATAGAAACCAGGATTCCTAGCTGTATTAAACAATTCAACATTACTCGTTCTCAAGAACCTTGAGCGACACGCCACCTAGAAAGCCGAATACTCCACCGATAATTGCGGTGATGACTTCTATGGCTCCCATATGCAATCCCACTATTACGGTCACTATACTGAATATAGTAGCGCAGCATATGGCTAAAAATATCTGGGGTCTTAGTGTTCCGATTTGCATAATCTACTCCTTTATCTGGTAACTATGTCTCGTTCATCCTTCTTTGTCCAAAGGGTTCTTCTCAAATGGGCAAGTCTCTCGGCAGAATAACCCATCTCCCTTAGCATATAATCCCTTTTCATGCGGGTCACGAATACCTTTTTATTGGGTTCAGACGTGTATTTTTTTTCAAAGTCAGTCATTCTATCTAGGAAAAATTGGTCATCAAGATAGTGACCGTATTCAGTTCTCGTTTTCTTTCTTTTAGATGCAGAGGAGTTGTGCTTCTTTTCCCATTTAGACAGATACCAGTTTACGAAAAAGTTAGAAGATTCTTCCAATTCCTCGAATGCTTTCTTTCCCATTCCGTGTGAGAAATGTTCTATTGGTTTAAGGATAGGCATAATCTACTCCTTAGATGTTTCAGGATCCTGGGCGGGACCTCCTAATTTATGGTCCAATCCAAGTTCCAAGAGGATTCCTTCTAATTCACGGTATGATTTTTCCCCGAAATTTCGAATTTGCATGAGGGATCTTTTTGTGGCTTGCATAATCCCACCAACTGTATTTATATCTGCTCGCTTTAAGCAATTTAGAATTCTAGAAGATAAGTGTAAATCTTCCACTTTGATGTTGGCAGTTGCATGAGGCACTAAATTTGGTGCTAATGATTCATCTTCCTTGTCAGCTATCTTTGATAGATGCGTTGAAATGTCTGCCAAGACATATTTTATTTCTTTAAGTTCACGCCACAATAAGACATCCCCTTCTGACATCTTCTGGAAATCAGGTTGTATTGCATTAGAGTACATGATAGCTTCTAATGGCGTATCCTTTCCCCAGTCTTCACTAACATATCCAATCTCCTCTATCTCTCGAACTAGATCTTCATCAAAATGTGCCACCCATGATCTATCTTTATCTTCCAGTTCTTTTCGTGTTTGCATAATCTACTCCTTAACGATTTTTCCATCTATTATTCCTTGCGCCATATGCTGACATGTTTTAAATTCCTCTGGAGTCATCTGATCTGAAAGCCATAGAACGACTTGAGCAGCATGAAGCACATGATGATCTATTTCTTCTGCTTGTTTTTTAGTCATATGTTCTGGCATTGCTCTTAAAGTAACAATCATTGCTTCAGTAAGGATTTGCTTATAGGTAACCCATCCTGCATCAGCCATTACGCTATGGACATAATCTTTTAAGTCGGGTGTGTCCTTCATATCTTCCAACCTCTCTTTTTTAAGAATCCAACCATCGCTTTGGTTACTGGTTTTGTTACTCCAAATTTACCAAACCTTTCCTCAAAGTAAGACCATGCCTCATGGGTGATTCCTTCGCCTCGTGCGTATGGATGAATCCATATCCAATCTAAGTAGTGGCTGGCTACGTAATCCTTGTCATCCTCTGTTGGAGCCGGTCTGAAGATACATGCTCCGTAGACTCTTCCTCTAAGTCCATCTGAGGCAGGATATTCTTTGTTCTGGATAGCGTAATAATCTTTACTTATCCATAAGAAGAAAATGGCATCTTTGTTCCCTTTGTCGTTCTTTGGTTTTGCGACATGGTAAGGAGGGAGATCATATCCATTTTCCCTTTTGATATAATATGCTATCTTCTCCAAGGCTCTGCGATACTTTATCGGAGCATCAGGAGCAATCTCAGCAAGCGTTGAGTGTTCAAGATGAATAATATCTACGCCATCCACCTCTTCTGTATCGAAATGGTCATGCGTTTCAGCCCATGGCACTATCGGAAGGTCTATATTAAAATACTTTGGATTAACAGAATCCATATTCATACGTACATCGAGTTCAAATATTCCTCCCCTGGATAAAGCCTCATTCAAATCCACCGTCTCATCAGAAATCCTATCTTTTACCTCAACCTTATGAACGTCCATAAATTCTTGCATAATCTACTCCTTAGATTTTTTTAAGCATGAATTCATGAACTCTTCTAGGTCTTCATGCTTTACTCGCACTTTTCTGCCAATTCTGTAACTAGGGATAACCTGATCTACATTCAGCATTTTCCAAAGTTTTGAACGACCGACTCCAAGTATGTCCTGAGTTTCAGTTAGTGAATAAAACTTAAGGTTTTTTGGGAATCCTGCCATAATCTACTCCTTGTCAGCTATTCGTTTTAGTTGTTTTCCGATATAAGCCAACTGTCTGTTGTAAGGTACTTCTGGGGCTTTTCCAGCTAATTCTAATAACGTGTGTGTTAGTTCCTGTTCGTCATCTATTTCTCTCAAAGTCTTAATGGCTTGACCTATCATGTCTTTTGCCTCTGCATTGGTAACTTTACGGTCAGTAGGCATGTCCACATCAATCATCTTTCCCGTTACAGGAGATTCCATCGTGAATCTAACCCAATACTCTGTTCCGGCACTGAGTGCATCGATGTAGTTCCTTGCGAAATGGTCATAGTTATCCTGTTTGGCTTTTGCCATTTCAGTCCTCCTCTATCTCTACGTAGCCGTCTTGTGTCCAACGATACCATGTTCCAGTACATTGCTTGAATCCTTTGCGT
>Ga0098035_1000457_pt1 | contig 20542 bp, 16 predicted proteins | sample 3_EtaG_FD_75046 | JGI IMG/M metagenome (GOLD analysis project Ga0098035, IMG submission 75046) | Marine viral communities from the Subarctic Pacific Ocean - 3_ETSP_OMZ_AT15126 metaG | ecosystem: Environmental > Aquatic > Marine > Oceanic | place: Pacific Ocean | collected 2015-01-07
CATGCATATGAAGGAAATGAAACTAGTTCTGTTCCTGAATTAACAACATATCAAAAACTTGATAGAGCCTTACTTGGCTTCTTACCATCATTTAATGAATACGCTTTTAGACCAGATTATACTCCAATGAAACCAGAAATGAAAAGAAATTTTAACAGTAGGGCTTCATACAATAAAAGAATGAGAGATAAGAAATACAATCCATTGTTTGCCGATGCTCCATTTGGAAAATTTGGTGGAAAAATGGAAGGAACAGCCGATCCAGCTCTGCAAGAAAGAATAACAACAAGTTACACTGAAATGCCTGATGGAAAGTTTATAAAGACTAAAGACGTTCCCGAGCCAAAAGAACGAGAAGCTGGGAGAAGCACAAAACCTTGGTACGTATTTTAATATGCCTAAACTATTACACGAAATTAAAAAGTTTGTAAGCGGAACTATCTCTACTCCTTCAGAAAGAGACGTTCCAGAAGATGCAGCTTCCTACAGTAAAAATATAGACTCTGTAACTAAAGATGGAATATTAAAAAGCATTCCTAACGACGCTACAACTATAGACGGAACACCTGCTAATGGAACTATTAAATTTAAAGATCAACCGAATACAGACGATATTTTGTTTTTAGGTACTTCGCGTCCATCAGGAGCAATAGCGTTTACTTCGGATCCGAGTGTATCCCCTAGGTGTGCTATTGGAGCATCTGCTGAAGATACTATAGATAACCTTATAGCCGTATGTGAAGGTATTGCAGCATTAAATGATGTTGCTACATTTACAAGAGATGGTATTGATTTTAATATCACATACAAAACATCAGGAGTAGCAGGTAATACATTTAATACTTCCATGGTCACTACTGCAAATATTATATTTGAACAGGCATTCTTAACTGGTGGCAGTTTAACTAGTTTTGATAAAATGCAATTTATAAAAGATGAAGAAAAATATCATCTTATAGGGTATAAAAAATCTACTGGACAAATATCATTATATGAGGATTTTTATGGTGACAAGACACATAGTATTCTTGGACACGCTCCTGCAGATACAATAGAAATTGTAAAAAACAATAAAGAACTTCATGTTGGCACTGGAAATAGCGGATTTGTGGCACCTCAATGGATAGGTCTTCCACAAAACAAATGGTTTGGTGGAGAAGAACATACATCTATTATTAATGTCGATACTGCAATACAAAGTCCAGATGCCCTAGCATTCGTTGAAAAATATTCATCGGATGGTACATCTATATACGGAGCAAGATTTAATGGTTCTACGCTTTATAAAATTGTAGAAGGAACTGGAGTATTAACAGCTATTAGCGATATCGGTGCTTTTAAAAATATAAAAGCTGTTTCACAGGTGGTGGGTGATTATATATGGGTATTTGACACTGGCTTTGAAGAATATGGGACATTATTTAAAGTAGATATCAGAACATTGACAGCAGTTAGGGAGTTTCATCTAGAAGCATACGCTAAATTAGACGGTACATGGGTAAGTGATCTAATAGTTACAGACAATAAAATATGGTTCGCTCATAACTCTAATAATCATCAATATGAAAAATTACTTTGGAACACAGATATTCCTTCTATAAACGGTGAAATCACACTAACCGATAGAACGCCATGTTCTGGAACCGATAAAGACGAAATAGCAGCTTACCCCTCTGCTGCTGATTATTTAGATGGATGGCATATGTGGCATAGAAAAGAGACGGTAGACAATCCTACTGATGGCAACTACCCTACTTATACATATTGGACAAGTGAACAATATAATCGTTTTACTCCATATGCTATATCACTGGTAAAACATCCTACTGGTACTTACATAGGATGGTTTGTAGCACATAGAAAAAGTCAAACTAGGGGTGGAGCACACGCTGATGATGATGGTGATGGTTTTGGAGACGGAGGAACGCTTAAGAAAGATTGGGTCTATGGAATTGCAACAAGTGGACGAGAATATACTTATGATGCGATCAATGATGAAAAATGTTTATATATATTAAGTGAAACTCATGTGGCAGATACCCATGCCTATCTTTTTTCTTTAGATACTCCGATGCATCACGATAAAGTAAAAAGCATATTTTATGATGGTACAAAACTTGTATTATGTGGCAGTGAAACGATTGCTAAGAACACACATAATTTAGCAGCAGGTGCAGTAGGAAATGCCGTAAATATGACAACTGGATGGACAGTGTTTGATCAGCCAGATAACTATGATGGAAGAATAACGTCAGCTACTACTTATTCTTTAACAGATTATTTTATACTACATACGATTGATACCAATCTTAAAATTGTTTTAGTTAATAAAGCAACCAATGCTTTTGTAACAGTACTCAATGATTCTATGTTAAGGTTTACCATAACGCCAGAGACTGGAACCGCTGGTTCTATGCCTTATGACAAAAAAATATATTACAAAGTAAGCTTTACATATGATGGATATCAAGAATCTCCTCTATCCAGTACAACTTATACGCAAACCACTGGAACTGCTGAAGGATCAAGCACTACTTCAATTGAGCCTAACCACGATATAGAATTAAAAATAATGGATAGAAATGCCGTTAGTAAGCGTTTGTCTCATGTAAATGTATATGCGGCAGAAAGTCCTACAGGAGATGCTGCTGAAGAAGGGTACTATCGGCTTTTAAGAAGGGGTGATTACAAATTATCTAGTCCTAAATGGTATTTATATACCACTACACCAGTTGCAAAATTAGATTTTGAAAATGATAATAGACTTGGTCAGTCTTATGAAGCTAGAACAGGCATGTCAGAAGTTTTAAGAGAATCCAACCTTTTCTATTCATTAGCTACAACAATAAATAATACATTAGTAGTCGGAGGTTGCCATCACGAAGATATCGATGGGGCTGAAAACTGGCTATTCAAATCATTGCCATACAGATACGATATATTCAACTGGTCTTCTGATTATTTAAAACTTCCAGATACACCTAATGACATAATTGCGTTTAATGGAAGAGTATACTGTTTCACTGATAATCAAACGTTTAGAATAAATACAGACAGTATGATCGTAGAAGATATCTTTGATGGAGCTGGTTGTATTAATAATAATTCAACAATAGTAACTGAATTTGGATTGTTTTTTGCAGATAAGAATCATATTTATATTCATAATGGTCAATCACCCGTAATCTTATCAACGCCAATATCAAAAAGTGAAGCAGGTCTGTACGGCTGGCAAGAAGGAACTATCACTCATGTATCAATGTCTTTCGATTCAACAAGAAATTCAGTGCTAGTCTTTCATACTAGAGGAAGCGATGGTTATTGTTGGGCATACAATATTGGACGAAAACGATGGGACTTATGGGACGCTCCTGCTTATATAACAGGAACATTGATTGGAAAAGACGGAGAAGTATACATAACTGATAGTACAAAAATGTATGAATACTTAGGTGGAACAGGATTTAGAACATGGGAATGGGAGTCTAAAGCAATCACATTGAATTCAGATACTCAAAACAAAATGTTTTACAAACTACGTGGGATAGGTAGTACTCATACATTGGAATACAAAGTTAATGATGGCAGTTCATGGTCTGGATCATGGCAAAGTGTTACTAATGAAAAAATTAGTTCGACTGATAAAAAATCAAAGTCTATCAAAGTCAAAATAATTCCTACGGCAGCTACAGATACTATTGACAGTTTGGGTCTAATATATAGGAGACTGCCAGTACAATGAAACCTAAACGAGCACCAGTTAGTGGCAACAAAGAGGTCGATAGGGCACTTTCAAGTATTTACGTAGACATAAATGAACTGTCAAGCGCAGTGAATTCTATTGCAACTCCTGAAAAGGAATCTCATAAAGGCGGTTCAGGCGATATAAGGTTAATAAAAAGAAAGAAAAATGATTATACATTAGAAGGAAAATTTGAAGAAGGCTGGGCATATATAGATATGTCTATTAAAGATAGAAAACAGCCTAAAGTTATCAAAGTAACTAAATTAACCGACAGCACTGGTGGAACGGTAAACGGTAATATTCTTGATACTTCTGTAAGTAACACTTCTACTGACGATCTTGCAACTATAGCAGCCAAAATAAATGAAATTATAGATACAATTAATGAACAATTATTAAAGGAGAAATAAATGATACTTAAACAACTAAAATCATGGCTGGGGCTTGATCCAACCAATCAAGATTTTAATCTACAGTCATCAACTGGTCAGGGAGGAACTGATTTTGCCTATAATACTGCAGAAGAATTATATAAAAGCGGTGATCCATTAGCACAGAAATTATTAAGAATGAATATGATGGACTCATCACCAAGCATGAATAGTATGCTGGGAGTGCAATCTGCTACTGGAGGTTCATCTTCTATTGGTGCTATGAACTTTATGCAAGGACAAAACCGATCACAAAATAATATGGCTCATGCACTTATGGGAATGAGAGGTCAAGACATATCGAACTCAATGGGATTTAATCGTCAAGGAATGCAAGGACAGCAATGGACACAGGGTATGGATTATCAACAAGAACTGGACAATCAATCCAAGCAACAACAATGGGCTGATCAGGTAATAGGTTTCGGTTCTAAGGCGTTATTAGGTCCTGCTGGACTAGCAGGTACTGAATTTACTGGACTCTTTGGACAACAAGGAGCAGGTACAGATAACGATCCATTTACAAGTAATTGGCAAAGGATGGTGGGGCAGATAAGGTGAATAATAAAATTTATAACATAAATTAAAGGAGACACAAGATGACGTGGATTAATACAAAAGTAGAATTTGAATGGGATGGAAAAAAATATGTTGAAACCAATATCGAAGGATATGAATACGAAGGTGAGCTAGAGTTAGCTCAACGATACAAGCTCAAAGGTTTCGCTGGAGCTCCTGCTTCTGTTACTGCTCAATCAAATATTGCTTCAACTAGAGCTAATACTATAGAACAAGAAGAAGTAACTAAAAGAAAAAAACGGAAAGAAAAGGAAAGACGCTGGAAAAAGTCGCAGATGGATTACATAAATAGAATGGCTGACACTGTTTCAGATATAAAAAGAGGTAGAAGGTTAAGAGAAGAAGGGCATCTTGAAGATTTTTCTAAAATGCCTTGGTACCATCAAGCAGCCTTTTCTGGTTTAATACCTATGGGTCCATTTGATGCACCATTCAGTGGTGGTTATCAGTCAGCTGGTAAAAATTATTTATTATCAGTAATGGAGGAAAAACCTTCCTTAAATATTCATCAATTTTACGATCCTTCGTTACCAGAAGATGCAGATGTTTGGGACGCAGAAATGCAAAGACGTGCACAAGATATTCTATACTATCACGATTCAGACGATATCGACGCTCAAATTGGAGCTATAAATAATGCTGTGGGAGGTCTCTAATGAACCCTTATGAGGCAGCTAAAAAACTTGTAAATGCATTTAATAAAGCACCAGATAGATACGACAAGGATCAGTCAGAAGCCATTTCAAAAATAGCAGGTCGTTATGGATTAGAATTTAAACCGAAAACAAAAAAACTAGAAAAATTTGCTTTTGATGCAGCCGACACAGCATTGATTGGATTGATTCCAAACAGATTAAGACCAAAAACTGCTGGTGAAGATATTTTTGGGGAATCATTCGGTGAAGAACTTGCTGGTGGTGCAGGAACGTTACTAGGTCTTATTCCACCTGTTGCATTAGGAGCTAAAGCTATTGGTGCAGGAGGAGCAGCTTTTAAAGGACTAATGGGAAAAGGTAAGGCTGGATACACAGCAGGAAGAGAAGGACTTAAATCAAGAACGGGCGGTCTTGCAGGAAGAGCCGTAGGTAGCAGAGCTGGTCAAATGGGAAGCAGAGCCGCACAAACAGTAGGAAATATTGGTACATTTTCCGCAAATACAATACGTATGAAAATTATTAAGCTGAAAGAAATATTAACAACCAAGCGGCTTTCTGAAAGAGCCCGTATGAATGTTATCAATCAAATACAACGATTAATAAATAGTCTGCCTCAGCGTATTCGTCGCACATAATCATGGCTTTACGCAACTATGAGGTTAGTAAACTCATTAATCTTTATAGGGCAAGACCTGATCTATTTAACGAAGAACAGTTAGAAAATCTATCCGAAGAAGCAAACTCCCTTGGTATAAGATTTAAACCTCTCGAACAGAAAGTAAATATTCGGAGGATAGCAAAACAGCTAACATCTGGATTTGGTGAAGGCTTTACTACCATTCCTATGGGTGCTCCCCCTAGGACTACTTATGAATCAATAGCTCACAGTATGGGGCATCTAGCAGGATTTGCTCCCAGTATACTAGCCGCTCCCGTATCGTTATTCTCCAAAGGTCTTATCAAGATAGGAGCTAAGACTGTTGGTGAAAAAATAGCCAAAGGTATTATCCCCAAAATACATAAAGTCGGAGAGATGTCTCTACCAATGATAGGGAGAAGACATGCCAAAGGCTTGTTAGACAAAGGATTAGCCAAATCAAAGCTTGAGTCATTAAGATTTTTTAAACGTGGTTCTGCATCTAGGCAAATAATAGAAGAGGCAGTGGGGCTTGGAACAGCATCTTTAGTATCGGGAGTCTGGCGTGGTCCTGATTCATATATGAATACATTTACCTACGGTGCTGTTGCAGGTGGTGCTTTTGGTGGACTAGGTAATTTCGTTAGGCTTGGAAAAATATTTAAGAACGGTAATCCTGCTCAAGTTAAAAAAGCCGAAAACATACTCAAAATGGGCGTAGGATCAGCTATGCTAGGGTTACCCTCAACATTGCGTAAAGACCCCATAGAAGCCCAAATATACGAGTATTTACTAGGTGGATTCTTTGGATACAACTCCAGACCTGCGTTTGAGCAAGAAGCTGGTAAATTTATCACTAATACTATGTATTCAAACAGCCCAGAGCATATACTAAATCCAGCAAAACATAAAGATTATCATAAGTATAGCAAAAAGGTACAAGACTATCTTATTAACACTGCTAACGAAAGTTCTCAAAACTGGCTTAACCAGTGGAGAGACTCTGATATTATGAAAATACTAGCATACAACCAAGCTGAAGCTAGGCATGGAGACAAGAAAGGTTACGAACTAACTCAAAAGGATATCGAGAAAGAGTTCAGGATACTTGCTTATAATGAATATGTAAAAGATAGAGAGAGCCTAAAATTTGAATCAGCGAATAAGGATGCTTATGATACAGACGACAAAGTGGATTACAATGATCCAGCTTATATATATGACCCTAGTGTGGTTAATCTGTCTAGGACTATATTTGACAGTATGCCTGTCGGTTCTGGCTATAAGCACGTTATGGATATTGCCGACAAAATTGAAACTCATTTACAAGAACATCGGGGAAACCGTACACCAAACGTAGAGGCTTTTATAAAAGATATATATGACAGCGATATCCCCAATGACATAGTAAAAAAGAATAAAAGCACATTAAGAAAACGTTTTCATCAGTCGATGAAATCTAAAAAAGAAGTAGTAGTCGGAGACTTTGTAGAAGGTCTTACTATTGAAAAGAATGATACATTAGACGGGAAAAGGCTTGGTAAATATTATTTCGATTTGCCTATAGAAGCATTGGACCCATTGTTTACGCTTAAGGGTGGCTCATTTGAGATAATGGATTGGATACGCTTTAAAGATAGCGAAGGTAATATTCATATACAGAAACCTAATGAATTTCATATAGAGAAAAACAAAGTTGTTTCTAATATTACTCCAGCAATGCGTAAAGAACTGGAAGACATGCTATATCTTGACGGTAAATATATATTTTCAGGCAATAAAGACAAGAAACAGCTTATCATTGCTATGATAAATACAGATGGGCACTCTGTAGGCGATGTTATAGATGCATTATCTAAAGGAAGAATATCTAAAGATGAAATACAAACTGAATACTTACGTCAGCTAGAAAATAGTGGTAACGATAAACACTTTGGTGAAAAATGGGTTAGCAATGTGTTATACGATGCCATTCATAATGGGTTATATCAACTAGGAAGTAAAGACCTATCAAAAATCCATAATCTTACCAAGCCATCATACGGAAAAGACGCTGCTGATTATAATAAACGTATGCAGGGGATGTTAGACACAGGAGTAGCGCAACACCCAGACTCATATGGCAAACCAAGGTTACGATATTCTATTATAGAAGATATTAATACCACTGGTATATCTGATACAGATGGTGGCATAATGATAGAACATAGCGTATTTGATGCTGGTAGAGACGCAATGGGATTTGCTAAAGACATAGGTCATTACAAACCTGCAATTATGCACAAAGATAAGAATGGTCTTTTATTTGTAAAAGCAGCAGGTCAAAGAGCTTCTAATGCATGGCAAGACTTCATGATAGATAATGGTCTTGATTTTATAATATTTAAGAGTTCTGCTAAACGCAGTGGCGATATTCCAATAAACAAAGTGGAGTGGAAGAATAACAAATATGAAGGAGAAGTAGATATTAACGAAATGGCAATCAGTTCTCTTCGTATAAATACTTCTACCTATGAAAACCCCTATAAGCAAATAGGTAATATAAAAATACCTATGCAGATGGGAGGACAATTATCAGTTTTACAAAATGGCGAAATACCTAAAATCTATTTTCAAACCATTACCCAAGAATCAATTATGGGTAGCATGGAAGGTAGAGAGTTTGCCAACAAAGAATTAAACGATAAAGAAACGCTTAAAGGGATCAATCAATACAAGCTGGATGAACTACCAGTTGAGTTTATATATGAAATACTAACTAATCCAGAATATGTTAAATCAGCAGAAGCTATTCGCAAGAAGATTCAAAAGCTAGATATTGAAGGAGAGCTTGATTCAGTAGAAGAATACTTTGGCGAAGAAATATATAAAGAATTTCACAGTAGGAACAAAGAACTAGCCCGTTTTGCAGATGGAAAATTTGCTCCTAATGTATTCTTAAAGTTCTTGAGCCGATCTAATAATGGAGCAATAAGAAAATATATTCTAACAAGATACATTAATCCTACATGGGAATGGTCTAGTAAGGCATGGCTTAAATCATATACACCAGATATGATAAAACTTAATCTGGTCAATGAAGGTGAAATATATTTAGACAATGCTCACAAAAAAATGCCAGTCTTTTTTAGAGATAAAACAATCACTTTAGAAAAACTATGGGAATTATATCAAAAAGACTTAAAGGCAGGTAAAGACATATCAGAATACACAGACGCTTTAGAGCTATCAGTTATTCGTGTACCTGCTGATTCGGTTAGCGGAACACGTGTACTGCTATTTAAAGGATTTACCGATCAAAGGGGTGCAGGTGCAATAACAGCAGATAAAGATAATCGATATTTAGGTGGAGCAGATAAAGACTCTGACTCCATATTTATCTTCCAGAATATAGACAGTCGCATACGTAAAGAATTTAAAAGACACTCTGATGAACGTAAACATTGGAACGATAAACATATAGAAAAGCTCCAGAGTGAAATGGGATACGGTAAAGATAAAAAACATATTTTAACAAAATACGATCCCAAGGAACGCTTTATAGTTGCTCAAAAATCAACAGAAGGTCAAGGAGGTCTAGGCTTCGGCTTATCTGCTAAAATGGTTATCCAAGAATGGGGAGATATTGTATTTAAAAACGGAGGACAGATAGATTTAGATTATAAAGTAACAACTAAAGATAAATACGGAAGGAAACATACCAAGCATTATAAAGGCTATGTTAAGCTTAAAAACACTCCAGAAGATCAACAGCGTTTCAGGGATTTAGGTACCATGATTGTCAATTCATCAGCAGATGCTTCGTCCAATCCCTACATGAAACAATTTACTGAACATCCTAAAATGCTGTTTGACGCATTGCTGGAAGGGAAAATATCTATCAATGGAGAAACACCTAGAAATATTACTTTAGCCGATCTTTCTAAATCATCGCTTGGTGGATATAGGACTATATTAAATTCTGTCAAACCTCATGGTAAAATAGTAGAACCAAAAACAGGCGAACGTGTTAAGCCCGATTGGGAATCAACACAGGATTTAATTAGAAAAAATCAGTACGATAATCCCAGCAGTGTTTTTGGTTTAATAGGTAAAGACATGGCTGAAAAAGGAATTACAACTGATACATTAATTCCTAAAGAATTTTTAGAGTATGATCCTAGCGGAAGACATGTTACTGCTTCATTCAAATATGGAATGACTGGACGTAAAGCTTCTACGGGAAGTCAAATTATTGATTCTATATTCAAAGACATAAGCAAAGAAGCCGATGGTTATATAATGAGCATATTTACATTGAAGAGAAATCAATATATTCCAAGTAAATATGATAATCATGTACTTAATACTACTGCTGAAATAGTTGGTAAAGAACTAGCCAAGATGACTACTTACGAACTTCTTGTTGAACAAACTAACAAGCTTGTCAATCAAGTAGGTGAAAAAGAAGCTCGAATCTTAATGTCATCTGCCATATATCGTGCATTGGAAGCTAAAACAGAAGCACATGGTCTTTCTAACAATGAGAGCAGAGCTCCAATGGATTATTCAGACTTTGATGCCAAAATAAGCGATATGAAAAGCAATATAATATTTGAAGGTGCTTTAAATGGCTATGACGGCACTATTATTGCAAGAGCTATAGATTATACTTTACTTTCTCCGCTTTTATTAAGCAAAAATGTAAACAAGATAACCAAAAAAACATATTTTGATTCAAATTTCAGCAAAGCTGCATATTCTAGCGATGCTATTTATAATAGTAGTCTTAAAAATTACTTTGCTGGTATTGAAAATGTTTATCAACGCTCCGTTGAATCAATTAAAACTGGAAAAGAATTTAAGTTTGCAGAGCCTACTAATTATACAGAAGCAATATTGCCAACAGAAAAAGCACGTTTGATTACTGAAATCTTATTGAAAAAATCTGATATAGTAACATCAGAAGATGTGCATAAAGCAGCAGAAAGCATTGGAATGAAATGGGATAAAGATGTTGCTTTTATGAAGTTATCTAAAAAGATAACAGGCAAAGAGCATATAGATGACATGACTTCAAATGAAAAGTCTAAACTTATAGACGCTATACTTCCATCTGATGTTCCATTAAAAAAGAAGAAAGTTGAACTAGAAAGACTTGCTCTTTCCAAAGAACATCTAGATGAAATTACTAAACTGAAAGAGAACTTACAGAAAAGTAAACCTTGGCATGATAATTTTAATCAGATGTTTGGAGATTTTACCAGTATTCAAGATCGTGTTGTCAGGGATGCCAGTACAATGACGATGGAAGACGTTAGAGCCTTGAATAGATATTTCGATGATGCTTATAAGAAGAAATCTTCAGAATTTTTAGCTAAATACTGGTATATGGATCCGAGAAGTGTCGACAGAGAGATGTTAAAATACGACTCTCAAACATTTGAAGGTATATTAACACCAGTGTTAACATCAAAAGGTGTAGTTAGAAAACAATTGAACAAAATTATGTCTCCTATTGGTGCTATACGAGAATATTTTAGAAAAGTAGAACGAGAAACAGTATCAGAAATAGAACGTGTTCTGGAAGACAATATGGAACGCTTTGATTGTCGTAAAGATCAAACAAAAGAAGATATTCAGATGATAATGAACATTTCTTTCGCCCAACGTGAAGGTAAAGCATTGACCAATGAAATGGAATTATGGAAATTAAAGAAATTTACATATAATGAAAAGTCCATAACTGGAGAAGAATTAGTTGAAACAGCCAATAAACAAATAAGCGACTTTTTTAAACAAGTTGGTAAAGAATGGCTTTACACTGACAAAAAAATGATGGACAAATGGTTCAAGATTGATCCTAATGGAAAAGTAAACCTTAATCCATTTTTAAAACATATACTTACTACTGGTAGTTTTAAAGACCCATCACCCAAAGTTGGTTTAGAAGCTTTGCTTCGTTACAATATGGAAAGAAAAATGGAACTAACATTGACTTATGAAATGGGAAAAGAAAACTGGAGCAATGCTAAAAAGAAATCATTCAGAGAAAAGTATAGAAAAGACAATGGTATTACAAGAGAAAGGCTTATAGGAAAGTGGAAAAATATTGAAGAATATATGCCACATATCAATGTAGGCTATAATAAAGGTGCTATGCGTGAATTTGAAGTATATGTTGAAGCAAAGGCTACTCAAGCATACAATGATGCTATTGCTCGTCCCAATACTTCAGAAAAACAAGCACAAAAAGAAGCTCAAGACGTACGCATATACTGGCAGTTTTATCGTGAAAGCTCTAACCGTGAATCAGCTAATTATGAAGTAGATGCATTACAAAATGAAGTAGGTGGTGAACGTCCAGACATAGCCATGAAAAGATTCCATGAAGATTTAGTTGGCTATGATAAACGTGAAACTGTTTTTGATGATTACAAAAAAATGATTGTCAGGTCTTATTATCGTAACCTTGTAGCAATACAGGGCAATATGCGTATTGATAAAATGCTTGAAAAGAATGCTTTTGGTAATTTTACTAAAAAACAAAATGCTCTATACAATCCCGACAAAACTATTTACAAAAATCAAACAGAGGTTTGGGCAGATTATTTGAACCTATACTTAAAAGATATGCTGGGACAGCCTTCAACATTTAATCAAAGAATACTCGACTCTATAGAAGCAGGAGACCCGTTAAAGCTTAAAAAATCGATGTATTATCATACTAGTGATAGACAGATGGTTAAAGCTTTGGAACGTTATATTAAGAGCTTTGAAAAACGAGGTTTAAGCACTCCTCTCTTTTTTAAGAATATGCCCAAAAATGAAGACGGGACTTATACTGACAGCGAGGGAAATCTTACTAATCCACAGAGAGAATTTTTACAGCGTAAAGTCCACGATATGGCTAGAATAGAAGCACGTTATGAGCTTTTAACTTTACTAGCCAATACTGGGACTTTTACTGCTAATATATTTGGTGGTGCTACAATGAGTATTGCATCAGGTGGTTTAAAGAATTTTTTACAAAGCAAAAGCAATAAGCATGTGACAGAGAAACTTCTTATAAATCCAGATGGTAGCTATGCTATTCAATTCAAAGATGGTACTAATGTTAAAAATCGTAAAGACCTGCATAAGTGGCTAGTAGAAAAAGGAATCATTGATACGTTTATTCAGAACGAACTTGAATATAACCCTGAATTTAAAGATTCGTTGAGCAAAGCTGGTAAGAACGGTAAACTGTTTATATCTCAATTAACTAAACTAATAAAGACAAATCCTGAAGCGAGAAACGAATCCATATTAGAACTAGCACGTAGATACGGTATAACGGACAAAACACTGCAGCTAGGTGGGTGGTTAATGCAGAAATCTGAAAGGATCAATAGAATTGATGCCTTCGTTACTCATGCATTAAAAACCCGAGAACGCTATGGGTTATATGCCAAAGATATCAATATGGGTGACCCTTATCTATTTGAAATGGGGATGAAAGGCATTGAAACAACACAGTTCTTATATCACAGTGCTTTTCGCCCAGCTTTTATGAGAACAGCTACAGGTAAGGTCTTAACAAGATTTAAACTTTTTGCTTTTCAATCAGTTCGCACTAGAGCAGAATTTTATAAACAAGCCAAGTATTACGGCTTTAAGAAAGGAACAGATTCATATGAAAGATTTAAAGACCTGTTTCTAATAGACATGTTTACAATGGCTTTAGGTTCGGTTTTCATGTTTTCACTTTTTGATACAGCCTTGCCACCGCCTTGGGATTGGCTACAGGATACTGCTGATTTATTAATGGGCGATAAAACAGAAAGAAACAAAGCTTTTTTCGGTATATATCCTAGACCCATAGCACCCTTACAAGTGATCACACCGCCAATAACAAGAATCCCTATATCTTTCATAGAACTTCTTAACGGTGATTACGAACGTTTTGCAGATTATACAATACATACATTATATCCTTTTGGAAGAATAGTAAGACAAGTTGAAAAAACATTCAATGAGCCATACGGAACTACATTTACTAGAGGTGTTCGTCAATTTACTCGTCTACCAGCCACTAAAATAAGATATAAAATAAAAGCATCAGAGCGTGAAGAACGTCGACGTAAGAAAATAGAAGAACTTCTGTAAAAAAAATGATGGGCATACAAAAAGACTATGGGGCAAAGATTCAGCCCAAGATACAGATTGAAACACCGATTGGAACTATCGACACTGGTGATAACAGTCCTTATTTTGATGGAATGGTAATTATCCTAGTGTTCTTTGCTTTCTGTTTCTATGTCTATGCTAAATACTTTAGAGATACTCGATGGAAATAATTATATAGGTAGTGTGAGTACGCACACCCTTAGGGGAGGTCTGGTTTTACTAACCAGTCTATATAATAGAGAACTATGTAGGTAGTGACCATTTCATTAGGAAGAGAAAGGATAACCTTTTAAAGAAGTCCCAACAAATGTCTAAACCTACCTACATAGAACCTTTGTTCAAATTGAACAAACTATACATATTTTTCTTATTTTTCCCCTTGAAAGATTCTTCCATGTACCATAATGATGTTCTCTATATCGACCTATACAGAACGCTTCATAGCATTTAGGACATATATAAATATTAAGACCTAATTGACCAAAGGGCGGTGATTTATGGTCTTCAATTGGTGCATCGTGCTTTAATAATATATAATCTATAATACTGTTGGATTCTGCTTCTTCATTAGAGCTATCCATATTAGGTCGGCTGTCAATCTTTTGATATTCCCTTGCTTTGTCCTTCTTATCCATATATTCATAATCCGTTTCACTTCATCCTCAAGTAAATTTAGTGCATCAATATTAATCTGAATTCCAGCCTCATTAAAGTGTTTTCTTACTTTTGTTTTCTTTAACATTTTGATTCCTATGTTTTTTTCTAATTTTTCTATACTTAGTGAGTTATACACATAGTTATTATAATAAAGGGGAACCCATACCAATAAATTCCCCTTTATATGTCATCATTTACTAGCCAACTTAATCCAAGCATCTAATGACAAGACCACCAATGCCTGTTGGCGATCTTCTTTCAAGATTTGAGCGTCAACGATCTCTAGATTAGGTTTTAAGTAATCTGCTATCTTATGTCTACCCTTTACTTGAAATAACCATTTTTTCTTGTTAATATGAGCAACGACGTCAACTTCTTCATGTTCGCCTATAGAAACTCCATTGCTGCCCCATGCTCGTTTTGAATCTATGTTATGTTCTTTAAATACATTGACTACATGTCGTTCAATACGATTACCCTTTGATTTCGATTTACTACTCATGGAAGCCACTTCTTCCAAAGCGATAGCCCACCGAATAGTTCAAATTTTAATAGTCCTAAACTAAAATGTACATGATCCCCTGATTCTGTCCCATATGTGATCGTTATTGGAATTATACCAAATATTACAATTCTTAATCCGTGAACTTCTTCTTCCTTAATTGAAAGAGACTTGAATATTGGTATAGTAAATATGCTTATATCATAGGTTTTCATTTTTACCTTCATTATAAAGAAGGGAGGCTCGGCTTACCGAGGAGACGAAAGGAGTAACCACACATGCTCTAGCAAAGAGCATGACAACCTCTTGCACCAAACCTCACCTTCTCAATATTTGTCTTAATCGTTTTTTTAGTGATTTAGATTTTTTATTTCTTGCGGTACGTTTTTTAATAAGTGCCACATAATAATTAACTAAATCTCCAGTTCTCATTAGTTATATTCTTGGATATACTCTTGAAACTGAAAGGTCTCATGGTCAAACTTGCAAGACAATATAAAACCAGCTTCATCTCTTGATGCTAATGAACGAACAGTTCGCCTTTGGGACAATCTGTCGCCTACTATACCAATTACTTTGTCTGCTTTTTGTTCGATTACTGAATTACCTTTTGCACTATGAACATTTAATATACCATCAGATGCGCCTTTTGAAATATGGCTAATACCGATAATAATAATATTCTGACTTTGTGCTAACTGTTTCAAATCAGTGATAACCTTTTCCATTTTTTGCATAGGATCGTTACAGAAACGTACTTTAATAGCATCTATAGTATCAACAACCAAAATCTTTGCTTGAGATTCTTGCATAATATCACTAATAGTTGCTATGTCGGGTGCAACTGTCATCAATTGAATATGCCTGACAGTGTTTTCAATAATGCTTATTTCCTCATCAGTCCCGTTTTTATATATGTCAAGGATTTCATCCTTTGTTTTGCCTGTTGCTATTTGTGTATTTCTACGAAATATCAATGGCTCATGCACTTCTAATGACATCATTAAACTATTCATGTTATTAAGATTGACGCATACATTTTGTACCCAAGCTGTTTTACCAATCTTGGTATCACCCATTATAACTGCTAATTCTCCTTCAAAGAACCTATAATCATCCTTGATATTATAGATGTCTTTCAGGTTAAAACTGCAATCATTAAGGTTTCTTCGTGCAAAAATCTTAAAATTTTCGGAAGCATTGATTGAATTGACAATATCTAGACCATAGTTCTTATGACTAAAATATTTACATTTAGGATCACAATATTCATCCATATAAACATCTTGACAACTATAACTATAGACTCTTTCATAGACAGAATCGACTATCTTTTTAAGATCGCCTAGATCATACGCTGGAGCCCATGACTGACTCATCGATAGAGCTCCTAAATGGGTCACTCCTGCCCGTTTCCATGCACTGTTCATACGAAGCAGCATGTTATGACGATGCCCTTCCTTTTCACCTGCATTATACATCTTTTGAACACAAGTAACATTGTTGGTCGTTGTAGCACCAGTATCAACTTTTGGAAATGATACATTATTACCTCTAGGGTATACTATATCATCGTTCCAAACTGTTTCAGCTTCGGGTAATGGATTAGGTGTATAATCTTTTCGTTTAAATTCTTTCGACAGTTCACAAACGTTGTCATAAGACATTTCATTTAACTCGTCTATCATCAGTGGAGTCTTATATAGTTGGCTCTTACTATTGTAAGAATAACCTACCCTTATAAGCCTACCACGATCATATATAGTATCAATGTCTTTATTAAACTGACTTCTGATTGTTTCTTTAACTACGCTTGGAAGATTAACACTTGATTCAAAGCCATAAACTTCGGGTATTTCAATATGAAATCCAGTACCACTGAACCATACTCTTATCCATCCGTGTTCAATACCACGTCCGTATAAGTCTTCTACAAAATACCTTGTGTAATTTATGGTGCTGTCACCAGTATTTTTACCTTTGTCAATATCAAAAGTTATTTTATCTAAAGAATATTCACCTTTATATGATCGTATAGACCCTTCGTTCTGAAAATGATCAAAAGCGGTAGAATCTAATACAAACATACTTCTGTATAGTTCTGTTTCAGGCTTTAGATAACTAGCTAATTGATTTAACTCAATAACCGATCCTCTGTTAGAAACAGAACCTACAGCAATTTCTATGTATTCCTTATTAGAATCCATGTACGTTCCCTACTTTTTGTGTCTTTTATTTTAACCTTTTCGATACCAATTTCACTTAATTCATCAGAGCCTTTTAGTTTCCTCCATGCACGGCTATAAGTACTGGGATTATGTCGAACGTCCCAGTACCTAGAGCCCCATAGTGGAATATCTACTTCAAAATGATGAGAACTTATCTCATTATTATTGTATTGCAATCTACGATGAATAAAATCCTTGATAACCCATTCCACTGTTGCTTTTTTCATAAAGCAAACTTTGTCTCGTTATAATTTGTACCAGTTTTAACAGATAATTCTTCTGGTTTCTGGTAGTCTTTAACATAGTTTTCTTCAACAGCCTCATGGAATTTGACCTTTAACTGAAATTCTCCATTTTCTACAGAACCAGTTTCCTGCCAATGCTTCCAATTGATTTCACCATTGTCCTTATGTCCTTTACAATAGCTTAACCGAAGAAAACTCCTGTTTACCATTTCTTGTAAGACACTTTCAGGCAATGTACAGTCTTCTAGAAACAGGTTATCGACGTTATCAAAGCCAAGGCTTTGCAATAAAATCTTAACCTTTAATGAAGTACCGTATCCTGCTGGTTCTCCTTGTTCTTTCTTCCAGTTTCCACCGACATAGAAATTAGGATAGAAAGACTTTCCTATATCTATTTCCATCTGAAGACCAATATCATCTGAATACTGGGCTTTCTCCCATGGTTTTTCACCATAACAAGCCTTTATAGACCTGATCTTTACTTCTTGTACATATATGCCGTCTTGACTCTTGCCAGACGATAATTTACTACCAAAGGGTAATGGCATTATTTACCTTCTTTCTTTATAGTTTGATTTGCGAGTTTACGTGTTTCAATAGTGCTAACCAATCTAATGATTTGTTCTGATGCATCATCAAACGTTGGAACTGCTTTTATCCATTCACGTAAACTTTCTTTTTCTTCCTCTTTAACTAAACGATTGCGAATTAGCCTGTCTAATTTAATACCCTGATCCACAGTCATTTCACCATTTTTAGCCACAGAGCCATCTAATCTTGTTTCAGGTCTGTAATCCAGTGCTTTAATATCTTCACCAAACCACAATGTAATCCCGTAACCAGTTGCCATAGATACTGCTTTCGCAACGCATCTCCTGATACAGTTTTCTATCTGTGCAGCATCTGGAACGTTTACGACTTTATTATCATAGCCTCTTATGGCTAGATATTCGTGATGTCTTATCGGGTCCTGCTCTTCATCTTCATAATATAAAATTACGTGTACTATAGCTCCTTTTTCACAAGCCATATATGGTACAGTATTTCCATTTGATGTAAGATAATCTACTACTTCATATCTTGCTCTGGGACATACTGATTTCATCAAATCCCAACATTTAGCCCATGTGAGAAAATCAAATCTACCTTTTTTCTCTACATAGTCTTCATAATCAAGATCACGAAGTAATTCATATGGATGTTTAGGATTGTCGTCCATTATTTTACTCATTTATACCTTCCTTTCAAATATATAAATATGGGAGTTTTAAACTTGGGGCTGAATAGTTTATAGCTAAACTGCATCTTCAGGTCAATGACCATTTAGCAAAACCGTCCAACCCCAAATAACTTACTTTAAACCAGACGTTTGTCAGTTAAAGTTGACTTGCGAAACACAACCACACCGATATCAGTGGTTCTAATATGAAGCTTTGTAAAGTCACCATTAGCCAGTGCTTCTTTATTGAACTTACTGATAGCGTTTGCAAGTGAGCTATATTCTTTCTTCGTCAATTCACCATACTCTGTAAACTGTGAGCACGTTAGGTTTGTTAAAAATGCAAACTTTGACGTTTTAGGTGAACTCTTACGTTTTTCTGGAATAATTCCAGAACGTATTACAGGTGTATTCATAATAATACCCTTATGCTATAGCGTTAATGACAGGCTGATTGTCCACCAATTGCTTGGCTATTCTAAAAGCCCTAGTCTTGTAATCGGATGCTCTTCCGAATTGAGTAGCCTGTACCCAATCCTTGTATACTTTCTGGTGATCATAATATTCTGTGACTGCATTATATGCATCCCATAATGATTCACCTTTATTGCCTTGACCAGTTACAAAATTGGTCATTAGCTGATCGTATACTGGAGTTGCTACATCCCTGCGTCTTATTCCTAACTCATTATCCGTCTTTACACCTCTACCAGCCAAAAACGGAATCACATGCTCGAAATATTTACTAGCCTGTTCTTCATTGAAAGGATAGTCTACCATTTTATTCATCTTTCCAACAGCCACGACAATATTGCCTTTATTTTCGGCTATTTTGTCACGAAGTTCGAGTATCTTATCCTTTATTGACACAGTATGTCTTAATGAATAATCAAACGTCGAATCGTTCTTGCCTAAAGCAAGGTTTAATGTGTTCTGACAGACCACCCTAACCATTGTATCTCTGATACAGTTCCCTGAAGAACCATCATGTGATGTATATAAGAATACGTAATGCTGCATTGCATCATCACCTACTGTATATCTATCGGGAGATTTAGCTAGTATCCAGACCCTTCTACCATTTCCAATAGAACCTGCCGTCTCTAGGGTAAATCCCCAGTCTAGCATAGGTTCAAACGGTATAAAAGCATCTCTATTTTGTAAGACCTCATACCTTTGCCCGACGTTACCTATTGGTACAATACCGTTTTCGGTTGCCCTTACGGTAACATAATGATCGGTTGCAATTTGATCTTCACCATGTAATCCTATCTTAAAATAAGTAGGACACTTGAAGACATCCCAATCCAGATCAGCTTGGGTTAAAGCCTCATATATTGTAGGCGGTTCTTGTAATGGAATTCCTTTTCCATGCCAAGGTGTTTCACCTACGTAAAACATTGAATCTACAAAATCAGGCATTCTCTACCATCCTTTCATATTTTATTTCATCAAACTTTTTATCCAAAATGGAATCATCAAAAGATGCCCATTC
>Ga0098035_1000459_pt1 | contig 20487 bp, 21 predicted proteins | sample 3_EtaG_FD_75046 | JGI IMG/M metagenome (GOLD analysis project Ga0098035, IMG submission 75046) | Marine viral communities from the Subarctic Pacific Ocean - 3_ETSP_OMZ_AT15126 metaG | ecosystem: Environmental > Aquatic > Marine > Oceanic | place: Pacific Ocean | collected 2015-01-07
AGGTAACCTCGCCACCCTCCTTGCGGATGTGGCGGACTAACTCACAGGCCTTGTAGGCAGCAATGCCGCCGCCAATGACCAGAAGAATCCTGGGTCCACTCATCGTCGGCGCTTGTGCAACAGCATCGAAGTTCACGCAATTACTTTACCGCAACTAACCGCGGCCCTTCCCCTGATCCGGCTGCTTCCAACAAGGCGGCAATGGCACGCGGAGCGAAAACGATGCCAGCGAACATCGCTGGCGCGATCATCGCGCCCCAGTAGAAGTTGTCCCAGCGTCCGGCGAGCATGAAGGCGAAACCATACCCCGCGCTGAGCAGGAACCCGAAGGTCCCGGCCCGCGAATTCCAGCCCAGCCAGCCAAATGCCATGAGCACCACGGCGGGCCCCGCCAACCAGTTCGGTAGGAACCGCAGGTTGCTGGCCTGCACGATATTGGCAAGCCAGCCCGACAGACCCCGCATCACCAGCCATGGGGCGGAATGCGGGTCGCTGGGCAGGACATCGCGCGAGACGATGGCAAGGTGCCAAGACAGCGCAGCGAGGAAGACCGCGACCAGCGCGATCCAGGCCCCGGCCTCGCGCCAGTTGCGATAATAGAGCGCAGTGGCCGCCATCAGCAGTACGAACGGCAAGCTGTGCTCCCGGATCGCCAGAGCCAGCGCCGCGGCGAAGAAGGCCCCTCCCCAGCGTCCGCCCTGTCCGCCTGCACCGATGCGGTGCAGGCCGAAGGAGAGCGCAACGAGCATGCCTGCCCACAGCTCATGCAGCGGGAAATAGTGGCGGTTCAGCCCCAGCGATGCGCCGACGAAGACCATGGTTGTTGCCATGCGCGGCAGGCGGCCGAGCGAGGCGTCCTCGCGAAACCGCGACCACCACGCGGCGATCACTGCGAGCATCAGCGCAATCGCGGCGACGATCTGTCCCGCCTCGCCCAGCCAGGCATCGAGATAGGCCAGCGTCGGCAGGCGCACGGCAAGGCCCGGGTTCACCGGATAGTTGCGCGCCCGCTGCTCGGGAACGATGAAATCGTAATAGTTCTCGCCATGCCGAATGCGTTCGATGGCCGCTTCGTAAAGAGCGATGTCCTCGTCGTACGGCTCATCCGCAGTGTCGACCGGCTTCGTGTGCGAGGCCACGATGGCCCCCGGCGTGCCTTGCGGTCGGCCGACCGGCACCACGGCCGAGGCAACGAGCAACAGGCCAAGGATCGCCAGCACGAGCCGGGCGAGCATCGGCGACCAATCGGAAAAACGCGGCGCAGCAGGAGCACGAGCCGCGGCGGGCGCAAGCCCCCCGGCTCTCGGGTCTAGCCCAGAATGCTCCAGTACGTGACGGCCCATGCAGCAATGCCCCCAGCAAGCGCTGCCACAACATAGCCACCCCAATGGTTAACATCAGGTTTGCCTGAAGCCTCACGCGCCGATCTCCCGGCCCAGATCAGGTCCACTTCGGGCAGGGGCGCCTGTTCGGGCGCGCCGCCCTTGGGCGGGAACTTCTCCTCGATCCGGCGGACCAGGTCGGGCAGACGCGCGAGTGTACCGAGGTCTTCGCGCAGGCGGTCGGCGATCTTGGCTTCCGGGCCCAGTTCGTCGCGCAGCCAGTCCTTCACGAAAGGCCCGGAGACGTCCCACATGTTGATCTGCGGATCGAGCGCGGTCGCGAGACCTTCGACCATGACCATCGTCTTCTGCAACAGCAGGAGGTGCGGCTGGACCTGCATGTCGAAGTCGCGGGTGATGGCGAAGAGCCCGTCGAGCATCTGCCCGACCGAAAGCTCGGACACCGGCTTGCCGCGCATCGGCTCGCCCACCGCGCGCAGCGCCGTCGCGAACTCCTCTACCGTGTGATAGCTCGGCACGTACTGGGCTTCGAAGTGGATCTCGGCGACGCGGCGATAATTGCCGGTGGTCAGGCCGTAGAGGATTTCCGCCAGCCACAGGCGCGCCTGCCGATTGATCCGGCCCATGATCCCGAAATCGATGGCGACGATAGTGCCGTCATCGCGCACGAACAGGTTCCCCTGGTGCATGTCTGCATGGAAGAAACCGCTGGAGATCGCCTGGGTCAGGAAAGTCAGCACCAGCTTGCGGGCGAGCCTGGGCAAGTCGTGCCCGGCGGCGCGCAGCGCTGCGAGGTCGCTCATCTTGACGCCGTCGACCCATTCGACCGTCAGCACCGAACCATTGGTGCGGTCCCAGTCGATGTCGGGAATCGCGTAGCCTTCGATGCCCTTCATCGCTTCGGCCAGCTCCGAAGCCGAAGCCGCCTCGCGGCGCAAGTCCAGCTCGCGCAGGGTCCAGCGCTTGAGGTTGTCGATCACCGCGCGCGGACGCAGGCGCATCGCCTCGCCGCCCAGCGCCTCGAGGTGCGCCGCGGCCCATTCGTAGGTGCCTACGTCCTGGGCGAACTTCTCGCGGATACGCGGGCGCAGCACCTTGACCGCGACGTGGCGGCCGTCAGTGGTCACGGCGCGATGCACCTGGGCGATCGAAGCCGCGCCGATGGGTTCTTCATCGAATGAGGAGAACAGGGCCTCTATGGGCCTGCCGAAGCTTTCCTCTACGCGTTCGCGGATCAGCGCGAAGGCGACGGGCGGCAGGCTGTCCTGCAAGGTAAGCAGATTGCGCGCCGGACCTTCACCGACAAGATCGGGCCGCGTTGCCAGCGCCTGGCCGAGCTTGATAGCCGCGGGGCCGATTTCCTGAAAGGCACCGGCATAGTCCGGCTCCCTGGGCTGGCGCGTCCCGAAACGGGCGATGCGGCACAGGCGCTTGACCGGCGCCGGGGCATTGCGGTCCTTCTCGATCCCGCGCAGCGCACCGTGGCGCGCCAGCACCCGCCCCCATTTGAGCAGGCGGGCGATATGGGTCACCTTGCTGGTCACGCGGCGGCATCCGACTGCCGCGTGCCATCGGCCCGCACCGTGGCTTTGCTCATCGCAACCATGGCTGGCTTACACCTTCCAGCCCGAGTGAATCGCGACGAGACCGCCCATGATCGGCTCGACCTTGGTGTGCCGGAAACCCGCACCTCGGATCATCGCCTCGAATTCGGGCATCGGCGGGAAGCGCCGGATCGATTCGATCAGGTAGCGATAGGAATCCGCGTCGCCGGCAATCGCCTGCCCGATCCGGGGGACGAGATGATGCGAATAGGCGTCGTACACTTCCTTGAAGCCCGGCCATTCGGTCGTCGAGAATTCGAGGCAGAAGAAACGCCCGCCGAACTTGAGCACCCGGTGCGCCTCGGCCAGTGCCTTGTCGATATGCGTGACGTTCCGGATGCCGAAGGCAATCGTATAGGCATCGAAGAAGCGGTCGGGGAACGACAGTTCCTCGGCGTTCTGGCGTGACCAGACGAGACTGTCGATGCCGCGCTCCATGGCGCGCTCGATGCCGACGTCGAGCATGTCCTGGTTGATGTCGGAAACCGTGATCGCAGCGCCCGAAGGCTCCATGCGAAAGGCGATGTCACCGGTGCCGCCCGCCATGTCGAGGATCTGCTCGCCCGCCTGCGGCTTCACGCGGCGCACGAACTTGTCCTTCCACAAACGGTGCATGCCGGCGGACATGGCATCGTTCATGACGTCGTACTTGCGCGCGACGCTGGAGAAGACCGCACCGACGCGGCCCTCCTTGTCCTCGGGGGCGACTTCTTCGTAGCCGAAGGAAACCTTATCGTTCATGCGCCGTCCTCTAGCGTCGTGCCGGCCCGGGCGCCACCGGAGTTTTGCCCGCCGCCCCGCTGCGCAACGCGAGGGCCGAGAGAATGATCCCGGCGAGAATCAGGACGATACCGGCGAAGTGGTAGCCATGAAGCCGCTCGCCCAGGAGCAGCGCCGAAAGCAGGGCCCCGAACAAGGGCATGAGCGTGATGCCCTGCCCGGCGCGCGCCGGTCCGATCGTGGCGGTCGCGGCATTGTAGATGAAGTAAGCGATAATCGAGGGAAACACGCCGACATAGGCAAAGGCACCCAGCACCGGCAGGCCCCAGTTCACCCGCTGCCCCTGCAGCCATTCCATCGCGGCCAGGGGCGCAAGCACTACCGAGCCCAGCGTAAAGGTCAGCAGCAGGAAGACCGGCGCACTGACCGGCGGCTTCTTGCGCAAGAGTACGGTGTAGAGCGACCAGGCGGTGACCGCGCACAGGATCAGCGCATCGCCCTTCCCGCCGATCTCCAGGTTGAGGACTGCGGAAAGCTCACCGCGAAAGACGATCGCCGCCACCCCCAGGGTCGATACGATAACGCCAATCGCCTGCATCTTCTCGGGCCGCGACTTGAAGATGATTCGGTCCAGCAGAAGCACCACAGCCGGGACCGAGGCCTGCAGCAGCAGGGCATTGGCCGCCGTCGTGTAATGAAGCCCGGAATAGACCAGCGAATTGAAGCACACGATGCCCAGCACGCCCAGCGCGACGATCCAGCGCCAGCCCGCCCGTACCGCCTCATGCTCCAGCAGCAGCTGGCGCCAGGCGATCGGCAGCAGGATCAGCACCGCGATAGTCCAGCGCCCGAAGGCGAGCGTGAGCGGCGGGATATCGTCGCGCACCGCGCGCCCGATGATCGAATTGCCTGCCCAGCAAAGCATGACGATGCCCAGCATCAGGAATGCGCGAAGGTGCGACCGGTCGTTGCCCATGCCCGCGGCCTTAGCCGAGACATGCCGGATTGGCGAGCGCGGCCCGGCCGAACGATCACGAAGCGATGACAGGAGCGCATCGCGCGCCTATCTGCTTGGTGATGCCAGAGCTACCCGAAGTCGAAACGACCGTGCGCGGCCTTGCCCGCTTTCTCGAGGGCGAGAGGATTGCGCGCATTGCGGTCAACCGCCCCGACTTGCGCCGCCCATTCCCGCCCGATCTCGTGCAGGTGATGACCGGCGCGACGGTGACCGCGATGGGACGCCGGGCGAAATACGGGTTGATCCATAGCGACCGCGGCCAGACCATGGTCTTCCATCTCGGCATGTCGGGGCGTTGGCGGATCGAGCCGGAGCGGCCGGAAAAGCACGACCACCTCGTGATCGAAACGGGCTCCGGCCATGTCCTTGCACTCAACGACGCCCGGCGTTTCGGTTCGGTCGACCTTGTCGCCACGGATGGGCTGGAAACATGGGGCCCGTTCGCCGACATGGGTCCGGAACCGCTGGGAGACGCGCTCACGGCCGCGCACCTGCGCGCTGCCTTCAAGGACCGGACCGCGCCGATCAAGCAGCTCCTGCTCGACCAGTCGATCGTGGCCGGTCTGGGCAACATCTATGTATGTGAGGCGCTGTTCCGGTCCGGCATCCGCCCTGACAAGGCAGCGGGCCGGGTTTCCCTGGCCGCCCTCGCCCGCCTCGTCCCGGCGATCCGCGAAGTGCTGACCGAATCGATCGCGGCCGGCGGGTCGACCATTCGCGACTATGCGCAGCCGACCGGCGAACTGGGTTACTTCGCCACGTCCTGGCAAGTCTACGGCCGCGAGGGGCTAGCCTGCACCTGCGGCGCGCCGGTCCTGCGCTTTGTGCAAGGCGGGCGCAGCACCTTCTGGTGCAGGCGCTGCCAGAAGTAGAGCGGGGCCGCATGCCATTGCGAGTCTGCGTCGAGTCCGCGCACATCAGGCATGGCCATGTTCGCCGGAAGGGCCGATATTGGGCCAAAGCTGCAGAATCGGGCGGTTTGCAGCCATGCCTGCGGCTTGACGCAAGCACCGCCTGCCGCTAAGGGGCGCGCTTTCCGGCGAGTCCGCTCGCCAGCAGCAGATTCGACAGGCAATTGGGCCGCCCGGCGGCCAGACAGAGGAAAGTTCATGGCCAACACGCCGCAAGCCCGCAAGCGCATCCGTCGCAATGAGCGCCGCGCCGAGATCAACATCAACCGCGTCAGCCGCATCCGTACCTTCGTCAAGAAGGTCGAAAGCGCCATCGCCGGTGGTGACAAGACTGCAGCTGCGGAAGCCCTGAAGGCTGCCCAGCCCGAGCTGGCCCGCGGCGTCGCCCGTGGCGTGCTCCACAAGAATACCGCTGCGCGCAAGATGTCGCGCCTCAGCAAGCGCGTCGCCGCTCTCTGAGTCGCTGCGAATCGCCTGAGACTGGAGTCGCGACTCCAAACGCAGGGTGAAGCAGGCACGAAACAAGAACGGAGCCGGAGAGATAATCTCCGGCTCCGTTCTTGTTTGCGCTGCTGCAATGCGGAAGAATCTGCAAGTGCGCGGAATAGCTGCGATTCGTCATAGGCATCTTGTTAAGATACTGAAATTGCAGAATTAAAATTCTTCATGACGCTTTTCCGGCAGTCTTCCGTGAGTCAAGCCGAGATAATTTTATTTATTTGGAGCGACCGTCTTGCCTGTCGGGCCAAGGCCTCCTTATGAAGGTCCTCGGCCGTTGCGGAACTGGCCGGGGAATATCGAAAGCATGTAAGACAATTGCCGCAAACACGCGTTTGCGGTGACGGGGTCGTTTTGCCTTGCAATCGTGTGAGACCAGTTCCGTTTCCGGCCCGAATATCGGGGGTTGGTTGCGGGCAAGGGGAGTTCGACCAAGTGACAGGTAATTCGGCGGGTCAGGGCGCTAATCAGACAGTGAAGAAATCGAAGGCAGGAAAAGTGGTGATGGAAGAGGATCAGGAAGCCGTGAATTTGGCGGCGGACTGGGCAGACATCAGCCAGGGCCTGCGCAAGGACCTGGGACACCAGGCTCACAGCCAGTGGATCAAGCCGATCCAGCCCGGCAATTATTGCAAGGAAACGGGTACGCTCGATCTGTACCTGCCGACCGAGTTCTCGGCGAATTGGGTGAATGACCGATTCGCCGATCGCCTCTCGCTGGCATGGAAGATCGCCCGTCCCGACGTGCGCCACGTGCGCATTCTCGTTCACCCGGGCCGCCGCCAGCTGCCCGAGCTGCGCCTCGGCCATGGCGGTCGTCCCAGCCACGCGCCGGCGAACGATTCGGTCGTGGGTGCAAGCGATGCCATCTCGGCGGCGTTGAACGGCGATGCCTTCGCATCGCTGGGCCAGGGCCCGGCCGGCATCGATGCCTCGCAGACGTTCTCGACTTTCGTGACCGGCACTGCAAACGTGCTCGCCTGCAATGCGGCACAGCGCATGGCAGCCGGCGAAAAGCCGCAGTTCTCGCCGCTTTATCTCAAGGCGGCGACCGGCCAGGGCAAGACGCACCTGCTCCACGCAATCGGGCATGCGTACCTTGCGAACCACCCGCATGCGCGGATCTTCTACTGCTCGGCAGAGCGCTTCATGGTCGAATTCGTCCAGGCGCTGCGCCAGAACCAGATGATCGAGTTCAAGGCGCGCCTGCGCGGCTTCGACCTTCTGCTGGTGGACGACATCCAGTTCATCATCGGCAAGGCATCGGCACAGGAAGAGCTGCTCTACACGATCGATGCCCTGCTTCAGGAGGGCAAGCGCCTCGTCTTCGCAGCCGATCGTGCGCCACAGGCACTCGACGGCGTCGAGCCGCGACTGCTGTCGCGCCTGTCGATGGGTCTTGTCGCCGACATCCAGCCGGCCGACATCGAACTGCGTCGTTCGATCCTCGAGAATCGCCTTCAGCGTTTCGCCTCGATCGACGTGCCGGCCGACGTCATCGAGTTCCTTGCAAGGACGATCAACCGCAACGTGCGTGAACTCGTCGGCGGCCTCAACAAGCTGATCGCCTATGCCCAGCTTACCGGTCAGGCCGTCTCGCTGCAGCTGGCCGAGGAACAGCTGACCGACATCCTCTCGGCCAATCGACGCCGGATCACCATCGACGAGATCCAGCGCACGGTTTGCCAGTTCTACCGGATCGACCGGACCGAGATGAGCTCGAAGCGCCGCGCGCGTGCCGTGGTCCGCCCGCGTCAGGTTGCCATGTATCTCGCCAAGGTGCTGACGCCGCGCTCCTACCCGGAGATCGGCCGCAAGTTCGGTGGCCGCGATCACTCCACGGTCATCCACGCCGTGCGCCTGATCGAGGAACTGCGCACCCGCGATGCCGACATGGACGGCGACGTCCGTTCGCTGCTGCGCCAGCTGGAAAGCTGAGTTTTCCCGGGCCTGTCCCGAGAAATGCACAGGGTTCCCAACAGGGATATCCCATGAGGAGCGCGAAAGGTTCGAGCCTTTCGCGCTCCTTGCATTTGGGTAGTTGACGGTCGCATTGCGCCAATCCGTGAAAACGCCCAGCCACCTTACAAGAAGTTAATCCCTATTTTTCAGACGTTTCTGAAATTCGATTAACTATTGGCAAAGCACTTCCCGTTACCTTTCGAGTATAAAGCCCGAATTGCAACGAGAAGGCACCCCCCCATGCGCTTCTACCGAGCCACGACATTCTTGTTCCCGCGCAACTACGAATGGCGGATTCTCCTGATCTGCTTCGGCGCGGTACACGTTCCCCTGATTGCCTGCGTCAGCCTCCAGGTCGTCACCGGTGAATGGCACCCCGCCACCCTCATCACCCTGCTCCTGGCGACATTGGCCGGCACCGGCCTCGGGATCGCGGCGATCCACGGCCTGCTCTCCCCGATCACGCGCGCAACCGCGATGCTGGAGGCGATCCAGAACGGTGAGCGCATCTCGCATATTCCCGACGGCGGCGCCGATCTCGTCGGCCGCCTGCTCCACGGCGTGGCCACTGCCGCCAACGAATCCGCGACCAGGATCGAACAACTGATCACCGCCGCCGAACGCGATGCCCTGACCGGGATCCGCAATCGCAGGGGCTTCCTCGATGCGGCCGAAGGCATCCTGCAGGGCAAGACCAATGCCGTGCTCGCTATCATCGACATCGACCATTTCAAGCTGATCAACGACCAGTTCGGCCACGACGCCGGCGACTCGCTGCTGCGCGCGTTGGCCAAGCGCCTTGAGGGTGGCTTGCGCCGTACCGACATCGCGGCGCGCTGGGGCGGCGAGGAATTCGCGGTCCTGTTCCCCGACACCCAGCTCGACGAGGCCCGCCTGGTGCTTGAGCGGCTGCGCGCCTCGGTCGCGCTCGACAGCGAGCTGGGGCACGACAGCTGGCCGGTCACCTTCTCCTGCGGGCTGGCGCCGCTGCGCAGCTTCCCGGAACTGGGCGATGCGACACGACGGGCGGATGCGGCGCTCTATGTCGCCAAGGCGCGCGGGCGCAATCGCCTGCAGATCGCCGAGGAGGAACAGGTCGAGGAGAACTGATCGCCCGGCAGGCCGGCCCAGCCCCCGCGCCTTCTTCCTTTCCCCGGCCTCGCTCCTGCTCTAAGCGGGCCGCATGGTTCCCGGTCTCACCCCTTCGCTACCTGCCACTTTCTGGCAGGCCGCCCTGCGCGGAATTCGCAGCAGGTGCCCCCGCTGCGGGGAAGCGCCGCTGTTTCGCAAGTGGCTCAAGCCGCTCGACGCCTGTCCGCATTGCGGAGTCGACTGGAGCCCGCAACGCGCCGACGATTTCCCTGCCTACATCGCCATCATCGTCACCGGCCACCTGATGGCGCCGCTGATCATCGCCTTGTCCAAGGACTTCGACCTGGGCCCCGCCGGCATGTTCGCGATCCTGGTGCCGCTCGCACTGGTGATGATTCTGGGCTTGCTTCAACCCTCGAAAGGCGCGGTCATCGCCGCGCAGTGGTGGTACGGACTTCACGGCTTCAGCAAGGAAAGACTGCCCGAAAATGAGGGCACAGAGGCAGGTTCGGACCAGGTATGACGCTTACACCGGATCGGCTTGAGCGGTTCGCCCGTCACATCGTGCTGCCCGAAGTGGGCGGCACGGGACAGATGGCGCTGGCCGAAGCCCACGTGGTGCTTGTCGGCTGCGGCGGGATCGGCAGTCCTGCCCTTCAGTATCTCGCCGCAGCCGGCATAGGCCGACTGACCCTGGTGGATGACGACGTCGTCGACGTCAGCAACCTCCAGCGCCAGACGATTTTCACGCCGTCTGATATCGGCAAGCCCAAGGCGGAAGCGGCGGCCGAATGGGTGCGGCGTTTTGATCTTGGCCTTGAGGTTCGTGCGATCGTCCAGCGGGTAAAAATAGAAAACGTCGCACAGATCCTCGCCGGCGCGAGCCTCGTACTGGACGGTTGTGACAACTTCGCGACTCGCCTGCTGGTGTCAGATGCCTGCGTCAAACTGGGCCTGCCGCTGACGAGCGCCGCAGTGGGACGATTTCAGGGCCAGGTCGCGAACTTCGCCGGCCACCTGTCCGACCAGCCTTGCTACCGCTGCTTCGTGGGCGATGCCTTCGATGCCGAGGATTGCGACACTTGTGCCGCCGACGGCGTACTGGGCGCAATGGTCGGCATGGTCGGCACTTTCGCAGCCATGCATGCCATGCGCGTCCTGCTTGCCGGCCGCGCCGCGCTGGGCGAGCCGCAGTTCGGTACGCTCCAGCTCATCGACGGCCTTGCCCCCTCGATGCGCCCGCTGCGAATCGCCAAGGACCCCGGTTGCAAGGGCTGCGGCACCCCAGCCTGACGCCGCGCCGCCCCCGGGCTCATTTCCGGGTCAGCAGCTCGTCCACCCAGGCCGGCACCACTTCGGTCGCCGGGCCGTGCCGCGACTCGTCGAACCAGCTGCTGCCCTGGCTCGGCTCCAGGTTGAGTTCGAGCGTCGCCGCCCCCAGCTCCCGCGCATTGCGCACGAAGCCTGCTGCAGGATAGACCGCACCCGAAGTACCGATCGAGACGAACAGGTCCGCCTCGCGCAGGGCCGCGAAGATCTCTTCCATGCGATAGGGCATCTCGCCGAACCACACGACGTCGGGCCGCAGCGCGGCCACCCCGCATTCGGGGCAGGCCGGGCGATCCAGCAACGGACCGGTCCAGGGCGAGCGCTCGTCGCAGGCAGTACACCAGGCGTTGAGGTGTTCCCCGTGCATGTGCAGGACCCGCGTCGCCCCGGCCCGCTCGTGCAGGTCGTCGACGTTCTGGGTGACGATCAGCAGTTCCCCCCGCCACTCGGCATCGAGCCGGGCAAGGGCGTGGTGCGCGGCATTGGGCTGCTTGGTCTGGATCGCCTCGCGCCGCATGTCGTAGAAGCGCAGGACAAGCTCGGGGTCGCGGGCGAAAGCCTCGGGCGTCGCCACGTCTTCCACCCGGTGCTGCTCCCACAAACCGCCGGCATCGCGGAAGGTGTCGATGCCGCTTTCGGCCGAAACCCCGGCACCTGTGAGGATCACGATATTGCGGATCTGGTTCATGCAAATTCCCGTAGCATCACCCCGACCTTGTTTCAGGGGCCGTTTTTCGCCATGCGCAGGACGATGTCTGGGGCACGAACCACGCCGAAACAAGTTCGGCTTGCCGCCCCCATGGAGATTGTAACGTGGCACGTATCGGAATCATCGGCAGCGAAGGTCGCATGGGACGCGCAATCGCGGAAGCGATCGGTGCGGCGGGCGAGGAACTGGCGGGCGGAGTGGACAAGGACGGCGACGTCGCCGCGCTGGCCGCCAAGGCCGATGTCCTGATCGACTTCTCCAGCCCCGGTGCGCTCGAAGGCAACCTCGAGGCGGCGATCGCGGCGGACACCCCGATCGTCGTCGGCACCACGGGGCTCGAGGAACGCCACCACTGGCTGATCGACACGGCGGCCGAATCGATTCCGGTGCTGCAGACCGGCAATACCTCGCTGGGCGTCACACTGCTGGCGCATCTCGTGCGCGAGGCCGCGAGCCGCCTGGGCGAAGACTGGGACATCGAGATCGTCGAGACCCATCACCGCATGAAGGTCGACGCGCCCTCGGGCACCGCCCTGCTGCTGGGCGAGGCTGCCGCCAAGGGCCGCGGCATTGCGCTGGCGGACAATTCCGAGCGCGGCCGCGACGGCATCACCGGCAAGCGCGAGGCCGGCACTATCGGCTTTGCCGCCTTGCGCGGCGGCACCGTGGCGGGCGATCACACGGTTCATTTCCTGGCCGAGAACGAGCGCCTCGCCCTGTCGCACATGGCCGAGAACCGCGGCATCTTCGCGCGCGGCGCGGTCAAGGCGGCGCAGTGGATGCTGGAGCGCAAGCCCGGCCGCTACACAATGCCCGAGGTCCTCGGGCTCTAGGGCGCAATCCGGTGAAGAAGGACAACGTCTTCGAGTTCTTCCGGCGCCTGGCCGAGCTGAACCCCTCGCCCGAGACGGAGCTAGAATTCGGCAATACCTACCAGCTCCTCGTCGCCGTGGTGCTCTCCGCGCAGGCGACCGACGTCGGCGTCAACAAGGCCACCCGCGACCTGTTCCGGGAGGTGAAGACCCCCGCGCAGATGGTCGCGCTGGGGGAAGAGGGGCTAAAGGAGCACATCAAGACGATCGGCCTGTTCAACTCCAAGGCGAAGAACGTCATCGCCCTGTCCGAGATCCTGGTCGAGCGTTACGACGGCGAAGTGCCGCAGGACCGTGACGCGCTCGTCGAATTGCCGGGCGTTGGCCGCAAGACCGCGAACGTCGTCATGAACTGCGCCTTCGGAGCCGAAACCTTTGCTGTCGACACGCATATCTTCCGCGTCGGCAACCGCACCGGGCTCGCCAAGGGCAAGACCCCGCTCGCGGTCGAAAAGCAGCTTGAGAAAAAGGTGCCGGCCCCTTTTCGCGTCGGCGCGCACCACTGGCTGATCCTGCACGGCCGATACATCTGCAAGGCTCGCAGCCCCGAATGCTGGCGCTGCCCGGTCGTTGACTTGTGCGGCTACAAGCCCAAGATCATGCAGAAGGGAGCCGCGAAAAAGGCTTCCTGACAGGAGGTTGCCATGAAGCGTTCCATCGCATTGTCCATTGCCTTGCTGCCGCTGGCGCTCACCGCCTGCGCGAAGACCGCGCCGGGCGAGGCACCGCCGGCCTCACCGGCGGCAGAAGTGATCGGCAAGGCCGTGAGTTGCCTGCCGCTCACCAGTTATTCGACCACCCGCATCCGCGACGACTGGACCATCGATTTCATCGGCGGCGCCGGAAGCAAGGTCTGGCGCGTCACGCTGCCCCACAAGTGCTCTGGCCTGAAATCCGCGGACAGCTTCAGCTTCGAAACTTCGCTGACGCAGCTGTGCAGCAACGACATCATCTATCCCATCCGCCAGTACGGCGGCCAGTACCAGCGCGAAGGGGCCTGCGGGCTGGGCGACTTCGTACCGGTCAAGCTGCTCGACAAGTAAGCCGGTCCGGCAGACGCGGCGCCAGGTAGCCACCTAGACGTCGTCGGCGCTGATCATTTCGGTCAGGTCGATCTCGTTCGTCATGACCGCAACCGCCGTCGTCACCGCCGAATCGCCGGTGACGTTGGTGGCGGTGCGCATCATGTCCATGATCCGGTCCACCCCGGCGACGAAGGCGATGGTCTCCAGCGGGACGCCGACGGCCTCGAACACCAATGCCATCATGATCAGTCCGGCCCCCGGAATGCCGGCCGCGCCGACCGAGCCGAGCGTCGCGAGCACGGAGATCACGATGTAGTCCGAAAAGCCGAGATGAATGCCGAAGATCTGGGCGCCGAACAGGGTGGCCAGACCCAGGTACATCGCCGTGCCGTCCATGTTGATCGTCGCCCCCAGCGAGACGACGAAGCTGGCGGTCGGACGGCTCACGCCCAGGTTGCGTTCTGCGCAGCGCAGCGTCACCGGCAGGGTCGCATTGGAAGAGGCTGTCGAATAGGCAACTGCCATGGCGTCGATGATGCCGCGGAAGAAGTGGCGTACCGGCAGACGGGCCAGGAACTTGATGATCGCGGTGTACATGACGCCGATGATCAGCAGGCAGCCCAGGTAATTGAGCGCGACGAGCTTGGCCAGCGCGACGAGGGCATCCTGCCCCAGCGTCCCCGCGACCCACGCCATCAGCGAGAAGACGCCGAACGGGGTCAACTCCATGACGATCATCGTCACCTTCTGCATGACGATCGAACCGCTATCGAAGACGCGGACGAGCGGCTGGCCTTCCTCCTTGGCCATGACGATGCCGATGCCGATCAGCAGGGCGAAGACGATGAGCGGCAGGACCTGCGCATCGGCCATCACCTTGACCGGGCTTTCCGGCACCATCCAGAGGATCATGTCGACCGCGCTGGCTGCCACGGGCTCGGGCGTCGCGCCCGCTGCAATCGCGCTCGTATCGACGCCGATACCCGGCGCGAAGATCGTGCCGAGGGCAAGGCCAAGCCAGACGGCGATCTGGCCGGTCACCACGAACAGCACCATCGCCCGCCAGCCGACCGCGCCCAGCTTGCGCAAGTCGCCGATTGAAGCGACGCCGCCGACGATCGAGACGAAGATCAACGGCACGACCAGCATCTTGATCGACTTGATGAAGAAGTCGCCGATCCACTTGATCGATTCGGCTTCGGGCCCCCACAGCAGCCCGGTGATCACGCCCAGGACAAGTGCAGCGACCACGCGCTGCCAGAGGGGCACGGCAAACCAGAAACGCAGCATCGATTACCCCTTCCGGCACTGCGGGAGGAAACCCGCAGGCCACTGGCCGTCACCGCGAAGGGGCGACGCGATCAAGATCATCGCCCAAGGCTCGCAAGCGCAGGGCGATAATTCAAGCCTTCAGGGCGTTTTGTACCGTCCTTCGATAGATCCGGGCCAGAACCTCGAGATCTTCCAGTGCCACGGCCTCGTCGCGCTTGTGCATCGTCGCGTTGCACAGGCCGAATTCGATGACCGGCGAAATGTCCTTGAGGAAGCGCGCGTCGGACGTCCCGCCGCTGGTCGACAGTTCCGGTTCGACGCCGGTCTCTGCGCGGATCGCGTCGGCAAGGAGGTCGGAGAACGCGCCCGGCTCGGTCAGGAATGCCTCGCCAGAGATCACCGGGCGGGCGGTGCCGCCGTGCTTCTCGGCAATCTCCGTCACGCGCGCGCCCAGCTCCGCGCCCGTATGCAGGTCGTTGAAGCGGATCGAGATGCGCGCCATCGCCTTGGCGGGAATCACGTTGTGCGCGGGATTGCCGACGGTGATGTCGGTCACTTCGAGGTTCGAGGCCTGGAACCAGTCGGTCCCCTCGTCAAGCAGCAGCGCGTTGAGTTCGGCCAGCATCGCGACGAGCGGCGTGATCGGGTTATGGGCGAGGTGCGGATAGGCGACGTGGCCCTGCGTCCCTTCGACCTCGAGGAAGATGTTCACCGAGCCGCGGCGACCGATCTTCATCATGTCGCCGAGACGATTGACGGACGTCGGCTCGCCGACAAGGCACAAGTCGGGAATGTCGCCACGCTCGCGCATCAGCTCGATCAGCGCAACGGTGCCGAAACGCGCCGGGCCTTCCTCGTCGCCAGTAATGACAAAGCTGATCGTGCCCGCATCCTGCGGAATTTCACCCACGGCCGCGACCATCGCCGCAATCGAGCCCTTCATGTCGACGGCCCCGCGGCCATAGAGCAGCTCGCCGCGTCGCTCGGGCATGAAGGGCGCGCTCGTCCAGCCCTCGCCCGGCGGAACGACATCGAGATGCCCGGCGAAGGCGAAGTGACGCGAACCTTCCGGCCCCTTGCGGATCGCGAAGAGGTTCTCGACCGGACCGTCCGGCGCCTCCCCCGCGACGAAGCGCACGACTTCGAAGCCGAGCGGCTTGAGCTGGCCTTCGAGACAGTCGAACACCATCCCCGCGGCAGGGGTGACGCTGGGGCAGGCAATCAGGGCTTCGGCAAGCTCGGCAACGCTTGCAGTGGAAGGCGCGGTCTGGGACATATCGCGGCCCATCGCATATGCCTGCGGCCTTGACCATAGGTGGTAAAGAGGAAGCCATGCCGAAAATCGATCTCGATGCGATTCCGCAGTCCAACGCCACCGGCTACCCCGACCCTTTCGACAAGGCCGTAGAAGGCCGCTGGTGGAAGCGCCTTGCGCCTGCGGGCGGGCTGACCGAGATGGGCGCAAGCCATGTCGTCCTGAAGCCCGGCGCGTGGTCCAGCCAGCGCCACTGGCACGAAGGCGAGGACGAACTGCTCATCATGCTGAGCGGCGAGGCCGTGCTGATCGAGAACGAGGGACGCACCGTACTGCGCGCGGGCGACATCTGCGCCTGGCCCAAGGGCGTCGAGAACGGGCACCACCTGGTCAATGAAACCGAGGAGGACTGCGTGTTCGTGGCGATCAGCGCCGGTGAGGATACCTCCGGCTCCTATCCGGACATCGACCTTGCGTTCAACGAAACTGGTTTCGTTCACAAGGACGGCTCGCCCTACTGATGGTAGAGGGCTCCAGAGGGACCGCAGGTCAGGTCGCGGGCACCTCGAACTGCTCGATCACCCAGTCTTCGGATTCGGCGGCGCTGACCCACTGCTGCATCCATTCGTGTTCCCAGACTGCCTGCATGTAGGCCTGGGCGAAGCCGGGTACGCCGACGCCGTAAGTCAGGAAACGGCTGACGACAGGGGCATAGAAGACGTCGGCGGCGCTGAACGTGCCGAACAGGAACGGCCCCCCGCCGCCGAAGCGCGCCCGCGCCTCGGCCCAGAGTGTCAGGATACGCACGATGTCGCCGCGCACCTCGTCATCCACCTGCGCGCCTTCCACCCGCGCACGCACGTTCATCGGCAGCGAGCGCCGCAGCGGCAGATAGCTGGAATGCATTTCGGCGACCATCGAGCGGGCCATCGCGCGGGCATCGTCCGGCTTGGGCCAGAAACGGTCACGGCCCACCTTGTCTGCCAAATAGTCGACGATCGCCAGGCTGTCCCACACGACCGCCTCGCCATCCCACAGGATCGGCACCTTGCCGTGCGAAGGCGCGAGTTCGCCCTCGATCTTGCGCTGGTCCCAGTCGTCGCCGTAGATCGGGACCGTCAGCTCCTCGAAATGCAGGCCGGATTGCTTGCAGGCCAACCAGCCGCGCAGCGACCAGCTCGAATAGTTCTTGTTGCCGATGATCAGCTTCACAGGCGGCGGTCCCTCTCGCTTGAAGGCCGGACCTAGAAGTTAAGGCGTGCCGTGTCGAGGGTGAAGCGGGGCGCAGCGCCCCTTCCGGCGCTTCAACGGCGCGATCAGAACAGCAGCGTCAGCCAGTAGAACAGGGCGCCGACGATCGCGCTGGCGGGGATGGTGATGAACCACGCCACGATCACCCGGCTCGCCACGCTCCAGCGTACCGCGCTGGCACGACGGGCCGCGCCGGTACCGACGACCGATCCGGTGATGGCATGGGTGGTCGAGACCGGAATGCCCAGCGCGCTGGCGCCGAAGACGACGATCGAGCCCGCCGACGAGGCGCAGAAGCCCGAGTGATGGTTGAGCTTGGTCAGCTTGGAGCCCATCGTCTTGATGATCTTCCAGCCGCCCGAGAGCGTGCCCAGCGCAATCGCGGTGTAGCACGAGAGCACGACCCATTCGGGAACGTGGAAATCGCCCGAGAGGTGGCCCGTCGAGTAGAGCAATACGGCGATGATGCCCATGGTCTTCTGGGCGTCGTTGCCGCCATGGCTGATCGAATAGGCCGCCGAGGACAACAGGTGCAGCCCCTTGAACACGCTGTTCGATCCGCGCGGGGAAGATCCCCTGAACAGCCAGCTGGTCACCAGCATCAGCGCCATGGCGATGGCAAAACCGATGATGGGCGACAGGAAGATGGCAACGATCGTCTTGGTCGTGCCCGAGCTTTCGACGACGCCGGGCCCCGCCGCTGCGATACCGGCACCCAGCAGGCCACCGATCAGCGCGTGGCTGGAGCTGGAAGGGATACCCTTGAGCCAGGTCACCACGTTCCAGAACATCGCCCCGACAAGCGCCCCGAAGACGACGGCAGGCGTTACTGCATCCTTGTCGATGATGCCCTTGCCCACTGTCTCGGCGACATGGAGGCCGACGAAGAAGTAGGCCGCGAAATTGCCCAGCGCGGCGAACAGGACGGCCACGACCGGCGAAAGCAGGCGCGTCGCCACCACCGTGGCGATCGCGTTGGCGGCATCGTGCAGCCCGTTGAGAAAGTCGAAGGCCAGCGCAAGCGCGACGAGGCCGATCAGCAGCGGCAGGGCGAGACTATGATCCATGAGGGCGGGAAATCGGCGTCAGGCGTGATCGATGACGAGACCGTCGATCTCGTTGGCGAGGTCCTCGAAACGGTCGACCACGCGCTCGAGGCGCTTGAACATCTCCTGGCGGACGATGAAGTGCAGCGGGTCCTTGCCGGTGCTCTGCTTGAACAGGCGCTTCATGCCAGCGGCGTGGATCTCGTCGGCATGGCCTTCCATGCGCACGAGGCGCTCGGTCAGCTCGTGAAGGCGATGGCCGTTATCGGCAACCTTGCGCAGCAGCGGCATGGCCTCGGCGGTGAGACGCGCCGAATCGACGATGATCGCAGCCATGTCGCGCATTTCCGGCTCGAAGTCGGTAATGTCGTAAAGATCGCAGGCGCCGGCCACCTGCTGCATCTCGTCGATGGCATCGTCCATCGTCGTGATCAGGCTGGTGATCGAGGAACGGTCGAACGGGGTCAGGAAGGTACGGCGCACCGCATGGAGCACTTCGCGGGTGATCTCGTCGGCGTCGTGCTCGCGCTCCTCGATCTCGCGGATGTGCTGGTTGCGGCCCGCGCCGCCCTGGGCAAGGCGCGCAAGAGCGTCGGCACCGGCGACCAGCGTGGCGGCCTGCTGCTCGAACAGCTCGAAGAAGTTCCCCTGCTGCGGAAGCAGCTTCTGGAACCAGGCAAACATGGCATTGACCCCTGTCTTGTCGGCAACCGTTTCGAACAGCCGGCTACCTTGGGTAGCGGCGCGAAACTCCCGGGCGCCGAAACTGCGGATGAGTGCGGCGAGGTCTTCCTCGTCCACGGCATTGGCGGCGTCTGTCAGCGAAAACCAGCGGCGATCGCGCTGGTGCTGCTCGTCCCAGGTCGGAAGCTCTTCCGTCACCGCGAAAGGAAAAACGTCGACGTCGGCCCAGACCGAGGCGCCCGAATTGCGGCGCTTGCGATAGCGATAGGACCCCAGCGGCGTCGGGCAGACCGCGCCGAGCACGCCGGCCTCTTCTTCTGCCTCGAGGGCAGCGGCGGCATGCGGCTGGAGGTTCTTCATGAGGTTGCCCTTGGGCATCACCCAGCGACGCGTCTCGCGCGAGGTGATCAACAGGATCTCGATCGGTGCATCCACCGCGGGTCCCTGTGTGCGATAAGGCAGAACGGCAATCTGGCGCAGCGGCAAGACTATCCTCCTTCCTCAACACGCACTGGCGGGCCCACTAGGGGACTCTTGAGTGTCACGCAATCGTCATATTCCGGGATTTCCCCGGAGTCGCCCTGCGGCACGGCGCGCGGGGCTGGCGGGACTATCGCACATGATAGACCGCCGAACCCGATAATTCGATGAATGTCAGTAACGTAGTCCTCGCGAGGACCCGATTCAGATCTCTGAGTCGGCCAGAACTGCCGCGCGCAATTCGGCGATGCCCATGCCCTTTTCGGAAGACGTGATATGCACTTCCGGGAAAGCCGCGGGATGCTTGCGCGCCTCGGCCACGGTCTCGGCATGGACCTTTTCCAGCTCTGTCGCCTTGATCTTGTCGGCCTTGGTCAGGACGATTCGGTAACCGACGGCAGCCTCGTCGAGCATCTTCATCATCTCGGCGTCGACGCCCTTCACGCCGTGGCGCGCATCGACGAGCAGCAGCGTGCGCTTGAGCACCACCCTGCCGCGCAGGAAGTCGCGCACGAGGCGCCGCCACTTCTCGACGACGGCCGGGGGAGCCTTGGCAAAGCCGTAGCCCGGCATGTCGACGAGGCGGAACAGCAGCGGCTCGCCGACCTCGAAGAAGTTCAGCTCCTGCGTGCGCCCCGGCGTCACCGAGGTGCGCGCGATCGCCTTGCGCCCCGTCAGCGCGTTGAGCAGCGAGGACTTGCCGACATTGGAGCGGCCGCAGAAGGCGATCTCCGGCACGTCCGGGTCAGGCAGGAACTTGAGCGCGGGCGCGCTCTTCAGGAACGTCACCGGTCCTGCAAAAAGCTTGCGCGCGCGCTCGGTCAGTTCTTCTAATTCCTCGCTCACGGGGTCAGTCCGATCAGGCCTTCACGCGCTTCTTGTCGCCCGCGTCCTTCTCGGCCTGGGCCTTGAGCTGCGGGTGACGGCTGTAGAGGAACTTCTGCTGCGCGATGGTCAGAAGGTTGGAGGTGATCCAGTAGACCAGAAGGCCCGAGGCGAAGGGTGCCATGATGAACATCATGAACCACGGCATGATCATGAAGATCTGCTGCTGGGTCGGGTCCATCTGCGCCGGGTTCAGCTTGAACTGCAGGAACATGGTGATGCCCAGCAGAAGTGCGAGCACGCCGATGGCCAGGAAGCCGGGCGGGTCGAACGGCAGCAGGCCGAACAGGTTGAGGATGTGCAGCGGGTCAGGCGCGGAAAGATCCTTGATCCACAGCACGAAAGGCTGGTGGCGCATCTCGATGGCCAGGATCAGGGTCTTGTAGAGCGCGAAGAACACCGGGATCTGAAGGAACATGGGGAGGCAGCCCGCGAGCGGGTTCACGCCTTCCTCCTTGTACAGCTTCATCACTTCCTGCTGCTGCTTCTGCTTGTCGTCCTTGTAGCGCTCCTGCAGCGCCTTCATCTTCG
>Ga0098035_1000460_pt1 | contig 20485 bp, 17 predicted proteins | sample 3_EtaG_FD_75046 | JGI IMG/M metagenome (GOLD analysis project Ga0098035, IMG submission 75046) | Marine viral communities from the Subarctic Pacific Ocean - 3_ETSP_OMZ_AT15126 metaG | ecosystem: Environmental > Aquatic > Marine > Oceanic | place: Pacific Ocean | collected 2015-01-07
CTTCGACCAGCACTTCCGTGGTGGGGGAGGCATCGAGACCGCCAGTCACGATTTCCTCGAACTCTTCGCGGTTATAAGCAATCCCGCCGCCAGTACCGCCCATGGTATAGGAGGGACGGATGATACAGGGGAGCTTTACCTCCTCCAGTACCTTCCAGGCTTCTTCAAGAGTATGAGCGACGGCGCTTTTCGGCATGTCGAGGCCGATTTTCAGCATGGCGGTCCGGAACTGGTCGCGGTCCTCCGCTTTGGCGATGGCTTCTTTGTTGGCGCCGATCAGCTGGACGCCATACCGCTCAAGTGCCCCATTTTCGGCGAGCGCCAAGGCTGTATTCAGCGCGGTCTGTCCGCCCATGGTCGGCAGAATGGCGTCCGGCCGCTCTTTCTCGATGATTTTCTCAACGATTTCCGGGGTGATCGGTTCCACATAGGTGGCATCGGCCAGACCCGGATCGGTCATGATTGTCGCCGGGTTGGAGTTCACCAGAATGACGCGGTAGCCTTCTTCTTTCAGGGCCTTGCAGGCCTGAGTGCCGGAATAGTCAAATTCGCAGGCCTGGCCAATAATAATGGGCCCGGCGCCGATGATCAGGATGGATTGAATATCGGTACGTTTAGGCATTTTTTCTATCGACCAGATCTATAAACCGTTTGAAAAGATATTGGCTGTCCTGCGGCCCGGGGCTCGCTTCCGGATGGTACTGCACCGAAAAGACCGGCTTGCCATCAATCTGGAGCCCCTCGACAACACCGTCGAACAGGGATTTATGGGTTTCCGTCACCCCGTCGGGCAGGCTGTCACGCGTGACAACGAAGCCATGGTTTTGAGAGGTGATTTCAACCTTGCCGGTGGTCAGGTCCTTGACCGGCTGGTTGGCGCCGCGGTGCCCCTGATGCATCTTCATGGTTTTTGCGCCCAGTGCGAGGGCCAACATTTGATGGCCGAGACAGATGCCAAATGTGGGGACGCCGCTATCGACACATTGCCGAATTACCGGTACGGCATATTCCCCGGTTGCGGCCGGGTCGCCGGGGCCGTTCGCCAGGAAAATTCCGTCGGGCTTCAGCGCCATGATTTCATCATAGGTCGCGGTTGCGGGCACGACCGTAATGCGACAGCCAAGGTCCGCGAGACAGCGGAGTATATTGCGTTTGACCCCGTAGTCGACAGCAACAATATGGCGCTTGGGTGTTTCCTGCTTACCGTATCCGCTTTGTATATGCCAGCTCGCTTCCGTCCATTCATAGGGCTCCTTGCAGGATACCTCCTTTGCAAGATCCATCCCTTCAAGGCCGGGCCAGCTCGCGGCTTTCTCCTTTAGGGCGGCAATGTCGAACTGACCATCCTTGCGATGGGCAATAACGCCATTGGGGGCGCCGGATTTGCGGATAAAATGAGTAAGGCGGCGCGTATCGACACCGGAAATGCCAACGAGCTTCCGCGTTTTCAGCCAATCGTCTAGCGGCCCGACGGCCCTCCAATTAGCTGGATCCGTAATGTTGGCGCGGATAATCAATCCATTCGCGGCAATGCCGGAAGTTTCGATATCCTCATCATTGAAACCGACGTTCCCGATATGGGGAAAGGTAAAGGTGATGAGCTGTCCGGCGAAGGAGGGGTCGGTAAGGCTTTCCTGATAGCCTGTCATCGACGTGTTGAAACAGACTTCTCCGACTGTGTCACCTTCGGCCCCGATGCCGAAGCCGTGAAATACGGTGCCATCACCCAGCACAAGGACTGCTGTCGCCGTCCGTTCGCTGTTCAGGTCGACCGCGTCTCTGTTGTTTTCATAAGACATGATAATAGGGACCCTCTTGCGGTAGTTCCGCTGAGCCGAAATTTCTCTGGCCTGGTAGCTGAATATTGCGCTGGAACATAAGCAGTTTGTGTGGGCGCGTCAAGTTTTTCGGCGTAAAAAATATTGTTTAAAATCAATAACTTAGCAATAAAAATTGGTTTGCCATAAACATAAGTTTCGGCTAGTATGGCGGCTTTCTTCAATATAGATTCGGATATTAATGTTACGAAACGAAATAAAAGAGTCGCTAAAAGAAGCAATGAAATCAAAGGATAAGAGACGGATTTCAACGTTGCGTCTTATCCTTGCGACTTTGCAGGACCGGGACCTCGCCGCGCGGGATAAAGGCGCGGAAGAGGGAATCACGGATGATGAAATTCTGCAGATGCTGACGACCATGGTTCGTCAGCGGAAGGACTCTATTGCAGCTTATGAAAAGGGCGGGCGGGTTGACCTCGCCAATTCTGAGCAAGAAGAAATCGACATCATTTCTGATTACCTTCCGAAGCAATTCGACGAGGCAGAAACCCGTGCGGCGGTTGAGGCTGTCATTGCGGACATTGGCGCGAATGGCCTTAAGGATATGGGGCGCACAATGGCTGAGTTGAAAACCCGGCATGCTGGTCAGATGGACTTTTCCAAAGCGAGCGCTATCGTAAAGGATACGCTCGGCGCTTGAGCCTGCCGGAAGTTCTTAACGGTAATTATTATTTAATAGTTTAACCGGTTAAATTATTAAATTGGGTTGGACGAAGAAATGGCCTTTCCGCCACATTTCATGGAAGAACTCAAGGCGCGCGTCAGTCTTGCCGATTTAATTGGGCGCCGGACAAAGCTGACAAAGAAGGGGCGTGAACATTCCGGCCTCTGCCCGTTTCATAACGAGAAAACCCCGTCCTTCACGGTCAATGAGGAAAAGGGCTTCTATCACTGCTTCGGTTGCGGCGCCAACGGCGACTTGATCGAGTTTGTAAAGCAGACGGAAGGGGTGGCTTTTCCGGAGGCGGTGGAACGGCTTGCGGCGCTTGCCGGCCTCGAGATGCCGGTTGAACGACCGGAGGAGAAAGCCCGTCAGCAACGCGCGGCAACCCTGCATGACGCCATGGAGCTTGCCGGCAAATGGTTTTCCTCTCAACTGGCTGGACAGGCGGGGACATCTGCGCGGGCGTATCTCTCCCGCCGCCAGGTGTCCGAGGCGGCGGTGGCCTCCTTTCGGTTGGGTTATGCGTCGAACAGCCGGACTGCCTTGAAAGAAGCACTGATCGCCCGCGGCGTGACTGAGTCAACGCTGATCGAGGGCGGGCTTATCATCAAGCCCGACGATGGCCGCGAGAGCTATGACCGATTTCGCGATCGCCTGATGTTTCCCATCACCGATCAGCGGGGTCGCATTATCGCCTTTGGCGGCCGGGCGCTCGGTGATGCGCCGGCAAAGTATCTCAATTCCCCGGAAACACCGCTTTTTCATAAGGGGCATGTTCTTTACAATATGGCGTTGGCGCGCCAGAAGGCATACGACACCGGGACGATTATCGTTGCCGAAGGTTATATGGACGTGATTGCCTTAAGTGAGGCAGGGGTCACCCAATCGGTCGCGCCATTGGGAACAGCCATTACGGAGGATCAGCTGCAAATCTTGTGGAAGATGGCAGCGGAACCTATTTTGTGCCTGGATGGGGATACAGCGGGGTGGCGAGCCGCCTTGCGGACGTCCGAACGCGCACTGCCGCTATTAAAGCCCGGTCATTCATTAAGATTTGCACTCCTGCCAGCGGGACTAGATCCTGACGATCTAATCCGCAAGGAAGGGGCAGGAGCGATAAAAGACATTCTGGACAAGGCCCTGCCGCTTTCGGAAATCCTTTGGCGCAAGGAGACGGACGGCCGTTCCGTTGATACGCCGGAACGGAAAGCCGCCCTTGAAAAGGCTTTATACGGATTGTGCGATGAAATGCGCGATCCGGCCGTGCAGGGACATTATCGTAATTTTTTCAAGGACAAACTCTGGCAGGCTTTTCGACGCAAGCAGGAGGTTTCGGGACGGCCGGCTAACGGACGTTCAGACCATACCCGATTCGGCCGATTCGCGAATCGGTCGCGTGATTCGCAAAAATTGCCGTCCACCTCGCTTCGAAAGCCGTCCGTGCCGGATGGCGGCCGACGCGAGGAATTAATCCTGCTAACCGTGGTAAACCACCCGAAAATAATAGAAAATCACTTTGACACATTGGCGTCCCTGCAGCTTTCCAGCCCTCAACTTGACAGAGTGCGGCGGGCGATAATAGATATTGCAACGGTCGAATCATCACTTGACTATTCAGGCATGGCGCACCATCTAGCTAAGCGTAATTTGTCTGGACAGATAACGAGATTGCAAGGGCCGACAACAAAGTCACTGGACTGGTTCGTCGACCCTGCTGCGGCTTATGAGGACGCGCTGAACGCCTGGTTGCATATTGTGGCCCGCCACAAGTTAGAGGCGCTGCAGAAAGAACTTGAAGCAGCAGAACGTCAATTGGGAGAAAATGCGACAGCGGAAAATCTTGATCGATTGAAGATGGCGAAAAAAGCATTGGAGGATGCGTCGGGTAACGAGGCAAATCTTGACGGTTTCGGATTTGCGTCCGGCCGCAATACAATTGTTTAGACAAGCAAGATCCATTCGGACTCGCAGTGCGGGGCGGATACACCGGAATATTTCAGGAGTTAAATTTTATGGCGACAAAGAGTGCGGAAGCCGTTGATACGTCGGATCAGGGTGACGAAAGTCCCGATAGCCCACTAATTGATGCCTCGCAAGCAGCCGTTAAGAAGATGCTCGCGAAAGCGAAGGACAAAGGATATGTGACCTTCGACGAATTGAATGCGGTTCTGCCTCAGGACCAGATGTCGTCGGAGCAGATCGAGGACACGATGTCACTGCTTTCTGAAATGGGTATCAATGTTGTCGAAAACGACGAGGAGGGCTCGGATGACGCGCCTGCCGAAACGGCGGAAGATGATGACAGCGATGACGAAGTCGAGGAAAAAGCTGTAAAAGAGACGCCGGAAAAACCCGCGTCAACGGCTGGCGACCGCACGGACGATCCTGTCCGGATGTACTTGCGTGAAATGGGCACGGTGGAATTGCTCTCGCGCGAAGGCGAAATTGCCATCGCAAAACGGATCGAGGCAGGTCGCGGCAAGCTTATCGGCGCCATTTGTGAAAGCCCGCTTACCATCCGCGCCATTCTGAACTGGCGCGAATTGATGCTTCAGGAAAAACTTCTGCTTCGTGACGTGATCGACCTTGATGCGACATACGGCGCGGGAGCGGCCGCTGAAAAGGCACTGCAGGAAGGGTTCAGCGAAGATAGCGAGGACGACGACCTTCCCGCCAAGGGCCTGAGCGATGACGAAGAAGACTCTGATTCTGACGCCGAGGAGAGTGAGGGCGACAGCGAGGAGGAAGATGGCGAGGAAGGCAGCAGCCGGGACAAAGAGGATGACGACGAGGATGACGCCGAAGAGAACACGATGTCACTCGCGGCCCTTGAAGAGACTCTGAAGCCGGAAGTTTTCGAGCGCTTCGACGAAATCGCCAAGACATACAAAAAACTGCACAAGCTTCAGGAGGCCCGTCTGACGGCAGCGCTTGAAAATGAGGCTGTCCCCAGTTCACAGGAAAAGAAGTACGATAAGCTGAAACTTGAGCTGGTGAAGCTCATGGATGACGTCCATCTTACCAATAACCGGATCGAGGCGCTGGTTGACCAGCTGTACGGTATAAATCGCAGACTGATGAGCCTGGAAGGCAAGCTGTTGCGCCTTGCCGAGCGTCACAAGGTTTCGCGCGCGAGTTTCCTCGAGAATTATTTCGGAAATGAACTTGACCCGGGCTGGGTCGACAAAATGGGAACCCTCAAGGCAAAGGGATGGAAAGATTTCGTCGTCAATGAGACGACTAATATTAGCGAAATCCGGAGCGAGATCATCAAGATCAGCTCTGAATTCGGCATGCCGATGAATGAATTCCGCCGAATTGTGAGCACGGTGCAGCAGGGCGAGCGGGAGGCAAGCCGGGCCAAGAAGGAAATGGTCGAAGCCAATCTTCGACTGGTTATCTCGATTGCCAAGAAATATACCAACCGTGGCCTGCAATTCCTCGACCTCATCCAGGAAGGGAATATCGGCCTGATGAAGGCGGTGGATAAGTTCGAGTATCGTCGCGGCTATAAATTCTCGACCTATGCGACCTGGTGGATTAGACAGGCGATTACACGCTCGATCGCCGATCAGGCCCGCACCATCCGTATTCCAGTGCATATGATCGAGACGATCAACAAGCTGGTCCGGACGTCACGGCAGATGCTGCATGAAATCGGGCGCGAGCCGACACCGGAAGAACTGGCGGTCAAGCTCGGGATGCCGCTTGAAAAAGTCCGCAAGGTCATGAAGATCGCCAAGGAACCGATCAGTCTGGAAACGCCCATCGGGGATGAAGAGGACAGCCATCTCGGTGATTTCATTCAGGACGAAAATGCGGTGCAGCCGCTGGATGCGGCGATCCAGTCTAACCTGCGGGAAACGACAACCCGGGTCCTGGCATCGCTGACCCCGCGGGAAGAGCGTGTCCTGCGTATGCGTTTTGGTATCGGCATGAACACCGATCATACACTGGAGGAGGTCGGGCAGCAGTTTTCTGTTACCCGTGAACGTATCCGCCAGATTGAGGCAAAGGCACTTCGCAAGTTGAAGCATCCGAGCCGTTCCCGCAAACTGAGAAGCTTCCTTGATACCTGATTGAATGCGGACGCTCCGATAAAATTGGCGAAATTTCATTTCGCCAATTGCGTCCCTTTTCCGAACAGGCTAAATAGTCACGGATAAACGCTCTTCACGTCAGTTTCTATGGCGGAATATAATTAGGGCCTGTAGCTCAGCTGGTTAGAGCCGTCCGCTCATAACGGACTGGTCGTAGGTTCAAGTCCTACCGGGCCCACCACTCATTCAGAGGCGAACCTTGGTTCAATCGAGGTTCGCCCCTGAACCCCGCAGTTCCGGGGCCTTTGGCGATATCCCCTGTGAACAGAGACGCTCACATGAGAGTGAATAAACCGCAGTTCGGCATTCGTCTCTGTCGTACTGTTTCAGGGTCCAGTTCATGGGACATTACGATGGACTATTGATGGAAACTGAGCCGTTTTCGTTGCTCATTCCAGTCCGTCGGGAGTGGATTTATTCTTTTGAGAGATTTAACAGTCAACGTCTCCGGCTGACGTCCGTAGAGAATATCCTCAATGATGGAGGGCGCCAGGAAGGCAAGCGGAAGGATCCGTGTGATCTCCGTATCAAAGACCTTTTCACACTCGGCGATTTCCTTCACTAATCCGGCATCCCCTGATGCCAGCTGATCAAACCAATGCCTGGCCTTGGCAATCAAGCGGCAGAGATCCGGATCAGGCTGACGGACTTTCGTCGCACCGGCAATGACCAACTTTGCCTCGACACCCTTACGCTGCAATTTAATGTCTATTTTGAGAGTGAGGACGTTGCGATCTTCGTTTTGGCCATCGAGCATTTTGATTTGCAATAGCCTGGCCAAAGCCTCTCGGCTCAGGTCAATAGAGATTGAATCTGATCTGAGCTCAACCCGAAGGATGACCGCCTGTAATAGATCCTTCCGAGAAACGGTATCGTCGCTCATGATCTTTTCGGCCAGCGCGATGGCCTGTTCGTTTATCACATGCAAGTCAGGCAGGCTGTGGTCCTTTAGATGCAGGACATCAATTAATCGGCTCTGATTGCAAAGCAGTTCCCGAACGGGATTGAGGATAGTTTCTTCAAGTGTCGACGCTGGCAGACGCCATCCACCGGCATCCGGTTCCTCATCCTGCGCCAACTGTTTCGAGATATAATAGCGATACCGCTTGCCCTGTTTGCTGGCCTGGGCTTGATAGAGCGGTTCTCCCGCTTCATCGAAGACCAGCCCCGTCAGCAGAAACGGCGCTTTCATATTTGTTGGCGAAGATCGCTCCCGGCGGTTACCGCTCATCATCTGCTGAACCTGATCCCAGGTTTCCTGATCCATGATGGCTTTATGCATCCCGGGCCAGGTACCTCCTTTATGCGAGATCAATCCAACATATAGCGGGTTTGACAGCAACCGATACAGATTGCCGCGCAATAGGGGCTTGCCGCCTGCAACAGATCCATCCTTTCGGATAATCCTCTTGGTCCTGATACCAAGGTGATCTGCCTCTGCTTTTAAAAGCCGGACCGTCCCGAGCTCGATATAAAGGTTAAACAGCTGTCGGACTATTGTCGCCTCCTTTTCATTGATCACCAGCTTGCGATCCACAACGTCATACCCGAGCGGCAGGTTGCCGCCCATCCACATGCCTTTCTTCTTGGAGGCAGCAATCTTGTCCCGGATGCGTTCCGCAGTCACTTCCCGTTCGAACTGGGCAAAGGAGAGAAGAACATTCAATGTCAGCCGGCCCATGGAGGAGGTGGTATTGAAGGCTTGCGTCACCGAGACAAAGGAAACATCATGTTGATCGAGTTTCTCAATGATCTTGGAGAAGTCAGCAAGCGACCGTGTCAGGCGATCTACCTTATAGACAACAATGATATCTACCTCATGCCGATCAACATCCGCCAGCAGTTCCTTGAGGGCAGGGCGGTCCATGGTGCCACCGGAGTAGCCACCATCATCAAAGGCGGTCTGCACCAGCTTCCAGCCTTCATGCTGCTGGCTCTTGATATAGGCCTCACAGGCTTCCCGCTGGGCATGCAGGGAGTTAAAATCTTGCTCCAGGCCATCCTCGGTTGATTTACGGGTATAAATGGCGCAGCGCTGCATGACAGTTCCTCACACTCCGAAGAACCGCGGGCCGGACCAGCGGGCTCCGGTAATGGTCCGGGCGATAGCAGATAACGACCGGTAGGGTTTTCCCTCATAGACAAAGCCATCATCGCGGATGTCGACCATATGCGTCCGGCCCCGCCATTCCCGAACGAGCCGGCTGCCAACCCCAGGCTTGTGAGCTACCGGCGTTCCTGTATCGCTAGTCGTCGTTCCCGGCAGTGCGGGTACACATCGCTTAAGCTGGCGCAAGGTCGATTTCTTCAAACCTCCGCAATCCTTTGCCTGACGGTTGTAATGACAGGCATAGAGAAGAAGCCGGGTGCTCAGGCCTTTGGGCGGTGGTCCGCCATAAGCCTTGATCCAGGCGTCGATAAGGTCTTTCCGGGTAGGCTCGTGTTCAGTGGAGATGCTCGCCATATCTTCACTCCTTGACGGCTTTATAAAAGGTCTTTCCGGAAGCCGTCCGGGTGAGATCTATCCGGATTCCTTTTTTGCGCAGTCCCGAAAGTCCCGCCCGAATGCTATGGGCCTGCCAACCGGTTGCCTTCTCTAGATCCTGCATACTGGCGCCTTTGGAACGCTTGGGAAGCCTGAGGATGATGTCGGGCTTTATAGGGGAGGGTTTTGTTCTCTTTCGGGCACCGGAAGTGAACTTCCGTCGGGCCGCCTCTTTAGCTGGCCTCGTACTGGATGGCGGCATTTTCACCTTTGTTTCTACTGCCTCCGGTTTCGGTTCTGTCTTTGCTGCTGTCATATCAACCTCCGTGATATTGCGCCGGCTTTATGCCGGGGCTTGCACTGAGGGAAGCCCGCCTCGATCTGGATCGAAGGTCAGGCATACAATGAGGCGGTGTAAAAAAGGCGCCACTGCACGGTGACAGTGACGCTCTATTCTCTTAGGAAGTCCAGTCTAAAATAGATTATCGAAAACACCTATTCCCGTGCGGGCAAAGTAGTTGTCTTGATAGGTAATCTCATGTCCACCCGAAAAGAATTTATGCACTTTTACCTCAAGTTTGGGAATGGCAGATTTCTGGGCCCAAAGTAGAAACTGCGTCATCGAGTCGACCTGATCCGCATACTTGCTTCCTGGGAAACTTAATATCTCATGCTCAAAGGCCTGGAGCCATTCCGCCTTCTCTGGCAGGAATACCTTGCCTGCCTCGACAATAGGTGTCGCCATCTTAGCGCGGCTTTCTTTGTCTCCTGTCGGCTTTATCGGAATTGCCGGTACGTTCGTATGTTGCAGATTTTGATAGACCTGAATACCGCTTGAGGCATGCTCTACAAGCACGGCATTCGCATTATGGACATGCGCCAGTTCAACTATCGTTTTCAGCAGTTCCGGATATTCGAGCTTATATCGTTGGCAGTCCAGCAGGAAAAATCTTCCACCCCGGATGCCCCAGGACGTGCAGCAGGAGTAGGCATTGTTCGGCCCGGTTCCGGCGGCGGTATCCCAACTATCAACGATATGGTCAAATGGTTCTGAATATAGGTTATCGGTAAACCGTCGGAACCATTTTTTCTTGAATAAAGCACCACCCGGGGGTGCGGGGTTCTGTTGATACTGGGTTTCAAAAATATAACTTCCAACCGATTTTTTTATTCCCTCCAGAATTGCCAGGCTTTCTCGCTTGGCATGCAGTGGTTCCCCGGGTTCGCGGTCATACCATTCCTTTATGCCAATTGGATAGGACGTCCATTCTGACTCAATCGCAGGAATAAAGAGAAACGTCCACTCATCTTCATCCAGCTCCAACAGATGGCCTATTAGATCGTCACTATGTACGCGCTGAGAGATAATCACAATTCGACCTGTATTTTTATTGTTTAACCGGCTATAGGCTGTGTTGTGGAACCAGTCGTTTACTGTTTTGCGTTCAGACTCCGACATGGCTTCCTTTGGCTTGATCGGATCATCGATTATCAGATAGTCGCAACCGAAGCCCGTCAATGTGCCTCCAATCGACGTTGTGAATATTTCACCAGCCTTAGAAGTGTATGTATGCTTGATCGTATTCTTTGTTTTGTCGATTTTGAGGTTTGGAAATATCTTCTGAACACGAGGATCTTCCATCAAATCCCGCCGTTTCTTGGAGAATGTCTCCGCAAGAACATCTGAATAGCTTACACAGATGATCTTTGCCGTTGGATCTCTTCCAAGTATCCATAGTGGCCACGCGATAGAGGTCATAAAAGATTTCAAATATCTGGGACCAATGGCAATCATAAGACGTGTCACATCGCCATTGGTGCATCGCTGCAACTGATAAGCCATAGCCCACAAGTGCCAATTGTCATCACAAGGCTTACCATGGGCAACTTCAAAAAGTTTCAGCGTGAAGGCACCAAAATTTGTTCGATATAATGCGTTAAGAGTTTCGCTTTTATTCTTCATCGGAATTCTCCTTAAAATTAATTTCAGAAATAATTTTCTTTGAAAATGCATCTAGAACGGCTTTATCTGTTGCCGTCAGTTCTTGTTCGTCAGGTAATTCTCCTTCATCGGTCAAAAGTTTAATCGTCATGGTGAGTAAAGTATTTGAGGCGCGCAGGTCGCCCTGTACGGCTTTTACCGCCAGGCTTTTAAGCATCGCCCGTTGCTTGGAGATCTTTTTCGGCTTGCCGCCTTCCTTAATCGTGATCATTTCCGCAAGCTCTTCCATCAGGTCCGTCTTGAGGTTCTTCGTGCCCCTCGGGCGGCCTTTCTTGTTGCCGGACTTACCGGGCTTGAACTGGTGCTTTTTGGGCGGCTTTTTATAGCCGATATCTTCATCACTCATGGCTTTGCTCCTCTTCTGACATACAGCCTGAAGGGGGTGGTAAAAACTTAAGGCCTGAACGACCCTGATCCCGTATCTGGTCGAAGGTTAGCCCCAGTTCAGCGTGTATCGCCTGTTGCCCGGTAATATCCTGCCACCGCTTAATCGCAACATCCACATAGCGGGGATCGAGCTCCATGCCCCGGCCTTTGCGACCGGTTTTTTCGGCGGCAATGATAAGCGTGCCGCTACCGAGGAACGGATCGAGGATAATGTCGTCGGGCGCCGAGCTATCGAGGATCGCATCGGCGATCATGGCAACGGGTTTGACCGTTGGGTGCAAATCGAGATTTTCTTGCCGGTCTGGCCCGAAGCTGTTTGCACCGGCATATTCCCAGACGTTCGTTCGATTACGACCATATTTTCCAAGCTGAACATTGTTGAGATGTTTTGCCGTTCCATTTTGGCAAACGAGAACAAGCTCGTGCCGGGACCGATAGAAGGAGCCCATCCCCCCATTGTTCTTTACCCAGACGCAAAGGTTGAGTCGCTCTGTATATAGACGATCACAAACGGCCAGCAGCTGCGGTAAATGTCGCCAGTCCATAAATATGTAATGAACTGAGCCGTCTTGGCTGGACTTAGTAAGATTGATAATTGCATCGGTTAAGAATTCAGTGAATTCTGTATCTGACATTTCGCCAGACGCCATCATGAACTCGTCATGACTACCTTTCTCCGAAACCCTTATGTGGCCATTTACTTTCACATTGTAGGGAGGATCTGTAATCACCTGCCGGGCAAATTTGCCGTCCAGTAGATGTTGGTAGCAGGATTCATTGAGCGCATTGCCGCACAATATGCGGTGGCCCCCACAAAGCCATAAATCGCCAAACTGGGTCACTGGCTGATTGCTTAGATCGGGAGCCGGCACCTCATCATCTTGCGCGTTGTCAGCGGAATGCTGCAGGGTTTCAAAAGTGAAATCGATCTCTGGAATATCAAATTCGGTTATCTCCAAATCGACGCCGATCTCCAGGAGAGCCGCAAATTCAATTGCAAGACGCTCATGATCCCATGAAGCTTCTTCGGATAAGCGATTGTCTGCAAGACGAAAGGCCTTAGCCTGAGCTGACGTCAAGTGATCTGCAACAATGACAGGTAATTTCTTAAGGCCGAGCTCTTGGGCGGCAAGTATTCTTGCATGTCCCGAAATTACCGTTCCATCACGGTCGACCATGACCGGGAAGATAAAGCCATACTCGCGGATACTGTTTTTCAGTTTCCGGATTTGCTTATTTGAGTGTTTGCGCGGATTATTTTTGTAAGGTTTTAGCTCATCAATCGACACGTGCTCTATCCTGATTGAGACGTGCAGATTGTCTTCAGCTTTTTGATTGTGGGATTTTCCAGCCACAAGGTAATGCGCGTGATGTTTGTTTTTACGCTTTGCCATCTTCTGTTCCTTTCGTCTACATAACGAGCTTGCAGACGAAGGAACCGGAGGGCCTGACGTCAGCAAGTAAACCTGCTTCCGTCTTCTCGATCAACGCCCTCCTTGGCTTACGAGAAAACAACTTAATATAATAAGTATTGCGTTTCAGGAACGCTGTCAACACAAGATGTGCCAAAAACTAATAGGGCGCTTAGGAAACGGGGACCACTCATTTCCTTATTGCCTGGCTACTTAATATTCCGTGGGAGTTCAGGATTCCGAATATAGAAATCGCGTCGGCGTTACCAGAGGAAAATAAACCGACACCAAAAAAGGGATGAGGCCTTGCTTTTCAAGCTGAGAGTTGACGCCAGTCGGCATGAGCAATTTCGCGTTTGAGTTCCAAGATTTCACGGTTATTGAGATGACGTTCGTGATTAAAGTGGTTTTGGATTGACGAGTGGATGGAAGCAAATTTCTGAAGGGAATTTGCGCTCCTGAATTTAATCGTTGCTCGTTCCCGTCCTCGGAATGGTTGATGTGAATTTTCTGCCCGATTGTTAGACCGTTTGTTGTCTATATGTTCGGCATTCAAGTGCAAAGTTCGGAAGGCCTTGTGATAGGACTTCAGCTTATCTATGACGATTTGTGACGGTGCAAACTCTTGCTTCTTCAATAGTTTTCTCATCAGTTTCAAGGCGGCTTTGGCGTTTCGTTTTGGCTGTAAAAGAAAGTCCAAGACTTCGCCTTCACTATCAACAGCACGCCATAGGAAGTATCGTTTTCCTCGGATAACGATGACCATTTCATCCAAGTGCCAAATATCACTGGGAGTAGGGCGTTTAGATCTTAGATTTCTTGCAATTGGTTCGCCGAACTTCAGAAACCAACGTCGAGCCGTCTCGTAGGAAATATTCAGTCCTCGCACCGCCAAAAGATCTTCGACATCTCGGTAACTGAGAGTAAACCGAGCATAGAGCCAGACTGCATGCTGAATTATCTGAGGTGGAAAACGATGCCGGGAATAGGAGATCTTTTGCATTAGTGGAAACTAGATGAATGCTTGATTTTTTTCTACCTAAGTTAATGTGACAACGCCGACCGGACACATGACCGCAACCCGCTTCGATCAGAATTACTTCAATTTATGGCACTGTCAGAGTAAAATATCTAAGTGCTAAAATAAAGCGCAGCGTAACTTTTCAGCCAGCGAACTGACGCCAGTCTGCAAGAGCAGCTTCTCGATTAAACTTGAATTGGTGTCGGCTTGTGAGATGGCGTTCCAAATTAAAATGATTATGAATTGAAGAATGAATTGAGACGAATTTCTGAAGAGATTTCTCACTCCTGAATTTTATCATCGCGCGTTCTCGTCGTCGGAAAGGTTGATGCGAATTCTCAGCGCAATTGTTAGCCCACCGACCGGTTTCCTGGCGATCTACGTTGCCGATATCTTTCATTGCAGCTTGATAGGAGCGAAGCTTATCCGTTACGATCACTTTCGGACTGCCATACTTCTTCATGGTTTTCTTCAAGAACTTCATGGCAGCCTTGCGATCCCGTCTTTTGGTGACAAAGGCTTCCAAAACTTCACCTTCATGATCGACGGCTCTCCAGAGATAATGGACTTCGCCGTTGATCCGAACGAAAACTTCATCCAGATGCCATCTCCACTGAGGTGAGTTATGGAAGGAAACAGAGCGGGCTTTTCTGATTTCTGCCGCAAACACTGGCCCGAAACGATTCCACCATGCTCGGACTGTTTCATAGCTCACGTCAATACCCCGCTCATGCAGGAGATCTTCGACTTGTCGCCATGAAAGCGGATATCGAACATACATCATGACGGCTAGACGGATAATTGCAGGTGATGTTTTGTAATAACGGAATGGATTTTTCATGCGCTGACCGTAAATCCAGCCTCAACACGGATCAAGTGATTTTACTCTGACAATGCCCGTTCGCGTGCGTTTAGAATACCCCTAGACTTTCGTTCCGATAAATGTCGGGAAGATCCCATTCCTTCAGCTTTTTCTTTTCGTTTTTTAAATTCTGAAAAATTTCTATCAAAACTCATCCCTAGTCTCACTTTCATAATTGGTCATTTTTCTAACTATAGTACCATAGATTGTTTTGCGGGTTTTTTTCTCCCTCAAAGATCGATCGTCTAACGGGGCGTCAATCCATCGGCCGCCGTTAATCTGGAGCGCCGCTGCGCATCCTTGACGGTATCATAATAAGATAGAATTTTTTGTATTGCCGCCGCAAAGAGGATAACGCCAGTCTCGCATCAATGCAGTCACGTAGTTTTCCTCCGGCAAAATATAAAACTACTTGACACCTGATGAAATAATATGAATGAATAATCAGTCATATTATTATAAGGAACGAATCCGACACCCAGATCAAGCATTATGTCTATATATTACGAATGATAAACCGGGATATGACCACTCCCAAATATTCCGTTTATAATGAATGGATAGTCATATTTCTCAATAGCTATAGCAGATTTGCAGAAAGGTTGGATTCAATTAAAAAACGAGTCGAATTATAAGTTGCACAATAATAGGAGCAAGATTGAGATGATAAAATCACTGGCTAAGTGGATAGCAATTTCGCTAATAAGTTTATTGCTGGGGGGAGGGTTGGCCATAACGGCGATGGCCGATGAACCCATTACCCTGCGCCTGTCTATGCACCAGGCGACCAATTCACCGGAGAAAAAACGGATTATCGATCCACTGGTGGAATTCATTGAATCCAAGAGTGACGGTAAAATTAACGTTGAGGTTTATGCGAACGGCACTCTGCATGGTGCAGCAGAAGGGTTCAAGGCGCTTGTCACGGATATCACGGATATTGCTCCAACTTATCCGCTCTACCAGTCTCGCAGTTTTGACTTAAACCATGTATCGAGCCTGCCCCTCGCGTTTTCTAATGCATATGTTGGCGTGCGCGTTACAGAAGAATTGTATCCTGAGTATCTGGCGGCGGAATGGGAAAAGTTGGGAGTTTTTCCTCTGTTCTATCCGGTAACCGCAACGTATGATCTGATCACAACTAAACCTGTAGCATCAATTGCTGATCTTAAAGGCATGAAGATCCGGGGTGGTGGTGCTTCTCTTAATGAAATTATCGAGAGGATGGGCGCGACGCCAGTTACCATCAAGAGCCCCGAAGTTTACGCCGCGTTTCAGCAGGGTGTCGTTGACGGGCTTTTGTTTAATACGGCGAGTATCCTGTCTTTCCGGGTCGATGAAATTGGTAAATATTACATCCCGCTTGGGATTACGCGGGTTGGTATTCCCTGGAGTTACAACCCAAAAACGTTTGCCAAATTTTCACCTGAACTTCAACAGGTCATGTTTGAGGCTGGACGGGAAGCATCCATTTTGTATGCCGATTACGTAACCGAAGATACCAGTGCTGCAATCGAAGCTATGAAAGAGAAAGGCGTTACGTTTGTGGATCTGCCGCCCGAAGATCTCCAGATGGTAAAGGATGCAATTGCGCCGATGTGGGTTAAATTCATCGATGATAATGAAGCGGAAGGCCGGCCAGCAAAGGCTCTGGTTGAGGCATTGCGCGAGAAAACGAATAGTTATGGCGCAATGACACGGGAAGAGTTTGTTGAGCTTCAGAGAAAAAATCCGGTCGAAGGGCTGTTTCCCAATAAGTAAAGGAATCGAGAACAGCATGCCTAACATAGCAAGTATAAGTTTGTTGGAACGTGGTCTTGTGCAGCTTGCTGTTTTCAGTCACCTTTTGGCCGCATTGATTGTGCTGCCGGCAATTGTCATCTTAATCGGCCTCGATGTAACACTGCGATACGTATTTTCTGCACCACTTTTTTGGGCGCAGGAAGTTTGCGGGCTGCTGCTATTCGTCCTGGTGGTTCTCGGTCTTAGTTATGCCTGGATCCAGAAAGTTCATGTCCGCATGGAAATGCTCTACGATATGGCCTCTCCTCACTTTAAAAGCATGGGCGATATTCTGGCAATAATATGCGGGCTCCTGACGTTCGCCATGATTGGCTGGCAGTCTTGGAACGACATACCTTATATGCTCGCCATTAACGAAAGCAGTGAAGAGATTGGCGTCTTGCTATGGCCATTTCGTTTTCTGCTCGGAACGATATCCACGCTTCTTTGTATCCAGCTCATTTTATATCTGGCTGCTGCAATCCGCAACTTGGTGTTCGGGCCGTCTGACAACCAGCAATCTGATTAACCGATAGAGTAAAAACATCATGGAACTTGGCGATATAGGGTTGATCGGAACAGCGGCGCTCTTTTTTCTGATTGCAACAGGCGTTCCGATTGCCTTCGCCCTAATGACCGTGGGGTTAGTGGGGCTTTGGTCGATTGCTGGTTTGACGCCCGCGCTATCGCAGGCGACTCTTATCTTTTGGCACCAAGGCACGAATTTTATTCTGCTAGCCATTCCGATGTTTGTGTTGATGGGGAATATAGTTCGCCATACTGGCATCGCATCAGAGTTGTTTACCTGTACGGCGAACTGGCTCGGCCGGTTGCCGGGCGGACTTGCGATTGCGTCTGTTTTTGGCTGCGCAGGTTTTGGTGCAGTGACAGGGTCAAGCACTGCAACGGTCCTGACCATGGGCCGCCTTATCATTCCCGAGATGAAGCGTTACAAATTCGATATGGAACTCGGAGCTGGGGCTTTGGCGGCATCCGGAACCCTAGGTATCCTGATTCCGCCGAGCATCATCTTTATCTTTTACGGATTCATGACAGAGAATTCTATTGGCCAGCTTTTTGTTGCTGGAATTATTCCTGGTGTATTGACGGCTTTTGTCTTCTCTGCAGTTCTCTTTGCCCGTTGCCTGATTAATCCAAAACTAGGGCCGCCTATCCCAAGTCCCGGTTGGGCCGTCCGGTTTCGTTCGCTGGCATCTATTGGACCGATCGCAGGGCTTTTTGCGTTGATAATCGGGGGCCTCTATTTTGGTGTCTTTACCCCGACGGAGGGTTCTGGAATAGGTGTGATCGGCGTTTTTGTTTATGGATGTCTAACTAAGCGTATTACTTGGGGCGCAATGCGTGAGGCGTTGGAGGATACAGTTCTGACGACTGTGATGATTTTCGCTATCGTCATAGGCGGACATCTGATAGCGCGCTTCTTTGCCCTGACAGGTATTTCGGAACTGACCATTGATTTTGTTTCTACAATGGGTCTTGGCCCATATATGTTTATCTTTGTCCTTTCTCTGATTTATATCTTGCTGGGATGTGTATTGGATGTATTCGGAATGATGCTTTTGACCATTCCTTTTGTTTATCCGGTCATTATCAGCATGGGGTTTGACCCGATCTGGTTCGGCGTCTACGTGGTTGTCATGGCGGAGCTGGCACTGATCACACCGCCGATTGGCGTGAATGTCTTTATTATGAACTCGATAACGCCAGACACGTCCTCCGGCCGCATTTTCCGGGGCGTTATGCCGTTCTTCTTCGCAGAACTTGTGATTGTTGCTTTGCTGGTCGCCTTTCCGTCGATCGCCCTGTACCTCACAGGGAGGTAATCAGAACCAGCGTGCATATGAAAGGCCCTTACAGGGAGGGGATGATGAATTTTGGCTTTGTTGGGTTAGGTGCGCTTGGTATGCCCATAGCCCTGAGAATAATGCAGATGGGTTTGCCGCTTTCTGTTTGGGCGCGTCGCAAAGAGCAATTAGCGCCCGCGATTGAGGCAGGAGCTATCGAAAGCACCTCCCTTATTAATATTGCCGCTTCATGTGATATCATCTGCTTATGCGTTTCGGATACCGACGCGGTTGAAGAGGTGGTCTTCGGACCTCGCGGCCTAGCTGACGGAATGAAAGGCGCCGGAACGGACAAACTTCTGGTTGATCTGTCAACAATTCATCCACAGCGTACCCGGGAAATGGCAAAGCGGCTCAGAAAATTTTCAGGCGCAGGATGGGTTGATGCGCCTGTATCCGGCGGTCCTGTTGGCGCGCGTGCAGGAACCTTGGCCGTTATGGCTGGCGGTGAGGTCGAGGATCTCAGTCGCGCGCGAGGCCTACTCTCCACATTTGCCGGGCAAATTACTCATATGGGAGCGTCGGGATGCGGGCAGGCGACAAAAGCCTGCAACCAGATGATATCTGCCAGCGCCATTGAGGGTATTGCCGAGGGTTTATCTCTTGGCTCTCGATTTGGACTGGATATCCGGTTATTGCCCGAGGCAGTGCGCGGTGGATGGGCAGACTCGGCGTTATTGCAGCACTATATGCCTCGGATGGCGTCAGGAGAATTATCCGGGTCTACCAAGACAATTATCAAAGATCTGGGGATCGCTTGTGATCTCGCCAAGAAAAATGGTGCAACTCTTCCCATTACCGAACAACTTCTTGCTACTTATCGTCGGGTGCTGGAACAAGGGCATCCAGACGTAGGGATTGGTAGTTTGATTTATGCGCTGGGAGACGTGCCAATCGCCAATGCAAAGCAGGACCAATAGAAGTAGTCCGACAATTTGATATCCTGTCGGTTCTATCCTGGTTTTCTATTTCAGTTTTCGCGCCCCATAGAGCGGCCCATCTGAATAGAGAATTGCTACGATCTCGACGGCGCTGTCGATGGGAATGGGGTCATCCTCAAGAAGTTGTGTGGCAATGCGAATACCTTCCTCCAGATCAATAATCCCGGCATGTATCGGGGTTTCGTTCTTGAAGGTTGCCGGGGCGGCATAAATCGTTGTCCGGGAATAGAGTGTTCCCTTGCCTGAAAGCTCTTTCCAGCTTACCGAGCTTGACCAGCAGTGGGGGCAGACAGGCTTCGGCGGAAAGGTAAAGCTGTTACAATCATTGCATTTGGTTGTCTGGAATTTGCCTTTTGTAAGTGCTTCCCAAAAAATCCGTGTACATTCCGTCGGGCGCGGCGGGTAGGCACGCGGGCGGTCCTTTTTAATAACTTCAATATTCATCTTACTGCCTCCAAAATTTGCACCATCGCGGCGTTGTAATTTCCAAGCTCGCAGCTTGTCGCGCCGAGTCGGGCGTCTGCCACCTGCCGTTTGCCCGCATCACCCCTTAATTGTTCCACCGCCTCATACATATTGTAAAGCGGTGTCACATAGGCGGGGTGACCGCGTGACAATAATCCACCGGATGTCGAAATCGGGATGCGCCCGCCGAGCGTGGTTTCTCCATCCGCCGCCGCTCTCGCGCCCTTGCCGCGCGGGGCAAGCCCCATGGCTTCGCTTGCCAGCACTTCTACGATGGTGCAAGGAGCATAAATTTCTGCGAAATCAAGATCTTGCGCTATAATTCCTGCATTCTCATACGCGCTTTTGCTGGCGCGCTGAAGGGAATTGAAAGCAATCATGTCGTTGGGTATTTCACTGATTTGGTGGACGCCCTCATGATAGAAACCACGGCCCCGCACAAGCACATAGGGTTTACCGGAAGCCTTCGCGATATCTTCCGAGCAGAGCAGGATGCATACGGCACCGTCGCCGCGGGGCGGCACTTCATAGAGCCCGAGCGGTTCGACGATTTCACGCTGAGCCATCACTTCATCTAAAGTTATTGTCTTCTGATATTGGGCAATCGGGTTGAGGGAGGCATGGTAGCGATCCTTGACGGCAACCGTTGCTAGTTCCCGCC
>Ga0098035_1000469_pt1 | contig 20367 bp, 25 predicted proteins | sample 3_EtaG_FD_75046 | JGI IMG/M metagenome (GOLD analysis project Ga0098035, IMG submission 75046) | Marine viral communities from the Subarctic Pacific Ocean - 3_ETSP_OMZ_AT15126 metaG | ecosystem: Environmental > Aquatic > Marine > Oceanic | place: Pacific Ocean | collected 2015-01-07
CCAAGACACGCTTGATGGCCAAGAGAGCGAACTGACCGTGCATGTCGCTGCCGATGGGCACGCTGCGGGTGAAGGCCGCATCGAGAAGATTGAGGCCAAGCAAGACGAGATGGGGAAGGACATTAAGTCTCTTATGACCAATCAGTCAGCCATCTGCCAGGCAACAGGGGCTCGCTGTAGATGAGACCGATACTGCTGGACTATGTTGCAGCCCTGGGCCACGCAGTCTTCGAAAGAGGCCAGTACAACCTCAACATCATTGGCATCCGAAGTGAGATATGGGAGCCTGATAGGTTTGATGACCGCATTTGTGTGGTCTACAAGGATGATAGTGGTTGGGTGACGAGGACGTGGGAAGCAACTTGCGACCCAGGACAGTACTGGCTCGGCCATCCGATGCAGCCCACGGGTACTGCTATCCTCGTCCCTGGGCAGTATCGGGGCGCGTATAAGATCTCTAAGCATCGCGGGAAGTACGATGCGCTCTGCCAACGCGGGGCTCGCGTTAAGATCTACAGAGATAACAATAAGGATGAAGTTCTCGACCATGACCCTGAGTCAGTGACTGAGGGCTATTATGGGATCAACATCCACAAGGCAGGGGAAGCCTCCACTGAAGTTAATCGGTGGTCCGCAGGCTGCCAGGTCTTCGCGAACGAAGCGGACTTCGACGAGTTCATGTCACTGGCCAAGAAGAGCAAAGCCATCTGGGGAGAAACATTCACCTACACGCTGGTGGATGAGCCAGACATGTAAAAGCCCCAACCCCCCGCCCGGCGGGACCAGGCTCCCTACTACTGACGTGCTCACCATGAGCGGCCTGGCAATAGGCGGGGGGGAGGGGAGACTTCTACTAGTCCCAGCACTCGTTGCTTAGCTTCCGAGCGTCTTGGAACCAGACGGAACGAATGTGGTTGATGTCCCCAATAGGGTCTTCCGTTCGGGGGATCCGGGCGAGGAGTTGCGAATTCACTCCATACAAGCTGATCCACTCTTCTGTGGGCACTATCTGCAATCCCACACCAGCTTGGACCTCATCGATTGCACTCGCAAAGGCTTCCTCCACAAGACTACACATGATCTCGTGCATCCATTTCTTGGACTGGCTCTCCAGAATCCGGCGCTTCAGTTTCAGCTTCAGTGACTTCATCCTCCCCATCATAGCTCTTTGGAACGACCTCAACATAGTTCCACTCCGAGCGGGCTCTCCCCCGAGGCTTGAACGTAGACATAATCAACACTTGGCAAGGCGACTTCTCCATCCTCTCCATCGTCTTGGCCAGGTTCTTGCTATCCCACATCCGGTCATCGAGGATCAGCATACCACCTTCGGAGCATAGAGCAGCGCCCATAGCTCCGAGGGTTCGAGACTCTGCGCTCCCTGAAAGAGCGTAGTGCTTTATCCCCGACCGCTCCAGGTAGATCCGAAAGTTCGAAGAATCGTGCTCGATACCGAACTTGTCCCCCTTGGGCAGAAACTTGTTCACTCGACGGCAGTACTCCTTCAGTGGCTTCGCCATGAGCGATAGCAGCGCAGCATCCAATGCCTTCTCAAGCGCGTCGAACTCTTCAGCAGCAGTGGCTGCGTTGCTTGAGAAGACCCGGACCTTTCGCAAGGCTCGGTGGAGGGACTCACGCATCCAAACATCGCGAAGAGAGTCCCAATACTGGGCAGACCCAAGAAGCTCTTTCAGGTCCTCCTTCGGGCCCAACTCCGCAGCCAGTTGTTGGAGAGCGTGCTTCTGTCCCGCACCCTCCACCTCCTTAAACGTCTTCCGGAGCCACTCGAAACGAATAGCGGTGCAGAGAGACTCCATCAGGGCAGTCTCGTGTTCTGGATCCATCTTATGCGCAGTCCCAAGAACACCAAGCATATCCAGCGATGCCTTAGCGGTGCTCTTCCGTTTCCATGAGCCACAGTTCTTGTGGGCCTCGATGATATCCGCAGCCCGGATCTCTTTTCCGAAGTCGGGGATAATTTTATCCAGCGGGGCGGAGAGGTCGTAAGCGGATTCGGGGAATGACTTCTCCAGCTTCTCTCGCGAGACGGGCTCCAATAGATGCTCGGCAAAGAATTGCCGCGCCTTCTTACCCGACCCACTTAGGGCACTCCTAAGCTCCCCAATCGGAAGAGCCACAGTGTGCTCCCCCGTGTGCTTGGGCCTGCCCCCAGGCTTCATCTCCCAGCGAGAGGTACTCCCATCTGCGTACTCCACCTCGGCAAAGATCTTCTCCTCAGCAGTAGCAAGATTACCAAGCTGATTACCTGCCTTCACCTGGGCAGAGCGGAAGAAGAGCCCGTATGCGCTACCGCAAGCCGCAAGCTGCACAGCCTCCGCAATAGCACTCTTCCCGCTCTCATTCGGGCCGATTAGGATGTTTAGATGGTCGAGGTCCTGTGACCAGGATTCTCCTCTGGGGTCTTTAATATTACTCGTCACCTTCGTGATCTTCATTTCCTGCTCCTTGGGGTTGATACTGGTCGAACATTCGATCCAGTGCGCTGCGGAAGACACGGGCTGGCCGAGTCTTCCCTGTTCGCCACCTATAGATGGTCTGAGTGCTGGGGCCCTCACCCCCGAGACCCCCCCCGATTTCCACGGAGAGTCTCTCGTCACTCCACCCATTGAGGCGAAGAATCTGTAGTTTCAGTTGATAGCTCATTGGCTTGCTTCCTTTGGGAATGGGAGGGGAAGCTGCTTGGGTGGCGTATAGCAAATGGACCACCCATTGGTCCAATCCTCACAGTCATCCTCTTCGATTTTCTGGACTTTATAGATCTTCCCAGGGTCTTCACCATCCCACCAGAAGACGGGCCTACCTAATGAGAGGGCAAGCCTGAGTATGTTTGCTGTTGCTCGACCACAGTGGGTTCCAATGACAACGAAAGCATCGTAGACACGTTTCTGTGCAGTCACATCAGTTCGATGGACAACCCCGTATTGCCAGTCATCCCAATCACCTCTCCAGTTATTCTTATGATCGTCTCGGCCAGCTCGGATACGGACGCAAGAAGCTCCCCGGTCATCCATGACCTTCTTCAGAAGCTTCACTTCCTCAGAGATCTGCTCTGGTGGTGTAGTCGCTGAGTGGGCGTAGAAGATGTTCATTTCACTTCCTCTCCCTCTTCCTTTGGAATCAAGCTAAGCTGCTTTTCGAGGCCCATGCGGAGGACCCCTATTTGCTCAAGGCAGTCTTCTTTCTCCTCACGGAAGGCTGGCTTTACTTCATCGCCATACTTCTTGAGGACTCTATCCAAGCTCCTTTGCCGCTTCCGCTCATAGTGCTTGATTGCCAGATGCATCCAACGGAGTTCCTGCCGTGAGAGCCCTGTGACTGCGTACTTCTTTGCCTTTCTCATGCCTATACCTCCAACCAATTCATTCCAATCGCAGCCTCTGCGGTGTACGTCAATTGCGCACCGCGCCGTCTGCGGCGAGTCATCGCTGCTTGTAGCTGCTCCGCCACCTCCTCTCCCCGTTCCTCTGGAACCTCAAACATGAGAGAGTCATGGCACTGATTGACGAGACCTGTTCTGGCCTCAAAGTCAAAGGGAAGGACATCCCAGGCAAGCGGAAATACATCTTGACTGTGTGTGGAAACGGTCCCCGCACCCGGAATGCCCAAAACTAATTCGAGCATAGCTTCATGGATTAGAGATGCACCACCCGTCTGGATTGGATGATTCACCAGTTCATTGATCTTCTCTTCGTCGCGGAAGTACCTACGTCTCCCCCAAAGAGAGTCAGCCACGAAGCCTGCTCTTCGATAACCATTACGAATCTTGTCCCACCACTTGGGGATCTCTGGGTCAGCCTTCTTTAGACCGTGGACCACATCCCGAATGTCTCGGTGGGTCAGGTGCGCATAGATGAGCTTACCGTTCTCATCTTCCACGCTGATAACCTGCTCGTGGATTGTGGGGACACTTGCGGCATACTGCCAAGCGTATCGGACATTCTTGGTAACGCCTCGCGTAGCTTTGAAAGTGCCGCTGCCTTTCTTTGTTCTCTCTCTTGGCGCGCCCTCAAGCGTCCAGATACCCTTGCCATAAACGATCTCCATCGTCTCGTTGTGTGGGTCGAGCCCACTATTAATGATCTTGATGAGGCGGTCTGCACCAGCCTCTTCAGCGATGAACCTCAACTCTAACTGGTCTGCATCGGCACCCACAAACACATGTCCAGGCTCTGGAATGAACATATCCCTGAGAAACCCTGGGATGTTCTGGGCGTTGGGTGCGCTGGAGGAGTATCGCCCGGTAGCTGGGAGCCGGTTGTAGGAGGGATGGACACGGCCATCGCCCAGCACAAGCTCGCCTCCCTCAAGTGGGGAGATGTAGGTGCTTAGGAGCTTGGTGTAACGGCGGACCATTCGAATAGCTTGAATGAAGACTCGCCTCTCCTCATCAACGTCATAGGTCGTAAGGATTCTCCGGAGGGTATCGTCATCAGTGCTGGGGTCACCCGTCTTCTCGTTGTACTTGACGGGAGTGAGCCCCCAATCAGAGAAAATCAAGCGCCGGAGCTGGTGGGTAGAGTTGGGATTAAAACCCTCTGGGCCAATGTTCTCGGTCAAACGCCGGTTTTCAGAGAGTTTTCGTTGGAAGTTATGCTTGTGTTCTTGGAGCTTCTCTTGGTCTACGAACATTCCAAGGCGCTGCATTCCTGACCCAACCCACTGGAGGTTGTGTTCCATAGGCAGTAGGTCCCATTGTGAATGGGCATTCACTTCTTGGGCCAGGGGTGCTGACACCGCAGCGGTTACCGCGCAGTCTTTGGCGCAGTAGGTATGAAGCTCTGCATCGGAGCGGGCATCCACGGCAGTGTGGTTTGCCTTCCAGGCTTCAGTGAAATCCGAGTAGTAGCTGGTGACGAAGCCGAGATTATGGGGCATCTCGTTATCAGCAAGGAGATGCAGAAGAATCGTGTCTGCACCAAGGGCTGGGGTAACCCCGAAAAACTCTTCACAAACGAGACGGTCATACTGGCCAGCGTTGTGGCCCAAGAGGGGTTGCGGTGGATGCTTCAGATAGCCAGCAACGATAGCTTTGACTGCTGCCTCCTCGCTCGGGCCGAAGAAACGAGTGTTCCCGTCGATACTTAGGAACGGGACCACCATGCTAAAGCGGGTGTTGGCAAAGCCAATGCATCGAAGTCGAGCACTGAGGGGGTTCTTCGCGTCTGTCTCAACATCGTATGCGATGGGAAGGTCATCAGCTTTTAGTCGGTCGAATCCTTCTACAACCTCATGGATGGTAGTAGGGAAGAAAAGTTCGGGGTCTGACCACTCCAGTTCTCCCGCGAAGAATCGAAGAGCCTTAGCTATGTCGCGGCGGAATACCGGACGCCACTTTGGAGACCTAAGAACAAAAGCAGGGTGGAGGGTGTAGGCGATCTTCACCTTACCCCAGGGCATCTCTACTTCTTCGCACGCGCCCCGCATCGCCATGATGGAGGAGTTCCCTCCGCGTAGAGCATGGGCAGCTTCTGAGCCTAAGCAAATAATGTTAGTATGACCTTCGAGGCTTTCCATTAGTCTCCCCCGGCAAGCCTCCATGGGAGAGAGCAGCAACGGTTCTTCCTTCTTCTTGCGTGCTTTGTTCTTTCGAGAGTGTTGAACCATGAAGGTATCGAGCCGATTCGCTGGTGGTCGGCAGGCAATAGCATTCTCAAGCAAGCACTCTGAACGCTTCAATCCAGCTTCATCCAGGGCAGCTTGAAGCTCGTGCCCACTCGGCCCCACGAAGGGGCGACCCTCGGAAGTCTCATGGAAACCAGGAGCCTCACCGATAATGGCGATTCGGTCCGACCCGTGTGTTTCCGCGAGCACGGGCACACACTCATCCATCTTCCTGAGGTGTACCCCCAGCGAACACGAGACGCACTTTGCTCCTGAGATCTTCATCGATCCCTCCGTGAAGTGGGTGGCAGACTACTTTCCCCCCGGTCTGCCAGCGGTGGTCAACAGGAAGCAGATTATTGGACCGCCATCTGCCAGAGCGGAAAAAGCCTAATCGTTATCGTCGCCAAGGAGGAAGTCGAAATCCTCTCCCTCGCTCTTAGCCGTAGCGGCCTGGGCAACCGGAGCACCTCCACCGTTGGGCTGCTCCACCTGAACATCCTGCGGCGTCAGGGATGCAACTTCCTGCATCTGAGCATAGCGAGCCTTCGTGTAGTAGGTGTACTTCGGATAGGAACCCTGCACAGCCTTCCCGGTGCTATCCATCTCGGGCGGGACGTAGTTGAAATACACAGTGTTCCCAACGAGCTTGTGGAACGGAATCTTTGACTTCCCACTGAGCTTCGAGGCCGGGATGTTAGCACTCTCCAGCATCGCCTTCAGGAAAGGCAGGGCATTGGGGGAGCCAAGATTAAAAGAGTCACGATGGCGAACACCATCCGTCATGTAGTAGGCGTAGAGACGATTGGAATCGTCAAAGTGGTTGAACTCCACAAGTGTCGCCGTATGCAGGCCAGCCTTGAGATAGCCGAGACCGCCAGACGCAGCGTTGACACCAGTGAAATCGAGTTCGATTGTCAGATTATCCATTACCAGTTCTCCTGTTCATCAATGAACATGCGGTCGAGGATATTCTCTCCCGCGTTTGTGATTACCGCTCGGTGCAGAGAATCCTGCAAAACCCAGCGGACATGTCGAAGGTCGTGCTGACCCCGAAGCTTTTCAGCGACCTTCGAGAGCGTCCCTCTCCAGTCCTCTATACCTTCCTTGAGAATCAAGGCGCTTGTCTTCTCGACAATCGGGCCCATCCACTCCAAACCCTCGGGGCGGGGTAGCTCATACCCGGCAGCACTTAGGGCTTCTCTAAGATTCATGGGGGCGGTCTCGGGAAGAACACCCAGGCGATCTCCGCTAATGTATTCGGGGTTCGGACCAGTCCTAAGAACATACTTCCAAGGAGAAGCGGTCTCCTCATACTCAACCCGTGCCACTACATCTGCGAAAGCGGAGAACTGCTCGGGGAGTTGGCCAGGGAGTTGGGGGCCTCCACGCACATACTTACCAGAAGAGGTTTTAGGTGGGGCCTGGTGGCAGTTGAAGAAAACGTGTGTTCCCTTGGAGGTAGCGAACCGGGCAGCGTCCCGCATGAAGAGAACCTGTTGTCGGAGGTTCCTCCACATTTCCCCGAAAGCGTGAACCTTCTCAAGTTCCATGACTGTAATTTCAGCCAGAAGAGAGAAGTCATCCACCACGATGGTTGGAACTTTACCCGCAGCTTTCGTTACAATGTCTCCCGCTTCCTGAACATTCTTAGCAGCTTTGGCTCTCACCTTCTCCAACCCAAGGAAGTTCTTGAGAGGAAGGAGTCCCCCTGTCTGGGCAATAAAGAGTCCGCTTGCCCCGGCTGCGCCGGTAGCCGTACTCTTCCCCGTCTTGGACGGGCCATAGATTACCGTGAAGATTCCGTCACTCATGCCTTAGCCTTGTCGTACTTCTTGAGGTTTGTCTCAGCGTCTACAACTCGGGTGTTCCCGTCCCCGTTGCCGCCACCCTTAGAAAGAGGGGTCTTGTGGTCAACGTGCGTGCCATCACCCTTGGACGCTTTTCCCTCACGGATTGCTTTACGACGAGCCTTGTTCCGCTCGACGCGGAGGCCCTTAGTCTTTTTCCCATACATCTTGTCGTGGGCAGCTTTGTCTTTCTTATCGGCGTACGGCATCACTCACCCCATTGGCAGAGTTCAAAAGCATCACACTTACCGTACTTACCCCAGCAAGTCTGGTCACTGTAGACGGCGGGCCATTCCAGAGGAGGCTTACCCTCGAACATATCAACCATGTGCTCCTGAAGCGCGAGGTTCTTTGCGAAGATCTTAATGGCAGCAGGTGCTGGCTCAAGAATTGTCCGGTCGAACCCGTATGGCTGGGAGAGCTTTACGCGGTTGACGATGACTCCGCCAAACTTCTCTCCCCAGAGCTTCCGACCGAAGAGTTGGTACCCAAGAAACTGACCGGACAGGATGTGCTGGCGAAGAGTCTTACTCTCAATCCGGTAGCAGGACTTATGATCCACAATCCAGTAAGTTCCATCTGAGTCACGGACAGCAAGGTCTGCACGCTGCGTGAACAGGAATGTTCCCTCCTGGCGATACTTAGGTATGTGGGCACGGAGTTCTTCTTCGACCTTCACCGGCTCCCAACTGCAACTTCCCCACCGCGCTGTGTATGCTTGGAGCGCAAGGATAATGTTGGGAACAGCTACTCGCCATAGGGCAGCGGCATGCGCAGTTGAAGCCTCCGATGCTCCGATGGCTGCCAGCTTTCGGACGGCATCTTCTGGGGTGAAGTAGTAGTCTGGGTCCTCGCAGTTCATACGAGCGTAGTAGTGGGCCAGTCCGATGTGGAGAAGACTCCCCTTAATCAAGGGCTCCGTTTCCACTCGGGGCATGGCACCAGTCTCGCGCCAGGCATGAAGCCTAAGACAGCGCGAGGCTCCCTCGATGCGGTGCCACCCCCTCTCGGACGGGCCAGCGTTCAGTAGGTGTTGGGTCATTGGTTCTCCTGTTGCGGGAAATGAGGCTTCTATTCGACCACCGACAAGCCCCCCTGCTCGGACTCATGGGATGAAGTAACCACACAAGATCCCTGGTCTATATACAGTATAGCACATGTCGGACAGGTGTCCCACCTTTTATGTCAAGAACATGTTAGACACCCTTTCAAGTAAGCCCTCTTGTGTACCCGAGAAGGCAGCTTCAACCTCCTGAATCACCTCATCGTCAGCTACCTCGCCCACTGCTGGGAGCTTGTCCACAAGTAGCTCCGCAACATGTTCATCAACTGTTCCCTCGGCTATGACATAGGTGATTAGAACAGGTCTCTTCTGGCCCAAGCGGGCGAACCTTCCCTCCCACTGGCTGATCGCTCGCGGAGTCCAGGGAAGCATTACAAATAGGGCTAAGTCTGTGTCCTGGAGGTTGACCGATTCCCCCCACGAATCCCCAGTGCCAACAAGCACTGCGCCGGAAGTTGCCTTCATATATTCCTGGCGAATCTGATCTCTCCCTTCTGTGGAAGTTCCTCCGTGAGCACACCAGACAGGACAATCATCAATCTTCTTGGCGATTTCCTTCCCCAGCTTCTCGCAGTCGCTACGACGCCCCGTGAAGACAACAACCTTCTGCTTGCATCCCACCGCGTCCACAACCCGGTCCACGATATACTTCCGCTTCCGGGACGCCGCCTCCTGCAGCATTACTTCAAACAGACTCTCCCGGTCATTGGTCCGCGAGGCTCGTCGGATGTCCTGCTTAAAGGCAGCGGGTCGATTCTGTTCTGACTGATCCAGATATACGACTTGCCTTCTTTTGGGTGGTAGACAAGCGTTGATGGCTCCCTGAGAAGTTTTGTGCTTGGACCATCGCAATCTTTCCTGGAGTTCATCGGGATTACTAAGGCCATTATATTTCCATCCGTAGGTGTCTTGGAATCCAGCACAGTACCGGACACCGAAGTTGTGGTAGGTTCCCCACTGCCAAGGCTCAACCAGGTCAAGCTGGGCCCAGAGGTCCCTGGGCCGATTGGGGATGGGGGTAGCGGTGAGCCCTAAGCGGTTCGAGGCTACACCTGCAACAGCGTGGGCTGCAGCCGCAGCGTTAGGAAGAGGTTCCCAACGTGTCTTGCCCGAGGTCATAACGATAGACCGAGAACGCTTATGGTTCTTCGCCCAATGGATCTCATCCATAACGAGGCTCTGCACCCGCAAGTTCCGAGTAAGCGCGTCCTTCCAGTGGATGAGAGTTTCCCACGCTGTGATGTAGATCTTGTTGGGGTCTTGTACGAGTAGGCGGCTCGCGTCTTTTCCATGTCCCATCAACATCACGGGCTCGAACGTGGAGTACTTACGGATTTCCTCCCGCCAAGTTCCCCGAGCTGCAGCCTTGGTAATAACTACCTTGATCCCTGGTCCCCTCTGCGCTGCCAACCATACGATCCCGCATAGAGTCTTCCCAGATCCTGGGGGCGACCAAGCATGGAATCCCTCACGGCAAACAGCTTTCCTGAGGATGGTACGCTGGTGATCCATGAGGAAGTCTCCGACCCATGGATGTAGGCGAGGGTGGTTCAGGGCCTGCGCCACTTGCGAGTTTCCATCTGGGTTCGGTGGGTCAAGGCCGAGAAGTGATAGAGTGTTGAACGGCACACGGAACCCTGGCTTGTTCTTATTCGCCCAAACACCAGGAAGATCCTCCCATTCCGGAGGAAGAGATAGGACACGTAGGAACATTTATCCCCAACAATTGTTAGTTAGAATCGCGCGAAGAATTAGGGAGATGGAATTAGGCTTACAACCTTACCTTTCCCCGAGTCCTGTTGACGTGGCAAGCCCTTGTAGACTTTAACCTTCCTCCCACCAATCCTGGCCGGAACTACTGATACACCAGTTAGATCCTGGATAACCAGCCGAAGCATGTTCTCGCTGTACATGTCGTTTTTACCAGTTTTGGCGCAATATTCCCGATACGATCCATAGAGGGTTTCACAGGGTACGGCAGCCGTTGCAGCTTGCTCGGATATTCGAAGGTATGCAGGGCCAGGTGGGTAGTTGGAGAGAACCTCGGAAGCCCCGTTGCGCATTAGCTCTCTCGCAAAGGACTCCATGCTTCCCATGCTTGCGTTCTGGAGTTCTTCCTTTGCCACTGTGCTGTGCGGGTGGGAGATGAGGGGCCAATCAATCTCCATGTTCTTCAGCATATGAGCGTAAGCTTGGATCTCTGCGTAGAAGTCCGGAGCAAAGGAGGATGTCTTAGAGTCGAAGCATCCCCGAAGCATCTTCCGGTAGGGAGCCTTGGCCTGGGCAGGGGAGAGGATTGTGAATCGTCGGTCATCCTGCTCCACGAGGAATGGTCGCCGCTTGTTAGACGTAAGCCACCAGGACATCCGGTTCACCACAGTAGTCCGCGAAGCATAGGGAGTAGAGCAGTGGACACGGTCATCCGTGATCGCAGCTTTAATCTCAGCGATGATGTCTGCAGACTTCCTGTCGATTCCTACCTCGTCTGCGAGCACAAGGAGGCTCGTGACGTAGTGGGAGTTAAAGTTATCCCTTAGGGCTTTATTGCTGACAACAACAGAGTTCCCCTTACCGATGACTTCTGCAAGCAATCTTCCATAGAGGCTCTTCCCGATCCCTTGCTGGGGAGAAAGCACAAGCACTGCCACCATCGCACGCCGCTCGGGATGCTGGATCAAAGAAGCACTCCAATGTGTGAGCCACTTCATGGTGTGAGTATCCCCGTTGCATAAGAGAGCAGAGATCTTGTCTATCCTGGGATGCTCTCCAGGCTTAGGCTTCAAGTCGGGCCAAGCATAGAGGTTGAGCATGGGCACCTCGTTCTTCCGAACGATAGGAGCCTTGCTCGATTGGCAGTCGAAGCCATACACCTGCCGCGAGAGGATGTGGTCGATGAGGGCTGCCGCATGTGTCTTGTCGCACCCCTTAGGCAGTAGACCTACGAAGTGATCGGTAAGAGGGTCCTTTCGGATGGGCTGTCCAATCTGCCATGCGCCATCAGCATGGCGATAGAACACACCTTGAACGGCGTTGTAAGCCATCCTCTTCTCGGCATACCGCTTCAGGTCTTCGGGGACCTCCGCAAGCCGATGCTCCCGATCCTCCACGCTACGTGGGGCTCGGTTCCCTCTCGTCTTTTTCTTTAGCCAGAACTGCTTCCCGTCATGGGTGTGGCGTTCACTGGTACACTGAAGGAACGTCCGACCGTCAGCCATAATCCTAAGGAAAGCTGAGCCTGCGGAGGCATCGTCTTGGAAGGGACACATGCACTTGTGCTTCCCTTCTCCGGTCTGAACCATGGCAGCAACTGAGGTGATCTCTCCCGTATCCAAGATTAGTTGGGTATCGAGCCTAAGCTCGGGGCCGGTCATCACCTTCTTGGTAGTGGGCTTCTCTCCGATGCTGATTTCATCTGAGTCCAAGGGAACTCCTACCAAGTTCATTTCGCTGACGTATTCCTCTCCGTTAACCTGGGCAGGGAGTGCGTAGTGCCGCGAGATGTTCCTTGCCTGTCGGTCAACCCCAGCATCATAACCGATGCGACGAAGGCCACTCGCCCACGCTTGTGGATATTCCTCCGGGGAGAGAGGGCGCGAGAGAAACAAGATGATGCGGTACCTGGGCTCGCTGGGATGATGGCTCCAGGTCGTGTGCAGGATGAAGGCAACGTTCTTCTTCCGCAGCGCGTTGGCCACTACCTCCGGGGATTCTTTCCCATGGTCGAAGTCATAGACAAGAGCAGTCACGGTCTGGACGTTAGCATTAGCCCGCTTGTCACCCGGCGCGTAGAGAGCGGGAGACCAGCAAGGAAGCTGCTTTTTTACGAACCGGGGTTCGCGGATCGGGGGCTGGGAGAATAGCTTCTGTAGACTACTAAGGTCCTTGACGGTAGCAGCCAGAGGAGCTACACTAAGGAAGCCCTCGCGGAAAAGAGTGATCTGCCAGGGGCAAAGATCCGTGCAGGGATCTGACATTCGATATTTCTCCAAGTAGGCCCCCAGCTATGCACCCGTCAAGGTATGGCTGGGGGTCTTTTATTGTTACTCTTCTCCTGCGACTTTCTCAGACCAGAAAGAGTCCAAGCCTCTGCGGAGGAGGAACTCTACGGTCGAGTTTACCGTAACGTACTTCTCGGGGAACACGCCCCCCAGAATATTCGAAGCTCGCTTTAGTTCTCCGAGCAGATCGGGAGGAAGGCGGAGGGATGTAGTTCTCCTCTCTCTTCCACCCGTTGTCCCGTTACGTGCTGCATCCAACTCAGGCGATCCCTGTGCCTCTGCAAGAATGTTGACATTAATCATGCTTCCTCCAAGCCGTGTCTGTACCAGAGTAGTGGGCGACGGTTCCCCCGTCGGAACTGCCGCCTTGTGTAGCCGGAAGCCAAGAGCAGCTTCGCGGCAAAGATTTTGACCTTGTGTGGAGAGAAGATTGGGCTTTCCCCATACACCTCATCCAACAAGTCATCCATAGTAAAGCTCCCCATCGAAAGCATCAGGCGTCCCGCCGCCTCCAGCAAATCCTCGGGCCCGCGCACATCATCCCCAGTTGGGGGATTCATAGAGAGGATGAGCTTTAATCCATAGGCGATGGTCTCGTTGCGAGACGCACCCAGCCTCAATGAAGCCTCATCTGCCAGCGTCAAGAGTTGTTCTTTCGAGGTCATGGAGACATTGTATCACATGGAAGACATGTGTCAAGCACAAACTACGTGAAATCAGGGTACCGTCAAGCAAGGTCGCTTGCAGGGTGTTAGGCTATCTTAGTCCTAAGGCAAAGCCGAGGTCTAACCTGGATTATTAGCGGTGTACTAATGTCTTGTTTGCCACCCCCCCTCCAGCCTCCTACCTGTGCATACCTACCTACCCCCTGATACCACAGGTTAATAGGTTCTGTATCTAAGAGGGTACTAAAGCTCATCGCCGCTTGGAGGTGGAGCACTTCCCCAGGTTTCCCTTTCTACCTGCGTTTTCGCTGGGTGCAAGCGTGTACTACTATCCTGCAAACAACCTTGTTAGACACCGAAAACCCAGGTTGAACCTGGGTCGGAGTTTTCGGGAGAACCTCCGAACCTCTTCAACTCGTTTGGGAGGTGACCCAGCACGATGGACTTAGGACTATCATCAGACGACTTGGGCCATCGCGGGGAGGTTCTGGCTTAGGATTGTGGTTGCCGCATGTTTCGGAGCCCTAACGCACATGGAAATAACTGGAGACCTAACTTGCTTTGTCCCCTGGACCGGACATCAGTTTTGATGCCGGGGATATCTGTTTTGATGCGTCCCACAGTTTAGGCTTCGCTTGCCCAAACTCAAGACAAAAAAAAGCCCTGGCCGAAGCCAGGGCTTAGGAGCGGGAAGCTCAGTTAGAACTAAATCCCACCCATTCCGGAGAGGGCAGCAAGGGAAACTGCGGACTCCACACGTTCGAGAGAATCTTCGAGAGAACTCAGAGAGACCTGGAACATCTTCTTGTATCCAATCACACGACTCCTCAGACGTTCGCATCTTTCCTGCTTTGTCTTTAGGGCTCGCTTGCCCAAGTCATCGGTCAAGACCGATTCTTCCATCGTAGCAATCTCACCGGAAAGCTCCCGTGAGAGACCATCGATGACTGCTCGCTTCATGCTCTCATCCATCGCAGTCTTCAGCGAATAAACGATATTCGACCGGTCCGAGCTACACCGCTCGATTGCCGCTCCGACTGCATTCCACTTTTCCAGTGCCCCTTCCGGAATCCAATAAAAACCTCCCGTCGGGCGGAGGGAAACTCCATGGAGTCCATCCACAATCCTCGCCAAAGCGATACCCAGCTTGTGAGAAGAACACCGGTCCCGCTCCAGATTGTAGCGGTGAAGAATGTTCGCCTCCTCTGGAGGATTGAGAATGGCACCGGTCTCCGGGTCTCGGAAGACGGGAACATCCACCCCGTCGGGCAAAAGAACGTCGAAATCCACGGAGTGGTCGAGGCTCTTTCCGTTCTGGTCTTTTGTTTCCGTGACGATTGCATAGCCACGTTCCCCTGCCGGGAGCGGACGCACGAGACGCCGACGATTTCCACAAACACGTTCAAGGGCAATCTTCAGCGAAGCCTTGTTTGTGTTGTTGTCGGGAGCAAACTTCGAAAGCTGGAGAATTTCCAGTTCCTTCCGCAGAGCTTCCGCATCCGTCTGGCTTCCGAGAGTCCAGTAGGTGACCTTGCCACGAACATTAATTTCTTTTGAGATAGACATACTTCTTTCCTGTTGGTTGTTGGTTGTTGATTTACTTGCTGAGTTTAGCAATATTGTTCTGGAATCTTACGAGCGATGCGGGCAGCTACGAAATACGGTTGGGCCATGACGTAAGCAATCACATGGTGGTACCACCGATATGCGTTTTCGTCGTGAAGTATGTTTTCGTACTTGGGGTCCTTTGGAAACCAAGGGTCAAGGATATTCCAGAGGAGGTTGAATGGAATAACGATAGCCATTGAAAGCATATCGAGAAAGCTGTAGTAAAGTCTACGATTCATGGTTTCTCCTGTTTACTTGCTGGAGGGAATGTCGATTGTCTTTGCCCAGGACGGAACACTTTCCGGACGAGCCTTCCATCGTCCGCAGAGCGCAACGATAGTTTTCACCCGAGAAGGAGAGCAGTTCGGCCAGGGAGTTTCACCGTCCGTGAAAACGACAAGAATATCTGGACGGGGACGGAGCTTTGCAATCGCATCAAAGCCCACGCGCAAGTCAGTTCCTCCGCGTCCAGCAAACTCAATTGTCTGGACGTTGGAGACCGGCTTCAAAGAATGAACCTTCACATCTACGATGCATACCTTGCCGGTAGAACCAGCAGAGATGCGGAGACACTCCCGAGCTTCCGGAAGAATCTTTTGTAGAGTGGAAGAATCCATGCTTCCTGATGTGTCAATCATTAGGACTATTTCAGGAACGGGAGTTACTCCGCCAGGATATATGACCGACCCACCGGGCTGGAACCGGGAGAGCTTTCCGTAGGAATAATCTCCCTGGCCCTTTACCCATTCCGCTGCGTTGCGTGCATAGGCTTGGAGCTTAGACTGCCAGCTAATGACGGGAGGAGACAAAACACCTTTCGACCACTCCACAAGATTCCCCGGAATTTCTCCCCGGTCCTGCTTCGCAGCATTCTCCAGTGCTTCCGCTACCTGCTTCCCGACAATTTCCAAGTCGGTCTCATCCATTCCGGGTCCACCGTCTCGCGGTGCGGGCAGTTCATAGTCCCGCTTCTTTCCGTCAGCGGCGGAACCACAATCTCCCTTGCCGACTCCCTTCTTTCCAGGCACACCCGGGTGTCCGCCCGGAATTTCTGGTGCCTCTGGGTCCTCCTTATCTCCGGGTCTCCGACCCCGACGCTGCTTCGGCCACAGAGCAGCATACTCTTCAAAGGTTAGGTCAGCAGGAAGCCCAAACATTTCGGGCATCAGACATCCTTCCGGAAGGAACGCACGCATCTTTCGGCTATCGTTAATTTCGATATCTCCGATGATGTTGAGCGTAGCGGCATCGAGGGCAAGATTTTGTCCCCGACGAAAATGCTTTCGAAGAACGTGCTGGGCTTCATGGACCAGAACCCCGACACGTTCTCGAAGGGTCAAAGAATTCCAGAACGCTACGTTGACGTAGCAGCGACCGTGCTGGTCGATTGCGAGGGTTCCTACCTCCTCACATTCGTAGAATTGCAGCTTAGAAAGAAGAACTGCAAAGTAGGGGAATTCATGGAGAGCCCTAAGACGCTCCGCTTGCATACCGTGGAATCTATTGAGAGACATTATTTACTCCTGTTGTTGATTTAGGAACTGTAGAGAGAAGAATTAAAAGGAACAACCAGCCATCCATCTCCCCGTCGGATGGCACGGGCCCACATAGGAGCACAAATAAAGTCCTGGCTTACCAGGAGAACCTGTATTCCCAGTCCGCTGTAGGCTGGTGACGAAGGTTGCGCATCCAGGATGCGAAGGCTCGCGGGATTTCCTTCAGCGAGAACACCTGTTCTGTTCTTTTGCCATCTTTCTGGTTCGGAAAGTTCCGAGACCAAGTCGGGATGGAAATCCGCCTTATGGAGACCGACTCCTCGAACCCTCTCCCACCAGGCCGTTTCCGAGATGACGCTATCCAGATGCCACCGTTGGACTTCGGGGAATTGATACTTGGCAAAGCGAGCAAATCCAGTGCCGCCAAAATAATCGACAAGAATCTTTTCCTTTCTGGCCGCGACCTTTTCTTGCAGAGTACGTCCACGAGGCTCCCTTGTGAATGACTTATGGGCCTTCCGCATATTGGTGATAGTGGAACCGGTGAACAATCCCCCTCTGTGTGAAGACTTGCTTCGCCAAAGAAGATTTGCAATCGGATGGAACTGCCGAGGAAGAATCTTCTTTAGCTCCGGGATGTCCCACCACTCATTCGGTCGGAACATCTTTTCCCATGTCTCGACAATTTGAAGGCACCGCGTCTTCTCGTCACCGAAAAAAGACATGGCCCGAAGCTCATCCAGGTTGGAATGGTTGTGCAGGTGAATCTCGCCCGCAGAAGTTAGGGTTATTTCGTGCCGCCGACCACAGCAGTTAATCTTTGTGGTGACCGTCCGGGGGACTCCCTTGTCGTTAAAGTAACGCTCCGTAATTACCTTCTGCTTTCCCTTCTTAGGGAAAACAAGCGGTGGCTCGGAGTGTCTTCCGTAGATGACAACGGGACGAAGACTGGAGGAATTGCCATTGTGGTCCAGTCGATAGGCGAGCAGATGTAGATACTTATTATCGGGATTCATTTTTGGTTCCTGTTGTTGAGTCGGAGATATTGGAGGTTGGAGATAGGACGCTGGGAAACGGTAGGCGGAGCACAAAGCTCCACCACCTCTTCCCAATTCTTTGCACGCTCAGCCTGGGCTTGCCGGAAGCGAGTCCTCGCTTGCGTTGACCAATAAGAGCGGCATCTACGATGGAAGTCGTGCCGAGAGAAAAGAATCCTCATCACTTCACACCTTCCCTTGCGTACCTGCGATATTCTTCGGTCAGGTAGCCATGGTGGATAGGAGAAGAAAGCTCCCGAACAACCACTGGGCACAAAGAGGCAAGGGCAAGCTCCCAAAGCTCATCCGGTCCAGACCTCTTGTCACCAGAAATTATTGTTGTCCAGACTTCTCCACCCGAATCGACTCCCTGAATTACCAGTACTGGCCAGCCCTTCCATCCCTGGATTCTATAGTCGGGACATCCACGTCGCCGTATCTCAACAACGCGGCATCCGAGACCCTCATAATTAAAGGTGAGGCTACGACGATATCTCACTCGTCACCTCCATTTTCTTCGTCGAACTCGCAAATCCCATTGTCCAAGTTTGCGGATAGGAAGTTCGCAAGGTCGCGTCTTGTGTCCGGATCGTGCATGGATTTATGCTGGAACTTTCCAGAGTACAGCGCATTCAAAACTATTTGCACAGCCTTATGGGCATACTCGTTGTAGATTTGCGCGCTCACTCGTCACCTCCTTCTTCCTGTTCATCCGTCGCGTCATACTTGCGGTAGAAAAGTTCTTCCTCATGGCAGCCGCAACAAACAAGTTCACCGTCTATGAAATAGCCTTCATCTTCGTGGGCTATTCCTTTGCAGAGGTTGCAGTTCACCACTTCGTTACCAATCCTGTTTCCGTCACGGTCTTTACCTCTCCAGATTCTTTCCATTTCATCTTTCCGGTACACCACAAGCGGCGTCTTTTGACCCTTGCAAACTGGGCCAAGAGATTCGTCATAGTGTCGGTCGTCCATCCAGTCGTATGTCATGCTCATCGCCCAAAGAATGTCTTGATTATTAATGGGCATTATTCACCTCCCACGAGGCCAGCGGCCTGGAGCATCGGAAGGAAGTTTCGGATGGCAGGCGGAAGACTCTTTGCCTTGCCGCGATTCTTTGCCAGCATCGGAGCACCCAAAGCAGCAAGGTCTCCGAAGTTCTTCGTCCGGACAAACTCCAGGAATTCCCAGCCCTTGTTCCATCGGGAAGGAGTATTGTTTGCCAGGACTGCGCCCATCACAGCATTAATTACAGCGAACACCCGGTCATCATCCTGCGGGAAACTCTGTGCGTGGGGATTGTTGAGCCAGACTTCGGGGTCTCCGAATTCCAGGTCCTTTTCCCATGCCAGATATTCAATACCGGGAGCACCGACGGTTCCCTCGGCGAGCATGTAGCACAATTCCTTCTGGCCGGATGCGTGGGCAGCAGCACGGAGGGTCCAGAAATGTGTCCAGGTTCGACGGACGTTCGCGGGCTTCCAAGAATCCTCACCCCGCGCTTCGATGTCCTTCTCGGAGATATCGACAAGGTGTGGAAACTTCTTGAGGAACTGACCGACCATCGCAGCAGATGCAGGAATAGTCTTCTCCCATCCAGACGGGAGCTTCTTAGCTGCCAGGGTATCCCATGAACCCTGCATCACCTGGCGAATCCAATCCATCTTGTCCGTGTTCCAGACAATTTGAAAGATGCGCGTAGCAAAGGGAACAGAAATAGTTCCGCCAGTCGTTGCGATGTTCGGAGGATTCATAGCCATGACCATGGCAGAGCCCTTGATAGAAACATTCCCAACGGTTCCGTCGGTCAAGAGTCCATGCATCGCGGCCTGAGTCATTCGCGTTCCATCAGAAGCTTCATCGAAGAATACGATGCACTTCTTTGGCGTGTGGACGAGAGCAACCTCGACTGCCCAGTGCGGAGGATAAAACTTCATCGAACCGGTTTCGGTGCAGATGTATGGATACCCGTTGAATTCTGCCGGGTCATGCCGAGGAACAGAAACGTGGATTAGTTCCTTGTTGAGTGTGCTGGCAGCACGTTCGACACCTCCCTTATTTTTTCCAGCGCCTGCGGGGCCGACCATACAGACGGGAGGAGCATCGGGAGAATCGAATTGCGCCTGGATGGCCAGGCAAAGAACTTGGAAATGAATGTTTGTTGACATGGTTGTTTTCCTGTTGAGGGAAGGTTGTTGATTTAGCTACGGTCGGGACAAGAATTGTCGAGAGCAAGGTTCTCATCATTGTCTGGGCTGTGGCTCTCACCCCAGAAAGTAAAGTCATTCCATCCGATGTCTGCGTTGTCGGTCCGAAAGCCGGACATGAAAACATCGGTAGGGATAACGCCACTACAGTTTGCGGTATGAATAAGAGAGTCGAGAAGATTCATGGACATGATTTTATTTCCTGTTGAGGGAATTATTCTCGCTGGCGAAATGCCAGAGAAAATGAGGCTGACGCGCGCACCCGTCCCGTTAGAGATGAGGGTTTTTTTTAGATAAAGCTCCGCCATGCCCCTATTTTACTGCGGAGTGGTAGCAGAGCACCAGCTTTTCCGCGTAAGTATGTAGAATCATTGACGAATTCCGGATTCACCCTGCCACCACACGCGGGGCATATGACGTATCAGCCGAAAAGGCAGGTTCAACCTGGGTTATCAGCGACCCCCTTCTGGCCCGCATCGGAGGGCTCGTTTCCGAAGTACCCAGCCAGATGAACTAACTTTTTTTCCCTGGGTTTTTCCTGCGAGCTAAGAAGAAAAAAGAGAGGAAGCCTCACCAATCTCCTCCTCGCTTTTAGTTCTAAGCCAGGAGGCTTTGGCTTTTCCCCGGGAGCTTAGCTCTCCATGGCTTTGGCTTTTTTCCTTAGGTCTCCGGGGTTTTCTTCCTGGCTTTTGGCTTTGGCTTTTCTCCCGGGCTTTGGCTTTTCCCTCACAGGCCCAGCGATGGCTCCGCAGCAGCGCCAGCCCCACGGCCTGGGTCGATCATCAGCATCGTGTTCCACTCTGCGCTCCACATAAGTATGAC
>Ga0098035_1000472_pt1 | contig 20324 bp, 19 predicted proteins | sample 3_EtaG_FD_75046 | JGI IMG/M metagenome (GOLD analysis project Ga0098035, IMG submission 75046) | Marine viral communities from the Subarctic Pacific Ocean - 3_ETSP_OMZ_AT15126 metaG | ecosystem: Environmental > Aquatic > Marine > Oceanic | place: Pacific Ocean | collected 2015-01-07
CGCGGGTCGTGAAGCCCAGGATCTCCACCTTCACGCCGCAGCGCTCCAGCGTGCGGGCCAGCACGTCGGCGCTGATCGCGGCGATGGAGATCGGCCGTCCGCGCATCGAACCGGAGTTGTCGAGCAGCAGGGTGACAACGGTATCCTTGAACTCGACGTCGCGCTCGACCTTGTAGGACAGCGACTGGCCGGGCGAGACGACCACGCGGGCCAGCCGTGCGGCATCGAGCAGGCCTTCTTCCTGGTCGAAATCCCAAGAGCGGTTCTGCTGGGCCATGAGGCGGCGCTGGAGGCGGTTGGCGAGCCGCGTGACGACGCCCTGCAAGCCCTTGAGCTGCGCATCGAGGTAAGCTCGCAGGCGCGTCAGTTCTTCCTCGTCGCACAGCTCCGAAGCGCCGATCACCTCGTCGAAGGCCTCGGTAAAGACCTTGTAGTCGAAGCTGTCGGGAATGTCGGTCCAGGGCCGGTTGGGGCGGACGGGAAGCATGCCTTCCTCGCCGTCCTGGCCTTCCTCGGCCTCCTGCATGTCGTCCGAGGCTTCGCCTTCGGATTCGCTTTCGCCCTCGTCATCCCCCTGGCTGGGCTCGGCGGCCATTTCCGAGGGTTGCTGCTCCTCGCCCGCGTCCGCGCCGTCCTCTTCCTGCTCGGTCTCATCGTCGCCGTCGAGATCGTCCGAATCCTCGGGCGGCTGCTCGATTTCCTCGGCACGGGTCAGTTCAAGGTGCTGGAGCATGTCAAGCGAGAGGTTCTGGAAGGCCTGCTGGTCGCCGATCGAATCGGCCAGCGCCTCGATGTCGCCGCCGGCCTTTTCCTCGATCCAGTCGCGGATCATGTCGACGCCCGGCCGCGCGATCTCCGGGATCGGCTGCCCGGTCAGCTTTTCGCGCAGCATCAGCGCCAGCGCCGACTGGAGCGGCACCTGGTCGCGCGATTCGGCGCGGGATATCGGATCGGAAGCGATGCGCGCTTCCAGCGATGCGTCGAGGTTGTCGCGCATCCCGGCATAGCGGTTCGAACCGAGCGCCTCGTAGCGCACCGTCTCCACCGCGTCGTAGCACGCCCGCGCCGAGGGTTCGGCCGGGGCATGGCGCTGGTGCAGCCTGTCGTCGTGGTGACGCACCTTCAGCGCGAAGCTGTCGGCATAGCCGCGGGCCTGCATCGCCGCTCCGCGCGGCAGGTTGCGCCCGGGCATGGGCACCCTGAAGGTTCCCCCCGTCGAGCTGGGCGCATCGGCCGTCCAGTTGACCTCGATCTCCTTTTCATGGGCGATGGCGCGCGATGCGCCGGCCAGAACGGATTTGAAGCGGTCGGCTGGGGTCTCGTCACTCAACGGGAAGGAACCTTAGGAAACAGGGTGGATACTCAGATAGTCTGGCCGGTCTTCGCCCAGTCGGCAAGGAAGCCTTCGATGCCCTTGTCGGTCAGGACGTGCTTGAACAGGCCCTTGATGACCGCAGGCGGCATCGTCGCCACGTCGGCACCGATCTTCGCGCACTGCAGCAGGTGGATCGGATGACGGATCGAGGCGGCGAGGATCTCGGTCTCGAAAGCGTAGTTGTCGTAGATCAGGCGGATGTCCTCGATCAGCGCGATGCCGTCGAGACCGTTATCGTCATGGCGGCCGATGAAGGGCGAGATGAAGCTCGCACCTGCCTTGGCGGCCAGGAGCGCCTGGTTGGCCGAGAAGCACAGGGTCACGTTGACCATGGTGCCGTCCGAGGTCAGCTTCTTGCAGGTCTTCAGGCCGTCGATCGTCAGCGGCACCTTGATGCACACGTTGTCGGCGATCTTGCGCAGGATTTCGGCCTCGCGCATCATGCCTTCATGGTCGAGAGCGACGACTTCGGCCGAAACCGGACCGTCGACGAGACCGCAGATTTCCTTGGTGACTTCCATGAAGTCACGGCCGGACTTGGCAATCAGCGAAGGGTTGGTGGTGACGCCGTCCAGCAGGCCGGTTTCGGCAAGTTCAGCGATATCGGCAGTGTCGGCGGTGTCGACGAAAAACTTCATGGCGTGTTCCTATCGGCAAGGCAGGGAGCCGCACGGGCGATTCTGGCCCGATACGGCGATTCTGGCGCCGCTATAGGGAAGCTCGCCCCGTGCGGCTAGGCCTACAGGAGCTTGAGCCCGGCAATCAGCACCGGATCGTGGGTCGACTCCGGATTTTCGCGGATTTGCGTTTCTGCCGCCCCGATCTCGTACCAGATCGCATTGTCCGCCTCGAGGGCAAGGGCATGGGCTGCATCGGCAATGTTCACACCGGCCAGAGAGGAAATCGCCTCGCTGAGAAACGGATCGTCGGCAATGCGCATCACCCGGTCGAGTTCGGGAATCATCGCGTTGACCAGCGCCGGGCCCATCTGGTCGCGCAAGTAGGTCGTCGCGCCGGACTTGCCTGCGCGCAGCAGGGCAATGGCATCGGGGATCGAAATGCGGCGGACCGCATCGGCCACCACCGGCGCCGCCTTGCGAGCACCGTCCTCCGCCAGGTTGTTGAGCTGGTGCTGCAGCTTTTCGCGGAACAGGTTGCTGCGCAGGATGCCCGAGAGCAGCGTCCCGGTCTTGCCGAACAGCACCGGCATGTCGATCCGCGCCACGGCGCTGTCCCAGAAGCCGTCCGGCTGGGTCAGCCGGGCGAATGCCTGGCGGGTGGATGCCTCGAGCAGCCGGCGCACCACTTCGACATAGCTGGGCGGGCCGAGCGAGGCACACCCCGGCAAGGTCAGCGCAGCGCATGCTAGGATGCCACCCAACATAGCGCGCCGCCCGGTCACGATCGACTGCAGTTCACCCCCGATTTCATTCGATCCCCAATTCACAGTCGCATGCTCCTTCACCTTCGCGGCACCGGATGCCTATATGCCCCGGAAAATGAACCGTGTCCGACTCCTTGTCTTCAACGCCGCGCTGGGCGTCCTCGACTATCGCGTTCCCGAAGGGATGACCGTGGAGCCCGGCTCCGTGGTCGTAGGTCCGCTCGGTCCGCGGCAGGTACTCGGCATAGTCTGGGAACCGGAACGCCTGACCGCACAGGAAGTGCCCGAGGCCAAGCTGCGGCCGCTTCTGGAAGTGCTGCCGGTACCGCCCCTGCCCGCCCGGCTGCGCCGCCTGATCGAGTGGACGGCCGACTACTACTGTGCGCAGCTCTCATCCGTCGCCCGCATGGCGCTGGGCAGCAGCGCGGCGCTGCGCGGCGGCGGAACGACGACCGAATATCGCCTGACCGGGGAGGAGCCGGCTCGCCTGACACCCCAGCGTGCAGCAGCGCTCGATGCCTTGCAGGGCGAACAGGCATCGATCCGCGAGCTGGCAGAGCTGGCCAGCGTATCCGAGGGCGTCCTGCGCGGCATGGTGGGCGCAGGTCTGCTGGAACCGGTAACCGTGGATCTCGACAGGCCCTATCCCCCGGCCCGGCCCGATTTCGATCAGCCGAAACTCAGCGAAGGCCAGCGCAAGGCCGCCGACACTTTCGTGGACGCGGTGAAGGCCCGCAAGTTCGCCCCGTTCCTGCTCGACGGCGTGACCGGCTCGGGCAAGACCGAGACCTATTTCGAAGCCGTGGCCGAGGCGATCCGCGAAGGCCGGCAGATCCTCGTGCTCCTGCCCGAGATCGCCCTGACCGAGAACTTTCTGCGCCGCTTCGAGCAGCGCTTCGGGGTCTCGCCCGTGCAGTGGCACTCCTCGCTGAAGGCCAGCGAACGCCGCCGTGCGTGGCGCGCGATAGCCTTCGGGGATGCCCAGGTCGTGGTCGGCGCGCGCTCGGCCCTGTTCCTGCCATATCCCAAGCTCGGGCTGATCGTCGTCGACGAGGCCCACGAGGTTTCCTTCAAGCAGGACGACGGCGTGCGCTACAATGCCCGCGACGTCGCCGTGATCCGCGCCAAGTTCGAGCAGATCCCGGTCATTCTCGCCAGCGCGACACCCGCGCTCGAATCGATGCAGCTTGCCGAGGCGGGGGTCTATCGCAAGATCGAGCTGCCCGACCGCTTCGGCGGTGCAACGCTGCCGCAGATCAACATTCTCGACTTGCGCAAGGAGCCGCCCGAGCGCGGCCGCTGGCTCGCTCCGCGCCTCGTCGATGAAATGAAGGAGCGGCTGGCGCGCGGCGAACAGTCGCTGCTGTTCCTCAATCGGCGCGGCTATGCCCCGCTCACCTTGTGCCGCAACTGCGGCTACCGCTTCCAGTGCCCGAACTGCACCGCCTGGCTGGTCGAGCACCGCTTCTCGCAGCGCCTCGCCTGCCATCACTGCGGGCACGAGACGCCGGTACCCGAGGCCTGTCCCGATTGCGGGACCGCCGACTGCCTCGTCGCGTGCGGGCCGGGCGTCGAGCGCATTGCCGACGAGGTCGCCGAGATCCTGCCCGAGGCCCGCACCGCGCTGGTCACTTCGGACACGATGAACAATCCCGAGGCCATCGCCGAATTCGTGGCCATGGCCGAGGGGCGCGCGATCGACGTGATCATCGGCACGCAGCTTGTCACCAAGGGCTATCACTTTCCCGAACTGACGCTGGTCGGCGTCGTCGATGCCGATCTGGGCCTAGAAGGCGGGGACTTGCGCGCGGCGGAGCGGACCTACCAGCAGGTCGCACAAGTCGCCGGGCGCGCAGGGCGCGGCGAGAAGCCTGGCGAAGTGCTGATCCAGACCCGCCATCCGGAGGCCTCGGTGATCGCCGCGCTGGCCGCGGGAGACCGCGACGCCTTCTACGCTGCGGAAACCGAAGCGCGCCGCGATGCGGGCGCGCCGCCGTTCGGGCGCTGGGCCGCCATCATCGTTTCGTCGGAAGATCTTTCAGAAGCGCAGTCCGCCGCCCGTGCCATCGGCGGCACCGCGCCCGACCACCCGGACATGCTCGTCCTCGGCCCCGCACCTGCCCCGCTTTCGCTGCTGCGCGGACGCCACCGCTTCCGCCTTCTCATCAACGCGCGGCGCTCGGCCGAACTGCAGCGCTACTTGCGCGAATGGCTCGATCCGCTGGAATTCCCGCGCGGCGTGCGGGTCCACATCGACATCGACCCCTACAGCTTCGTGTGAGCTAGCCCTGGCCCTGCGCATCGTGCTCGCGCTTGAGCAGTTCGCGCTTGATCGCCTCGCCATAGGCATATCCGCCCAGTGAACCGTCGGAGCGTATCACCCGGTGGCAGGGAATGAGCACCGCCACATTGTTCGCGCCATTGGCGGAGCCCGCCGCGCGCACTGCCCCGGGCTTGCCGGTGGCCGCCGCGATCTGCGCATATGTGCGCGTCTCACCCGCAGGTATGCGTTGCAGTTCCCGCCAGACCGCCTCCTGAAAGGCCGTGCCCTGCACGTCGATGGGAATGCTGCGGGAATCGCCGGGCTGCTCGACGGCCGCGACGACCTCGCGCAGCAGTGCGGCAAATTCCTTGCCGCCTTCCACCAGCATGGCATTCGGGAACCGCGCGGCCAGATCCCCGCGCCATTCAGCGAAGGACAGGCGGCACACGCCCTTGGCTGTGGCGGCAACCAGCATCTCGCCAAGGCTTGTGGGAACAACCGCCCAGCGGATCGTCACGCCCTTGCCCCCATCACGCCATGCCGACGGACTCATGCCCAGCTTTCCCTCACTGGCTTCGTAGAATCGCGAGGACGCTCCGAAGCCAGCCTCGTAGATGGCCTGCGTCACATTCGCGCCATCGCTCATCGCATCGCCAGCCCTGCGCAGCTTCAGTGCGCGGGCGTAGGCTGCCGGCGACAAGCCGACCGCGCGCTTGAACAGGCGCTGGAAATGGGTCGAGCTATATCCGGTCAGATTTGCAAGCTCCTCAAGAGAGGGCGCCTGATCCGCCTCCTTGATTCGGCCGATCGCTACCCGTACCGCCTCTTCATCGCGCGAGACTTCTGCGGGCCGACAGCGCAGGCAGGGGCGAAGTCCAGCCGCCTCGGCCGATCGAGGCCCCTCGAAGAAACGCACGTTCTCCCTGCGGGGGTGGCGCGCCGAACACGACGGGCGACAATAGATTCCGGTCGAGAGAACACCGGTCACGAAGCGCCCGTCGAACTTGCGGTCGCGCTCGATCACCGCCTGCCAGGCACGCTCCTCATCCAATCCGGCTTCTGCAAGAGTCACTGATCCGCTCCATGGCGCTCGATGCGCGCTGCGAAACAACCATAGGCGGCATTGTGCGCATGGATGCAAGCCACCTCGCCATTGGCGAAGAGACGATCGATCCCCTCCTCCACCGATCCCGGGGCGGCGAGCAGGGCATCGACCATAAGACCGCCCTTCGCGAATCCCCTCAGCGAAAGATGCCGTCCAGCGAAGACCGGAGGCAGGCAATCGACATAGGGCGCGGGCTCCTCCGCAAGCTCGCGAACGAATATCGCATGAGCGCTTCGATAGGGATTATCCACCGGATGACTTACATAATTGAGCAGGAGCAGACTTTCGCCCTTGTCGGCATCGCGCAGACTGACCCGGCAAGGAAACCCCCGGTCCTTGTCCGCAACCACGCGCAAAGCCCCTATCTGCGCCAATTCCCGTGCGTTCATGGCGAAATAAGGAGCGAAAGCGGATTTAGGCAGACCTTTGATTCGGTACTTCATGGCGGGCAACTCCACGGCTGTTTGCGCCATAATTACGCGCTTGCAGAACCGCCGCTTCCCGCGCATTGCTTTTAAACCGCTTTTCGCAGCATTGTCTTCGAGTACCTTCGGGTGCCTTGCATCATGACAATATCGTCGCTATGCGCGCCCCGTCTGCGGGCCGGGGGGTGCGTTACTTGCGCATGTCCGTAACAGTGCCCCAGCCCACCCGATGTAAGGAAAGAACACGCGTGGAGAATTCCGGCGGCATAAAAGCCAGCTTGCAAGGGCGCTACGCTTCGGCGCTATTCGAACTTGCCAGCGAGAACGGCACCGTTACGGCGGTTGAGTCCGACCTTGAGAAAGTCGGTCAGGCGATCGGCGAGAGCGCTGACTTCGCAGCACTGATTCGCAACCCGCAGGTCAGCCGTGAGGCAGCCGGCAAGGTTGTCGATGCCGTCAGCGGCGTCCTGGGCCTTTCGGACCTCACCAAGAATTTCCTGGGCGTGCTTGCGGCCAACCGCCGCCTGTCTGCCCTGCCCGAGATCATTCGCGCCTTCGCCGCGATCGCAGCCGCCCAGCGCGGCGAAGCGACCGCCGACATCACTTCCGCTCACGCGCTGACCGACGATCAGGTCGAACAGCTGCGCCAGAAGCTGGAAGTTCGCGAAGGCCGCAAGGTCAAGGTCAAGACGAGCGTCGATCCCGACCTGCTCGGCGGCCTTGTCGTCACCATCGGCTCCAAGCGCATCGACAGCTCGATCCGCACTCGTCTCAATTCGCTCGCCCAGGCCATGAAGGGCTAAGAAAGGCAGAACAATGGATATCCGCGCAGCAGAAATCTCGAAGGTCATCAAGGACCAGATCGCCAGCTTCGGCACCGAAGCCCAGGTTTCCGAAGTCGGCTCGGTTCTGTCGGTCGGTGACGGCATCGCCCGCATTCACGGCCTCGACAAGGTCCAGGCCGGCGAAATGGTCGAGTTCGCCAACGGCGTGCAGGGCATGGCGCTCAACCTCGAAGCCGACAACGTCGGCGTCGTGATCTTCGGCTCGGACGCCGAGATCAAGGAAGGCGACACCGTCAAGCGCACGAACACCATCGTCGACGTTCCCGTCGGCAAGGGCCTGCTCGGCCGCGTGGTCGACGCCCTGGGCAACCCGATCGACGGCAAGGGCCCGATCGAGGCCACCGAGCGCCGCCTCGTCGAGACCAAGGCTCCGGGCATCATCCCGCGCAAGTCGGTGCACGAGCCCGTGCAGACCGGCCTCAAGGCCATCGACGCCCTCGTTCCCGTCGGCCGCGGCCAGCGCGAGCTGATCATCGGTGACCGCCAGACCGGCAAGACCGCCGTCGCCATCGACACCTTCATCAACCAGAAGGACGCCAATGCTGGCGACGACGAGAGCAAGAAGCTCTACTGCATCTACGTCGCCGTCGGCCAGAAACGTTCGACCGTCGCGCAGATCGTGCGTCAGCTCGAAGAAAACGGCGCGATGGAATACTCCATCGTCATCGCCGCGACCGCTTCGGAGCCCGCTCCGCTGCAGTACCTCGCGCCCTACACCGGCGCCGCGATGGGTGAATTCTTCCGCGACAACGGCATGCACGCCGTCATCGTGTACGACGACCTTTCCAAGCAGGCCGTCGCCTACCGTCAGATGTCGCTGCTGCTCCGCCGCCCGCCGGGCCGCGAAGCCTACCCCGGCGACGTGTTCTACCTGCACAGCCGCCTCCTCGAGCGCGCTGCAAAGATGAACGACGACAACGGCGCCGGCTCGCTGACCGCCCTGCCGATCATCGAAACCCAGGCAGGCGACGTCTCGGCCTACATTCCGACCAACGTGATCTCGATCACCGACGGCCAGATCTTCCTTGAAACCGGCCTGTTCTACCAGGGCATCCGTCCGGCCATCAACGTCGGTCTGTCGGTCAGCCGCGTCGGCGGTTCGGCCCAGACCAAGGCGATGAAGAAGGTCGCCGGCTCGATCAAGCTCGAGCTCGCTCAGTACCGCGAAATGGCTGCCTTCGCCCAGTTCGGTTCGGACCTCGACGCTTCGACCCAGAAGCTGCTCAACCGCGGTGCGCGCCTGACCGAACTTCTCAAGCAGAAGCAGTTCTCGCCGCTGGCCTTCGAAGAGCAGACCGTGTCGATCTTCGCCGGCACCAACGGCTACCTCGACGCCCTCCCGGTCTCCAAGGTCACCGAGTACGAAGCCGAAATGCTCAGCTTCATGCACGAGAAGCACGCCGACGTTCTCGAGCTGATCCGCTCGACCAAGGACTTCGGCGACGAAGCGAAGGCGAAGACCAAGGCTGCGCTCGACGCGTTCGCCAAGCAGTTCGCCTGAGATTGACCTGACCTTCCGTTCCGGTTCGCCAATCCGGCAGCCGGGGCGGAAAAAGGAGAGAAACGAGTGGCTTCGCTCAAGGAACTCAAAGGCCGCATCAACTCGGTCAAATCGACCCAGAAGATCACCAAGGCCAAGCAGATGGTCGCCGCGGCCAAGCTGCGCAAGGCGCAGGCGGCGGCCGAGTCCGCACGTCCCTACGCTTCGCGCCTCGCCGAGGTGATGGGCTCGCTCGCCGGCAAGATCACGGTCAGCGACAACAGCCCCAAGCTGCTCGCCGGTACCGGCAGCGACCAGGTCCACCTGCTCGTCGTGGCGAACTCCGACAAGGGCCTGTGCGGCGCGTTCAACGCGAACATCGTCAAGGCGGCCCGCGTCAAGGCGCAGGAACTGGAAGCGCAGGGCAAGACCGTGCTGTTCTACCTCGTCGGCCGCAAGGGTCGCGCGGTGATCAAGCGGGAGTACCCCAAGCAGATCGCCAAGATGTTCGACACCACCGACGTGCGCGATCCGGGCTTCAACGAGGCCGAAAAGGTCGCGAACGAACTCGTCGCCATGTACGAGGACGGTCAGTTCGACATCGCGCACCTGTTCTATTCGAAGTTCCGCTCGGCGCTCGTCCAGGAGCCGACCAGCCAGCAGATCATTCCTGTCCCTGCCCCCAAGGCGGCGGTGGCCGAGAGCGATGCCGTGGTCGAGTACGAGCCTGACGAGGAAGACATCCTCGCTGCCCTGCTGCCGCGCTATCTGCGCACGCAGATCTTCGGCGCGCTGCTTGAGAACGCCGCTTCCGAACAGGGTGCGTCCATGACCGCCATGGACAACGCGACCCGCAACGCTGGCGACTTGATCAACAAGCTTACCATCCAGTACAACCGCAGCCGCCAGGCCGCGATTACCACCGAACTCGTCGAAATCATCGCGGGCGCGGAAGCGCTCTAAGACATCGCAGGCAAGGAAACCAAAATGGCCACCGCACCCGTGCTCAACCAGACCACTACCGGCAAGATCAGCCAGGTCATCGGCGCTGTCGTCGACGTGACCTTCGAAGGCGAGCTGCCCGCTATTCTCTCCGCGCTCGAGACCGACAACAACGGTCGCAAGCTCGTGCTCGAAGTTGCCCAGCATCTCGGCGAGAACACTGTCCGCACCATCGCCATGGACGGCACCGACGGCCTCACCCGCGGCCAGGACGTCGTCAGCACCGGCGCCCAGATCTCGGTTCCCGTGGGCCCCAAGACCCTCGGCCGCATCATGAACGTCGTCGGCGAGCCGATCGACGAGCGCGGCCCGATCGGCGCCGAGCAGACCGCTCCGATCCACGCCAAGGCTCCGGAATTCGTCGACCAGTCGACCGAAGCCGCGATCCTCGTCACCGGCATCAAGGTCATCGACCTTCTCGCCCCTTACGCAAAGGGCGGCAAGATCGGCCTGTTCGGCGGCGCCGGCGTGGGCAAGACGGTTCTCATCCAGGAACTGATCAACAACATCGCCAAGGGCCACGGCGGCGTCTCGGTCTTCGCGGGCGTCGGTGAACGTACCCGTGAAGGCAACGACCTCTACCACGAGTTCCTCGACGCCGGCGTTATCGCCAAGGACGCCGAAGGCAACGCCACTTCGGACGGTTCGAAGGTGGCCCTCGTGTTCGGTCAGATGAACGAGCCCCCGGGTGCCCGCGCACGCGTCGCTCTCTCGGGCCTGACCATGGCCGAGTACTTCCGCGACCAGGAAGGCCAGGACGTTCTGTTCTTCGTCGACAACATCTTCCGCTTCACCCAGGCGGGTTCGGAAGTGTCGGCCCTGCTCGGCCGTATTCCTTCGGCCGTGGGCTATCAGCCGACCCTGGCAACCGACATGGGCGCCCTGCAGGAACGCATCACCTCGACCACCAAGGGTTCGATCACCTCGGTCCAGGCCATCTACGTTCCCGCGGACGACCTTACCGACCCGGCGCCGGCCACCTCGTTCGCGCACCTTGACGCAACGACCACGCTGAACCGCGCCATTTCGGAACTGGGCATCTACCCAGCCGTCGACCCGCTCGACTCGACCTCGCGCGTGCTTGAGCCCCGCGTTGTCGGCCAGGAGCACTACGAGACCGCCCGCAAGGTTCAGGAAACCCTGCAGAAGTACAAGTCGCTCCAGGACATCATCGCCATTCTCGGCATGGACGAGCTTTCGGAAGAGGACAAGCTGACCGTCGCCCGCGCGCGCAAGATCCAGCGCTTCCTTTCGCAGCCGTTCCACGTTGCCGAAGTCTTCACCGGCATCCCGGGCAAGTTCGTCCAGCTGGAAGACACCATCAAGTCGTTCAAGGCCGTCGTCGACGGTGAGTACGACCACCTGCCGGAAGCGGCCTTCTACATGGTCGGCGGCATCGAAGAGGCCGTTGCCAAGGCCAAGAAGCTGGCTGAGGACGCGTAAGTCTCATGGCTCTGCACTTCGAACTCGTTACGCCGGCGAAGCTCGTCCGCTCGGAGGACGTCCACATGGTGGTCGTCCCCGGCACGGAAGGCGAGTTCGGCGTGCTGGCGGGCCATGCGCCCTTCATGTCGACGGTCGCCGACGGCGCCCTCAAGGTCTACCGGACCGAGAACGGCGCTCCGGAAGAGATCATCATTACCGGCGGCTTCGCTGAAGTCGGCGATGCGGGCCTGACGGTTCTCGCCGAACACGTCGAAGGCTGATCTCTGCAGCCAGAAACGCCAAAAAGGGGCGTCGCCGACAATCGGCGGCGCCCCTTTTTCGTTGTGAGTTGCGGGCTGGCGCCCCGCCCGTCAGCGCTTGCGGGCGGTCGGCGCGTGAAAGTCCGGGTGCTTGCGCGCTACCCACAAGACGAACCTCGCTATCGCGGGAGACGATCGAAGCGCCTCACCATCGTGCCCATGGCGGGCGAGTTCGACATTGCTGAAGGTTGCGTGGATAGTGCGGTGGCAGATCGGATGAACCGGCACGGTCTCCCTGCCGCCGCGGCTCCTGGGTACGGGATGGTGCCATTCCACGCGCCGTCCCAGAGGGCGAGCACACAGCCAGCACTGAAGCGGATCCGAAGCCATCAAGGTCAGTCTAACGCTCTACCTCCCTTCGTGCCAAGGGCAGGATCGGGCCTGACCGCAGTTACGCGCGGGCGCGCAATCGATTTGCGAACCATTAGGAAGTTATCAAAGTTTCAACCTTAATCTTCGAACCCATCGCAAGGGATTAGGCCCGCAACAATGATGCGGGCGCTGGCAGGGTTGGAAGTTTCATGAGCGCATTCGGGCGGCGGAACGGTATTGGTGGCATGGGCAAGGGAGCCCGTCCTGCCTTCGGCGTGGCCAAGCCCATCAAGGGCGGTTCGGCAGCGGAAAAGGCCCCTCCTCCGGCACCTGGTGGTGCGCCCGTGCCGGGCGGCGACCAGTTTCCTCCGCTGCCGGGCGCAGGCCCCTCGGTCCCGCCGATGCGCGAGGATGCGATGTCGCGGCTCGCCGACCGCGCCAATGCCGTCCACGAACAGGTCGAGCAGAACGGATTCGAAGCCTCGATCCACAAGATCAAGGAACAGGTCCTTCCGCGCCTGCTCGAGCGCGTCGATCCCGAGGCGGCAGCGACGCTGACCAAGGACGAGCTGTCGGAAGAATTCCGCCCGATCATCATCGAAGTGCTCGCCGAACTGAAGATCACCTTCAACCGCCGCGAGCAGTTCGCGCTGGAAAAGGTTCTGATCGACGAGCTGCTCGGCTTCGGTCCGCTCGAAGAACTGCTGAACGACCCCGACGTCTCGGACATCATGGTCAACGGTCCGAACCAGACCTACATCGAAAAGAAGGGCAAGCTGCAGCTTGCGCAGACCAAGTTCCGCGACGAGCAGCACCTGTTCCAGATCGCCCAGCGCATCGTCAACCAGGTCGGCCGCCGCGTCGACCAGACCACCCCGCTGGCCGACGCCCGCCTCAAGGACGGCAGCCGCGTCAACGTCATCGTGCCGCCGCTCTCGCTGCGGGGCACCGCCATCTCGATCCGCAAGTTCTCCGAGAAGCCGATCACCATCGACATGCTCAAGGACTTCGGTTCGATGAGCGAGAAGATGGCGACCGCGCTCAAAATCGCCGGCGCCTGCCGGATGAATGTGGTCATCTCGGGCGGCACCGGCTCGGGCAAGACGACGATGCTCAACGCGCTGTCAAAGATGATCGATCCGGGCGAACGCGTTCTGACCATCGAGGACGCGGCCGAGCTTCGCCTGCAGCAGCCTCACTGGCTGCCGCTCGAAACCCGCCCGCCGAACCTGGAAGGCCAGGGCGCAATCACCATCGGCGACCTGGTCAAGAACGCCCTGCGTATGCGACCTGACCGCATCATCCTGGGCGAAATTCGCGGCGCCGAGTGTTTCGACCTGCTCGCCGCCATGAACACCGGCCACGACGGCTCGATGTGTACCCTCCACGCGAACTCTCCGCGCGAATGCCTTGGCCGTATGGAGAACATGATCCTGATGGGCGACATCAAGATCCCCAAGGAAGCCATCAGCCGCCAGATCGCCGAATCGGTGGACCTGATCGTTCAGGTGAAGCGCCTGCGCGACGGTTCGCGCCGCACCACCAACATCACCGAGGTGATCGGCATGGAAGGCGACGTCATCGTCACCCAGGAACTCTTCAAGTTCGAGTATCTAGACGAAACCGAGGACGGCAAGATCCTGGGCGAGTTCCGCGCATCCGGCCTGCGCCCCTATACGCTGGAAAAGGCGCGCCAGTTCGGCTTTGACCAAGCCTATCTGGAAGCCTGTCTCTGACAAGCCGAAAGCAAGTTGGACGTATCGATGCGGCCTCGCTCTGACGCAGAGCGAGGCCGTTTCACTTGGGCCTAGTTCCCGCCGAGCAAGGCCCTTCCTGAAATTCCGAGAAGCAGCACGGCGGCCAGCAACGACCAGAAGAAGATCGTGGTCCACGGCATGAAGCCCACACGGTCGAGATTGCGCCGCTTCATCCGTCGCCGGTCGCCGATCCATGCGACAGCGGCGATGAATGCGGCAACTGCGCCAGCAGTTGCAAGGAAACGCAACGAATCATTCATGAACTGCCCTTGCCTTGATCCGGCCGCCAGTTAAAGCGATGATCCGTGCACCACGCTGAACATCCCCTATTGGCCATCGGGCTGCGCGTTGGCGCCATGGTCATGCTCTCGACGATGTTCATGCTTGTGAAGTACGCTGGCCAGCACGGCGTCTCCATGCCCGAATTGATTTTCTGGCGCCAGGCCATGAGCGTACCCATCCTGTTCGCCTGGCTGCTTGCAACCGACCGCATCGGCCTGCTCGCGACCCGGCGCATCAAGGCCCATGCGGGCCGCGCCGTTGTCGGCACCGTAGGACTGGTCTGCAATGTCGGCGCGGCGGTGCTGCTGCCGCTGCCGATCGCGACCACGCTGGGCTTCACCGCCCCCCTGTTCGCAGTGCTGATCACCGCCCTCGTCCTGCACCAGACTGTGGGCAAGTGGCGCTGGACTGCGGTGGCTCTGGGATTTGCAGGGGTGCTCATCATCGCCCAGCCCGGCCAGAGCGACATACCCTTGCTCGGCCTGCTTTTCGGGATAGGGGCGGGCATCATCGTCGCCACCGTCAGCTTCCAGATCCGCGATCTGGCGCGTACCGATGCACCGATTGCCTGCGTCTTCTGGTTCTCATTGTTCGGCGCGCTGTTCACCGCGATTCTCTTGCCCTTCTTCGCGCAGCCGCATGAACCGCGCATCTGGCTGCTGCTCGTCGCGATCGGAGCCAGCGGCACGCTGGCGCAGTTCCTGATCGCGGCATCGCTGCGCGTCGGGCAGGTCGCGACTGTCGTGGTGATGGACTACACCTCGCTCATCTGGTCCACGGCCTGGGGCTGGCTGGTCTTCTCGGACCTGCCGCCGGCCATGACCTGGCTGGGCGCCCCGATCATCATCACCGCAGGGCTCATCATCACCTGGCGCGAGCACTTCCTTGCGCGCAACATCTCTCCCACTTCGGCTCTCGACGAAGGGTCCATCGAAGAAGCATCGCCAAGGTCCCGGGGAACATGAGCGCTCGCCGGGAGTTCCCTTGATCAACCCGGGCCCGGGATTGCTTGAAAGCTGAAAGGGAAATACCGATGGTCAAGAAACTCGTTCTCGCTCTCGCCGCTAGCGGCATCCTGTTCACCGCCACTGCCTGCAACACCGTGAAGGGTGCCGGCCGGGACATCGAATCGGTCGGTCAGGCCGGCGACGAAGCGATCAACTGACACCTGCTGCCTGGCACATTGGCAGACCCGCCCGCAAGTCGAGCGGCTCTGCCCTTGTGTTCACGATGACACGCGAGATCTTCCTTTCCGCTGCAGTACTGCCTAAATCCTGATTCAGCGGGTTCCGGATGACCGGAAAGCACGCCCGCTCAACAGGAAACAGAAATGATCAGGAAGCTCGTACTTACCCTTCTGGCTGGCACTGTCGTCCTTGGTGCAGCGGCCTGCAACACGGTTCGCGGTGTGGGCCAGGATCTGGAATCGGCCGCAAATACGGTCGACAAGGCAACTTGAGGCCTCAGGCCTCGACCGTCGCCTCCGGCGCGACGACGGCAGTACCCCGTCCTGGCCTGCGGCTCCAAAGCGAGGCCAGGAAACTGCCGATCAGAACATGCAGGACGGCCGAAATGGCCGCCGGAACAGGTGCAAGCGCGGCTTGCATGGGATTGGCGAACTGGCGCGCAAAGGCGGGTGTCGACGCCAGGCTCGCGCCCAGCCCGCTGTTCTGCATTCCCACCTCGACACTGATGGTTCGTGCAGAGGATTCGTGGAGGCCCAGCAACCTGCTCAAGCCGTAACCGAGGCCGAACCCGGCCGCGTGCAGCGCAAAGACCGCTGCCAGCAGCACATTCGCATGGGATTCGATGAGCGACTTCGATCTGGCGATGATGGCGGCGACGATCAGAACGACGAAGAGCACCGAAATGACCGGTGACACCGCGCTGGCCGCTTTCGTCACACGCGGAAAATAGCGGTTCATCAGGACGCCGACGATCACCGGCAGGAGCACCACCGTCATCATACCCCGGAACAGGTTCCAGCGGTCGATCTCGATGAAGACCCCGGCCAGCCAACCCGTCAGCAACGGCGTCATGGCGATCGCTACAAGGGTCGACACCATCGTCATCGTGACCGACAGGGCGACATTGGCGCGAGCGAGGTAACATACGACATTGGATGCCGTGCCACCGGGGCAGCAGGCCACAAGGATCAGCCCCACGGCAAGCCCCGCCTCCAATCCGAAAGCCCAGGCGATGGCGAAGCCGGCGAGCGGCATGATCGTGAATTGCAGGACGACCCCCGCAAGCACCTGCGAGGGCATTGCCAGGACCCTGCGGAAGTCATCGAAGCTCAGGGTAATACCCATGCCCAGCATGATCACGCCGAGCATGACGCTGATCAGCGGCTGTCCGAAGGGCGCAAATCGCCCGTCGGCAACCCAGATGAAGTGATCGGGCACGAACCACGCCCAGGTTACGCCCAGCACGGTCCACAAGGCGAAAAGCCTCGTCACCCGATCCATCATCTCTTCACTCCCCCCGTCGGGCGGGTCAGCTCCCGCCAATCTCGCTCAGCGAGGGCTGTCCCGGCTCACCCGGTGCACCCTGCCACGCGAGGACGGGCTTACGCGCTGCCTGTGTCTCGTCAAGACGGCGACGGGGTGCGAAATGCGGTGCGGAGTGCAGGCTTTCATCGCCCGCCTTCGCTCGCTTAGCCAGACTGCGCAGTGAACCGATGAACCGGTCGAGACCGGCCTTGCTCTCGGTTTCGGTGGGCTCGACCAGCATCGCGCCCCTGACCACCAGCGGGAAGTAGACCGTCATCGGGTGGAATCCCTCGTCGATCAGGCCCTTGGCGATGTCCAGCGTCGAGAAGCCATCGGCAAGCCCCGCATCACTGAACAGCGCCTCGTGCATGCACGGGCCGCTCTTGGCGAATGGTGCAGGCAGCAGGTCCTCGCACGAACGCAGGACGTAATTGGCATTGAGCACCGCATCCTCGGCAACCTGGCGCAGGCCGTCGGCGCCGTGGCTGAGGATGTAGGTCAGCGCGCGCGTGAACATGCCCATCTGGCCGTGGAAGGCGACCATGCGCCCGAATGCGCGGCTATGGCCCTCGCCCCGGTTTTCTTCCTCAACGAGGTGGATGCCCCCGTCAGGACCGCGGGTTACGAACGGCAGCGGCGCGAAGGGCGCCAGCGCCGCGGACAGAACCACCGGACCGGCACCCGGACCGCCGCCGCCGTGCGGGGTTGAGAAGGTCTTGTGCAGGTTGATGTGCATGGCATCGACGCCGAGGTCGCCCGGGCGCACCTTGCCGACGATCGCGTTGAAGTTCGCACCATCGCAATAGACGTATCCGCCCGCCTCGTGGACGGCATCGGCAATCGCCTTCATGTCGGGCTCGAACAGGCCGCAGGTGTTCGGGTTGGTGATCATCACCCCCGCCACATTGGGCCCGAGCTTCGCCTTCAGCGCCTCAAGATCGACGCGCCCCGCGGGCGTTGCCGGGATCGACTGCACCTTGAAGCCGGCGAAAGCCGCCGTCGCCGGGTTCGTGCCGTGAGCACTTTCCGGAACGAGCACGATGTCGCGCTTCTCACCGCGCGCATCGAGCGCGGCGCGAATGCACAGCAGGCCGCACAGCTCGCCATGCGCCCCGGCCTTGGGGCTCATCGCCACCGAGGCCATGCCGGTCAGCGTAATGAGCCAGTCGGCAAGCTGCTCGATCACTTCGAGCGCACCTTCGACCGACTTCTGCGGCTGCAGCGGGTGAACGTCGGCAAAGCCCGGCAGACGTGCCACCTTTTCGTTGAGACGCGGGTTGTGCTTCATCGTGCACGACCCGAGCGGGAACGGCCCGAGGTCGATGGCGTAGTTCTGGCGCGACAGGCGCGTGTAGTGACGCACCGTTTCCGGCTCCGTCAGGCCCGGCAGGTCCGGCGCGGCCTTGCGCAGGAACTTCGACAGTCCCGCCGCGGGCGCGCGCTCGGGCGTGTCGATATCGACGCCGCACTTGCCTTCCGCGCCCAGTTCGAAGCTCAGCGGCTCCTCGAGCATCAGTCCGTAATCGCCGCTGGAGGTTACGAATTTCTCCGAGGCTTCACCCGCCTCGCCCATGGTCGGACGCCAGCCCGCCGCATTCACGCCGCTCATGCCGGCACTCCTTCCAGGACGGCCGCCAGTTCGCTGGCAAGCGTCTCGATATCTTCATCGGTGGTCGTCTCGGTCGCCGCGACCAGCAAGCCCTTGTGCAGGTCTTCCTGCGCGGGGAACAGGCGGCCGAGCGAAACGCCGCCCAGCACCTTGCGGTCGGCCAGTTCGCGCACCACTTCGCGCGCATCGCCGGGCAGTACCAGCGTGACCTCGTTGAAATAGGCATCGTTGAGCAGCGAGACGCCGGGGATCTGCGTCAGGCGCTCCACCACCGCCTGCGTGCGGTCATGGTTCACTGCTGCCAGCTGGGCCAGACCATTCCCACCCAGCAGGGTCAGGTGAATACTGAAGGCCAGGGCGCAAAGCCCGGAATTCGTGCAGATATTGCTTGTCGCCTTCTCCCGGCGAATGTGCTGCTCGCGGGTTGAGAGCGTCAGCACAAAGCCGCGCTTGCCCTCGGCATCGACGGTCTCGCCACAAAGACGGCCCGGCATCTGTCGCACGAATTTCTCGCGGCAGCCGAACAGGCCGAGGTAAGGCCCGCCGAACTGCAAGCCGACGCCCAGCGACTGGCCTTCGCCCACGACGATGTCCGCACCGAGATTGCCCGGCGCCTCGATCATGCCCAGCGCGACCGGTTCGGTCACCACGGCAACGACCAGCGCGCCCTTGGCATGGGCGGCTTCGGAAATCGCTGCCAGGTCCGGAATTCGGCCCAGGATATCGGGATACTGCACAACGACGCACGAGGTCTTCTCGTCGATCGCCGCGATCACCGCCGCATCGTCGGGCTCACCCGTGAGTTCGCAAGTGAGCGAGGCGATCTCGTCCTCGGTGAACTTCGCCATGGTGCGCACGACTTCGCCATAATGCGGGTGCAGGCCACCAGAGAGGATCGCCCGGTCCTTGCGGGTGATGCGCGCCGCCATCAGGATCGCCTCCCAGCACGCGGTCGAACCGTCGTACATCGAGGCATTGGCGATGTCGGTCCCGAACAGGCGCGCGACCTGGGTCTGGAACTCGAAGAGCACCTGCAGCGTGCCTTGCGCGATCTCCGGCTGATATGGCGTATAGGCAGTCAGGAACTCACCGCGCTGGATGATGTGGTCGACAGAAGCCGGCACATGGTGGCGATAGGCCCCTGCCCCGAGGAAGAACGGCGCCGATCCTGCGCTGAGGTTCTTGCCCGCCAGCGCGCTCATGTGCCGTTCCACGGCCATTTCGCTGGCATGCATGGGCAGCCCCTCGACCGGGCCGGAAAGCCGCGCCTCGGATGGCACGTCGATGAAAAGATCGTCGACCGAGGCGGCGCCGATCACGTCCAGCATGGCGGCGCGATCGGTATCGGTCAGGGGCAGGTAGCGCAAGGGGCGTTACTCCGTACGATTCAATGGAGAATCAGAGGGTTTCGACAAATGCCTTGTACGCGGTCTCATCCATGAGACCTTCGAGTTCGGCTGGATCGGACAGGGTGATGCGGAACAGCCAGCCACCCTTTTCGGCATCGGTGTTGACCAGTTCCGGCTCATCGGCGAGCGCACCATTGGCATCGGAAACGGTGCCCGAAACCGGCGTGTAGACGTCCGAAGCGGCCTTCACGGAATCGACGACCGAAACGGAATCGCCCTTGGCGACGGTCGCGCCGGCGTCCGGCAGTTCAACGAAAGTGATGTCGCCAAGCTGGCCCTGCGCATAGTCGGTGATCCCGACCGTGCCGGTGTCGCCCTCGACTTCGATCCATTCGTGGTCTTCGGTGAAATAACGGGTCATCTGGGCAAGCTCCTCAGCGATGGTAGCGATGTTGGACGAAGGGCATGGGCACGACCTTGGCGTCGAGCCGCTTGCCTCGGATTTCAATGGAAAGGGCCGTACCGTCGGCGGCGTGGGCCGCATCGACGTAGGCCATGGCGATCGGGTGCTGCAGCGAGGGCGAGAAACCGCCAGAAGTCACCACGCCGACCTCGAGATCGCCGGCAAGGACCATGGCGCCTTCGCGTGCTGCCTGTCGGCCTTCGAGGGACAGGCCAATGCGCTTGCGGGCGGTTCCTTGCGCGAGGTCGCGCTGGACGCGCGCGGCGCCGGGGAAGCCGCCTTCGCTGCGGCGGCGCTTGTTGACGCCGAAGATCAGCCCGGCCTCGACCGCGCCGTGATCGGGCGACATGTCGTGGCCGTAGAGCGGCAGCCCTGCTTCGAGACGCAGGGAATCGCGCGCGCCAAGACCGATCGGTTTCACTTCCGGTTCGCCGCA
>Ga0098035_1000473_pt1 | contig 20321 bp, 16 predicted proteins | sample 3_EtaG_FD_75046 | JGI IMG/M metagenome (GOLD analysis project Ga0098035, IMG submission 75046) | Marine viral communities from the Subarctic Pacific Ocean - 3_ETSP_OMZ_AT15126 metaG | ecosystem: Environmental > Aquatic > Marine > Oceanic | place: Pacific Ocean | collected 2015-01-07
CCAACACCGACGACCTCTCCCCCGCGCCGGACGCCTGGTCGCGCCCCGATATTCCACTGCATGCCAACGCCATGCTCAAGAACGAGCGCGAAGGCATCGTGCCTGAAGTGCCCGGCACCACCGGCCCGCTGAAGCAGATCGAGGAAGTGAAGGCCAAGGGCTTCCCGGTCGCCTACGTGGGCGACGTGGTCGGCACTGGCTCCTCGCGCAAGTCGGCCACCAACTCCGTGCTGTGGTTCTTCGGCGACGACATCCCCTACGTGCCCAACAAGCGCGCCGGCGGTTTCTGCTTCGGCGGCAAGATCGCCCCGATCTTCTTCAACACCATGGAAGACGCCGGTGCCCTGCCCGTCGAGATGGATGTCTCCAAACTCGAGATGGGCGACGTGATCGACGTCTACCCCTATGAAGGCAAAGTGTGCAAGCACGGCACCGACGAGGTACTGACCACCTTCGAACTCAAGACCCAGGTGATCCTCGACGAGGTGCGCGCCGGTGGCCGTATCCCGCTGATCATCGGCCGTGGCCTGACCGGTAAAGCGCGCGAGTCGCTAGGCTTGGCGCCTTCAGACGTTTTCCGACTGCCCGATCAGCCGGCCGATACCGGCAAAGGCTTTACGCTAGCGCAGAAGATGGTGGGTAAGGCTTGCGGCATGGACGGCGTTCGTCCCGGCATGTACTGCGAACCGAAGATGACCACCGTAGGCTCCCAGGACACCACTGGCCCGATGACCCGCGACGAGCTGAAAGATCTTGCTTGTCTTGGTTTCCAAGCCGATCTGGTCATGCAGTCCTTCTGCCACACGGCGGCTTATCCGAAACCGGTTGACGTAGACACTCACCACACCCTGCCGGACTTCATCATGAACCGTGGTGGCGTCTCGCTGCGCCCCGGCGACGGCATCATCCACAGCTGGTTGAACCGCATGCTGCTGCCGGATACCGTGGGTACTGGCGGTGACTCGCACACCCGCTTCCCGCTGGGCATTTCGTTCCCTGCCGGTTCTGGCCTGGTGGCCTTCGCCGCTGCTACGGGCGTCATGCCGCTGGACATGCCGGAATCCGTTCTGGTGCGTTTCAAAGGCAAGCGCCAGCCGGGCGTCACCCTGCGCGACTTGGTTCACGCCATTCCGTTGTACGCCATCAAACAAGGCCTACTGACCGTCGAGAAATCCGGCAAGAAAAACGCCTTCTCTGGTCGCGTGCTGGAGATCGAAGGCCTGGAAGACCTCACCGTTGAGCAGGCATTTGAGCTTTCCGACGCGTCCGCTGAGCGTAGCGCCGCTGGCTGTACCATTACGCTGTCTGAAGAGAGCGTGACCGAGTACCTGAAATCCAACATCACGCTGCTGAAGTGGATGATTGCTAATGGCTACGGCGACGAGCGCACCATCAGCCGTCGTATCGAAGGCATGGAAGCGTGGCTGGCCAACCCGAGCCTAATGCGCGCCGACAAAGACGCCGAGTACGCCGAAGTCATCGAGATCGACCTCTCTGACATTAAAGAGCCGGTTCTTTGCGCCCCGAACGACCCGGATGACGCCCGCTTACTGTCTGATGTTGCCGGTGAGAAAATCGACGAGGTGTTTATCGGTTCGTGCATGACCAACATTGGTCACTTCCGCGCGGCAGGTAAATTGCTCGAAAAACAGCCTGCGGGCAGCCTGAAAACCCGCTTGTGGCTTGCGCCACCGACCAAAATGGATCAGCACCAGCTGACCGAAGAGGGTTACTACGGCATCTATGGCCGTGCAGGCGCCCGCATGGAAATGCCGGGATGTTCACTGTGTATGGGTAACCAGGCACGCGTTGCAGCGAAGAGCACCGTGGTGTCCACGTCTACACGTAACTTCCCGAACCGTCTGGGCGATGGTGCAAATGTTTACCTCGCCTCGGCAGAGCTAGCAGCGGTTGCTGCTGTAGAAGGTCGTCTGCCGACCGTTGATGAGTATCAGCGTTACATGGGTGAGTTTGACGCCATGGCAGGCGAGATCTATCGCTACATGAACTTCCACGAAATCGAGGAGTATCAAAAAATCGCCTCGAACGTGATTCCGGTAGCCCAAGAGGCTTAATCGCCAGTGGCACCGACCCATCGCCGATGCTCGCAACATCGCAGCCTGGGTAATCCCTCGCTGAGCCGATGACAGAACGCCCCTTCCTATTGAGGTTGGGGCGTTTTTTATGACGCTGTGAACATAGCGCTGTAACCATAGGAGTAACTCATGACAACGACAACCCAAGTGGTCACCCCCGATCTATGCGACGCTTACCCCGACGTAGAGGTGCTAGAGCCCCTCTTTGCTAACTTCGGCGGTGTCGACAGCTTTTATGGCCCAATTCGCACGGTAAAGTGCTTCGAAGATAACTCAATGGTCAAACAGGCTGTAGCGGAGCCTGGCGAAGGTGCCGTACTGGTTGTGGATGCCGGTGGCTCTCATCGCTGCGCGATGTTAGGCGATATGCTGGCAGAGCAGGCAGCGCAAAATGGTTGGGCAGGCGTATTGATGTACGGTTGCGTGAGAGATGTCGACATTTTGGCCACGCTTCCTTTAGGCGTGCAGGCACTCGGCAGCCACCCGCGTAAAAGCGAAAAGCGCGGCGAAGGCCAGCGGGATATCGCCGTAACGTTTGCGGGCGTTACTTTAAGAGTTGGCCAGTGGCTGTATGCTGATAATAACGGCATTATCATCGCCGAGCAGCCCTTAAAGCTCTCCTAATCCCGCTTGTCAAGGGTGGCAGTTAGTGCCACCCTGATGCTTCACTCTGACACTTTTGTGACTATGCAGCCGCTCACTCAATTAGGCAACGCCCTTCTTCGCACTCTCCGAGATCACCTCCGTCCGCTCATAGCTTATCACTTGCTGTTTACCCTACTGGCCTCTGCCTTATTGGTACCGGCCGTTGCCTGGGTATCGCAACGCTTTTTGGCACAGCTAAACCGCACGGTGGTCACCACGGATGCACTCTTAGCGCTGCTCTTCAGCCCATTAGGGCTATTGGTCATGCTGGTGGGCCTTGGCTTTACGTTTTTACTCATTTACTGGCAGCAGGCTGGCATGTTGCAAGTGGCTGTCCGGCCAAAAGATAACCATTACCGGCTAGCGTTCGAGGCGCTCTGGTTGAGCACACGACGGCTTCCCGCTCTGGCGGTGCTGGTGACTCTCCAGGTCGGGGCTCACCTATTGCTGCTTGCCCCTTTTATGATGGCTCTTACCTGGCTATACGATCTATGGCTTAGCGGTGTCGACCCCTACTATTTGCAGCGCATTCGCCCTCCTGTGCTGTGGTACTTTTTAGCTTGCGCGACACCGTTGGTGGTTATCTGGATGATCTTAGCAGCGTGGCTGTATCTGCGCTGGCTGCTGGCACTGCCACTAGTGTCGCTGGAATCTTGCTCACCGTATCAAGCACTCACGCGAAGCGTTTATTTAACACGTGGCTGGCACCGCTCTATTGGAGTGGCTGTGCTCACCCTGCTACTGATCATTATTAGCTTACCCATTATTACCACATGGCTGTTTGACACGCTGGTCACGCCCTTATTGTGGTGGCTACCAGAGCACAACACGGTGCTGATTCCAGCGATGCTGGCCTATTTAACCGGCTATGTGCTGGTAACACTCACCATCACTTTCCTCGGTATTGCTACTAACGCTCTGCTGTCCGCCTGCCTCTACTTACAGCTGGCCCATCACGAACCACGCCCTGCGCCGCCTTCCCACGATGCCCACCCTGGACGCATGGCATGGGCGATTGAACTTAGCGTGCTGCTGCTCGCAGGGCTACAGGCGTGGTGGATTCTTAACAGTTTTGAGATTCGCGATAACGTGGCCATCATCGCCCATCGCGGAAGCTCCATGGTGGCACCGGAAAACACCCTTGCTGCCGTGTCTCAAGCGCTGGAGGATGGCGCTGACGCCGTAGAGCTGGATGTTCGCCTGAGTGCCGATAATCAGGTCATGCTCTATCACGACCGAACGCTCGCCCGCCTCACCAGTGATCCTCGAGAATTTGGCGACCTCACCCGTAGCGAACTCAGCGAGTTTGATGTGGGTAGTTGGTTTGGCGACGCCTTTCAAGGGGAGCGCATAGCGGGGCTGGATGAAGCGTTGGCCGCCGTCCGCGGGCGCGCATCGCTGATGATCGATATGAAAGCCCTGCCGGGTCAAGAAGAGAGGCTGGCACAAGCAGTCATCGATGCACTGGGGCAGGAAAGCGACATACGCTATCGCTGCTGGGCCACCCAGCAAGAAGCACTAACAGCCGTGACGGCCTGCGGCTTTCCTAACGCGCTGATGGATATGCGTCTGGCGACCACGTCGCCTGCACTGGTGCGCTACATCAAGCAACAGGCCCCGGGGCTGCGTGTTACTCTGCTAGCACAGCTCATTCTTCCAGGCACCCTAGACCGACGCCAATTTGATGCATTAGGCCTGCGGCATAACCGCATTAGCGCCCAAGAGGTGCGCCTGGCGGCGCTTTTCGGTTACGAGATTCATGCCTGGACGGTCAACGATCGGGCGCGCATGTCGGCACTGATTGACCTCGGCGTTGATGCCATCATTACCGATTATCCTGATCGCTTGCACGCCTTAACAGAAGACCGCCGTGCGCTAAGCGACGGCGGTCTTCTGTTGGTCAAGCTACGCAACTGGTTACGTCAGTAACAGTCGGGGCGTCGTTTACTCACCCATCACGACGCCTTCCCGACGCGGGTCGGCACCACCAAACAGTGTGCCATCCTCCAATCGCCGAATCGCCTGAAGGCCGCTCGTGAGCTCACGTTCGCTCACGTTATGACCCCGCTCACGCAGCGATTCGATGATCTCTTCAGGGAAGCGACCCTCCTCTAAGTAAACATCACCACCCAACGTAATCGCATGGGGAAGACTCAGCGCTTCCTGAGCGTTCAACCCCCAATCGCGCATCGCTGCCAATGTCCGAGCAGTATAGTGGATGATCGCGGCGCCACCAGGGGAGCCGAGGCTCGCCACCAACGCACCGGTTTCCTGATCAAATACCAAGGTGGGGCTCATACTAGAGCGTGGCCGCTTACCAGGCTCCACTCGGTTAGCCACCGGCTGCCCGTCCACCTCAGGAGTAAAAGAGAAATCCGTCAGCTCGTTATTCAATAAATAGCCGCCAGGCAGGTCAGTGCCGCCATCTGCCAGAATACGTGAACCAAAGGCTTGCTCAATGGTGGTCGTCATCGCAATCGCATTGCCATCGGCATCCACAATGCTGATATGGCTGGTGCCATACTCGGGTTGCTCGGGCTGGCTGGCAAAGCTAACAGCCAATTCACCTGGATTGCCCGGCTCGGCGTTCTCACCCATGCTCTCTTCACCGATTAGCTCGCTGCGTTTACCAAGGTAATCAGGCGCTAGCATGAGCGACCAGTCACCGCCCGGTGCCTCGACAAAGTCAGGGTCAGCGATGTAGCGGCCCCGGTCAGCAAACGCCAGCCGCGAGGCTTCTAGAAATTGATGCAGCCAGCCACTACTGGTCACGCCATTTTCCAGCGGCGCCTCCAACAGCGGTTGCTGGTCCAGCATACCGAGAATTTGCATGATCGTTAGATGGCCAGAAGAGGGAGGAGGAAACCCGCACACTTCCCACTGCTGCCAGGGGGTGCATAGCGGCTCACGCTCAAGAGATTGGTAACCACTGATGTCATCAAGCGAGATCTTACCGGGTCGAACCGGATGCGACTGCACCTGCTCAACGAGATCCTCCGCGACCTCACCTTCATAAAAGGCAGCGCTGCCCTCTTCTGCAATGCGACGCAAAATAGCGGCTAAGGCAGGATTTTTTAGTGTGGTGCCCACTTCCAGGGGCTCTCCATCGGCGGAGTAATAAAACGCTTGAGCCAGGTCGTTTTCGCGCAGATATTCGTCATTAGCCAGGCTGGTGTGCAGCCGCTGGCTCACCGCGAACCCCTCTTCCGCCAGTGTAATCGCGGGGGTAAAGAGTTCTTGCCAAGCCAACTGGCCGTGCTCAGCATGGGCCTGTTCCAACATACGCAAGGTACCGGGCACGCCCACCGACAACCCGCTGGCGACCGCTTCCATAAAAGGCAGCGGCTCGCCATCTTCCATAAACAGCTCACCGGTTACGGCGGCAGGCGCCGTTTCACGGCCATCATAAGCCTGTACATCAGCACCATCAAAGTGCATCAAAAATGCGCCGCCACCAATCCCACTGGATTGCGGCTCCACCAGAGTTAATACCATTTGTACGGCTACCGCCGCATCAATGGCATTCCCCCCGGCCTTGAGCACCTGATAGCCCGCGTCGGTAGCCAGCGGGTTAGCCGCCGCCACCGCGAAGGAGTCTGCCGCCCATCCCGGCTTCTCCTCAAAGCCTGACCCTACTTCCGGTGTAATGGAGGGTGTTTCGTAACTAAACCCCCAACTCACCATTGGCGCCAGCAGTAAACCAGTGAGTGAGAGTGCCCTTTTTGGCAGCATAACCTTTCTCCTTAAACCGTGTCTCAGACGTGAATCACCAAGGCGTAACCGCCTTTTGAGCGCTCAAGCAATAGCGTAGCCTATAAAACGACTGCGCCCGGCACAATGGCCAGGCGCAAAATAGCAAGCACGCTAATCAAGCTGAAGGAGGCTAAGCAATAGTTTCCCCCGCCAACATGAACCACGTTTCCAGCACTGCATCGGGGTTGAGTGACACGGAGTCAATGCCCTGCTCCATCAACCACTTGGCAAGATCCGGGTGGTCCGAAGGGCCTTGGCCGCAGATCCCCACGTACTTACCTTTCTCTTTACAGGCCTTAATAGCCATGGCCAGCAGCTTTTTCACCGCGGGGTTACGTTCGTCAAACAAGTGCGCGACGATGCCCGAGTCTCGATCCAAACCCAGCGTTAACTGGGTAAGGTCATTCGAGCCAATGGAGAAGCCATCGAAATACTCGAGGAACTCGTCCGCCAATAGCGCGTTGGCAGGCAATTCACACATCATGATGACCTTCAAACCATCAGGGTGCTCATCACCGCCACGCTGCAAACCGTTAGCCGCTAGCAGATCGACTACTTCACGCGCTTCATCCGTGGTGCGCACAAACGGCACCATGATTTCGACGTTGGTCAGCCCCATGTCGTCACGCACACGTTTCAGCGCGCGACATTCGAGCTCGAAACAAGGACGAAATGCCTCGGAGATATAGCGAGAAGCCCCACGGAAACCCAGCATAGGGTTCTCTTCACCGGGCTCGTAGAGCTTACCGCCTATCAGGTTTTCATACTCGTTGGATTTGAAATCCGATAGACGGACAATCACACGCTGTGGATGGAAAGCTGCCGCTAGCGTAGAGATCCCTTCAACTAATTTATCGACGTAAAAGCTCACCGGGTCGGCGTAACCAGCAGTACGTAGATCGATCACCTGCTGAAGATCCGCAGGCAGCGTATCGTACTCAAGCAGCGCTTTCGGGTGCACACCAATCATGCGATTGATGATGAATTCAAGACGCGCCAAGCCAACGCCTGCATGGGGCAAACTAGCGAAACCGAAAGCGCGATCCGGGTTGCCCACGTTCATCATAATTTTAAACGGAATCTCCGGCATGGAATCAACGCTGGACACGTTGCAGTCAAAAGCCAGCAACCCTTCATAAACGTGGCCGGTATCCCCTTCCGCACACGAAACCGTAACGTCAATGCCTTCTTGTAGCTGCGTGGTCGCATCGCCACAGCCAACCACCGCAGGAATGCCCAATTCCCGGGCAATAATCGCCGCGTGGCAGGTACGCCCACCACGGTTAGTCACGATTGCCGAGGCGCGCTTCATGATGGGCTCCCAATCTGGGTCCGTCATGTCGGTGACCAAGATGTCGCCTTCTTGAATTTTGTCCATCTCGTCTGGGCTGAGGACAATCTTAACTGCCCCGCTGCCGATACGCTGGCCAATGGCACGGCCAGTAATCAGCGTGCGCCCTTTCTCACGCAGTTGGAAGCGCTCAAGCTTACCGCCCTCCTGCTGTGACACGACGGTTTCAGGACGCGCTTGAACGATATAGAGCTTGCCGTCATCGCCATCCAATGCCCACTCAATATCCATCGGGCGCTGGTAGTGTTGCTCAATGGTCACTGCTTGACGAGCAAGATCCATCACCTGCTCATCGTTGATGCAGAAGCGGCCACGGTCTTTGAAAGGCACGTCAACGGTTTCAACAGATTTACCGGCGCTGGCATCTTGGCCGTAAACCATCTTGATCAACTTGGACCCTAACGTACGGCGCAGCACCGCCGGACGGCCGGCAGCCAGGGTGGGCTTGTGAACATAGAACTCGTCAGGATTGACGGCTCCCTGCACCACGGTTTCGCCCAGCCCCCAAGAGGCCGTGACAAAAACGGCATCACGGTAGCCAGATTCGGTATCCAGGGTAAACATAACGCCTGATGCGCCGGTTTCAGAGCGCACCATCTTTTGAACGCCCGCTGACAGCGCAACATTCTCGTGGGCGTAGCCACGATGCACACGGTAGGAGATGGCGCGATCGTTAAACAGCGAGGCAAACACTTCATGCACCGCATGTTTGATATTGGCAAAACCTTCAATGTTCAAGAAGGTTTCCTGCTGCCCAGCGAAGGAGGCATCGGGAAGGTCTTCCGCCGTGGCGGAGCTGCGCACGGCTACTTTGAGGCTTGGATGTTGCGTTTGGAGCTGTTCGTAGGCATCGCGAAGCGCGGCTTCAAAGCCAGGCGGCAGCGGTGTATCAATGATCCACTGGCGAATCGTTTTTCCTGCCTCAGCCAGTGCTTTGACATCATCGACATCTAAACGAGCAAGCTTGTCGTTAATGCGGTCGTTCAGACCTTCGTGAGAGAGAAACTCGCGGTACGCGTGAGCAGTGGTCGCGAAGCCGCCTGGCACCGTGACGCCTACACCCGATAAATTGGAAATCATTTCGCCAAGCGAAGCGTTTTTACCACCCACGCGTTCGACGTCTGCCATACCTAGCTGATCGAACCACAGAATGTACTCTTCCACGCAACCCCCTCGCTTTTAGACTTCGTTACGACCCGTTGGGACGACACTAATAGACGTTGTCACCCTAGCACTGCGGCAGCGTATTCGCCATTGGTCTAACAGCGAAGGGAGTGGAGGATTTTTACAACAAATACACAAAATTAGCGTTTTATGTAGTATCGACTAGGCGTTGTGCTCATCGTTTGCACAGCACACAATAGCTTATCTATGAACATGGCAGACTGGCGGATCAGGTTATGAAACGAACAGCTTTCTTTATTTCGGATGGCACCGGCATCACCGCAGAAAGCTTAGGGCGCAGTCTCTTAGCGCAGTTCAGTGATGTGGAGATCAATATGCTGACTAAACCGTATATTGATACGGTTGAAAAAGCACAGGCACTGGCACAGATTATCGAATCGACCGCCGTACGCGATGGCTGTAGACCGATTATCATTGATACGATTGTGGATCAACAGATTCGTAACGTTATCCGCCAAGCGTCGGGGTTTAAGGTCGATATTTTTTCGACGTTTCTAGAACCCCTTGAGCAGGAGCTGGAAACGCACTCTTCCTACAGCGTCGGCAGAACGCACTCCATCGGTAGCGACGACGTATATATGGATCGCATCCACTCGGTTCACTTTGCACTCGATAACGACGATGGAGCACGCACCCACCAATACGACAAAGCCGATATTATTCTAGTGGGGGTTTCCCGCTGTGGTAAAACGCCGACCTCACTCTACTTGGCGCTGCAGTTCGGCATTCGCGCCGCGAACTATCCGCTCACCGAAGATGACCTGGATGAAGATGGCAGCTTGAAGCTACCCAAAGCGCTGGCACCTCATCGGCACAAGCTGTTTGGCCTTACCATTGATGCACGCCGACTCTCGGCCATTCGTAATGAACGCCGCCCCAATAGCCGCTATAGCTCGATGGATCAGTGCTTACAAGAAGTAGAGCAGGCAGAATCGCTGTACCGGGCAATGCATATTCCGTTTATTGATACGACGCGATTTTCAATAGAAGAGATCTCTACGCGCATGATTGCGGAAACCGGCCTAGCGAGGCGGTTCTCACCCCGCTAGGATTGCGCTAGCTTACATGCCCTTGGGAGCAAAAATTCCAGGGGCATTACGCCAGTAGCCTTTGTAGTCCATACCAAAACCAAACACGTAACGGTCGGCCACTTCTAGGCTGCAGTAATCTGCTTTTAATCCCGGAACGGCTTTGCGGTCGTGCTGCTTGTCGACCAACACTGCGGTAGTCACACTGGCCGCCTGGGCTTCTTTGCAGTATTCCAGAATGGCCGCTAGGGTTGCGCCTTCATCGAGGATGTCGTCAACAATCACTACATGTCGGCCCGCCATGGGAATTTCAGGCGATACGCGCCAGAAAAGCTCACCGCCGCGCAGCTCGTTGCGGTAACGGGTCGCATGTAAATAGTCCACTTCCAGCGGAAAACCAAGACGCGTCAGCAGATGCCCCGTGGTAATGAGCCCGCCATTCATAACGCAGTAAAACACCGGTAGCTTGTCGCCCAAGTCTCGCGTGATCTCTTCCGCCATGCGATCCAACGCTCGCTCAACCTGCTCTTGTGAAATCAGGCAGTCGGCGTTATCCATCAACTCACGCATAGAATCTAACGATTCAAGCGCTTCTTTATCCAACTTGGACATGCTACTTCTCCAAAAACATCTAATAAGAAAACGGTATAAAAATGGAATTAATTCGCTAGCGCTTCGAGCTTGGCATGCGTGCGGCGCCAACGGCCGAGTGCAGCCAGTGCATCCAGTTCAGGCCTAGCACGGCCGTAACGCAGCTTGGCAGGCCGTTTATTCACCACCCCTTGGCAGGCCTCTAGCACCTCAATGGCTGCCGCTCGGTCATTGCAGATCAGCAACATATCGCAGCCAGCGGCCAGCGCCGCTTTGGCACGCTCAGCCGGGCCGCCTGCCTCATGCGCCCCCGTCATGCTTAAATCATCGGAAAAAATACACCCTTTGAACCCCAATGATTCACGCAGCATGCCTAACCAGTTGGGTGAGAACCCTGCAGGGCGAGTATCAAACGCTGAATAAGTCACGTGGGCAGGCATGACACCGTTCAACACACCCGCTAACTCGCGAAACGGCACGAGGTCTCGGGCTTTCAGCTCGGCCAGGGGTCGCTCATCCACTGGCAGCGCAATATGGGAATCCGCCGCCACTCCGCCATGGCCAGGAAAATGCTTACCAACTGCCGCCATGCCAGCTTCATGCAAGCCTTCGATAAAGGCGCGCCCTAGTTGGGCGACATGCTCTGGATCGCTGCTGAAACTACGGTCGCCAATGACGCTGGAGATACCGCTCTCAACATCCAACACTGGCGCAAAACTCATATCCAACCCACAGGCGGCCATTTCCATCCCCAGCAGCCAGCCTGTGTCTTTGGCTAAGGTGAGCCCTGCTACTGGGTCGCTGGCATACAGATCGCCAATTCGCGCCATGGCGGGCAGGTTGGTCACCCCTTTTTTGATCCGCTGGACTCGACCGCCCTCTTGGTCAATACCTAGCAGTAGATCACCACGCACACGACGAATACTGCTGCAGAGCTGCCGCACTTGGTACGCATCTTCGACATTACGGGCGAACAGGATAACGCCGCCCACCGCAGGGTCTTTTAGCAATGTCTTTTCAGCGTTGGATAACTGTGGCCCTTCTAGGTCAAGCATGACCGGGCCAATGGGTTGCGTCATGGGGAGGATCCGACAAAAAGGGCGCCATTTTAGACTAACCGCTTAGCGTGTCAAAATTCTGGCAGGACGCCCGGAAGTGGGCTTAATGCAACCAAACCGGCGTACCGGGTTGGGCGTGTGCAAACAGGTAGTGTAAATCGTGATTTCGCAGGCGGATGCAGCCGTGAGAGGCAGCCACACCCATCGGTTGGTCTTCAGGCGTGCCGTGCAAATAAATGTAGCGCCGCTGGGAGTCCACGTCAGCGCCGCGGTTAACGCCGCGCTCCAGCCCGCAGAGCCACATAATGCGCGTTAGAATCCAGTCTCGCTCAGGGTAATTGGTCGCCAATTCAGGCGAAAATACTTCGCCAGTCCATCGGCGACCACGAAATACCGCATTATCAGGCAAGTCCTTGCCGATAGACGCACGGACATAGTGCCAGCCCAGCGGTGTTTGGCCGCTACCCTCTTGCTGCCCTACGCCAGCAACCCCAGTGGAGATCGCGCACTCATAGTTCACTTCCTTTCCCTGCCACCAGCGCAACCGCTGCCGCTGGGTGTCAATCTCCACCCAACCAGATTGGGAAGGCGGTAATTCAGCTAGCCTGGGCGTTGCCATGGTTTCCCTCTTCAACCGCAGCCGGTAGCGGCGCGTTCATCGCAGCAACAACGACTGGACGTAGCCGCCGCACAAGGTCACGCACCGTCACCTGCTCTTGATAATCCTTTGCAGCAATATCACGCAGGGCATCCAGTCCCGAGAGCGTAAATATCACTGTGCCTAGCATAAAGTGTAGCCGCCAAAAGCGCTCGGCGTCCGGCAGCTCAGGCGTGGCTTTACGCACCAGCTCGGTAAAACGGGTAAATACATCGCCATACTGCTGCTGAATATAGCGACGCAGATGCCCTTGCGCCTGACTGTAGGCTAACCCTAGTAGCCGCATAAATACCTTCAGGCTATTACGTTCGGCGGGCACTGCCAGTACCGTAGTGGCCATGGTCTCTAACAGCACTTCTAGAGGAATAGGCTGGCCTTGATAGTGAGCTTCTAGCTCGTCCAGTGCGGTGTGAAAACGCTCTGAAAATGGATCGAGATAGCGGGAAAACACCGCTTGAATTAGCGCTTTTTTGGAACCAAAGTGGTAGTTCACGGCCGCCAAATTAACCCGGGCCTTGCTGGTGATATTGCGCAGCGACGTCTCGGCAAAGCCTCGCTCTGCAAACAGTACCTCTGCAGTATCTAAAATACGCGTTACCGTATCCGATTGGGCCATAGCGCCCTCCAAAAAACAGGTGTTTTAAACATAGCTGAATACTATGTCATAACCCCTGCTGGCTCAATCTCTTATCCAAAGGGTAGTAAGCGTTAACTAAACACTTAACGACTGTCTCGGTTGGGTGTAACTCGTCATGTACTGGACAGAGCAACATACTGTATACTTAAACACATACTGATTAAGCCGACATGTAGCTACTGTCTTTTCACTGTTTTGGAGTTTGGTATGTCGCGTCCACTCACAGCACGTCAGCAGCACGTATTTGATTTTATTGTTAAGACCATGGGTGAGCTTGGCTACCCCCCTACCCGCGCCGAAATTGCCAAAGCGCTGGGATTCCGCTCGCCTAACGCAGCAGAAGAGCATTTGCGTGCGCTCGAGCGCAAAGGCGCTATTCGTATAATTCGCAATACATCACGAGGCATCCGCTTACCTAACCAGGAGCCGCAGGAGCTTACTGAAACGCCAGCGGCTGCAGCACCTGCTACTAATGAGCCGCTGCCCAATGGGCTTCCTGTGATTGGTGAGGTCGCCGCTGGCAGCCCTATCCTTGCGGCTGAACATATTGACCGTTACTGCCCGCTGCCCGCTGAGTACTTCACGCCTAAAGCAGATTACCTGCTACGGGTGCGCGGCCTATCCATGAAAGATGTAGGCATTCTTGAAGGCGACCTTCTGGCCGTGCATCGCACTGACCGCGTTCGCGATGGGCAAATTGTCGTGGCACGATTAGAAGACGAAGTAACAGTCAAGCGTTTTAAACGCCAAGGGCATCAAGTAACACTGATTGCCGAGAACGCAGATTTCGCACCAATTGAGATCGACCTACGCACTCAGCAGCTTGATATTGAAGGCGTGGGTGTTGGTGTTATTCGCGGTGGTAATGGGCAAGCGCTTGGCTAGTTGCCCAACCTGTAAGGCAGGCTACTGCAAGTCGATATAGCGGTGGTCATTAAAGGTGGCCACCCAGCTTGGGTGGTACACTAGTAAAATACTCAGCAGCATACCGGTTATAAATGCCTCTGACGGCATCAGTAACGGTAAAAAGCGGGCATACTCTTGGGCGAGATAGACGGCCTCGGGATCAGTGCCCGCTACGATAATCAGCGCAACAGCAGATAGCCCTCCCCCTAAGGTCGCCAAGGCCGTTCCAAAAAAGCCACAAGCAAATAAAAACACCATCAAATTATCAGGCAACCGACGGTCAACGATTCGCCATACAAAACCGGTCACGGTCGCAGGCACAATACCTGTCACCAGCATATTTGCCCCCATTAGCGACCAATCGTTTCTGCCAATAGCTACCATGGCGACATTAATCATCACGTTGCTGATCAACGCCAGCGGCATTTTAAAGACTAGCGTCATCAGCACCGTAAACACCAAGTGAAGCGTTAACCAGTCCACCGCTTGCGCACGCAATTGCCACATCAACATGACGGCCAACGTAGCTGCCATCCAGCGGTGCTGAAGCGCTGTATCCTCAAGCAGTGGCCGCCAGGGGCGCAGGCATAAGCACCAGACGATGACACCCAACGATAAAAGCCACGTCATCACGAGTGCCCACGGTGCCAATACGCTTTGTGCAAACGACATAGCGCCCCCCTTCTGCCGATTAGCTAAAAACGACCGTTTTGTTGCCGTGAATTAGCACGCGATCTTCTAGGTGCCAACGCAGCCCCCGCGCCAATACCGCTTTTTCCACATCGCGACCAAAACGTACCAAATCAGTAGGCGTGTGACAGTGGCTGACCCGGTGAATGTCCTGCTCAATTATGGGGCCTGCATCCAGCTCTTCTGTCACATAGTGGCAAGTTGCCCCAATCAGTTTCACGCCCCGCTCATAGGCTTGATGATACGGCTTGGCACCCGCAAAGGAAGGCAAGAAGCTGTGATGAATGTTAATCACGCGCCCTGCATACCGTTCGCAAAGCGAAGGTGGCAGAATTTGCATATAGCGTGCTAGCACTATGCAGTCAGCGCGGGCAGCATCAATCTGCTCCTGCACCTGTTCAAAAGCCTTTTGTTTATTAGCCGGGTCAACTGGTACATGATGATAAGGGATGCCATACCATTCAGTCAGCGAGCGCATATCATCGTGATTAGAGATAACGCCGACAATATCGCAATCCAACTCACCTGCCTGCCAGCGGTAGAGAAGGTCCACCAAGCAGTGGGATTCCCGAGACACCATCAACACCACACGGCGGCGCTTTTGGGTATCCACCAGCGACCACTGCATATCAAACTCAGCCGCCACCGGCTCAAACGACGTGCGCAGTGCTTCCGCCGACATACCCAGAGAATCCGCCAGAATCTCGTAACGCATAAAAAAGCGGCCAGTCTCTAAGTCAGAGTGCTGGCTGGCTTCGGTAATTGAGCCGCCTTGTTGAGCAATAAAACTTGAGACACGCGCCACGATGCCCACTTGATCTGGGCAGGAAACAACTAAACGATAGTAATGAGACATAACAAACACTCTTAACGTATTTAACGGCACGCTCGCCAAGCACCTGCCTACCAGCAGGTAAACCACATTAGCGGCGGTAGTGTACCGTAAGCACGATGAGGAAGCACCGTGGTCAGGTGCCGCGATGATTGTTACCCGCCCCCCGCTTCCCGTATAGTTAAGGAATTACTTTCTAGGCTTTTCATAACTGATGCATCCATCCCGCGTTCAACTTCGTCCCCGTCGTCGCCCGCCCCTGCGCCTACTCCCGCTAGGTGGATGTGGTGAAATTGGAATGAATCTTACGCTGTATGGATACGACGACCAGTGGATCGCCGTAGATTGCGGCATGATGATTCGCCAAGACCTGCCCAACTCGCCGCTGCAAGTACCTAATACCGATACCCTAGAGGCGCTGAAGATCACACCTAAGGCGCTGTTTATCACCCATGGTCATGAAGATCATATTGGGGCGGTGGCGTGGCTATGGCCCAAATGGGGTTGCCCTATCTTTGCCACTCCTCTCGCGGCAGGGCTATTGCGTTACAAATTCGCCGAACACCACCTCAGCAGCGCCTCCATTGAAGTGATCGAACCAGGCGATGCGGTGGAGAGCGGGCCATTTACACTACGCTACTTGAGTGTTACCCACTCCATCCCCGAAAGCTGCTCCATCATGATGCAGGCGGGTGATTACCGCATACTGCACACCGGCGACTGGAAACTCGACCCCAACCCACTGATTGGCGCCCCCGTGAACGCTGCCCAGTTTAGAGCACTGGCGCCGGTGGATCTTCTGGTAGGTGACTCGACCAATGCGCCAATGCCAGGGCAGTCGGGCAGCGAGGGGGATGTTGCCAAGGCGCTTTCCACCACATTGAAAGCGTGTAAAGGCCGCGTGGTAGTATCCTGTTTTGCTAGCAACCTAGCGCGCGTACTGGCCATTGGCTTAGCGGCCCAAGCGTGTGGCCGTCGCGTTAGTTTGATGGGCCGCTCAATGGAGCGCATGGTCAGTGTTGCTAGAGGCCTTGGTTATCTGGATAACTTCCCCCCCCTGGTGCCACCCCATGATTTGGGCTATCTACCACCGGAGGAGGTCGTGATTATTGCCACCGGTAGCCAAGGCGAGCCTCGCGCTGCCTTGCAGCGTTTAGCGCAGCGTCGACACCCCTTTGTGGACTTGGAACCCGGCGATAGCGTGATTTTTTCCGCCAAAACAATTCCAGGCAATGAGCGCCCTATCGAGCAGCTTAAAAAACGTTTACTGCAACTCGGTGTCACGCTGTTCGACGAAATGAACCACCCCGAGCTTCATGCAACCGGCCACCCCGCTCAGGAAGAGCTGAAAAAGCTCTACCAGTGGGTGAGGCCCAAAATGCTACTGCCGGTACATGGTGAAGCGCGCCATCAGGAGGCGCACCAAGCGCTTGCTGAGGAGCTAGGTATCAGAGCGCCGTTAGCACCGGTGAATGGCGATATGATTGTGCTTGACCACCAAGGGCTGCGCTGCGAAACGCGCTACCCACAGCCGCCTTGCATTGTTAACCAAAATAGCGTCGTGCCTCACCCTGGCCTTGAGAGCAGCCATCCCACTGCCCGTCGTGGCAGTCTGTTTCTAGCGCTACCGGTAGCAGCAACAGAAACGGGATGGTGTCGTATTGGTCGTCTGATGCTTGACGCCAACGGCGCAAGCCCTATGGATGAAGATAGCTTCAGCGAGTGGCTGGATGAGCAGCTAGAAGAGATTGAGGCAGACACCTTGGCTGATTTGCGCCATGCGCTGCAGCCAAGGCTGGTGCACTGGCTGGCTAACCACTTGCAACATATGCCAGACGTGCACCTGCAGATCATGGCCGCTGAAATGCCGACCATCGAAGAGTTAAACGACGAGCCTTAAACACAGGTGTTACCAGCGTTCAGCATCCTGCTGATCGGTGTGGCGCTCTTTAACCCAGTACGCCCCCTGCTTGGAGTGCTCTTTCTTCCAAAACGGCGCCTGGGTTTTTAAATAATCCATAATGAAATCGCAGGCCTCAAACGCATCGCGGCGGTGTGCGCTTGCCACCAGCACTCTAACGATAGGGTCGCCCGGGGATAAGTCGCCCACCCGATGAATAACACGCACCGCCTGCAGCGCCCAGCGCTGCCAGGCTTGCTCAGCAATTTGCGTTAAGGTGCGCTCAGTCATTCCTGGATAGTGCTCAAGGGTTAACCCCGTTACGTCGGGCGTCTCGTTAAAATCTCGCACTAACCCGGTGAACGTCACAATCGCACCAATGTCGGTGCGCTGGCGCAGCGCGCTCTCATAGCCGTACGCCATTGAAAACGGAGCGGACTGCACTTCTACCGCGATGTCTGGCAATGTCGGCTCGCTAACAGACACGGCTTAGCCTCCCGTTACCGGTGGAAAAAAGGCCACTTCGTCATCATCAGTGATACGAGCGCTATCATTTGCCATCACTTGGTTAATGGCACATAGAGTGCGCTGATCAGCCAGCACGGAAAAGCGTGCATCCTGGGCACTAAGCGCAGCTTTTAGCCCGGCCACATCGCGACTTGGCAGCTTATCAAGCCCAATGGCCAGATCGCTCTCACCGACCCGCTCACGCAGCTCTGCCAAAAACTTGACGCGCACACAGGGCGAGGCACAGCGCTCACCTAAGCTTACCTCTCCCACTGCGCCTTCACCGGTGACAATAGGCGTGACCATCTCACGCTCCCGCTGATAGTCACCACGCAATCCGCCTCGCTTGCTGTCGAGCTGCACAGCTTCAATGCGCATCTCTTTATCAACGGCTTTACACATATCGTAAAGCGTCAGGCAAGCAACCGAAACGGCCGTCAACGCTTCCATCTCGACGCCCGTGCGCCCGTTCAAGCGACACATGGCCGATACATTCACCCAGCCATTTGCATGGTCAATATCGAAATCCACCGCTACTTTGGAGAGCGCCAGCGAGTGGCAGAGCGGAATCAGTTCATGAGTTCGCTTCGCTGCTTGAATACCCGCAATACGCGCTGTTGCGAGTACATCCCCTTTGGGCAGCGCCCCATCGCTTAATAGCTGCAGAGTATTGGGCTGCATCACGATTCGCCCAGAGGCAACAGCCTCACGACGGGTCTCGCGCTTATCGCCGACATCAACCATATTCGCTTCGCCGTGCGCGTTCAGGTGGGTTAACTGCATGGTGTCACCTTTTCATCATCAAGCCAGAGTGCGGCGTTGTTGGTCGGCCCACTCACTTACCCAGCGAGCAATCTCTTCACAATTATTTAAATCCAAGCGGGCCACCGATGGCCTAAGAGCCACCGGCGGCTCAGCAGTAAGCGCAGCCGCCTGCACCCACTCATCGCATAAAATAGCCGGATCGCCTATTCCGTCTCGGTAAAGCACCAGCTTGGGAATAGGCCATGCTTTGAAGCCTTCCACAATCACCAGATCTGGGTGATGCGGTGCCATTAGGGTAAGCAAATAGGCTAAATTAGGCTCCTCCTGCCCTGGCGTCTCCTGCATCAGTGCAAAACGTTGGCGCGATGCAATCAGCATAGGAGTGGCCCCGGCGCTACGCAGCTTGTAGCTGTCTTTACCCGGCTGGTCCACATCAAACTGGTGGTGGGCATGTTTAATCACCGCTACCGAAAGGCCCTTTTCACGCAGTAGAGGTAACAGCTGCTCTAGCAGCGTGGTTTTACCGGTCCCACTCCAGGCTGCCACTCCCAGTGTGGGAAACGGTACGGGAAACGGAGAGCGCAGTGCCTCACTCATAAATCACCCTATGTGCCACAAGTTACTCACCCTCTTTTTCTGCAGGTAATAACCAGTTTAACGCAATGCCTACCAAAGCGGCTAAGCTAACGCCCTGCAAAGTGAATTGCCCGCCACCAAACTGCATACCACCGATACCAAACACCAAAATAAGTGACACCACCACTAGGTTACGCGCCGCAGTCAGCGACTGACCTGCGCGCACCAGGGTATTCATCCCCACTACGGCAATAGAGCCGAATAGCAGCGTCATAATCCCCCCCATGACCGGCCCGGGAATTGTCTGCAGCAGCGCCCCCAATTTGCCAACAAAGGCAAGGATGATGGCAATAACAGCAGCCACAATCATATATTTTGGATTGAATGCCTTGGTTAGCGTCACAGCACCGGTAACTTCTGAATAGGTCGTGTTAGGCGGCCCACCGAACAGGGCTGCTGCCGTCGTTGCCAAGCCATCGCCCAGTAACGTGCGGTGCAAGCCAGGTTTTTCAAGATAGTTTTTACGTGTCACCGAGCCAATCGCCACCATATCGCCAATATGCTCAACGGCGGGAGCGATGGCCACTGGAATCATAAACAGGATGGCCGCCCAGTGAAAACTCGGCGCGGTAAAGTTGGGGATAGAGAGCCAAGCCGCTTCACGCACCGGAGTAAAATCAACCACCCCCATAATCAGCGCCAACGCATACCCCGTTGCAATGCCGCCTATAATCGGCACTAAACGCAGCAGCCCACGGCCAAGCACCGCAAGCAATAAGGTTACTAACAGACTGGCCATGGAGAGAAAAATAGCTTGCCCATAGCTAATATTATCGCTGATTTCACCGGTTGCCATACTGACCGCGACTGGCGCTAGCGCTAAGCCGATCACCATAATCACTGGGCCCACCACGACAGCAGGCAGCAAACGATGCAACCAGGCGGTGCCCTTCAAGCGCACCGCCTGGGAAATGGCAACATAGACAAGTCCCGCGGCCATCAGGCCACCCAGCGTGGCAGAAACGCCAAAACTGGCGATTGAGCCTTGAATAGGAGCAATAAATGCAAAGGAAGAAGCTAGAAACACCGGCACCGTTTGTTTGGTCACGCTATGAAACACCAACGTTCCAATCCCGGCGGTAA
>Ga0098035_1000478_pt1 | contig 20266 bp, 19 predicted proteins | sample 3_EtaG_FD_75046 | JGI IMG/M metagenome (GOLD analysis project Ga0098035, IMG submission 75046) | Marine viral communities from the Subarctic Pacific Ocean - 3_ETSP_OMZ_AT15126 metaG | ecosystem: Environmental > Aquatic > Marine > Oceanic | place: Pacific Ocean | collected 2015-01-07
CAGGCCCAGCGCCCGCCCCGCGACGGCGACCTGCGCCACCTGCCGGTGGAACTGATGCAGCGCGGCCGCTACCAGCCGCGCAAGGACATGTCCGCCGATGCGCTCGAGGAGCTGGCGGAGTCGATCCGCGCGCAGGGCGTGATGCAACCCATCGTGGTGCGCCCGCTGGGCGACAACCGCTACGAAATCATCGCCGGCGAGCGCCGCTGGCGGGCCGCGCAGATGGCGGAGCTGGACGCGATTCCGGCGGTGATCCGGGAGGTGCCGGACGAAGCCGCCATCGCCATGTCGCTGATCGAGAACATTCAGCGCGAAAACCTCAACCCCATGGAAGAGGCGCTGGCGCTGTCCCGGCTCAAGGAAGAATTCGGCCTCACCCATCAGCAGGTCGCCGACGCGGTGGGCAAGTCCCGCGCCATGGTCACCAACCTGCTGCGGCTGATGAGCCTGGAAGCGGACGTCAAAAAGCTGCTCGAACACGGCGACCTGGAAATGGGCCACGCCCGTGCCCTGTTGTCGCTGACCGGCGCCAAGCAGGTGGAGGCCGCGCGCACCGTGGTCGCCAAGGGGTTGTCGGTACGCCAGACCGAAACCCTGGTGCGCGAATTCGAAAAGGAAAAGCCCGCCAAGCCGGCGCCGGCCAAGGAAGATCCCAATGTGCGGCACCTGATCAACGATCTGTCCGACCGCCTCGGTGCCCCGGTGCAGATTCAGCAGGGCAACGCCGGCAAGGGCAAGCTGGTGATCAGCTACAACAACCTGGATGAGCTGGACGGCATTCTGGCGCACATCAAATAGGCGGCGCCTCTTGGTCCATCTACATCAAATAACTTGACTGAAATCCGTTCGAGGCGTTAGCTTTCCACACACGCTGATACAAATTGCTCCGTTTTGTAGGGCGTCAACAGACTTTTTCTCCTTTCGCCCGGCACTTTCAAGGCAAACAATTGCCCGTGCCGGTTGATACCGCTATGCCTTCCTCATATACTTCCCGCGCCAAAGATCAGGGGGTACCCGCGACCTTCACCTGATAACACCCAGGCGTAGCCAGCGACGAAACCCGGGAGCAAGGTGGCCAATTTAGACGAATCAGCCCGCAGGACCTTGTTCTGGGGCTTGATGCGCGCCCAGACCACCAGCGTGGTCATCATCGCCGCGCTGGCCGCCGTGATCGCCGGAAGCACTATCGGTCTGGCGGCGCTCTGGGGCGGGACCATCAGCCTGATCGCCTATGCTTGGGGTGGCTTCCAAGTGTGGCTGCACCCGGGAAACCGTGCGGCCAAGCGCATGGCCGGCGCCGCGGTAAGAGCGGAGCTCGGCAAAATCGCCATCATGCTGGTGCTGTTCTGGCTGACGTTCGCCGAAGTACCGCAAATGCGCGAATCAATGACAGCAATGGTTTTGTTCCTCGCCTTCATGTCGGCGCAAATCGCCGGCTGGGTTCAGGTCGCGCGCCTGGATGCCCGCCTTGGAACGGAACATTACGGGCAAGAAGACTAGACTGTAGGTAACGATATGGCAGCGAGCTCCGCCAGCGAATATATCAAGCACCATCTAGGGAATCTCACCTATGGCCGTTTGCCCGAGGGCTACGAGCGTTTAGACCACCACGGGGATGTGGTTGAGACGCTGGAGACCAGCACCTGGACGTTCGCGCACAACGGTCAGGAAGCCGTCGACATGGGCTTCATGGCGTTCCATGTGGACTCCCTGGCGTGGGCCGGCGGTCTCGGCATCATCATGTGTCTGATGTTCTGGCTGGTGGCGCGCAAGGCCACCGCCGGCGTGCCCTCCGGTTTCATGAATTTCATGGAATCCATCATCGAATTCGTCGACAACCAGGTGCGTGACACCTTCCACGGCAAAAGCAAGCTGATTGCGCCGCTGTCTCTGGTGATCTTCTGTTGGGTGTTCCTGATGAACCTGATGGATCTGATCCCCGTCGACCTGTTCCCCAAGCTTTTCGAGTGGACCATGGTCACCTTCTTCGGCTGGGACGCGCACCAGGCCTACTTCAAGATCGTGCCCACCACCGACCCCAACATCACCCTGGCCATGTCCTTCTCGGTGATGCTGCTGATCATCGGCTTCACGGTCAAAGCCAAGGGCTTTGGCGGCTTTGTCGGTGAGCTGGCGTTCAAGCCTTTCGAGACGGATAACATCGTTCTCAAATTCCTTCTTCTGCCGGTCAACCTGGTCCTGGAAACCATCAGCCTGCTGTCCAAGCCGGTGTCTCTGGGTCTGCGGCTTTTCGGCAACATGTACGCCGGTGAATTCGTATTCATCCTGGTGGCGGCCATGATGGGGACCTGGCAGTTTATCGGCGCGTGGCCGTGGGCGGTTTTCCACATCCTGGTCATCACCCTCCAGGCGTTCATCTTCATGGTCCTGACCATCGTCTACCTGAGTATGGCGGTGGAAGAGCACTAAGTTTCATTTTCCAAACCAACTGAGCACTTACGGGAGTGTAACAATGGAAGGCATTCAATTTCTTGCTGCTGCAATCGTTGCTGGCCTGGCGGCCATCGGCGCCGGTCTCGGCTTCGGCATGATGGGCGGTCGTTTTCTGGAATCCGTCGCACGGCAGCCGGAACTGGCACCGATGCTGCAAACCCGCATGTTCATCATCGCGGGCCTGCTGGACGCCGTGCCGATTATCTGTATCGCTATCGCGTTCCTGCTGATTTTCCAGTAAATCGCGCTTTTCGAAATAAGCCCCGATTTTGGGAAATCTATGCAACGCGGATTGAGGTGTTGGCATGAATATTAATGCGACACTAATTGGCCAGGCCATCTGGTTCGCCCTGTTCGTGATCTTCTGCATGAAGTTCGTCTGGCCGCCTATTTCCAAGGCGCTGGAAGAACGGAAGCAGAAAATCGCAGAGGGCCTGAGCGCCGCGGATCGGGCTGAGCGCGATCTGGTGCTGGCGCAGGAAAAAGCCTCCTCGAACCTTAAGGAAGCCAAAGAAAAGGCGTCCGAGATCATCGAGCAGGCCAACAAACGGGCGAATCAGATCGTCGAGGAAGCCAAAGACCAGGCACGCACCGAAGGTGAGCGTCTGATCGAGAAGGCCCAGTCCGAGATCGATCAGGAGATCAACCGCGCCCGTGAAGAGCTGCGCAAAGAGGTGTCCGCTCTGGCATTGAGTGGCGCCGAGCAAGTGCTGGGCCGCGAAGTGAACCGCGACGCACACAAGCAGCTGCTGGACGACTTGGCGGCTCAACTCTGAGTGATACGGATGGCACCCCATGGCTGAATTGACCACCATCGCACGCCCATACGCCAAGGCCGCGTTCATGTTCGCCAAAGAACAGAACGCGCTGGCGGAATGGGAGCAGATGCTGGGCCTGGCGGCGGCAGTGGCGCAGGAAGCCACCATGCGTGCCTACCTGGACCAGCCGGAGCTGGACAGCGAGACACAGGCGAAAGCGATAGGCGACGTTTGTGGCGATGAGCTCAATGAGAGCGCTCGCAATTTTATCGCCCAGCTCGCGGACAACAAGCGTCTGGCCCTGTTGCCGACCATCGCAATGTTGTTCCACGAACTGGCGGCGGAAGATCAACGCACCATTGATGTGGAGTTGATTGCGCCGTTCGAACTGGAAGACGCCGAGACCGACAAACTGGTGACAGCGCTGAAGACGCGTCTGGGCCGGAATGTGCAGGTGTCCACCTCCGTTGACGAGTCACTCATTGGTGGCGTGCTGGTGAGAGCCGGCGATACCGTAATTGATGGCAGTGTGCGCGGCCGGCTTAACCGCCTGGCAGAGCAACTGAACTCTTGAGTTTGAGGGATTAGAGATGCAGCAACTCAACCCGTCCGAAATCAGCGAGATTATCAAGTCGCGCATCGCGAAACTTGATACCTCCACCGAGGCACGGAACGAAGGTACGGTGGTATCCGTATTTGACGGCATCGTGCGCATTCATGGTCTGGCCGACGTGATGTTCGGCGAAATGATCGAGTTTGAGGGCGGCATCTTCGGCATGGCCCTCAACCTGGAGCAGGACTCCGTGGGCGCCGTGGTGCTGGGTGATTACCTGGGTCTGGCGGAGGGCCAGAAGGTCCGCTGCACCGGCCGCATTCTGGAAGTGCCGGTGGGCCCGGAACTGCTCGGCCGCGTGGTCGACGCCCTGGGTAACCCGGTGGACGGCAAAGGTCCGGTGGACGCCGCCGAAACCGACGCCGTCGAGAAAGTGGCGCCCGGCGTGATCTGGCGTAAAGAGGTGAACGAGCCGGTACAGACCGGTTTCAAATCCATCGACGCCATGACCCCGATCGGCCGTGGCCAGCGTGAGCTGATCATCGGCGACCGCCAGATCGGTAAGACCGCCGTGGCGGTGGACACCATCATTAACCAGAAAGACTCCGGCATTAAGTGTGTCTACGTGGCCATCGGTCAGAAGCAGTCCACCATCGCCAACGTGGTGAGCAAGCTGGAAGAGCACGGCGCCATGGAAAACACCGTGATCGTGGCGGCCTCCGCTTCCGATCCGGCTTCCATGCAGTTCCTGGCCCCGTTCGCCGGCTGCGCCATGGGCGAGTACTTCCGTGACCGCGGCGAAGACGCCCTGATCGTTTATGACGATCTCACCAAGCAAGCCTGGGCCTACCGTCAGATTTCCCTGCTGCTGCGCCGCCCGCCGGGCCGTGAAGCCTACCCGGGTGACGTGTTCTACCTGCACTCCCGTCTGCTGGAACGCGCCGCCAAGGTAAACGAGGAATTCGTCGAGAAGTTCACCGACGGTAAAGTGAAAGGCAAGACCGGTTCCCTGACCGCGCTGCCGATCATTGAGACCCAGGGCGGTGACGTGTCCGCGTTCGTACCCACCAACGTGATCTCCATTACCGATGGTCAGATCTTCCTGGAAACCAGCCTGTTCAACGCCGGCATCCGCCCGGCCATGAACGCCGGCATCTCGGTTTCCCGTGTGGGCGGTTCCGCGTAGACCAAGATCGTCAAGAAGCTCGGCGGTGGTATCCGTCTGGCACTGGCCCAGTACCGGGAACTGGCGGCGTTCGCTCAGTTCGCTTCCGACCTGGACGAGGCCACCCGTGAGCAGCTCGAGCACGGCCAGGCCGTCACCGAGCTGATGAAGCAGAAGCAATACAGCCCGATGTCCGTTGCCGAAATGGGCGTGGTGCTGTACGCGGCGAACAACGGCTACCTGAAAGGCATCGAGATCAGCAAGATCGGCGCCTTCGAAGCCGCGCTGCTGGATTATATGAACAGCGAACAGAAAGCGTTGATGGACAAGATCAACGAAAAGGGTGACTACAACGATGAGATCGAGGCCGGTATCAAAGACGCCATCGATCAATTCAAGTCCACCCAAACCTGGTAATTCGCTAAGAAAGGATTAGTCCTATGGCTAGCGGTAAAGAGATCAAAGGCAAGATCTCTAGTGTCCAGAGCACGAAGAAGATTACTCGTGCGATGGAGATGGTGGCAGCCAGCAAAATGCGCAAAGCGCAGGACCGTATGGCTGCCAGCAAGCCCTACGCGAGCCGTATGCGTCAGGTGGTTGCCCATCTTGCCAACGCTGATCTGGAGTACCGGCACATTTACCTGCACGAGCGGGAAGTGAAGAACGTCGGTTACATCGTGGTGACCTCCGACCGGGGCCTGAGTGGCGGCTTGAACGCCAACCTGCTGAAGAAGGTCGTGAAAAGCACCCGTCAGTGGGAGCAGGAAGGCGCCAAGACGCAGTACTGCGTGGTAGGCAGCAAGGGCATCGCCTTCTTCAAGAGCGTCGGCGGCGACGTTCAGGCCACCGTTAACGGCCTGGGCGACACCCCGCACCTGAGCGATCTGATCGGCTCCATCAAGGTGATGCTCGACGCCTTTGAAAATGGTGAGATCGACCGTTTGTACCTGGTGTACAACGAGTTCGTGAACACCATGACGCAGTCACCCAAAAGCATTCAGTTGCTGCCGCTTGAAGCTTCGCAAGACGAAGAGTTTCAGCGTCATTGGGACTATATCTACGAGCCTGAGCCTAAGGAAATCCTGGATGAGCTGCTGGTCCGGTTCATTGAATCCCAGGTTTATCAAGGCGTGGTCGAGAACAATGCCTGTGAACAGGCAGCGCGCATGGTCGCCATGAAGGCGGCCAGTGACAACGCCGGCGAGATCATTAATGACCTCCAGCTGGTGTACAACAAGGCGCGCCAGGCGGCCATTACCCAGGAAATTTCTGAAATCGTTGGTGGTGCCGCCGCGGTCTAGTGTCTGTTTCAGACAGCACGCGGCGAAAACGCAAGTTAAGAGGATGCAAGCATGAGTAGCGGTCGTATTGTTCAGATCATCGGTGCTGTGATCGACGTCGAATTCCCGCGCGAAAACGTGCCAAAGGTGTATGACGCTCTCACCGTGGACGGTACCGAAACCACGCTGGAAGTTCAGCAGCAGTTGGGTGACGGCGTGGTGCGCACCATCGCGATGGGCTCCACTGAAGGTCTGAAGCGTGGCCTGGGTGTCACCGACACCGGCGAACCGATTCAGGTGCCGGTGGGCACCAAGACCCTGGGCCGGATCATGGACGTGCTCGGTCGCCCGATCGACGAAGCGGGTCCGATCGGTGAAGAAGAGCGCATGTCCATTCACCGTGAGGCACCCTCTTACGCGGATCAGGCAGCCACCAACGAACTGCTTGAAACCGGCATCAAGGTGATCGACCTGGTCTGCCCGTTCGCCAAGGGCGGTAAGGTTGGCCTGTTCGGCGGCGCCGGCGTGGGTAAAACCGTGAACATGATGGAGCTGATCCGGAACATCGCGATCGAGCACTCCGGTTTCTCCGTGTTCGCCGGTGTGGGTGAGCGTACTCGTGAGGGTAACGACTTCTACCACGAGATGAAGGACTCCAACGTTCTCGACAAGGTGTCGCTGGTCTACGGCCAGATGAACGAGCCGCCGGGCAACCGTCTGCGCGTGGCGCTGACCGGTCTGACCATGGCCGAGAAGTTCCGTGACGAAGGCCGTGACGTTCTGTTCTTCGTGGATAACATCTACCGTTACACCCTGGCGGGTACCGAGGTATCGGCACTGCTGGGCCGGATGCCCTCCGCGGTGGGTTACCAGCCGACCCTGGCGGAAGAGATGGGCGTTCTGCAGGAACGGATCACCTCCACCAAGACCGGTTCCATCACCTCCGTGCAGGCGGTATACGTGCCCGCGGATGACTTGACCGACCCGTCCCCGGCGACCACCTTCGCCCACCTGGACGCCACCGTGGTACTGAGCCGTGACATCGCCTCCAAGGGTATCTACCCGGCGATCGACCCGCTCGACTCCACCTCCCGCCAGCTGGATCCGCTGGTGATCGGCCAGGAGCACTACGAGGCGGCCCGTGGCGTGCAGACCGTTCTGCAGGGCTACAAGGAACTCAAGGACATCATCGCGATTCTGGGTATGGACGAGCTGTCCGAAGAGGATAAGCTGACCGTATCCCGCGCGCGTAAGATCGAACGCTTCCTGTCACAGCCGTTCTTCGTGGCGGAAGTATTCACCGGCGCACCGGGCAAATACGTCTCCCTGAAGGACACCATCCGTTCCTTCCAGGGTATCCTGAACGGTGATTACGACCACATCCCCGAGCAGGACTTCTACATGAAGGGCTCCATCGACGAGGTTGTAGAGGCCTACAACAAACGCGGTGACAAGTAACCGCCCGGGGAGGAACACAGATGGCGATGACCGTGCATTGCGATATCGTTAGTGCCGAAAAGCAGCTGTTCTCCGGACTGGTCGAGCTGGTAGTGGCCGCCGGTGTGGAAGGGGACCTGGGTGTCATGCCCGGTCACGCGCCCTTGCTCACCCGGCTCAAGCCCGGCCCGGTTCGCGTGAAGAAGCAGAACGGGGACGAAGAAGTGTTCTACGTCTCCGGCGGCTTCCTGGAAGTCCAGCCGAAACTGGTCACCGTGCTGGCGGACACCGCCGAGCGCGCCCAGGATATGGACGGCGCCCAGGCGGAAGAAGCCAAGCAGCGTGCCAAGGAAGCCCTGGAAGGCAAGAACGCCGACATGGACTACTCGCGCGCCGCCATCACCCTGGCCGAAGCGTCCGCGCGCTTGCGTACCATCGAGCAAATCAAGAAGATGGCCAAGCGGTAACGCCCGGCTTTCGGTACAAGCTGAATTAAAAAAGGGTGGCTCTGAGCTGCCCTTTTTTGTGATCGCCGTCCATGGCGATCACCCTTCGGGCCGTCGCTGGCGCGACGTCAAAAATCGCTCCCGGCGATTTTTTATATGGCGACGAACGATGTAACGATCATCACAGGACTCAAGGAAGCGGAGCATGAATCTGGCGGTAGTGATTCTCGCGGCGGGCAAGGGAACCCGCATGAAATCGGATCTCCCCAAGGTACTCCACCCGATTGCCGGGCGCCCCATGGTGCAGCACGTGGTGGACGCCGCCGGCGCCCTCGACCCGGACAACACCGTGCTGATTTACGGTCACGGCGGCGACGCCGTCCGCCAGGCGGTGACCGGGTCGCGGCTGCAATGGGCGGAGCAGGCCGAACAGCTCGGCACCGGCCACGCCGTGGCGCAGGCCCTGCCGCACCTGGAAGAAGACGTGGTGCTGGTGCTGTACGGCGACGTGCCTCTGATCCAGCCGCAGACCCTGCGTGACTTCGTCGCCCGCGTGGACGACCAGAGCCTGGCGCTGATGACCCTGACTCTGGATGACCCGTCCGGCTACGGCCGTGTGATTCGCGACGGCGACGGCAAGGTACGGCGCGTGGTGGAGCAGAAAGACGCCAGCGACGACGAAAAAGCGGTCCGCGAAATCAATACCGGCATTCTCGCCTGCACCCGCCGCTTCCTGAACGACAGCCTGCCGCGACTCTCCAACAGCAACGCCCAGGGCGAATACTACCTCACCGACCTGATCGCCATGGCCGTGGACGCGGGCATGGAGGTGGTCACCGAGCAGCCCGGCCACGCCTGGGAAGTGGACGGCGTCAACGACCGGGTGCAGCTGGCGCGCCTGGAACGGGTCTATCAGCGGGTCCGCGCGGAATCGCTGATGCGCGCCGGCGTCACCCTGCTGGATCCCGCCCGCCTGGATATCCGTGGAAATCTGCAGTGCGGCCAGGACGTCACCCTCGACATCAACACCGTGCTGGTGGGCGACGTGGTGATCGGCGACCGCGTCACCGTGGGCCCGAACTGTTTGATCCGCAACGCCCGCATCGGCAGCGGCACCCACATTGAGGCGAACTCGGTGGTGGACGGCGCGGTGGTCGGTGAAGAGTGTCAGGTGGGTCCGTTCGCCCGTCTGCGTCCGGGCACCGAGCTGGCCGCCCGGGCCAAGGTCGGCAACTTCGTGGAGACCAAGAAAGCCTATGTGGGCGAGGGCTCGAAAGTGAACCACCTCACCTACATTGGCGACAGCCGTATCGGCAAGGGCGTCAACGTGGGCGCCGGCACCATTACCTGCAACTACGATGGCGTGAACAAGTTCCAGACGGTGATGAAGGACGGTGCCTTTATCGGTTCCAATTCGTCGCTGGTGGCGCCGGTCACCATCGGCGAGAATGCCACCGTGGGCGCCGGCAGCGTGGTGACCAAGGACGTGCCCGACCAGGGCCTGGCGGTGGCCCGTGGCCAGCAGCGCAACATTCAGAACTGGTCACGGCCGGAAAAGAAATAGGCACGGAACGGACAAAAAGGAAAAGCACATGTGTGGAATCGTCGGCGCCATTGCCCATCGTAATGTCAGCAACATCCTGATCACCGGCCTGAAGCGCCTGGAATATCGGGGCTACGACAGCGCGGGCGTGGCCCTGCTCAACGACCAGGGCCTGCTCCGCGTGCGCCGCCAGGGCAAGGTGGCGGCGCTGGAAGCGGCGGTGCGCGAGCAGAACAGCGCCGGCTTCCTGGGTATCGCACACACGCGCTGGGCCACCCATGGCCGTCCGTCCGAGGACAACGCCCACCCGCATATGTCCGGTAACGGGCTGGCGGTGGTGCATAACGGCATCATCGAGAACTTCCAGGAACTCAAGGACGAACTGGAAGCCGACGGTTACGCCTTCACCTCGCAGACCGACACCGAGGTGATCGCCCACCTGATCCACCGCGCCCTCAAGGACACCGGTAATCTGGTGGCCGCGGTACGCGCCAGCGTCGCGCGTCTGCACGGCGCCTATGCGTTGGGCGTGATCGACCGGAATGAACCCGACCGGCTGGTGGCGGTGCGCTCCGGTTCGCCGCTGGTGGTGGGCCTGGGCATCGACGAAAACTACGTGGCCTCCGATCAGCTGGCCCTGTTGCCGGTGACCAACCGCTTCATCTTTCTTGAAGAGGGCGATCTGGTGGACGTCACCGTGGACGCCGTCACCATCACCGACGCCGACGGTGAGCCGGCGGAGCGTACCGTCCACGAACTGGACGGCACCCACGAGGACGCCGACAAAGGGCCGTACCGGCACTACATGCAGAAGGAAATCTTCGAGCAGCCCGCCGCCATCCAGCGCACCCTGGAAGGACGTATCGATTCGCCCGATGCGGTGAGCGCCGCCTTCGGCGACAGCGCCGCCGCCATCTTCGACCGGGTACGCACGGTGCAAATTGTCGCCTGCGGCACCAGCTACCACGCCGGCATGGTGGCCCGTTACTGGCTGGAAGCCATGGCGGGCATTCCCTGCCAGGTGGAAGTGGCCAGTGAATTCCGCTATCGCCGGCACGTGGTGCCGGAAGGCACCCTGTTCGTCACCATTTCACAGAGTGGTGAAACCGCCGATACCCTGGCCGCGCTGCGCGACACCGGCGGCAAGGATTACGTCGGTCGCCTGGCGATCTGCAACGTGGACGGTTCCTCGCTGGTGCGCGAGTCCGAGCTGGTGTTTCTCACCAAGGCCGGGCCGGAAATCGGCGTGGCGTCCACCAAGGCGTTCACCACCCAGCTCACCGGCCTGATGATGCTGGTGCTGGCCCTGGGCCGCCGTAAGGGCCTGGGCGACGACCAGATCGAAACGATCCTGTCCGAACTGCGCCAGCTGCCCAATCTCCTGGAGCAGGCGGCGGCCCTGGACAAGCCCATCGAAACCCTGTCCCGCGCCTTCGTGGAAAAGCACCACACCCTGTTCCTGGGCCGCGGCGTGCACTTCCCGGTGGCCATGGAAGGGGCGCTCAAGCTCAAGGAAATCTCCTATATCCACGCCGAGGCCTACCCGGCCGGGGAGCTCAAACACGGCCCGCTGGCCCTGGTGGATAAGGAAATGCCGGTGGTGGCGGTGGCGCCCAACGACCAGCTGCTGGAAAAGCTGAAGTCGAACCTGCAGGAAGTGCGCGCCCGGGGCGGCGAACTCTATGTGTTCGCCGACAAGAACGCCCACGTTAAAGAGGGCGAGGGCATCCATGTGCTGAACATGCCCGCGGTGCCGGAAAGCATCGCGCCGATCGTCTACACCGTGCCGCTGCAACTGCTCAGCTACCACGTGGCGGTGCTGCGCGGCACCGATGTGGATCAGCCGCGCAACCTCGCCAAATCGGTCACCGTGGAGTAACCGGCCCTAGTCTTCGAACAGGGACAGATACTCCCCGTAGCCGAGCTCTTCCATCTTCTCGCGGGGGATGAACTCCATGGCGGCGGAGTTCATGCACCAGCGCTGGCCGGTGGGCGCCGGCCCGTCGTCGAACACATGGCCCAGGTGCGAATCCGCGTAGCGGCTGCGCACCTCGGTGCGGCTGGCCCACCACAGACTGTTGTCTTCGCGGGTGGTCACGAACCGGTCGTCGATGGGCCGGGTGAAGCTCGGCCAGCCGGTGCCGGAATCGTACTTGTCCGTGGAGGAGAACAACGGCTCGCCGCTGATCACGTCCACATAGATGCCTTCCTTCTTCAGGTCGTGATACGGGTTCTTGAACGCCCGCTCGGTGGCGTCGTCACGCGTCACCTGAAAGGCGATCTCCGGCAGCGCCTTCTTGAGCACCTCATCGGAGGGGCGCTTGAACTTCTCCGGGCCTTCCCAGGGCGCACCCAGATCCAACTCTTCCTGTTCCTCTTCTTCCTCCACCGAGGCGCTCAGCCAGGGGCGCGCGTCCGGGTCTTCCCAGTGCTTCTCCAGAAACTGATCACGGCCTGAGTTGTAGCGATAAAACTTATAGCGCAGGGCACTCTTCTTGTAATAGTCCTGGTGGTAGTCCTCAGCTTCGTAAAACGCCTTCAACGGCACGATCTCGGTGACCACGTCCTTATCGAAACGGCCGCTCTCATCGAGGGCCTTTTTGGACGCTTCCGCCAGCGCACGCTCCTCGTCGTTCTGATAGAAGATCGCGCTGCGGTACTGCGAGCCCTGGTCAATAAACTGGCCGTCCGGGTCGGTCGGGTCGATGTGCTTCCAGAACCAGGCGAGCAGATTCTCGTAGCTCACCACCTCCGGGTCGTAGAGCACCTTCACCACCTCGGTGTGGCCGGTTTGCCCACCGGCCACCTGCTGGTAGGTGGGGTCCACCTCTTCGCCGCCGGCGTAGCCGCTGATCGCTTCGGACACCCCGTCCAGCTTTTCGAAATCCGCTTCGGTACACCAGAAGCAGCCGCCGGCGAACACGGCGCTGGCCTGGGCGGCCACGGCCGGCCCGGCCACCAACACCATTAGGAAAACCAATACGCGCATCATAGTTGCCTCCTTTAGCGAACCTTGGATGCATCCGGAGAGAGAATGTTACATCAGCCTCCCGGTCGGCACGGCCCGCCACTCCCGTGATTGTGCGCCGCCCACCGTGTGGATGGCGACAACGCCGCTAACCGTTTCGCCGCGGCGCGCATCCGGGCTACCATACTTCCAGCCGGGACCGGTCCGGTCATAAAGGGAGCGATGACGATGAGCATGATCAAGGAATTCCGTGAATTCGCCGTGCGCGGCAATGTGGTCGATATGGCCGTGGGGATCATTATCGGCGGCGCCTTCGGCACCATCGCCAAGAGCCTGGTGTCCGACGTGATCATGCCGCCGGTGGGGCTGCTCCTGGCGGACGTGGATTTCGTCGATCTGTTCCTGGTGCTCAAGGGCGACGGGCCCTTCGCCACCCTGGCCGACGCCCAGGCGGCGGGCGCGGTGACGCTCAACTACGGCGTATTTATCAACAACGTGATCAGCTTCCTGATCGTCGCCTGGGCGGTGTTCTTCCTGGTGCGCGGGCTCAACCGGGTCAAGCGCAAGGAAGAACAGGCCGCCCCGGTGGAGCCGCCACCCACCCCCGAGGTGCCGGAAGACATTCTGCTGCTGCGCGAAATCCGCGATAACCTCAAGCGTTGATGAGTGAGCAAGCCCAGGGGCACGGGCAAGGTGCCCCCCGCCAGAACGTCGAGAACTCTCACTTTTGTCTGGTCGCGGACAGCGAGGAAGCCTTCGTGCTGCGCGCCGCCACCGCGCGGCTGGCCCAGCGCACCCTGGACCTGCAGTACTACGTCTGGGAGGACGACCGGATCGGCAAGCTGCTGGTCTACCGGGCCCTGGAAGCGGCCCGCCGTGGCGTCAAGGTGCGGCTGCTGCTCGACCACGCCAACCAGCTCGGCCGGGATGTGAAATGGGCGGCGCTGAACGCGCACCCGAACGTGGAAATCCGGCTGTTCAACCCGTTCCGGGGCCGTTACAAGCACTTTATTCAGTGGCTCTATCACGCCCCCCGGCTGAACCACCGGATGCACAACAAGGCCTGGATCGTGGACGGCGAGCGGGCCATCGTCGGCGGCCGCAACCTCTCCGAGCACTACTTCGGTGTCCACCCGGAGGCCAACTTCCGCGACCTGGACATCTACGCCCGGGGGCCGATCGTGGCGGAAACCCGCGCCGCCTTCGACGCCTACTGGGACAGCGACGTCTGCGTCCGTCTGCGCTCCCTGCGCCGCCGCTCGCGGGTCCACGCCGACCGGTTGTGGCAGCAGCTGGTGGCGTGGCGTAAAAGCCTGGACGGTTTTCCCTACCGTTATGAGCAGGATGTCGCCCATTTCGAAGACGTTCTCGGCGCCGCCGACCGACGACAGATTCAGGCGCCGGCCGCGCTGCTGTTCGATCCGCCGGACAAAGCCAAGGGCGCCACCCAGCGCCTGATGGGCGACCAGCTCGGCCGGCTGCTCGGGCAGCGCTCGCTGAACGAGATCCTGATCGAGGCCAGCTACTTTATCCCCGGGGACGAATTCACCGCCGCCCTGGCCGACATGCACCGCAACGGCTGCCGGGTGGCGCTGCTCACCAACAGCCTGGCCACCAACGACGTGATCGCCGCCCACGCCGCCTACGCCCGCTACCGCCCGGCGCTGCTGCGCGGCGGCGTCGAGGTCCACGAGCTGCAGGCCAACGCCCGCGCCCGCCGCCACCACGCCCGGCTGTTGCGCGGCCGGGGCCGCTCCAAGTCCAGCCTGCACACCAAAGCCATGGTGCTCGACCGCAAGGAGCTGTTCGTGGGCTCGTTCAACCTGGACCCGCGCTCGGTGAACGTGAACACGGAGATGGGCTACTACGTGGACAGCGAAGCGCTGGCCGGCGAGGTGGCGGCGTTCGTGGAGGAAGGGATGGCGCCCCAGAACAGCTACCGGGTCACGAGTGACGACCAGGGGCTGCTATGGGGCGCCGGCGACGAGCGGGGCCCGGTTCAGTACCGAAGCGAACCCCGGGTCAGTCCGTTGCGGCGGCTGGCGTCGCAACTGTGCGCGCTGCTGCCGATCGAGAACCTGCTGTAGCGCGGGTGAGCGCGGGCGCGCTCAGTCCCGCTTGCTCTGTTCCAGGTCCTTCCAGTACGGGTCGCGCAGCTCGCGCTTGAGGATCTTGCCGATGGTACTGCGCGGCAGCTCGTCGCGGCGCTCCAGGCCGGACAAACGCTGACCCTTGCCCAGTTGCTGGTTGGCCCGCTCGCGGATCGCCTCCAGGTCGCCCTCGGCGCCCTCGCGCAGCACCACCAGGCCCAGGGGCGTTTCCCCCCACTGCTCGCTGGGCACCGCGATCACCGCCGCGTCCACCACGTCATCGTCCTTGAGCAGCACCTTCTCCAGGTCCTCCGCGTAGACGTTGAAGCCGCCGGAAATGATCATGTCCTTGCGGCGGTCCAGCACCGACAGGAAGCCGTCCTCGTCCAGGCGTCCCATGTCGCCGGTGCGGTAGAACACCTCGCCCTCGGGGCTGGTCCACAGCAGCTCGCTGGTCTTGTCTTCACGCTTGTAGTAGCCGCGCATCATGGCGCCGCTGCGGCCTACGATCTCGCCGATCTCGCCGGCGGGCAGCTCTTTCAGGTCCTCGCCGATAATGCGCAGCTCGCAGCCCGGGCTGGCCTTGCCCACGGTGGCCCATTTGGTGGGGTTCTCGGCGCAGTTCAGGGTGGTGGTCACGCCGCCCTCGGTGAGGCCGTAGAACTCCAGAATGTTGCCCGGCCAGCGCGCCATGGCGTCGGCGATCACGTGGGCGCGCAGCGGCGCGCTGGTGGAGAACTTCACCTTGAAGCTGCTCAGGTCGAAGCGGTCGAAATCCGGTTCGGCGAGAATGCGCTGGTACTGCACCGGCACCAGCATGGCGTGGGTGACGCGGTGCTGCTCGGCCAGCTCCAGGAAGCGATGGGCGTCGAACTTGGCCATGCTGACGATGGTGCCGCCGCCGAACAGGGTGGGCAGCACCGACACCAGGGTGGTGTTGGAGTACAGCGGCGTGGACACCAGGTTCACCGCCGTGTCGTCGTAGCCCAGGGCCGCCACGCGCTCCAGCTGACGGGCGCGCAGGCGGTGATCGTGGAGAATGCCCTTGGGCACCCCGGTGGTGCCGGAGCTGTAGATGATGTTGAACGGGTCGTCCAGCGACGGCGTGTGGTCCGGCGCGTCCGTGGCCGGGTCGCCCAGCCAGTCCTCGAAGGCCAGCCAGCCGTCGGTCTGGAAATCCAGGCTGATACGGGTGCTCTCATCGATATTGTCGAGCCCGTCGAGCAGCGGCTCGATCAGGTCGCGGTGCTTGGCGGACACGAACAGAAAACGCGCGTCGCAGTCGTTGACCATCAGCGCCAGGGTCTCGCCGGCGGCCATGCCGGACAGCGGCACCATGCAGCCGCCGGCGGTGAGGGTGCCCATGAACAGGGTCAGGTAGCGGGCGCTGTTCTCGGACAGGCCGGCCACGGTCTCGCCGCGCTGCAGACCGGCGGCGCGCAGGCGGTTGGCGACCCGGTTCACGTTATCCACGAACTGACGCCAGGTGAGCATGCCGGTTTCGTCGTACACCGCCGGTTTGTCCGGCTGGGCCGCCGCCAGCTGCTGCAGGCGTTCGGGCACGGATACAAAGGCCTCCGCGTCCATTTCTGGTGCGTAGACGGGCATCGCTTCACTTACCGCGGTCATGGGTCTCTCCCGATTAGCTGGAATTCCGTTAAAGTGGAATTTTGTTTTAAATTTGGCCAGGAAGCATACTCTCCGGTATGCCCGGGCTCAATACTGACCGGTCACGCTCCGCCGGCGTCCGCTCGACCAAAGGCTAATAACACCGTTTTCAGGGGGCGTGCTAGTTGTCTCGTAAGAGGCCTGCGGGTCCGCTGTCACCGCGGCCACAAGCACATAACAACAATTCTGGGGAACCGCCATGGGACTCAAAAAAAGCTTGGGTATCGTTGCCGCCTGCTTGCTGGCGAGCGCCGCGCACGCGGCCACGCCGGTGAAGCTGGGCCTTAACTACCCGCACACCGGTGAATACAGTGAAGAGGGGCTGATGCAAAAGCGCGGCGCCCTGATGGCCATTGATGAAATCAACGCCGCCGGCGGCGTGCGCGGCCGGCCGCTGGAACTGATCGAGCGCGATTCCGCCTCCCAGGCGGAGCGCTCCCGGCGCAATGTGGACGAGCTCGCCGCCGAAGGCGCGGCCATGCTGTTCGGCGGCTCGTCCAGCGGCGTCGCCATCGCCGCCAGCAAGCAGGCGCGCAAGCACGACCTGCTCTACTTCGGCACGCTCACCTATTCCAACGATACCACCGGCAAGGACGGCCACCTGGGCATGTTCCGCGAGTGCTACAACGCCTGGATGGCGGCGCGGGTGCTGGGCGACTACCTCAAGCGCGAGTACCAGGACAAGAAGTACTTCTACGTCACCGCCGACTACACCTGGGGCCACACCACCGAAGCCTCCATGCGGGAGTTCACCGACACCAAGGACGGCGAGCGCCACGGCTCGGTGCTGGTGCCGTTCCCCGGCGGCCGCTACCACGAAATCGAAGAAGCCATGCAGGCGGCGGCGGACAGCGACGCGGACGTCCTGGTGATGGTGTTGTTCGGCGAGCAGATGGTGCGCGGCATGACCATCGCCCAGCAGAAAAAGCTGCCCGAACGGATGCAGATCGTGGTGCCCAATCTCACCCTCAGCATGGTCGAGCAGACCGGGCCCTTCATCATGGCCGGCGTGATCGGCGCCGCGCCCTGGACCTGGAACGTACCCTACGAATACGGCTTTGAGCGCGGCCAGCAGTTCGTGGAAGAATTCTCCCAGCGCTACCGCACCCGCCCCTCCACTTCGGCGGCATCGGCCTACAGCATCGTCTACCAGTGGAAAGAGGCGGTGGAACGGGCCGGCAGCTTCGCCTCCGGCAACGTGCGGCGTGCCCTGGAGGGCCACAGCTACACGCTGCTCAAGGACCAACAGCAGTGGCGTGCCTTTGATCACCAGAACGTGCAAAGTGTCTACGCCGTGCGCATCAAGGCCCGTGACCAGGTCATGAAAGACGAGTACCGGCAGAATTTCTTTGAGATTATCAGCCGCATGTCCGGCGAGGACGCCGCCATCACGCGCAGCCAGTGGCTCGCGGAACGGCGCCGCGCGGGCATGCCCGAACAACTTGAATAGGAGTTTTCATGAGCGAGCGCTTCCGCTTCCGTTTCCGGGTCCGCTACAACGAATGCGACGCCCAACTGGTGGTGTTCAATGCCCGCTACGCGGACTACGTGGACCTGGCGATGACCGAGTTCATGCGCTCCCTGGGGCGGGACTACAAGGCGTTGCTGGCCCGGGGGCTGGACAACCAGGTGGTGAAAATGACCCTGGAATGGCAGGCGCCGGCGCGCTTCGACGACGTCATCGACGTGCACGTGCGCACGCTCAAGGTAGGCAACAGCTCGTTCACGCTGGAACACGAACTGGTGAAGGCGGAAGACGGCACCACACTGTGCCGGGCGGAAGTGGTCTATGTGCTGATGACCACCGAACCGTTCCAGAAAACCACGGTGCCCGATGATCTGCGGGCGGCCCTGCTGGAGGGCGCGCCCGGCAAGATCATCGACCAGAGTGGCGGGGCTCCGGCAGCGACTTAGTCGCTGACCTTGAGAACCACCTTGCCCTTGGCGCGGCGCGAGCTCAGCGCCGCCAGGGCGTCTTCGTACTGCTCGAAGGGGAACACCTCGCTGACGCGCGGGTTGATCTTGCCTTCGGCGAACAGCTGCATCAGTTCCTTCACGTTCTGGATGTGCGCTTTCGGCTCCTTGGCGGTGAAGGCGCCCCAGAACACGCCCACCACGCTGCAGCCCTTGAGCAGGGTCAGGTTGGCGGGGATCTTGGGAATCTCACCGGCGGCGAAGCCGACGATCAGGAAGCGGCCGTTCCAGGCCATGTTGCGCAACGCCGGCTCGGTGAAGCGGTCGCCCACCGGGTCGTAGATCACGTCGATGCCCTGCGGGTAGCGGCTCTTGAGCGCTTCCTTGAGGTCTTCGTCGGTGTAGTTGATCAGGTCGTCGGCGCCGGCTTCCTTGGCCACCTGCAGCTTGTCGTCGCTGCTGGCGGCGGCGATCACCTTGGCGCCCATGGCCTTGCCCAGCTCCACTGCGGCCAGGCCCACGCCGCCGCTGGCGCCCAGCACCAGCAGGGTCTCGCCGGGCTGAATGTTGGCGCGCTGCTTGAGGGCGTGATAGCTGGTGCCGTAGACCATGCTGAAGGCGGCGGCGGTTTCGTCCTTCATGCCGTCGGGCACCGGGATCACGCGGCTTTCGCCGATCACCATTTCCTCGGCGAAGGAGCCGTAGCCGGTCAGGCCCATCACCCGCATGCCGGGCTTCAGGTTTTTCACGTCCGGGCCCACCTCGATGATCTCGCCGGCCATTTCGCCGCCCGGTGAGAACGGCAGCTCCGGTTTGATCTGGTACTTGCCTTCAATAATCAGGGTGTCGGGAAAGTTCAGGCCGGCCGCCTTCACTTTCACTTTGACCCCGTCACCGCTCACCTGGGGTGACGGTACGTCCTCGATCACCAGCTTGTCCGCCGGCCCCAGTTCCTTGCAGAGAATGGCGCGCATGCTTATCTCCCGAATAGTGCCTGTTATAAAAATAGCTCAGTGAAACGGACACGCTAACGCCGGCCCGTCAATTAAACAAATGCATAAGAATCATCGAACGGCATAAGCGGTGTGCATCATGGCCGACGAGTGTCAGCACTCACTTACTTCGAAGTGCCCGGATCCCGGCAGCTCCTCCACCAGTTGAGCGCCGCAGAGTTTCGAGGGCGTATAGCAGCCGGGGGCCGGTGCCTGTTCCTCGATAAAGCGCCGCACCGCCAGGGCGCCGTCCACGGTCAGCGCGTAGCCGTTGGCGGTGCGCAGCCGGATCACCCGCTGTTCGCCGGCGCCGTTACGTGCCTCGCCCCAAACGTGGGTGGTCAGGCGGGCGCGGGTTTGCTCGTCCGGCCCTTTCACGCGACGGTCCACCAGGGACTTTAAATAGCCTTGAATCGCCGGCAGCGACATCAGCGGTCGGGTCACGTTGCCGGCCTTGGCGGCCCAGATCAGCCAGCGCGGCGCCGGCACGAACACCTGAATGTTTTCAATCCCGGTGCTCTGCCAGGCGGTGGTCACGTCGCCCCAGGGGATGGTCATGGCCCACTGCGGGCCGGCGCCGAAATCAATGCGCCGTACCTTCCAGCCCAGCGGCACCTCGGCGAGTTGCCCCTTGATACGGGCGCGGCCGCCGTCGGCGAGGCCTTCCACCAGGGTTTTGGCGGTGCCGGGGGACAGGCCCGAGCGAGTGGAGAAGCCCAGCGACAGCTCGCGGGCATCGGGCAGGGCTTCCTTGAGGCGGGCGGCCACGCAATCGGTGGGAATCACATCGAAACCGACCCCCGGGCAGGCGATGATGCCGGCCTGCTCGACGCGCGCCGCCTGGGCGAACACATGCTCGAACACCGCCACTTCGCCGGTGATGTCCAGATAGTGGGTGCGCGCCTTGAGACAACCTTCCAGCATCGCCCGGCTGGTGCGCGAAAACGGGCCGGCGCAGTGCAGCACCAGATCCACGTCGGCCAGCTCGTCCGCCAGGG